>Ga0105052_10000093_pt1 | contig 100125 bp, 83 predicted proteins | sample FRY03_FD_78094 | JGI IMG/M metagenome (GOLD analysis project Ga0105052, IMG submission 78094) | Freshwater microbial communities from Lake Fryxell liftoff mats and glacier meltwater in Antarctica - FRY-03 | ecosystem: Environmental > Aquatic > Freshwater > Ice > Glacier meltwater ... | reverse complement strand
TGGCGCGGTGATTGGATCGAAGAGTTTTGTCGACGGGTTTTTTCAAGCGAGCCGAGAACAGTTTGGTCCGAAGCGGAAAGACGGGGCGAGGAAACCGCGCGGGTCCCTCGGAGAAATGGCAGGGGAAATTTGGTCGCTGCGGGACCTGAAGCCCGATGCCCCTTAGTTCAGACATGGGGAATTCAAGAGACAACCAGGAAAGGGACCCCACCGGTGCAGAGCCCGAGTGCTTCGACTAAAGCCGTATTTTACGTTGTCAGACAATGTGCGCACCCGGAATTAACCGCAGATTTAAGAGGATTGGGCACTGATTAACACCGATTTTTAAAGACTCTTTCGGCCGTCCCGAGCCACCAAGCCCAAAGAAATCCAATTTCAATTTGTCAGACAATATGCGCAAGCTGTTGAACCTGCAATGAAAGCCTTCCGCCAAGGTCTGCTCTGGTGTTCGTCGTCGGCCCATTGTCCAGGAGGATCGGTGAGAGAAAATCCCGTAGTAATACCGGAGGACCTTGCAACTACGGTGATTTCCATTTCCAAGCTGTTCGCTGGTTCAAAAATTTTCGGTTCACGACCTAAGCTGTCACACCTCCTGCAACCATGGCCATTTGCCTGCGGCTACGTCTTGCCCTTCGGGCACTTTGAGGAGCGTCCATCTCCGCTTTGTTTCGATTCACAACATCCGTAATCCGCATTTCACGTTGTCAGACAATGTGCGCACGGAATGCGGATGGGACTCCGAAAGTCTTGGACGATGTTTGGATTTCCTATCGGACAGGTAGCGAGGAAATGCCGGCGGGTGTGGGTAAGTTGACGGCGGGATTTGGGTCCCGCAAAGATCCGACCCAAGATGGCGGGAAGATTGGCCCCGAGTTTACCTTTGGGATTTATATGGAGAAGCTTTTGGGCGAGCCCATTCTGATCATCAAAGCGGCTTGGGGAGGGAAATCGATTCATACCGATTTTCGTCCGCCCTCGGCCGACGTTTACCAATCGTGACGAGCAGATCGAACAATTTAAGAAGCAGGGGAAAGATATCGAAGAGATCAAGGCGGCGAGGGCCGCTGCGACCGGGGTCTATTATCGCTTGATGATTGATCACGTGAAGGCGGTTCTGAAGGATCCCAAGAAGGTGCATCCGGCGTAAGGATCTGAATGCTCCTGAGGTCCCTTTTGTGATCGGAGTGATGGGTGCAGGTGGACCGACCAACGAATACAAGGACGGACAAAAGCGCTACCAAGGGGTGCATGAAAATTTCCGCCAGGCCATGGCGGCGCCTGCTAAGATGCCTGAATTTAAAGGCAAGGTGACCGCGGTGTTGACCGAGAAGTATTGGGATCCTGAGCTCGATGAGGTGGCGGCCAAGAAGGACCTGGTCAATGCCAAGGCCAAGGAGCTGAAATCAAGCGGGCTTTCGGCGGACGAGCAAAAGAAGGAGCTCGAGAAGTTTTCTAACGAGACTCTTTCGGCGCGTGATCACGAATTGTTGAAGGGGATCACGAATGCCGATTACCACTACAAGGGCTCGGCAAAAATAATGGCGCAGATCGGCAAGGGGTTCGCCGAAGCGATTTATGCCAGCCTGTGCCAAAAGAAGTAGGAGGGAAACTTACTTCAGTGCCTTGATACGAAGGTTACGAAACTTGTAGGTGGCACCTTTTTCGCGGTGGTGCTGGATGCCAATGATGCCGCTGGCGTCTTTGGCGTCCTTCAGGTCGGTGGAGGTTGATTGTTTTTGTCACCAAGACCTTCACTATGATTCACAAACTATCTCAAGCGGCTCTCTTCATGGACCTGCTGATTTCATCCCCGGTGAAGTCATCTTCGGTGGTAGCCAAACCACGAACGTCAACAACTGGGAAACGGGACGAACGGAGCAACGGGGATTTGGGGAGAACTCCAAGGGGGTGCGGCGAACTTTGCGGCGACTCGAGGTAATCCGACCTGACCGGATTTGCAGGCCGGCGTGGGATTTGGAGATCGGATCTTGCGTCGGAGTCGATACTTTGCGAAGACATGATGGTAATGAAGCCTTTAGAGATGAGCGGACTGGTAGCAGCGGTGGTGACTCCGATGGATGCAAAGGGAGAATTGAATCTCGAGGTCGTGCCGCAGGTGGTGGATCATTTGGAGAAGGATGGGATTACCGGGATCTATATTGCGGGAACTACGGGTGAGGGAATGTCACTAACCGATGAGGAACGCAGGGCGGTGGCTGAAGCTTACGTGGGTGCGGCGAAGGGGCGGATGAAGACCTTTGTGCAGGTGGGCCACAATAGTTTGAAGGCCTCGGCCGAGCTGGCGGGACATGCGGAATCGATCGGGGCGGACGCGGTTTCCGCGACGCCGACGGGGTATTTTAAAGTGAGCGGTGAAGTTGAATTGGTGGAAGGATTGTTGCCGATTGTGGAGGCGGCTCCCAAGACTCCTTTTTACTATTACCACATTCCATTTTTGTCTGGAGTCAATCTGGATCCGATGAAGCTGACGGATGTCGCGATGGGCCGGTTGCCAACGTTCTGCGGGATCAAGTATTCCGATGGCGGGAGCTTGTATAAGCTCCCCTTGTTAGAAAAAGTAGGGCCGGGATTGGAGTTTTTGGCGGGATCGGATGAGGCTTATCTGATGGCGGTGGCGCAGGGTTTCAAGGCGGCGGTGGGGAGTACTTATAACTATGCGGCACCGATCTATGACCGGGTCCGATTGGCGGTGGAGGCGGGTGATCTGGAAGAAGCGAGGCTGTGGCAGGCCCGCGCGCTGGAGATGTTGGGCGCGATGTTCGGGACCTGCGGACGTGCTTCGCTCAAAGTGATGATGTTGATGGTGGGGATTGATTGCGGGCCGGTCCGCCGTCCCATTGATCCGGCGACTCCGCAGCAGGTGAATGCCTTGCGGAAGAAGTTGGAGGAGACGGGTTGGTTTGAATGGGTCGGTCAGAACGTCAGTGTCTCGGTATGATCACAAGACTGTTAGTTGTCTGGTTCCTGGGTTTGGCCTCGGCATGGGGCGTTTTGGAATGGGATCGTTTGCCCGATCTTCCGGATCGGGAAGGTTTTGCGGGAGTCTTTTCCGGAGTGGTGAAAGAAGGAGACGCGGCCTATTTGGTGGTGGCCGGTGGGGCAAACTTTCCTGACGGTCGGCCTTGGGAGGATGGGAAGAAGATCTATTACGATGACATTTACGTCCTGTCACTGAAGGACGGTGGGGAGTGGAAGAAATCGGCGGCAAAGCTTCCGCAGCCATTAGGTTACGGGATGTCGGCGAGCTTGGATGATGGCTCGTGTTGGTTCCTGGGGGGGAAGAATGACTCGGGCTGCTTGAGCGAGAGCTACAAATTGAAGATCGAGAATGGAGCAGTGATCGTCGTGAGGGCGCTATCTCTTCCTGTCCCGCTTGCGGAAGGACTTGCGGAGGTGGTCGATGGGACACTGATTGTTGGGTCGGGGACGGATGGAGATGAGACGATTAGAGGGTTTTACTCCCTGAAAAAGGATGAATCTGAGTGGGAGTCTTTGGGATGGCCTGAAGGGGCTCGGGGCAGGATGTATGCTGTGGGCGGTGTGAGGGGGGGGACGTTTTACCTCTTTGGCGGACGGGACAATGCCGATTCGGAGGAGGAGAAAGAGGACCAGATTTTAGGGTTGGATTTTTTGAAGGATTGTTGGGAGTTGAACGTGGCTTCGGGGACCTGGAAGCGGTTGGCAGATTTGCCGGAGGGGCGTTCGGCGGCTCCTTCGCAAGCGGTGCCGGCGGGGGCGAGTTCGTTATTGATGTTGGGTGGGGTGACGGTGGATTTTCTTCGGGAGCAGATTGCGGCGCGGCCTGAGATTAATGGTCAGGGGATGGCGCATCCGGGGTTTCTGGGATCGATTCTTTCTTATAATACAGTGACGGATCGCTGGGCGAATGCGGGCAGTTTTCCGATGGAGGGGAGCTTCGCTCCGGTGACCACCCCGGTAGTTTTTTGGGATGGAAAGGTGATTCTTCCGACAGGGGAAATTAAGCCGGGGGTGAGATCACCACAGGTGTTGATTGGGGAGGTGGGAGGATCGAAGTTGGACTTCGGGGTCGTGAATTGGGTGGTTGTGGCAGTTTACTTGCTGGGGATGGTGGGCATTGGATATTGGTTTATGAAGCGGGAGTCGGCTTCGACGACCGATGCCTATTTTAGGGGAGGCCAACGCGTTCCCTTTTGGGTGGCGGGGCTCTCGATTTTCGCGACGATGTTGTCGGCGATCACTTTTATGGCGGTTCCAGGAACGGCTTATGCCACGAATTGGAATGGTTATATTGGGCAGTGGCCCATCTTGATCATCGTGCCCTTGGTGGTGATGTTTTACCTGCCGTTTTACCGTCGACTGAACGTCACGACAGCCTACGAGTATCTTGAGAAGCGATTCAACGTGGCGACGCGCGTGATTGGAAGCATCACTTTCATGCTTTTTCATGTGGGGCGGGTGGCGATTGTGCTTTATCTTCCGGCCTTAGCTTTATCGAGTGTCACGGACATTAATATCTTTGTGGCGATTTCGGTGATCGGAGTGTTGTGCGTGATTTACACCGTGATGGGTGGAATCGAAGCGGTGGTGTGGACGGATGCGATTCAGGCCATGGTTTTGATTGGGGGAGCGCTGCTGTGTTTTGGGCTGATCGTTTCGCAAGTCGACGGGGGCATGGGCGCGGTTGGATCGGCGATGAGCGAGCAGGGAAAAGGGCTTACGGCAAGTTGGAGCTTCGGGGATCTTTCGATCGCGAAGGGATCGACTTCAGGTTTTGTTTTGTTTGTGGCCTTTATGATGGCGAACTTGCCATCTTATACTTCGGGGCAGGATGTGGTGCAGCGTTATGTCACGACGCCTTCGGAGAAGGATGCGGCGCGTGCCTTGTGGATGAACATTGGCATGGTGCTCATCGGGACGGCGATTTTCTTTGGCTTGGGAACGGCGCTCTTTGTGTTTTATCAAGATCAACCTGAGTTGATGGACCCGGCGCTTCCGGCGAAGGATAGTGTGTTGCCCTTTTTCATCATGCAGAATTTGCCCATAGGCGTGGCGGGGTTGATTATTGCGGGTGTTTTTGCGGCGGCGCAGTCGACCATCTCGAGCTCGCTCAACTCGGTGGCGACGGCATTAGTGACGGATGTTTATGGAAGGCTGTTGAAACCGGAAAGCAGCGATGCGCAGCGGCTTGGCGTGGCGAAGTGGGTCGTGATCATCCTTGGGTTGATTGGAATGGGAGTCTCGAGTTACCTGGCGATGATCAAAACGGATGAAGTTTTCATGTTGTTTAACCGCTTCATTGGTTTCGCTCTTGGGCCCTTGGGCGGCTTGTTTGCCCTAGGGATTTTTTCGAGAAGGCCCAATGGGAAGGCTGGGCTCTTGGCCTTGATTTGTGGGGTGGTGACAGTGGTGACAGTCTATTTCTTGAACGAGGCGGGCGTGATTGATCTGATGCCCTTGCTTTACGGGGCGGTGGGTTTTTTCGCGACCTTGTTATCGGGGTTGATTTTGGGAACGCTGATGCGAGCGACCGATGAGGAAGTGTCCGGATTGACGGTTTGGACCCTGAAAAAGTGATGAGTGGATATAGCAAAGAGGAGTTGTGAGAGCTTCGCGATTTTTATCGGGATAGCCTCTTGAATGACATGATGGCGTTTTGGATGCCGGAGGTGGTCATGAAGTTTTGGTGGCCGCAGTGCGAGGCCATCATCGCGACACTCCTCGCGTATGAAATGACGGGTGAGCCGAAGTATGCCGAGTGGCATCGTATGATTCATCGATATGCCCACGAGGTCTTCCCGGACCGTGAACATGGCGAGTGGTTTGGCTATTTGCATCGAGACGGGCAGGTGTCGTCCGAGGTGAAGGGGAATCATTTTAACCGGCACGCACCACGAGACTTTCCCGATGCGGCAGGAACAGGTCGAGGCGGTTGAGAAGACCCATGATTATTACCGCTCAATTTGGAGCGGGGATGCCAACGCCGTCCCCCGCTTCCTGTGGAACGCGAAGATGCGCTTCGGCAAGACCTTCACTGACTACCAATTAGCGAAGAAGCTCAAGGCCAAGAGCGTGCTGGTGCTGACCTTCAAGCCCGCCGTGGAAGATGCTTGGCAGACTGATTTGGAATCCCACGTGGACTTCGACGGCTGGCAATACCTTTCCCGCAGTTCCGGCAGCGATCCTTCGGAAGTTTCCAACAAGAAGCCACCTCAGAGGAGGCGATGGCCGCCGTGGGACGTATCGAAGGCTGGCGTGCGCTTGGCGATAATGTCATCGAAACCATCATCAACAAGAGCGACAGGATCAAGGATCTCAAGAAGAAGGCGAAGGAAGGGGAGCTGTCGAAGGAGGAGAAAAAAGAGCTCACGGAGGAGGAAAAGGCTTTCGGAATCCCTCAAAGAAGAAAAATCCATGGGAAAGAGTATCTGGCGCTTGGGCTGCTAGCGGTTACAGTTACGGGGTGATCGAGGATGAACCCCAATATGATGTTGTGCTCAAGATGGTCCTCTGGGATGAGGGTCGTGAGGCCATTATTCATCGGCTCAAGGTCAATGGGGTTGAAGGGGAGAGGGCCGAGGGGATTTACAAGGCTGCGCGCCGTGAGCGGGTGGTGGCCATTCGGCATGCGGGACGTCGTGATCTTCTGATGGGACTCGTCTTGATCGCGGCCTGTGCCGCGACGACTGGGGGCTTACGTTTGGACAAGCTGAGTTTTACGCACTTTAGCGAAGGGCTGGGTGAGGTCCTCGTACTGCCCTGGTTGATCACCTTGCTGGTGGTGATCGGTTTCACCTTCGGTTTGTGGAAATGCTTATATGGAGTGACCGAGATTCTCTTGGCTCCCTCCAAAAGCGGATCGATCGCAGATTGATTTACAATCTTGATTCGGACACTCCGCCGGAGCGGTAGGCCTGGAGGAGATTGTTGAGGGAGCAGAGTTGGGCTTCGAGGTCTGGTGCTTCGTGGGTCTCGGCAAGAGTGCGGGGTTTGTCGTACTTTCGGAGGACGCGGAGCTGGGGGATCATGTCATCGTCATTGTCGAGGAAGTGGGTGACAGACTCGAAGTGGGAGTGTTCGGCAAGGCGGATGGCGTTGGGTCCCATGACGAGGGTGTATCCGTGGTCTCCGTAGGATTCGGAGAAGGCCCCATCAATGGTCACGGCGTTGCCGCCTGTCTTGACGGGGTCTTCGCCTTTCTCGACCTTGACGGGGACGTGGCCGTTCACGATGAGGACGTCGTCATCCATGCCGAAGGCGCGCCCGACGGATTTGCAGAATTCGGCATCGTGGATTTTTCGGAAATAGGGATCTTTTTCTTCGCGGTGGGTTGAGGGGTCTTCGATGAAGTAGCGCTCGAAAGTGGTCAGGCGGGTTTTTCCGAAAAGCGGGGAGTCGCCGTTGGACCACATCCAGTAATAGTAGTCGAGGTCGTCGGAGGCGGTGTGAGCGCCCTCGCGGTAGGTGCGGCGTACGATCTGCTCGAGTTCGTGAAAGAGTTCGCCGCCGCTGAAGCTTCCGTGGGTGAGTTCGACCTCACGAAAGGTGCCGTCTTCATTGGTTGGAACGCAGGCGTGGAAGATGAGGGCTTCGTCGCGCTTGAGCGACATCCCGCCTTGGCGGACGATGAAGAGCATGTGCTCCCAGAGGCGTTGGCTGGAGACGAAGGATTGGCGGAGGCGGTCGAGGCAGAGGGATTCTTCTGGAGAGAGGGTGTAGGGATGGTCCGGATTGATGGTGGGAAAGTGGGTGTCGGTGAGGGGGTGGGTGGTGCCGTTGAGCTCGATGGTGCCATGGACGTAATCGATGCGATGGAGCATGCGGCGGTCGTCCATTTTCCACTCGGGGTGACGTTCGATGACCGGACCGATGAGTTTGAATTCGAGGATGGCAATAGCCTTGTGCATCCGGGCGACGAGGTGGTCTTCGGTGAATCCGGAGATTCGCTTGGGGTAGAAATTGGTGGCGGGATCGTTGGCGTAGATCGTGTTGGCCAACATCGTGAGCGGAGAGAGAAGAATGCCGTATCCTTCCTCGAGTTGCCAGAGGCGCAGGTAGCGCAGGGAGATGCGCAGGACGGTGGCGATGAGGACGTCCGAGCCGAGGCAGGCGCCCATCCAGATGACATCGTGGTTTCCCCAGGTGAAGCTGACCTTGGGCTGGTTGCGGAGGTAGTGGATGACGCGGTCGCCGCGTTCTCCACGGTCGAAGAGGTCGCCGGCCACGACCACTTCGGAGACCACGATATTGCGGACGAGGCGGGAGGCCTCGTGGAGGGCCACGATGTCTTGATCGTAATCGGCGAGGGCCTCGATCATGGAGTCGACATACCGGGGGTCGCGATCGAAGGAGACTTCATCGAGTAGGGCGATGTAGAGGACTTTGAATTCGTCTTTGACGAGCTTGAGGAGATCGTCCTTGGAAATGGTTTTGGCGAGGGAGCGGACGAGGCGAAATTGCAGTCGCATGAGCTGCTTTACCTTGCGGAGCCGCCACTCGCGATCTTGCAGGCGCGACTTGTAGCGGCGCATTTTTTCGACTGGGTAGTAGAGGAAGGCGAGGAAGGTTCGCTTTTCCTTTTCGGTCACTTCGTCGCCGAGGACTTCGTTGATGAGGTTGCTGAGGCCACCCGAGGCATTGTTGACGACGTGGCGGAGCTTGCGGTCGTCGCCGTGGACGTCGCTGATGATGTGAATGCGACGTTTGGGGAGGGTGAGTTTGGCCTGCAGCAGGGCAATTTCCGACATCACCGAGGAGGCGGTTGGAAATTGTCGCGCGAGTAAACTGAGGGTGGGACTACAGCTCCAATTCATGAAAGACAGTGAGCCTCACGCGGGCCAGCTAGGTCAAAGAAAAACCACGGCGCGAACGCAGTGGTTTTTGAGGAATTTGAGAGGAAGGTTCGTTTAGCCCTTCTTCCAATCGTCAATGCGGGACTGGTGGGCGGCGAAGAGGTCGTCGGTGGAGCCGTGGATGGTGATGGACTTGATGAGGTCACCTCCTTTGATGGCGTTGATGACGTCCTGTCCTTCGGTGGTCTCGCCAAAGACGGTGTGTTTTCCGTCGAGGTGGGGAGTGGGAAGGTGGGTGATGAAGAATTGGGAGCCGTTGGTGTTGGGTCCGGCGTTGGCCATGGAGAGGATGCCGGGCTTGTCGTGCCGACGGTGGGCCTTGCACTCGCACTCGAATTTGTAGCCGGGGCCGCCGGTGCCGGTGCCGGTCGGGCAGCCGCCTTGGACCATGAAGTTGGGGATCACGCGGTGGAACGCCAAGCCGTCGTAGAACCCGCGCGAGGCGAGGTGGAGGAATGAGGTGACGGTGACGGGTGCGTCGTCCGGGAAGAGAGTGAGGTTGATGTCGCCCTTGCTGGTGTGTATCGTAATTTTAATGTCGTCCATGAGGGCGACACCCTAGCGCAGATCCGGCGGGTGAAAAGTCACTTATCGACAGCTTTTGAGAAGTTGGTCGACGAAGAGGGTGATGTCGTAAAGAGCGGTGGTGCTCTCCGAGGTGTTGAGAAGCTTGAGAGAGTCGCGGGCTTCGGCAACCAGTTGGGCGGCGGTATCGATGGCGTCTTCCATGGCACCTTCGTATTGGGCGATGCCGACGAGGACGGGGAGGTCGAGCGCTTGCTGTTCGATGATGCGCTTGGTGAGCTTGGCTTTCTGGGCGGGGTTGGCCCGCGCGAGAAGGTTGAGGATGGGGAGGGTGAGCTTCCCTTTCTCAAGGTCGGTGCCGAGGGTTTTGCCGATCTGGTCTTCCGAACCGATCATATCGACGACGTCATCGTAGATTTGGTAGGCGGTGCCGAGTTTCATGCCGTAGTCGAACATGGCGTCGCTGATTGCTTCGGAGGTTCCCGAGATGATGGCGGAGAGTTGGCTGGCGGCGGCGAAGAGAGCCCCGGTCTTCATTTCGATAACCTTGAAGTAATCCTTCTTGGTGACTGTGAAGTCGAAACGGCGCTGGGTTTGGAGAATTTCTCCTTGGCAGACCTCCCGTGAGGCGAGGCTAATGGCCCGGCAGAGTTCGCGGTTGTTGAAGTCGGTAGAAAGTTTGAGGGCGTGTGAGAAGAGGGCGTCGCCGAGGAGGACGGCCATTCCGTTGCCCCATTTGGCGTTGGCGGTGGGGACCTGTCGGCGGGTCGAGGCTCCATCGATGATGTCATCGTGGACTAGGGTGGCCATGTGGATGAGTTCCAGAATGACGCCGAGATTGATATGCTCATCGGTCAAGCCACCGGTGGCTCCGCCGGTGAGGATGGCGAGGGCGGGGCGGATTCGCTTGCCGCTGGTGTCACAGATATACTCCATGTAGGGTTCAACGCCCGGGTCGAACTCCCGGACCTGCTCCCGAATGCGGGCTTCCACCTTTTCGATGTGGGTTCGGATGAGGTCGAAAGGAAATAAATCCGGGCTGACGGTCTCTTTGCTCATGGTCTTTGGAGGCCTTTAACTTTCACAAGATCCTGAAAATAGCAACTCTTATGGAAGAAAAACCTTGGCGGGATGGGCCGCAACCATTGCGCGGACGCTCAGTTTCCGCTTGGAGTGTCCCACAATATGACAATTTAAAGTAACCTTTTGCAAATTCAACGCATAATTGTAATTAGGTGCGCAAGCCCCCACTGTTAAGAATCAATCGTATTATGAAACTGAAACGCATTCTCCTTCCCGTCTTGGCCGGGGGTTCTCTGGTCTCGCTGTCCTTTGGTGAGACTCCTGCCGTCAATAACCAGACGTTGACCCAGCTCGTTCAAGCCGAAGTAGGGCCTGCTGCCAAGGTTGCGGCTCTTGCCAAAAAAGCAGGCTTCGCAGCCTATCTCCCCAAGGACACGGAGGGCTACCTTTCGATCCTGGGGGGCGACGATATGTATCAGCGCCTTCAGAAGACTGAAATTGGCAAGCTGATCGTCGAAACGATGGCTGATCAGGGAATGGATCTCTCCGAGGCCGAGGCCGATGAGGATTTCGAAATCCTGAAGGCGATCGTCGGAGAGGAACTCTTCTTCGCCTTCGGGGATACCTCGGGCGAGCAATACGTTCACCTCAATGCCATCAGCAAGTCATCCAACTTCCACCAGATGAAGATGATGGTATCGATGGCGGCGGCTGCGCTCAAGGGCGAGGATGATCCCGAGACCATGCAAAGTGTCGTGATGTCCATGTTCGCCGGGATTCTCGGTGATCCGAAAGCGGGGATTGATATTTTTGAGAAAGCGGAGATGCCGCCGTTGACGATTGGATTCAAGGTGAGCGATGCCGAGATGCGCGAGCAACTCGCGGCAACGATCGCGGGATTCCTGGGGCAGGCTCTCGAAGTCGGTGAGGTGGCTCCTTTTGTGGAGCTTAAGGAAACCCGCAGCGGGGTTGAGTTGACCGGAATTACGGTGGACGGCAAACGTGCCGCCGAGCTTGCCGACGAAGATACCCGTCAGGAAATGAGCCAGCTCTTCGGAGGCCGGGCCGAGGTTGACCGCTTCATGGGAGCTGTTGCCAAGAAGAGCCTGCATGTCGCGACCGGGGTGAAAGGCGATCACGTCATGATCTACCTCGGAGGATCCCTGGAGGGATTCAAGCTCGTCGATGAGCCCGCCGATTCTCTCGTCGCGAGCAAGGGGATGGATTTCCTTTCCAAGTATGCCGAGAAAGACATTCGCATGTTGATCTACGGCGAAGAGGAAGCATTCGACAAGATCACTGTTGAAGGTGAGGCTTTTGCTTCCCTCGCTCTTGGCCTCAAGGCCGGTCTCGCGGATACCGAGGCCTTTGGCGATACCCGGGACGTGCAAACTCTCCTCGGGCACGTCGCCAAGGTGGATAAGCAGCTCTTTGAGATGATTGACTACAGCCGCTCGGGAGTGGTCGGGTTCATCGAAGAGGGCTTCAAGATTGAAGGTCATGGAGGTTCCAACCTGCCTTCCATCGACACCAAGACTGCGCACAGTTATTCCGCCCTCGGGGAGATGGAGGACGTCCTGTTCTTCAGCAACTCCCGCAGCAACCCGGAGTTTACCGGGAAGCTCTTCGAGATGGTCGATTCTCTGGGAGAAGCCTTCTATCTCATGTCCCGCCGGGTGGCTGAGCTTGAGATCGATGACGGTGATTTCAAGGAGTTCCAGGAAAGGTTTGGTATGTTTGAGCAGCTTGCGGCGAAGGATCTTGCGGAAATTTGGCAGGCAATTTCAGTCGACTGGGCCCAGGGCACCGGCGACGAGGGCGCGCTGGTGATCGATACCAAAGGCACCATGCCCAAGATCCTGGAAGTTCCCGGTGTGATCATCGAGAAAGGCCGGGTTCCACGGATCACCTATGTCACTCCTGTGAAGGATGTGGCCAAGTTGACCCAGTCGTGGACTCGCATTGAAAAAGCCGTCACCAACATCCTGAAAACCGTCAAGGAGCAGGGTGGACCGGAAATTCCCATGCAGGAACTCATCGAGAATGAGAAAGACGGCGTGAAGTCGTTCTTCTACCCCATCCCGACCACGACGAATAATGCCCGTCCGATTGTGGCGATGACCGAGAACAATTTTCATCTCTCCACTTCCCAGACTGCCGTCGCTGAAATGAAGGCCAAGCTGGAAGCCGGGGGCGGACCACTTCGCATGGGAGCCTACTCCCGCGTCAACTTCACGGTGGCCAAGGAACTCGCTGAATTTTGGGTGAAGCTTGCCAAGGACAATGCCGACGAACTCTTCGAGAACGATTTTCAGAAGGACGACTTCAGGGAGAATCTTCCCATGATTGAGAAGTTCATCGCGGCCTTTGGAGAGCTCAAGGACATGACTTTCCACGCCCGCATGGAGGACGGTGAATCCCGCTTGTCGCTCCACTTCAACACGAAGTAAGCGACCGCCTTTTTAAACTTACCAAGCCCCCGTCTGATTTGTCAGGCGGGGCTCTTTTTGGTCTCGATTCGCGATTGGGAGAACGGAAACTGCTCGTCACTCCGTTTTCACAGAGATAGACAGAGGGAAAGGATGAGTGAGATTTTTGTAACCGAGACCGACAATGTCCAACTGGCCGCGAATGCCTTGGCCGTGAAGCGGGCGGTGGAAAATCAGCGTCGCAAGGAGAGCGTGCAGTCTGCGGTGACCGCATTTTTGGCATTTGGAGTCGTCTTGGCGGTTCTCGCTCTGATTGCTTTGATTCCGATTAGCGCGGAATACCCTCAAATCGTCACTTATCAGGCCGCTTCTGAAGAAGAGGAACCGTCGATGAAGATGAAGGCGCTGACGAACAGCGCCCAGCCAAAGCCACCGGGTGCGAGTTCATCGATGGCCAAGGTCATCGCGGCCGAGATCACCAGTCCGGTTTCAGTTCCGATTCCCGAGGTTTCGAATCCTGACGGCCTTTTTGGAATGGAGGAAGCTTTCGGACCGGGATTTGGCACGGGCGATGGTGATGGCGACGGCGGAGGGGGAGCGACATTTTTCGGGAGCTCCCGTCAAGGTAAGCGGGTTGTTTTTTGCGTGGATTACTCCGAGTCCATGTCTGAATCGACCTAAGGCGGGAGTGGAAGCCGGATCGCAGCTCTTAAGAACGAGCTCGCGAATGCGATCAAAAAGCTTCCCTCCAACATGTCTGTCTCGATCATTTTTTTCTCCACCACCGGCTGGACGATTGAAACCAAGGGACCTGACTACTTCAGTAGTGGTTGGAGCGGAGTGGGTAAGATGCCGCCTGTTCTTTGGTATCCCGCCAATGACCGCTTAAAAACGGAGCTCATCAGCCAGCTTCAAAAGATGCCCAACAAGGGAGGGACCAACTGGTATCCACCGCTGAAGATGGCCTTCAGTATGTCTCCCGCGCCGAACATCGTTTATCTGCTCTCCGACGGTGACCCGCGGGATGGCGAATCCGTGCTGAGCGAGATGTCCGAGATCAATCCCGACGGCATTCCGATTGATACCATCGCCTTTGAGCTTCCCGGCTCGGCTGCGGGTAAGCTCCGCGATATTGCCGGAGATACCGGGGGTAAATTTGTGTTGATCTACAAAGGAAAACACCTCACCGGCTCCTCTGCCGAGAAATATACCAGTTCAGATTACGATCAATGAAGCTCGTCATCTTTGCTAAGCTGACGACAGCGGGCTTTGCCATCGAGGGGAGTCCTCTCGCCAGTTCAAACTGACGCGATCTTGCAGGCGCTCTAGCCGCGAAGAAGTTGGACCTGGACCTTCTCCTCCACCGCGATTTCGAGCACCCCGGTGAGCTCCTCGAGATCATCAAGAAGGGCCTTTTTGCCATTTTCAAAGACGTCGTCGTCCATCGCCCGGACCAGATCGGCGGCCTGCACGATGTCGTCGTAGACTTCATCGGCGTCGTGGAAGTCGTCTTGTGAGATGATCTTCAGGGCACGTACTTCATCTTTGGTGTATCCAGCGGCTGCAATCTCTTCGTCCGAAAGATCGCTTTCGGGGCAGAACAGGTAAGGGAGAATATCGACGCCCTCTTTCTTGAGCAGGGTGTTTAATACTTCATACTCGGCGGCAAGTTCTTGAAAGTAACCTTCAAGATCTTCGATCTCGGGCTCACAAATGACGCTAATTCCAGTGGACATGGACGAACGCTAAAATTGGATTTCGCGAGAAGAAAGGGAAAAGCGACTCGGGATTGCGGAAATATTTCGAGCGGCACCGGAGGAGAGCTCGACGGGTTCAATTTTAAAGAGGTCGCCCCCCCCCCCCGATTTTGGGAATTTTGGAAGGGAGTCAGAAAGCTTCGTTTCGTCTCATGAATAACCTTGTCTTGGAGGGAGTATTTTGGGAACTTTTTAAAAATCTTCACCTATGACGAAACTATTTACACTGATGGCGGCGTGCGCATTGACCATGATCGCTCCGCTTTCGGCTCAGAATGAGCAAGCGGATGTGGCAAAACTCCGCGCGGATCACGAGCGGTTGATTGACCTCGTTTTGAGTTTGGAGGCGGATTTTGGCGAGACCCTTCGTGATTATGCCGAGTTGCAGAAGGACTTCGCGAATGTCTTGCAACGCCCTACCGCGCCTGATCAATCGGGGAAAGTTAAAGAGTTGCAGAAGCAGTTGACGGTGGCGACAGCCCAGTTGAAGGAGACTTCGGGGCAGTCGAAGATGGACGAACTGGTTCTGGGAGATTTGAAGGCGCTCCGCAACGAGTTGCACCGGGAGCGGGCGGCTTTGCTGGTGGCCAAGGCCCAACTTTCGCAATTTCAAAAATTGAAGGTTCGGACGGCGGAACTCGAAAAACTTTTGGAAGGTGAGGATGCGCGGAGTGCGGAATCGATGGCGATCTTGCAGGTTGTCCGTGGCGAGCGGGATGCGTTGTTGGTTCGTTTGAACGAAATGTTAAAGAAGGCTGAAGTCGCAGAGAAGGCTCTGATGGAGGCGAATCAGAAGATTCAAGTTTTGGAGGAAGAGGCGGGAGTTCTGAAAGGTCAAATCGCCCAGCGGGATACCGAAATCGAAGAGCTCAAAGCGAATCCGAAGCCGGACAAAGCCATGATAGCGGCGGTGGACAAGCTCAAGAAAGAGGGTGAGAAGTTCGCAAACGATCTGGAGATGCGAGAAAAGGAGTTGGCGACTTTGCGCACGGCCTTGGCTACGGAGAAGGCGTCGGCGTTAAATGTGCCAATGTTATTGGAGGCTCGCAAGGATCTTGAGGCCAAGCTGGCGACGAATTTGACTGACCTCAAAGCGACGCAGGCGAAGCTGGTCGAGACTGAAAAAGTGGCGGCGACAGCGGAGGATCTGAAGAAGGAGAATGCCAAGTTGGCCAAGGTTGAGAATGAATTAAAGTTGACTACCGAGAAGCTGACGGTGAGTCAGGAGAAGGCGAAGGCGGATTATGATGCTTTGGGTGCCCGGGCAGAGGAGCTCGAAAAGGGAAAATTTGCCCTTGAAGCTGATTTGGTGCAGCGCGATTTGGATTTAAAAACGCTGCGCGCGGAGCTGGCCGAGAAGCCGGATTTGTCGAAGAAAGTGGCTCAATTGGAGGCGGAAAAAGAGGATGTCGTCGCGAAGTACAAGGCGATGATGGCGGCGCAACTGGATCTGAAGCGAAGCTTGGACGAGGCCTCCATGCAGTTACGAAAAGCGAATGAATCTGTGGCCGCTGCTGAGGAGTTGAAGGCTGATTACGCAGCCCTCGCAAATCGTGCGGCGGACCTTGAGAAGGAGAAGGTTGCTCTTGCGGCCAATCTTGCCAAGGGAGATGAGGCGTTGAACGCTTTGCAGGTTGAGATGAGCAAGAAGCCAGATATGTCGGCACAAGTTTCCAAACTCGAGGAGGAGAAGAAGGCGTTGGAGGCCCAGTTGGAGACTCGCGAAGCCGACTTGAAGAAGGCCCGCACCGACCTTGGGAAGCTTCATTTGAATTCTGCGGTGATGGAGAAGAAGCTGGTTTCGCTGAAGCGGAGCACGGCACAGATTGACCCAGTTCGATATGCCAAAGGCGACGCTGATGTGAATGACCAGCAGGCGCGGGTTTTGGCGCAGGTCCAAGGGGTGCTAAAGGCCTTCCCGAGTGCTCTTTTTGAAATCGTGGGACACACCTGTGATCTTGGCCACAAGGAGGGGAATCTTCGTCTGAGCCGCGAGCGTGCGAAGGCCTTACAGGACTTTCTGGTTCAAAAGGGGGTGCCTGCAGATCGGTTGAAGTCCCGGGGGGTTGCTGATGCAGATCCCGTTGCTCTCAATACGAACGAGGAAAACCGCAGCAAGAATCGTCGCGTTGAAATCGAGATCCTAGATTGATTCCCATGAAGTTCCTGAACGCCGTCAGCTTGGTGGGAACCAATGCTCGCTTTTGTTTCGTGTAAGTAGGGAGAATCAGAACATCAGGCGTCGACGACGGCGAATTTGAGTTCGGCGCTGGAGACCACGACTCCGTTGACCGAGCAGGTCGCGGTCGCTTGTCCGATGGAACGGCGGAAGCTGTGAATCTCGGCGTCGATGAAGAGGGTGTCGCCGGGGACAACGGGCTTGCGGAATTTGACTTTATCCGCACTGAGGAAGTAGCCGATTTTCCCTTGGTTGTCGGGCATGCGCATGATGAGGATCGAGGCGGTCTGGGCCATCGCTTCGAGTTGGAGAACGCCGGGCATGACGGGGTGACCGGGGAAGTGGCCTTGGAAGAATTCCTCGTTCATGGTGAGGTTCTTGATGGCGGTGCACTTCATTTCCGAGGAGAAGCCGGTGACCCGATCGATGAGGAGGAAGGGGTAACGATGGGGAAGGATTTTGAGGATGTCCTTGATGTCGAGAACGGCCTCGGCTTCGGGGAGCTTGAGTGGGGGCACCATGGCGCGCATCGCGGCGTAGTTTTTCTGAAGAGCCTTGGCGGCTTCGGTATTGGGCCCATGGCCTGGCTTGACGGCGATGACGTGGCCGTTGAATTTCCGGCCCGAGAGCATGAGATCGCCGATGAGGTCGAGTGCTTTGTGCCGGGCAAATTCGTTGTCAAAGCGCATCGGTTCCTTGGACATGATTTCGTCGCCACGAATAACGACGGCGTTTTCGAGCGAGCCGCCTTTAATGAGGCCTTTGTCGAGGAGGGGCTTGATGTCTTCGTAGAAGGTGAAGGTCCGCGCGGGTGCGATTTCTTTTTCGTAAGTTTCGGGGTTCACGACGGAAGAGAAGTATTGCACGAAGCGCCCGTCTTTTCCGACGTTGGTGACGGAGACTCGGAATTCCTTGGAAGGGACGATGGTGATGAGGGAGCCGTCGCCGGTTTCAAGGTGGATGGGTTCGCGGATTTCCCAAACTTTACGGGGAACGCTTTGTTCCTGGAGCCCGGCTTTTTTGATGAGTTGGACGAAGGGGGCTGAGGAGCCGTCGCCAATCGGCGGTTCGTTGGCGTCCATTTCGACGAGGGCGTTATCGACGCCCATGCCAACGAGGGCTGAGAGGACGTGCTCGACGGTGTGGACGCGGACGGAGCCTTCGGCCAAGGTGGTGGCGCGCTCAACCGTCTGCACTTTGGAGACGTCGGCATCGATAAATGGTTTGTCGGGAAGATCGACGCGCCGGAATTTGAAGCCGTATCCCTCGGGGGCGGGCTTCAAGGTAAGAGTGACTTTTTCTCCGGTGTGAAGGGAGGTGCCTTCGAGGGTGGCTTCGGAAGCCAGGGTGTGCTCCATGTGCGACATGGGCGGGGTTTTAAACTGGGATTTGAGATTTGAAAGGGATTTTATACCGGAGTGAGCTCACTGATTCCTGCGAGGACTGATTTTTCGATCGTAGCGATGGCCGATGAATGGCTTGTCGTGGGGAAACCCGCGCCGTTGATTGTGCATCCAACGAATGACCGGGCGGAGGTAACTTTGCTGGGTGAACTCAAGGTAAGATGGCCGGAGGAGGAGTTCTTTTTTATCAATCGACTCGATCGTGAGACGAGCGGATGTGTCTTGATTGCGAAATCACGGGGGGCGGCCCGGGTGTTCGGGAAGCAGATGATGCGCCGCCAAATTAAGAAGGGATACCGCGCCATTGTCCATGGTTGGCCGGATTGGGACGAGAAGCGGGTCGAGGCTCCGATGATTCGGAAAGGAGAGGTCGAAGAGAGCGCGATTTGGGTGAGGCAGGTGGTTCACGAATCAGGGAAGGATTGCGCGACTCGTTTTTCGGTAGTGCGACGGTTTGAGCGAAGCGAAGGGAGGTTTTCAGTCGTTCGGTGCGAACCGGAGACCGGGAGGACGCATCAATTGAGGGTGCATCTGGAGTATTTAGGATATCCCATCGTGGGTGATAAGATTTATGGGGGAGACGGGAGCTGTTATTTGGAATTCCTGGAGGGAGGTTGGACTCAAGCATTGGAGGCCAAGCTCCTGCTGAGTCGACAGGCCTTGCATGGTTCCGAACTTGTTTTTGATTGGGAGGGCGAGGAGCTTAGCCTGTCATGCCCTTGGACCGCTGACTTGGAAGAATTTTGTCTTGGAGAAGGGTCGCAGAAACCGCTTCACTAGAGCCATGACAAGGCTGGATCAAATCGTATCGTTTCTCGACAAAGAGCTGAAAACCTCTGAGGTCCCCGATTATCCGGGGGCTCATAATGGACTCCAATTACAGAATGGAGGACAGGTCATCAAGGTGGCTTCAGCAGTGGATGCCAGCCTTCCCGTGTTTGTGAAGGCGATCAAAAGTGGCGCTGATCTGCTCGTGGTCCATCATGGTATGTTTTGGCAAGGTGGCAGGGCGATTACCGGGTCCGCTTATCGAAAGCTTAAAATGGCAATGGACGCGGGTCTTGCTGTCTACAGTTCACATATTCCTTTGGATATTCATACCACGCTCGGAAATAATGCTCTTCTGATGCAGGCACTTGAGCTAGGTGAGGGCACGCCCTTTTTTAATTGGAAGGGGATTGAGCTTGGTCGAAGAGGATATTTTTCTGGCAAGCTTGGTGAATTGGTCAATCGACTCGAATCAGTGGTTGGTGGGAAAGCTCATGTGAGGGGCAACTTGGAAATGCCGGCAGGGATTGTGGGATTAATCACTGGGGGAGCGGGGAGTGAGGTCGAGGCGATGGCGGGAAAAGGGATCGAGACCTTTCTCACAGGTGAGGGGCCGCATTGGAGTTACCCACTTGCGGAGGAGTTGGAGATCAATCTGGTCTTTGGCGGGCATTACGCGACAGAAACTCTCGGTGTCCAGGCGCTTGGGCGGTTGATCTCACGAGAGTTTGACGTGCCACATGAGTTCATCGATCACCCCACAGGCCTCTGATTGGAGATCTTCGGGGATCTTTTTTTTTAATCAGGGCAGCCGGATCGCCCTTCAGTGGGCTCCAACCCTTGATTTTACGGGAAAAACAGATGGGGAAAGCGATATCTCGCCAAAGTAAAAAAAGACTTGCGGGATGTATCCTTCATAGGTAGTGTCCTACTCAGTGACGCGGGTATAGCTTAATGGTAAAGCTCCAGCCTTCCAAGCTGATCACGAGGGTTCGATTCCCTCTACCCGCTCCATTAGAACTTTTCAACCTTCGGTTCGCCCAAAACTAAGATCTAGAAAAACTCATGAAAAATACGCTGAAATTCGCGCTCACGGCTGTCCTTTTAGCCGCTGCGCCACTCACATCTGCGGATGTGGTCGATTGCATCAAGTTGAGCAACGCGGTGAAAGCTGCTGTTAATGCTGACTCGAGCAATGTCCTGGACATCGTCGCTAAAAATATTGCTGCTAACGAATCTTGCGCTTGCGAGATCGTGAAAGCTGCGATCATTGCTTCTGATGTCGATACGTCCCAAGTTGCTAAGATCGTGGAGATCGCGGTTCTTGAGGCCCCTTCCCAAATGCGTATCATTGCACAGTGTGCAATCGCAACTGCTCCTGATGCCGCGTCGAAAATCCAGGCTGTGCTTGAGAAGTTCGATAAGGCTGGTGGTGAAGGGGACTCCAATAAGGGTGGTCTTGATGACAAAGATGTCGCTGTTAAAGCTGAAGGCCCCAATCCTCTTGACTTCCCGACTTCTGGTAATGACGAAGTTGGTCCTCGGGCAGGTGGAGACCCTGAGCCTTGGAACGACTTCCGCTTCGTTCCAGTCGATGATGATCCACAGGTAACCCGCATTGGCAATCGCTAATCTCTTCGGATCATCCGGTCGAACCGACTGGACGATCCTTTTTCTCACAACTAAATTTTTTAATATTTATGAAAAAGCAAATTTTCGCAATTGCCGCGATCGGCATGGCCTCGGCTGGAGCTCTCTGTGCTCAGTCACTCTATGATCTCGCTCCTGACGAGGCTGAAAAAGATAGTCTTCCTCTCGCTTGGACTACTGGTGTCACCATCGGTTATGACGACAATCCCACGCCACTTCTTGGTAACGACGATTCCTCTTTGTATGGGCAGGCTTATGTTGGAGCAACCTTCCTCAATAATACTCCATCTACAACCACGAGTTTTGGTGCTCAAATTGGAGTGATTCACTACTTCGACAACCTTGATGTCTTAGGTGCTGATGTGGATGATACCAGCTTCACTGCAGCGCTCTACCTCAATTGGACCAATCGGATCAGTGAGCGTCTGCGCATCGTGAGTCGCAACAGCCTCGCATACGAGCTTGAGCCCGATTACTCGGCTGGATTTCAGTCTTCCCGCCAGGTGGGTAACTACTTCCGGTGGTTTACTGATAATGCAATCGGATACCGCTGGACTGACCGTCTTGCGACCTACACTGGTTTTTCTCTGAACGGAATCACCTATGACGATGTGAATGGCGCAGATCGCTTCACTTGGAGCGTCTACAATAACTTCCGCTACCAACTGAGCCAGCAGACTCTTGGAACGTTGAATTATCGCTATAGCGACACCCAAGGTGACCTTGGTGTTACGGATTCCACGAACCAATACATCACTGTCGGTCTTGAGCATCGCTTCAGCCCGCGTGCTGTTGGTGTGATCCGTGGTGGTGTCCAGATTCGCGATGTTGATCAGGGTGACTCTGGAACCAGTCCTTTCTTTGAAGGATCCCTTAACGTCAAGATGAACGAGCAGTTCTCCTGGAAAGCTTATGGGCGATATGCAATCGAGGATTACGCTCGTTCTCTCAATGGGGTGAACTACAGCGATAACCAATCATTCCGTTTGGGAGTCTCTGGTGAGTATGTCGTTTCCCAATCACTGGCTCTCAATGCCGGGGTTAACTACATTATGCAGGGCTATGAAAGTCCTCTCAACGGAGTAATTGCCCCAGATTTCGATGAGGATCTCTTGAATGTATATGTCGGCTTCGACTTGGGGCTGACCGATACTGTTTCACTCAACGGCCGGTATAACTTCGAAGATCTTTCTTCTGACGCAGGTCGCGATTACGAACGTAATCGCTTCAGTCTCGGTGTAAGCGCTCAGTTTTAAATAACTGAGTTCTTTCTGAACATTTCCAGCCTTCGCGGTGTCTTTTCATTGCGAGGGCTGCTTTTTGCCATTATCTCTTGCCAAGACTTTTCAACGACCGCACCAAACATCCAGAACCATGCAAGGAACCCATATCCCCGGGAGCGAATCTGCTCCATCCATTGACTACTGGCAGGTTGTGAAGAATCGCTACGGAGTGATCCTTCTGACCTTCCTTCTCGTTTTCATGACCGCTGCGGTCATCACCTCAGTGATGCCTCCAAAGTATGAAAGCACTTCAGTGCTTCAGGTCCACCCGTCGATGATCACGATTTCACCAACGGGTCATTCTGGTCAGGCCGGTCTTGGTACTTTGATGACGAGGAACTACATGGAGAATGAGTTTGAAACAATTAATGCTCCAGAAACGATGGCCGAGGCCGCCAAAGCTCTCCAGCTTCCAGCTCGTTGGTCCATGGATATGGATGAGGTGATTAAAACGCTTCGAGCGATTGTTAGAACGACTCCCCGCCGGGGTACCGATTTCATCGAGATTACGGTGCGTCATTCCAAGCCTGAGGAGGCGAAAGAGATTGCCGAAGAGCTTTCGAAAGCCTACGTGTCTCGGAGAAACCGTGAAGAACTCGAGCGTGCAGAAAAGGGACTTTCAGCGTTGGACGATGAATTGACCTTGCAAGGAGATTTGGTGCAGGAACAACGCAGGGAGCTTACCGTGCTTATCCAGCAATACGGAATCCCTTACTTTGACGGTCGTAGCGCCAACCCGGTTGGTGCAACCGAAGAGGAGATGTATCGTCTCTCTCAAAAGAAGTTGGATGACTATGAAACTCAACGTGATCAGTTGACGATTCAGATTCAGAAGCTCATGAACACTCCTAACGAGGATATTGTGAGGGCGGCCGCTGGCTTGGATCTTCCTGAGAGTCAGGTGACGGCATATTATTCTCTGTATCGTGATGCGATGGATCAGTATGATTCGATCCAAGCTCAGGGATTAGGGGTAAGTCACCCCGAGGTGATTGCAATGAAGCAGCGCGCTGACAGCGCTCTGGAGCATGCCCGAGATGAGGTGATCACACTCAAGCAGGTATTGGACGCCAAGCTTCTGATGGTTGATCGGCAGGTTGAGAAAATGGGTGAAATCGTGGACACTAAGCAAGATATCACCCTTCAATTGTCCCTCAAGCAGCACAGTTATAATCAGGCCAAGGAGGATTATGAGCAATCGCGTGGCATGTTTCGCGAAATGAAGATTAAGCAGCAGGAGGCTCGTGTCCTGTTGAAGATGCCCAAGACTCCCATCACTTCGCATGAAAACCCCAGGAAGGCGAATAGTCCGGTTTTCCCAAATATCACAATGAATCTTCTTCTGGGTGCGGGTGTGGGTCTCATTTTTGGACTTGGTATCGCGTTCCTTCTCGAGCATCTGGACACTTCCGTGAAGAGCTTGGAGGATGTGGAACGCTATCTCCAAGTGCCAGTTCTCGCGGTGATTCCCAAAGACGTTGGAATCTTGCACAAGCAGAGCGGCATGAGCCCGGATGCCGAAGCTTATCGAATTCTGAGGACGAATATTGAGTTCAACCGCAAGAATCCGGAGGACAACTCGATCACGGTTGTTTCAGGAGGTGCCGGTGAAGGTAAGTCAACAACTCTTGTGAACCTGGCATACGTGTGTGCCCAGGGCGGTTACACGACCTTGATGATTGACGCCGACCTTCGCCGTCCACGTTTGCATACCTTCTTTGACATCAATAATTCGGTTGGATTGACGAACTATCTGACGACTGACCTTGCCTTGGAGGACGTCATTCTCCAAACGCCGGTTGATAACCTCTACTTCCTTCCTTCGGGTATCCTTCCCGCTGATGCGGCAGGAATTCTGAACTCGCGCCGGATGTCGGAGCTTCTTCAGGATGTGAAGCAGCGCTTTGACCTCGTGCTTGTTGACTCTCCCCCAATTCTTGGTGTGAGTGATGCTGCTGTTCTAGCCAGTGAAGTCGATTTGACGATGGTGGTAGTCCAGCATCGCAAGCTTCCTCGGAACATGCTGATCCGGGTGAAGCAGGCTGTCGAAAACGTGGGTGGTCAAGTGATCGGGGTCGTTCTTAACAACGTCGATATCCGAAGCGACAGCCAGTATCAATACTACACGAGTTACTACACCTATTATGCCCCAAGTGCGATGGATGAGACTTCCGCTCCCCAGCAGATGACTGCTCATCAGGCCCCCACAGCTAAGAAGGATTCCAGTCGTGACAACCCAAAGACCGACGATCTTTACTAAATCCAAGCCCGGAGCGTTGCTCCACAAACCCCAAAAACTATGAAAACTATTATCGCCCTATTCGCAACAATCCTTGGCCTTTCCTCTGCCTTTGGACAAATCCAACCCAAGCAAATGTTGGATATCAAGATTACCGGAGTTCCGGTGAGTGAGAAAGCCCGTTTGGACGCCGTCTACCAAGTGTCCGCCTCCGGGATGATTGATATGTGGGTGATTGGAAACGTGAGTGCCTCGGGTCTGACAACCTTGCAACTCGCGGCAGCCATTGCCTCTAAATACAAGGCGGCAGGAATCTACAATTCCCCCACTTTTATCGTGACCAGTCAACGAGATGGTGGCGATGTCGGAGTGAAGACCTTCACTGTTGGTGGGCAGGTCAAAGTCCCCGGACCTAAGCAATGGAGCATTGGGATGACTCTTTATAATGCCATTCAAGCTGCTGGCGGAGAGACTCCGTTTGGCGCTATCAACCGGGTGAAGCTTTTCCGCAATGGTTCGGTTTACACTTACGACCTCCGAATCGATCAACATAAGACGGTGAAGATCTACGAGAAGGACATGATTGATGTTCCGCAGACTGGCTGGAACGGGAAATAGGCCTCGAATTTTTTAAGAGCAGGGAGCCCGGGTAGTCGGGCTCCCTGTTTTTTTGTTTTGCAGAGTTGATTCAGAAGAGTGGGCGGCTACTTTTCTTCGATGCAGTGGTGGGCCGTTTTACTTTTGTCCCTTTTAGTGGGGGGAGGCCGATTACGGGGAGAGGCTGATTTTGAGGGGCTGGCGTCGGACGATTATAGGGTCCGTCAAGGGGCCCAGCAGACCTTTCTGGAGTGGATTTTCAAGGATCCGGTGATGGCGCGTGATGAGGTTCTTCAGGTCTATCTCTCAACTGATGATCCCGAGTTGAGGATGAGGTTGGTGCCCATCTTGGAGCGGGCCTATTTCCCCCCGAAGGGCTACGTGGGAATCATGATGCAGCCAGCCTTTCTTGATGGTTTTGGGAGGATTCCCGGAAATTTGCCTAAGGGTAAGGGGATTCTTGTGACGCGAGTCGTTCCTGGGACGCCTGCGGAATTGAGCGGATTGCGAGAGCGTGATGTGATTGTGCAGATGGATGATTGGGAGGTTGAAGGAGGGATGGATCTGAACAGTCTCTTTGCCGATCGGATACAAGCGAATCCTCCGGGGAGGAAGATTCAGCTGAAGGTGCTGCGTGGTGAAGAGGAGATGGTGGTTGCGCTGCAGCTGGGGATTTTGCCGACGCCGAGTCAGCGGGCTCGGGAGATGCGGGAGATTCAAAAGGATGAACGACCAGTTGTGCGTAATTTGCTCTCCACCAATCTCCAGGAAGAAATGCAGGAGTTCCGTTTCTGGTTGAGCGATGAAATTGAGAAACACGGAAAATCTCATCGCTGATTGTCGCTCTTAGGTTACATTTCCCCCGCACCAAGGCTAGGGCGTGTCTGCTTCCAGCCCTTCTTTCCTTATTTCGTTTTATGAAGAAAAATCTCCTTCGCTCTCTTCTTCCTGCGTTAACCTTGTGGTTGATTCCCAGCTGCTCGTCATTTGCGGCTGATTTTAATCTCGTGGGCAGTGAAATGTCGCGCATTCTTGAAAATGGTCACTATGCCCGACTTAGATTTGACGATCGGTTGAGTGAGCGGATTCTCAAGGACTACATTGATGATCTTGATCCGAACCGTCTCTATTTCGAGCAATCCGATATTGATGATTTTCATAAAAAGTATGGGACTGAGTTGGACGAGCTCCTTCTCCAAAAGAATTCCATTCCTGCCGCGACGGAGATCTACAAGGCTTTCCAGGAGCGGGCAGGCCAGCGCATCGCAACGGTCAAGAATCTCTTGGAATCTGAGAAGTTTACTTTCGATAGTGACCGGATGATTCAACGGGACCGTGAGGAAGCGGCTTGGCCAAAGAATTCCGAAGAGGCCACGGGGCTTTGGAGGCTGCAGTTGGAAGATGCCCTTTTGTCCGAGGCGCTGAGAAGGGAAGGGATTGCCAAAAGGGCGGAAGAGCAGGGAAAGCCCAATCCGCTTGCGAACGAGTCCTCCGCGGTTGAGAAAATCGGGCAACGTTATGAGCGCTTCATCAAGACGATTGAGGCCAGTGACGAAGAGGATATCGCCAACTCTTTTTTCAGTGCGGTGGCTGCTGCGCATGATCCCCACTCTGATTATTTCAGTGCCCGGGAGCTCCAGCAGTTTCGTGTTGGGATCGAAAACCGGTTGGTGGGGATCGGAGCCTTGCTCCGGGCGGAGGACGATGGAGCCACCAAGATTGAGGGGATTGTGAACAATGGGCCTGCCGACAGGCAGGGGGAGCTTAAGCTAAAGGACCGAGTGGTGGGGGTGGATTCGACTAACGATGGAGAATTCGTCGATATCATGTTCATGCCGCTCGATAAGGTGGTGGAAATGATTCGTGGCGAGGAGGGTGTTGAGGTGGGCTTGAAGGTAGAGCCAGCGGATGGTGCTCCCGGTGAGACCCGAATCATCGTGATCAAGCGGGAGGAAGTCACGATGAAGGATGAGCTGACAACCGCTGAGATTATTTCTTATGGCGAGGGGGCCGATGCGACCAAGTTTGGGGTGATTAAGATGCCTTCTTTCTACTTTGATCCCGAGGATCGGAGTGTTCGGGTTTCTCTTGATTTGGAGTTAATTCTCGACCGTTTGAAGAAGGAGGGGATTGAGGGATTGGCGATTGATTTACGGGGAAATGGCGGAGGATCCCTTGAAGAGGTCCGGCGGATTTCGGGATTTTTCGTGGGCAATGGTCCTGTCGTGCAAATCAAAATGACCAATGGTCATATTGAGTCTCTGAAGTCTCCGTTTCGGAAGCCGAGGTATGACGGGCCGATGGTGATTCTGACTGACAAGGGGAGTGCTTCCGCGAGCGAGATTTTGGCCGGAGCTCTGCAAGACTACAACCGGGCGGTGATTGTTGGAGAATCTTCGACGTATGGAAAAGGAACGGTGCAACAGCCACTTGAGATCGGCCGTTTCATGCCCGTTCTTGCGGATCGCGACCGGGCTGGCGCGGTGAAGCTCACTATTCAAAAATTCTACCGTGTGGCGGGAAGTTCGACGCAGCTCGAAGGTGTCGTTCCCGATATTGTTCTTCCGTCCGTTCGTGATGCTTTGGAAGTGGGTGAGAAGTATGCCAAGCATGCGCTGGCTCACGATGACATTCGACGTGCCCCCGAGTTTGAGCCTCTTGCTCGGGAGAATCTTTTTGTTCCCATGCTTGTCGATAAGAGTGCCAAGCGGGTTGAGAAGAGCCAGGATTTTAAATATGTCTTGGAGGATACCACCCGACTTGAGGAGCAATTAAAGGCAAACGCCCTTTCGCTCAATATCGAGAAGCGTCGGAAGGAGATTGCCGAGGCTGACGCCCGCCGGAAGACCCGGAATGCTGAGCGGATTATGCGATTCGCTGAGCTTTCGGAGCAAGATCACAAGGAGTTTAAGATGTTCCGCTTGACCTTGGATGATGTCACCGCCGATGAGCTTTCTGAAGTGGATCTGAAGGGAGACAACGAGCGCCACATGCGCCGAGCCAAGGATGAGATTGCGGATCTTGATGATACTCCCGAATGGCCCAGTGGCCTAGATGCGACCAAGCGCGAAGGTCTCGCGGTTCTTCGTGATTTGGCAGGAGCGGTCAAAGCGGCAAAAGTGGCCGGAGCGATTAAGCGGATCGATTAATTTGATGTCGGCGATTGCGGAGAATCTTGAAGTCATCCGGGAGCGGGTTGGTGCGGCCGCGTCCAGAGTGGCGCGCGCGGTTGACTTGCTGGTGGTTTCCAAGACCTGGCCGGCCGAGGTTGTCAATCAAGCGGTTGAGGCCGGGCAGGTGATGTTCGGTGAGAATCGACTCCAAGAAGGCGAGGAGAAAATCCCAGTTCTGCCACCGCATCTCGAGTGGCATTTTATTGGGGGGCTCCAGCGAAATAAAGTCCGCAAGGTATTGTCTCTGTTTCCGGTGATTCACAGTATTTCTTCCCTGAAGCTGGCTGATTTCACCAATCGTGTTGCGGGCGAGTTGGGGCTAAAACCGCGGATTTTTTTGGAAGTGAATATCGGAGCGGAGTCTTCGAAGGAAGGATTTCTTCCCGATGAGCTCAGGGATGATTTGGATGAGATTGTGGCGATGGAGCATCTCGATTGGCAGGGGTTGATGTGTCTTCCACCGAGGGTTGAGATTCCGGAGGATGCCCGGCCTTGGTTTGCGAAGGTTCGTGAGTTGCAGGAGGAGCTTTCGGAAAAGTCCGGTTTGCCACTTCCCGAACTCAGTATGGGAATGAGTGGTGATTTTGAGGTGGCGATTGAAGAAGGATCGACCATTGTCCGCGTGGGATCGGCGATTTTTGGTCCCCGATTGAAACGACCATGAATGTGATTAAACTTTTGAATGCACTCGTTATTGGCGACGAGCTTGCTCTTGCTTGGGAGGGCGGGGATGAGACTTATATTAAACTCGAGAGCCTTCGCCGGGGATGTCCGTGCGCGGCGTGTCAGGGAGAGCCGGACGTTACGGGAATGGTGGTGGTCCCCAAGGTGACTTATAATGAGCGGAGCTTTCAGTATTTGCGCCACCAGCTGATGGGGGGATATGCCCTCCAGTTTTTTTGGGGAGACGGGCATAGTTCGGGCATCTATTCCTTTCCGCTGCTGCAGCGGATGGGGCAGTAGATTTACGGATATAAAAAACTCCGGGTTCGCTGGGCCGACCCTGGGTTGGAAAGGAATTTAGGGGCCTACTGAAGTGCTGCTCCGACGAGGCGGGTGATGCCTTCTTCGGCTTTATTGCTTGTGCGATGCAGGTGACGGGCTTGGTAATACCATGAGAGAGCTGAGCCAACATTGCCGCGTTCTTCGTGGGATTTTGCCTTGTTCAAAGCGATGGTGAAGTCGGCAGCTTTGGGCGCGAGATTGGTCATGAACTGGTTGAGGTTCGGATCGTCTGGGAAGCGGGTGTGGACATCGGAGAGTTCCTCCCAGGCGGCGTAATCCTGGCCGATCGATGACATTCTTTTGGCGCCACCAACGGCGGTTTCGATCTCTTTGATGTTTTCGAGGACTTGGCGGAACTTGGCCTGACGATCAGGGTCGTTGGTGATTCCTTGGGCAAGTTCGTGCTGGCGCTTGAAGACTTCACGGTAATTTTGTTCGGCAAAGAGGCGGTCGAAATCGTTGCGAAGCTGGATGACTGATCCGCCGGCTTCGACGAGACGGTCGAATTCAGCAAGCTTGGGGTTTTGTGGCCAGACTTCCATGGCTTTCTGGATTTCGGCGCGCGCGAGGTCGATCTCGTTGGCGGCGAGGTGGTTCTTGGCCATCATGATGGACATGTCGCTGGCGCGGCTATAGGTCGCGATCGCGGCTTCGGCTTTGGTGGCGTCAAAGTCAGCGGCCTGGTCCTTGAGGATTTTGATTTGCTCGGAGGCTTTGGAGTAGTCCTTGGAGTCGATGGCATTGAGAAGAACATAAGATTCACGAACGAAGGTCAGGACCTTGCGTTTTCTTTCGCGAGGCATGGTATTGATCGAGGGCATGAACTCGCCGACGAGGTAGGATTCAGCGAGTCGCTTGGAAGCGGACTCGAGTTCTCCACGTTCGACGAGGAATAAGAAGGCTTCGGCGCCTTTGTCGATATCGCGCATGGCTTCGTTGGCCAGCGAGTCGAGGGTGGAAACAGTCGGGCTGACTCCGAGACTTTCGCTAAACATCTTGTTGATGTCGGATTTGTCGTCGATGTAGAGGGTGCCGTCGCCGTCATTCCAGAGCATGTTGTAGAAGCGGGAGGCCATGACGACGTGCTTGAAGCGACGCTGAACGAAAAATTGCACCATGAGAGCCTGGTATTGGATCTTGGAGAGTTCGGTTTTCACCTTGTTCTCCATTTCTCGGGTCTTTTTGGAGGCTTCGATCTCGGCGATTCGGCGAAGGTGCTCTGCATAGGCGAGGGATTGGGCTCCGCGGCCAATTTGTTGTGCTTGCTTGGGCTGTTTTTTGTCGTCTTCTTTTCCGGCTCCTTCGTTAGAGTTGCCAACGGAGGGGTCTTGCTCGGTGCGGGCTTTCCAGTCGGCGTCGAGGATGTGTTTCTTTTTCTCTCTCTCGATGGCGAGCATCATTTCGCGGCCTTTGTTGACGTCTTTTTTGGCAAGGACGGCGGTGTAGATGGCGTTGCTTAATGAGTCACAAAGCTTGGCGTCTCCGGGATACATGGAGGCGCGGGGAAGGAGGGCGACGGCATCGGCGAAGAGGGGGCCGCCTTGACGATGAGGCGAGAGGGTGGCGAGGATTTCTTCGAGGGTCTCGCGATAGTCATTGGCATCCTCGGAAGCATCCTCGGGTTCGTTGAGATACTTCTCGAAGCGTGCTTCGAAGAGGCGGTTGTTGCTGGCGGCCCAGGTGGAGCCGTTCCAGGAAATGGTGTCGTTGGTGGGGTCGAAGAATCCGATCTCGTTGCCAAGCAGGCTATTGTTGCCGGTGTTCGACTGCTGAGAGGGTGGTTGGCGAACGACGGTATCCGAGGGAGGGGAGTCTCGGGGTGGGGTGTTTGCCGGGGGTGGGGTGTAGACCTGCGCGATGGCAGGGAGGGCCAAGGTGAGGAATAGCAGGTTTTTTTTCATGGGATCGTAGAGAAGTTAGAGCTGTTTTACGTCGAGGGCAACGGCGAGGCCATCGGTGTTGAATTCGATGAGGAAGGTGTATTCGTCCTGGAGGTTGAGGTTACCGCCCGAGAAGTCTGAAGGGATAAGAATGGGCAAAAATCTTACTGCCGTGCTTTCTCCGATTTGAAGGGTGACGACGCTGCCGGTGGTTTCGATGCGGCGGTCGATGAGCTTGCCGGTGACTTGGTATTTGTTACCGGAGAGGCTGCGGCTGTTTTCAACTGCTTGCTCGATATCGAGGGGGGGAGCATCGAAGCCCGAGGGCTTACGATTGAGCAACCAGAATCCGCCGCCGAGGACGAGAAGGAGGATCACCGCTCCGATAAGGAGGGCTTGGGTGCTAACGCCTGAACTTGCGCGACGAGCCATGAGATAAGGAAGAGGTTATAGGTGTAGAGGTTAGTCCCATTGGGGGCGGCTGGTGCCGATCCACGAGGCGACGAGGCCGACCATAATATGAATGAGCAAAACAAAGAAGCAGATGTTCACCCCGGCTAGATTGGTTTCAATGACGGTGCGGATGGCGGTGAGATAGTCTCCCGAGAGGGATTTGACGCTACCGGACCAAGCCCAGTAGGCCGAGATGAAGGGGCGGGTGAGGGGTTCGACTGCTTGAGGGAGAGCGAGCACGGCGCCCGAAAGAGGAAGTTGAAAGCCGACGAGGTAAACTGAAAGCAACGAGGCTTGCTCGGCGGTGCGCATGAGGCTGGAGATGCCCAGGCAGATTGCGGTCATGGCGGCATTGACGAGAATCAAGAAGATGGCGTGTTGGGCGAACTCTCCTTTGAAGGACCAGAACATTTCGACGAAGCCCGCCATCCAGAGGGACTGGATGAGGATGAGTCCGGAGAGGAACACGATTTTACTCAGGAGGTAGGCGGTTGGGCGGACGCCTCCAAATTTTTCCTTCTCGAGAATTTGGCGCTCTCCGGCGATTTCACGGGCGGCGTTGTTGGATCCCATGAGCGAGAGAAGAACGACCTGGAACATGATAATTCCAGAAACTGCGGAGCCTACCTTGAGTCGATCGGCTTGGACTCCGGCTTGTTCTGTGAATTGTTCCTGCACGGTGGCGCCGGAGCTATTGGTGAAGTTTCGCATGTTCTCGTTGGCCCTTGGGGCGAAGAGAACGACGAGGATTGGGAAGCAAAGGAGGATGGCGAGTTGGAGGATCACCTGGCCTCGATCGCGGAAGAAAATCTTGAGCCGTCGACCCAAGAGGGTGCTGAATTGGCTGAGGAGCCCCGGCATTCTGACGGGATCGGGGGCGTCGTTGATGAGTTCACCATTTGCGTCCTTTTCCTGCTCGTAGTCTTCGGCAGGGAGTTCCAAAAAGCCTTGCTTGATGAGCTGGGTGCGGTTCTTTTCGAGTCTCGAGTAGTAGTTGTAGGAATGCTTGAGCCAGGATTGACGCCATTTTTCGGCGGCTTGCTTGGCTAGCTGGGGATAGACGAGCTCGGTGTGATCAACTGAAAAGTAGTGGGTTAGCTCTTCCGGGGTGCCGTGGTAGGCGACCCGGCCCTCGTGGAGGACGAGAATGGAGTCGTAGAGCTCGAGGTGTGCGAGCGAGTGAGTGACGGAGAGGACGATGCGGCCTTCTTTTCGCGAAATATCGTGGAGGAGGTTTACGATTTCTCGCTCGGAACGGGGATCGAGGCCGCTGGTGACCTCATCGCAGAGGAGGAGCTTGGGATGGGAGACGAGCTCCATGGCCAGACCGAGGCGGCGTTTTTGACCTCCGGAAAGGACGTGAACGGGGCGGTCGGCGATGGGGGCGAGGCCGGTTTCTTCGAGAACGCGGTCGATGCGCTTGTCGAGATCGGCGGTGCTGCGGGTTTTGATTCGGAGTTTGGTGGCGGCTTCGATCGCTTCATCGACAGTGAGTTGCTCGTAGGCGATTGAGAACTGGGGGACGTAGCCGATTTCCCAAGGTTCGAGATCCCCTTCTTCGGAGAGATTGCGGCCATGCCACCACAGTGAGCCGTCCGACTCGGGGTTGAGGCCGGCGATGGTTTTGAGCAGGGTCGTCTTTCCGCAGCCCGATGGGCCTACGATGGCCATGAAGTGGCCGCGCGGGATTTTCAGGCTGGCGCGGTCGACGAGATTGTGAGGTTCACCGTCCTTTTGAATGGTGAAGCAGACATCTTTCAGTTCGAGCACTGTCAGCGATGGGTTGATTTGAAGGTGTGAAGCACCGGGGAATCGACCTGATGCTTCATACGATCTTGGTGAAATCAGAGGGAGATGGGAAGCTTGAAAGTGGAGCAATCAACGATGATGCGCTTCGGTGTTGCCCATTGGGAAAAATCCGTCATAGTGCACTCCAAGCGCTCGCGCTCAACAACCTCTCACTGATCTCCGTGGACCTCACCGAAATTCGCAAAATCGTTAAACTGATGGATGAGCATGGGCTTACCCAGTTCCAGTTCGAAAAGGAAGACTTTAAGCTGAAGCTTAAAAAAGGAGCCGATCTCGAAGACCTCAAGGGGCTCATGAGATCGCTCCCATCAGCGTCGGCCCCTGCTCCTACTGCACTTGCGGCCCCTGTTTCTGATGGCGGGGGTGCCTCTGTTCCTGTTTCGGAAGGTGAGGAGATCTCATCACCGATGGTCGGGACGTTCTATCGCAAGGCCTCTCTGGAATCGCCTGATTTTGTGAAAGTTGGCGACACCATTAGTGAAGGCCAGACTCTCTGTATCATCGAAGCGATGAAAGTGATGAACGAGATCAAGGCGGAGCGTTCGGGAATCATTACCGAAATCTGTGTCGATGACGCCAACCCCGTCCAGTATGGCGATGCTCTTTTCCGAGTGAAGTAACCCACGTCACCAAAAAAATTTATGTTTTCGCGCGTCCTCGTCGCCAACCGTGGCGAAATCGCCCTCCGTATTATTCGTGCCTGCCGGGAGCTTGATGTGGAATCGATCGCCGTCTATTCTGAGGCGGATATTGATTCCATGCACGTCCAACTGGCTGACGATTCGGTCTGTATTGGACCTGGCCCCAGTAAGGATAGCTACCTCAGGCCCGACCGGATTATTGCCGCTGCCGAAATTACCGGGGCAGACGCGATTCATCCAGGATACGGTTTTCTTTCCGAAAATGCGCGATTTGCGGAAATTTGCGAGAGCTGCAACATTAAGTTCATTGGGCCCTCTGCGGACGTGATTCGCATGATGGGTGACAAGAATACGGCACGGGCAACCGCGACAGCCAATGGTGTTCCAGTCACTCCCGGTTCTGATGGGATCGTCTCAGGTCCGGTAGAGGGGCTCAAGATTGCTCGTGAGATTGGATTTCCAGTCATGATCAAGGCCACCGCAGGTGGTGGAGGACGCGGAATGCGTCCGGCGATGGATGAGGCCGAATTTGAAGCGCAGTTTAATGCGGCTTCCAAGGAAGCGGAGGCCTGTTTCAGCAACGGGGACTGCTACATTGAGAAGTTGGTTCTCGAGCCTCATCATATTGAGTTTCAAGTCCTTGCGGATGATCATGGGAATTACCTTCACCTTGGGGAGCGAGATTGCTCGATGCAGCGGCGCAACCAAAAAATTATCGAAGAATGCCCAAGTCCGTTGCTTTCGCCGGAGCTTCGCGAAAGAATGGGAGAGGCGTCCATCAAGCTGATCAAGGCCATCAATTATCGAAACGCCGGCACAATCGAATATCTCGTCAATGCTGACGCCACCGACTTCTATTTCATGGAAATGAACACTCGGATTCAGGTGGAGCATCCTGTCACGGAAGAGGTGTTTGGTTGTGAATTGATCAAGGAGCAGATCCGGATCGCAGCGGGCGAGCCGGTTTCTGAGCACGTTCTGGGCGTTGAGCCCCGCGGCCATTCCATCGAATGCCGGATCAATGCGGAGGATCCCTACAACAACTTTGCTCCCAGCCCGGGAACGATTGACCTTTGGTATGCGCCCGGCGGAAAAGGAGTCAGGGTCGATACCCACGTTTATTCCGGATACACCGTGCCTCCCTACTATGACTCTATGATTGCGAAGCTCATCGTGACGGCCTCGTCGCGAAGCGTGGCGATCGCACGGATGAAGAGAGCGTTGTCTGAATTTACGATTCGTGGCATCAAGACGACGATTCCTTTTCAACAAGAGATCATCGCTCATCCCGACTTTATCAACGGGAAGTATGACATCGCCTGGGTCGCCAGATTCCTCAAGGAGAAAGGCCTCTAGTCGATTCTCCGATCCTGAACCAAACGAAATTTGATGCCCTGTTCCATGTTTGAGGCTCTTGCCCGGGCCCGTCTTTATGCGATTTGTGATCTTGGCTATTTGAGTGAGGAACAGGCTCTCCCGGTGTCCCGTTCACTTCTCGAAGGGGGTGCTGGAGTTCTGCAACTTCGGGCGAAGGGGTTTCAGCCCGAATCCCTGCTCCCACTGGCCCTCCAGCTTCGTGATCTTTGTGAGGAGTTTGCGGTTCCCTTCATCGTCAACGATCATGCTCAACTTGCGGTGGAATCGCATGCCCATGGGCTGCACCTTGGCCAGGATGACGGGGTGCTTGAGGATGCTCGAGGTGCTCTTGGGCCCGCTCTGATTTTAGGCCGGTCAACCCATTCCCTCCAACAGGCCAATGATGCTCTGGCTGAAGGAGCTGACTATATTGGTTTTGGCCCTTTATTTCCCACTCCGACCAAGCTCGGTCGCGCTGGGATTGGCCTCGATGATGTTGCGGAGATGCATGCCCAGGTCGGCTGCAAAATTCCCGCGTTCTGCATCGGAGGAATCAAGCCCGACAATTTACCCGAGGTGCTCCAAGCTGGTGCCCGCCGGGTCGTAATCGTTTCCCATCTTCTGACTCACGCGCATCCTGCCGAGGGAACCCGCTCGGTCGTCTCCCAATTTCCCATCCTATGAAAATTCTCGTCGGCGGCTCGATCGCTATTGATAATGTTAAAACTCCCGTTGCTGATGAATCCAACCTTCTTGGTGGGTCAGCAAGCTACGCCTCGCTGGCCGCAGCGAAGCTCTCAACTCCCGTCCACCTTCTCGGGATTGTGGGATACGATTTTCCAGAAGAGCACCTCGAGATGCTTAAATCCCACGGGGTCGACCTCTCCGGCTTGGAAAGATCAGATCAAGCTTCCTTTACGTGGAGCGGCGAATATCACGAGAACATGAATGATCGCACCACTCATGATGTGGCGATTAATGTGCTCGAAGATTGGAAGGTCAAAGTACCGGCGGATCTGGCCGATGCTCCATTTGTGGTGCTCGCCAATATGGCCCCTCACAACCAGCTGCAGATGCTGGAGCAGTGCACGGCAGATTCGAAATTTGTCGTGGCAGATACGATGGATCTCTGGATTACCATTGCAAACAAGGAACTCCACGAAGTTCTGAAAAAGATCGACTTGCTTGTCATCAACGAGAGTGAGGCGCGGGAGTTCGCAAATACGAGTAACCTCGTGCTTGCGGGTGAGCGCCTGCTCGAGAAGGGTCCGAGCTTCGTCGTGGTGAAGCTCGGCGAATTTGGGGCGCTTTTGTTCGGTCCGGATCAGGCCTTCTTCCGCTGCGGAGCCTGGCCGCTCCGTGATCTGGCAGATCCGACCGGGGCAGGGGATACCTTTCTTGGCGGACTCATTGGAGACCTTGCTGCAAAAGGGGCAATTTCGCCAACCTTCGAACAGCTTCGTGAGGCAACCGTGAAAGGTTCCATCTTGGCATCCTTCACTTGCCAAAACTTTTCAACCAAAGCTCTCGAATCAGCTGGAAATGATGAATTTCTTTTCCGTTTGGAGGCGTTCAGGGAGCATTCAAATTGGTAGGAATCCTATAACCCTCTTTTAATGAGTGAGTTACAGGACATCGAATCTCCGTGAGAAAGAGTCAAAAAACTTCAAAAACTCTCAAAAAAGACGTTGACGGAAGGTCGCGGTCCCGGTATGTTCCATTTGGATTGCCTGCGGAAACACATCTTCCTTGTGTCGATGGACCTTCAACACCTAAAAGAAAAAACGAAAACAAAAATGAAAACGACAACTCTTAAAGCCGTTGCTGCATTCGGGCTCTCAGCCCTCCTTGCTGGTAGCGCCGCAGCCCAAGAATCAAAGTCCAAGCCTGTTGGCTATGAGACACTCACCTACACAGCTGGGTTTAATTACCTCGGCTTGCGTCTGCACGAAGCACCTAGTGCCTCTGGTGCTACTGCGGCTGTGACCGGAGCCGTAGTCACCGTTGCTGATGGCGTCGCTGACGCACTCACTGGTGGTACGACCTACATTTTCGAGGTGACTTCTGGAGATGCTGCTGGAGCAATTGTTCTGGTGGACTCTTTCGATGCCGCGGCGGATACCGTCACTCTAGGATCTGACATTTCTGCGGACTTCGCCTCAACCGACGAGTTCATCATTCGCCCTTCCTCTACGCTCTCGAGTGTGTTCGGAGCCACAAACGACGTTGCTAATTCTGGTGCTGGACTCGCGTCCACCGCTTCGTTTGGTACTGCCGATCAGATCTGGCTCCCGGATGGAACTGGAAGTTTCGCGAAGTATGCTTACGTGAAGGGTAATCCCTTCGCTGGCACGCAAAGTGGCTGGAAAAATTCTGCGGGTGACACCGTTGATCCCGCAACGATTAACCTCGTTTATGTTGATGGCGTGATCGTCAATGGTGCCGCCGCCGGTAACGTCGTGGTTTCTGGTTCCGTGAAGTTGGAAGCAGTCAGCGTCGTGTTGACCACAACTTTCAACTACATTGGTGGAATGTTCCCAGCAGGTCTCACTCTTGCTGAGAGCGAACTGGGTCTTTCTCTCGGATCTACCGGATCGTTCGGAACCTCAGATCAAGTCTGGCTTCCCGATGGAGCAGGTGGCTTCGCCAAATATGCTTTTGTTCAGGGGAATCCCTTCACAGGCTCACCTACTGGTTGGAAGAATAGCGCCGGCGGTGTTGTTGATCCTGCAAGCGTTAGCTTCGACGATAATCCCGGAGTGATCCTTGTTCGTGCTGGAAACGCCGAGTCGATGGTTACGATTGATTCGCCTGACTTTTACGACACACTTTAATAGTTGATCAAGCCGTTCGAAATTATTCAAGAAAACACAAAATATAAGATGAAATTGAAACTAACTCTTCTGGCATTCGCTACAACAATGGGACTGGCGTCAGCCTATACCATTACCGTAACGAACCAGAGCACATTTGGGGATCCTTCCCTTCCTGTCGTTGACAATACTGGAGCGCCAATCGCGACCGGTTTTGTCGGTGTCGGGTTTTTCGCAAGCGATAGCGCGGTGACCGATAACGCCCTAGACTTCACCGCCCTGTTGTCTGGATTCAATCAGTATGGTAGTCCTGCTGGACTTGCCGGGGCTGGTGCGGCACCAGGTCTCTTTGACCTTGTGAGCCCCGCAAACTGGACCGTTGCTGTTCCCTTCACCTCAACGGCGCCCCAGATTGGAAAAAATATCTATGTGGTGTTCGGTAACGGAGCCTCATTAGCAGAGTCCGAGCAGCTTGGTATTTGGAAGTCAAATAATGTCTTCGGTAAGGAAGACGAAGCTGGTAATGGTGGCACATTCGCTGACATTGCAACTGGTCAAGGAGCTCTTCTTCTTGGTCTCAGCGGTGGAGCTCAGAGCTTCGGCGGTGGTGCTATCAACTATTCTGACTCGATCAGACTTGTTGCTGCAGATGGAATCCCTGAGCCATCAACTGGTCTCCTTGCTGGTCTTGCCGGTCTTGCACTTGTTGCTCGCCGTCGTCGCTAGTCTGAACTGTTTCTTTACAAGAAACTCGTTTTATTTCCCCCACGCCTGTCTCCTCCGGAAGACAGGCGTTTTTTTGTGAACTGTTTCGGGAAATGCCTGCAGCAAGATGGCCGCGATCATCTTTTTCCAAGCCAAGCTTCTTAAGTGGCTCTCGATCTTTTTTCACTTTTTTTGATCTTTGTTCACGAGTAGAGATGGGGAGTGCATCGCAGGGCAAACTTGGTGAAGGAGACAAATCGCTTGATCCGTGAAGCCCGCAGTCGTTGGGATGCTCATGAGAATCTCGCGTGCAGAAAAGTTCGGGATCAAGCCATCATTCTTTACGAGAGTCTCACTTCCGAAGAGAAGTCGCTCGTTCCTGAGCAACTTAGGGTTTGGTTGCGTTATCGGAGCGAGAAATATTTTGGAGAGTCGAGAACAACGCCGGGTAATCGAGGACAGAAACTCCCGAAAAACCCCAAGAAGAAGGCTCATGCCCCGGATCACGCCCTCTTTTCCCGTCGTCTCAATAGTCCGCTTGGGAGTTTGGTGATCCTTTCATCAAAGAAGGGGGTGGCGGGGCTCTATTTTGGCCATCGAATTGAGAATTCAACGCTCCCTCCTGAAAACTCGAAGGACAAGGTTCTGAATCAAGCCGAAACTGAACTTGAGGAGTATTTTTCAGGAAAGCGGAGAGAATTCCGGGTGACCTTGGATGCGCGGGGGAGTTCGTTTCAGCGAAGTGTTTGGCGTGAGTTGAACAAAATTCCTTATGGTGAGACACGCAGCTATGGCGAGCTCGCCGAAAATCTGGACAACGCGGGTGCGGTGAGAGCGGTCGGATCTGCCAATGGCGCGAATCCAATTTCCATTATCGTGCCTTGCCATCGCGTGATCGGGAAAGATGGATTTCTCAGTGGTTTTGGTGGCGGGGTGGAGATCAAGAAGAAGCTGCTCCAGCACGAAGGCGTTCTCTTGAAGATTCAGGATGAGGGTTCCTCCGAATGATGACCCAGGCGAATTGCTTTAGCTTTCTTGAGTTTTCTGGGATGCGCCCTGCGGGCATGTTTGATTTCAGGGATGTGCTCATAAGGAGTTTATGGGGAGCCTGTTAAGGGGGGCTCTTGATCGGCTCTCCCTAAAATTCTTCATAATGGGCTGCATTTTCACCTTGCTAAGCGTACACAATGTGTTTACATTGTGTTCATCATGAAAGCGAAAAAAGTCCTCTCTGGCGTTAAGGGTTTTGCCCTAATCGCTACTATCTCGGTTCTTGTTCTCCTAACCCTCGTTGCGGTGGCGTTTCTTTCGCTGTCTGCAATTACGGTGCAGACCAGTCGTTCTGAGTGGGCGCAGGAAGAAGCACGGGCGAATGCCCGATTGGCATTGATGATCGCAATCGGCGAGCTTCAACGAGATCTCGGACCGGATCGTCGGATCGCATTGAGTGCTTCGATCCTCGACCAAAACCCAGACACCCTTAAGATTGATGGGGTGGCTCAGCCTCATTGGATGGGTTATGTGAAGTCTGAATTTAAGCGGAACTCCAGCGGTAGTCCTTTTACTAGGGATGAGGCTAGGAGTGGTCTTCAGGATGCCCGAAACGGAACGGATTATGAGAGCAAGGATCTCATTGAGAATTACTTCGTGAGCGGTAATGAGGGTGGAAAGGAGCGGATTCGCGGAAGCCGTCGCTACTTGGACGCGGTGTCGGAGACGACCCAAGTTGGTCCGAATTATGTGCAGTTGGTTGGGAAAGGTTCTATTGAAAGAACTGAGGATGAGATCATTGCGCGTAAGATGGAGACCGAGAAGTTGCAGCAGTTGCCTAATGGCTCTTCTGAGTATCGCTCGAAAGGAAGTTACGCCTGGTGGGTGACGTCCAATAACCAAAAAGCGCACATTGGACGGGTTGACCGCCATTCAGACCAGCGCTTGAATGAAACGGGGGACGGCATCCAGCGGATGCTGCATGCCCAGGATGCCGACATTTCGGTGGTGGATGGAATCAGCCTTGGCGTTCAGAGAAAAGATGCTCGGGTCATTACGCCCAAGAGTCTGGCCTTGATGAATTCTTCAAACAAACAGGGCGTCAGGCAAAATTTCCATAATCTCACCAGCTATTCTGCAAGCCCGCTTGTGAACGTGCGCGACGGTGGTCTGAAGAAGAATCTCTCGGCATTTATTAATGACCAAGGGAGCAACGGACCCAGTGAAATTAAGGACCTCGACCCAAGCAAGCCTTATTACATCGGTATTTCAGGTGAGGATCGCTTGATCGGACCTCCCAATGAGAGTTATGCCGATCTCCGTGGCGACGATTATCGGAATTCAAAATATAAGGATATTGCCCCCACCTTTAAATTGCTGTGGAACTGGGCTCGTCTTGCGAACCAATTTCAGTTTGGTGAGACCTCGACTGGAATCCGGCCTCAGAAAATCTGGAATGGTGCACCCTTTAGAAATGATGGTGCCAATGTTTACGACGAGGAAAACAGCAAGCCAACGGACCCGCGGAACTTGACCGACATCAAGATGACACCCGTGGTGGTTGAAGCGGCGACCTACTACAACCTCGCGACCTATCCGGAGGGAAGTGGATCGGAGCAGAAGCATGCTTTACGCCTCTGTCTCTATCCCCGTGTTGGCCTTTGGAATCCCTATAACGTTGAGATGCGCCTCGACCAGCCGATGATTCTCCAGCTCTTCTTGAATGGTAAGAAGACGGTGGTATTTGACGGTAATGATCAGTTTAGCCGTGAGATCTACTATGGAGGCCGTCAGAACGGATTTGACGGTCAGTTTGGTGGCCAAGTGTACTTCATGCTCCCTAAAGTGACGATCCCGGCGGGTGAAACCTACATCTTCTCGATGGGCGGCAATCCACGGGAACTCGATATTAACAATTTTGGTATGAATTTGTTGCAAGCAGAGGACGCTCCCTCGTCTGCAAGCTACCTCTACAAGGACTACCGCAACATCAACCTTTCGGGAGAGCGTGCGACCTACGCCCGGGACGATGACAACAAGCGAGAGGAGTTTATGCCCCGTCCTCCTTCACTCTTCCGTGAGAAGCCTCTGGACCGCGGCCTTCATGGTGCGGACAACTATATGTTCATGCTGAAGTACCTCGCAGGTGGCAAACCTACGAGGCAGGCATTCCCCAACGAGCCCATGCTTGTCTATGCCAGCGTCTGCCTTCAGGCAGGTGGGGGTGACGAGTATCCTCTCGAATGGGCCCAGGGAACCGGGGCTCCCGTTATTCCTCTAACGGGGGTCGGAGATCATGTTCCCGACGGACGGCCACCGCATCCCTTTACTCGTGACGGATTCCGTGTTCGCTGGTTGCAGGAGACGGTCTCGAACCAAGGGAATGGTGGCGAAAACACGAAGTTTTTGCAGAGTTCAGCGCTCGGAAACTGGAATCTGCGAGCTTCCTATATCTGCCGAAATCCCTTTGATAACGTGACCAGCCGTGCACCTTACTTCCATGGAATTTATACTCGGGATAATCCGAGTGATGAGCTCAGTTGGGGTCAGTTGAACCCAGTTCAGCGCGACGGATACCAGACCGGATTCCCGTTCGGGCCGGCTGGATTTGGAGTCGACACGGTGATGGCGTTTGAGGTGCCCACTTCCGAAGTTGGAATTCCATCGCTTGGATATCTCCGCCACTTGCAGCTTTCTGAATTCGTGTGGCACCCCAGCTATGCCATCGGAACTTCCGTGGCCGATCCGCGGGTTGAAACAACCGGAACAATGCCGTCCCGCAACTTGGGATCGAACCATGGTTGGAACTCCCAAGGCTTCGGAACAACCTATTGGTCCCAGCTCTTCAGCGACATTGTTTACTACCTCTGCGAGAAGAACCAATTGATCTACGACTTGAGTTTCGAGGTGAACCATAATCTCTGGTCTGACTTCTTCCTGACGGGGGCGACCAAGAGTCAGATTTCGAACTTTGCTCAGGACCCGATTGGGAGGCCACTGAAGAACGGGAACCTGGTGCTCTGGGACCGCTCGGGAGATCCTGCTGCGGATCTCGATGATTTCTTCCGCGCCGCTGGTCGCCTCATGATTGAGGGGGGATTTGATGTTCACTCAACGAGTAAGGAGGCATGGAAAGCACTTCTTTCGAGCACCCGTGATGTGGGATACGGATCTCTTGAGCGTTCGCCTTTCCCGCGGACTCTCTTCCCGAAAGGCACCGAGAACGACGAAGCTGATTACAGCACTAAAATGTTCACCGGCTACCGTAGTCTTGGTGATCAGGAGATCGACTCATTGGCCGAAGCGATCGTTCGTGAGGTGAAAATACGGGCGCCGTTCTTCGGACTCTCCGATTTCGTCAACCGTCGTTTGACTGATGATGAGACCGGGCGCCGTGGAGCGCTGGAGAATGCGCTTGAGAACTCGCTTCCCAACCGGGGAATGGACGGCAAGTTCCCGATCGATCGCACTGAGCTCAAAGGGCAGGGGGCGATCATCGCGCAAGGAAATCCCAGTCAGACGACCACGACGCCGATGTTTCAGGAGAACCTGCCTGCTTCGACTGGATACGGCACCCCGGGATATATTACGCAGGGTGACGTGCTGCAGGTCATCGGATCCACTCTGACCGCCCGCTCTGATACCTTCACCGTCCGGGCCTATGGCGAGTCCAAGGATATCAACGGGAAAGTTCTGGCCCGCGCCTGGTGCGAAGCGATTGTTCAGCGGACTCCAGAGCCCATTTCGCCTGACTCGATCACGGGTCTGAATCCCCGCGAAATCCGTGGAAATGAAACCGATTTCGGACGTCGTTTCCGCACGGTCTCCTTCCGCTGGTTGGCGAGCAACGAGGTGTAGAGCCCAAATTCTTCTTCCTTTCAGGAATACAAAGGCTCCCGGGAACGGGAGCCTTTTTTATTTTCCTCTCGACGAGTCACGCTAGCTGGGCGAGTTTTTCACCCTGAACTGAAGATCACTATGAAAACCATTACCTTGATTGCAACAGTCCTCGTGACTTTGCCCATGACCCTCTTGGGCGACTGCCCCAACCACCAGATTGAAGCGGCTCAGAAGCAAGCATTCGAAGAGAAGAAAGATCTCATGATGGTGATTTCAGGTTCAAGCTGGAACGATCAAAGCAAGAAATTTGAGGCTGAGATTTTGCACGTCGACGAGTTCAAAAAAGAGACGTCAGGCAAGTTTGTTCCCGTTGTTTTAGATTTGCCGTCCAAGCGTGAAGACGCCCACGAGCAGATTATTGAGCTCCAAAGGAAGTATCGTTTTCGCCAGATCCCTTCTCTGATTCTTGCGGATGGATCCGGTCGGCCTTACGCTTACGCTGGCATGCGCGAAGGGAGTGTCGCCGACTACCTCAAGTATCTGGATGAGCTGCAAGCGGTGCGAGTCGAGCGGGATCGTCTCATCGATGAAGCGATACAAGTGGAGGGAGTTGAGAAGGCTGGGCTACTGGTGAAAGCGCTGAAGTCACTTCCACAGGAGATTATTTCTGAGTTTTATCAAGCGGAGCTGGCGGACATTGAGACCGCAGATCCGCAGGGAACGACGGAGTATGCCACGGGGGTCAGAAAGTCAGAGGCGCTCGCGAAAGAGCAGGAGCGCTATGAAGGATATTTCGAGAAAAAGGACTACGAGCGAATTTTGAAGGAATCCAATGAGGATGCTGCGAAAGTGAAAGGGGAGGATTCCCAACGTCTTCTGCTCTACGGGGTTCGTGCCTTGGTCGATCAGAAGAAGTTTGACGAAGCTCAGAAGGCTGTCGAAGAGATGGTCAAAATCGATCCTGAATCGGGCTTCGGAAAACGAGCCGAGCGTTACCAGGCGATGTTGAAGAGCGCGAAGGAGCGGCACGAAAATGGCGGGCGTCCAGTAGCGAAGCGTCCATCGGGACCCATTGTTTCCAAGCCGGTGGCCGTGGTGACCGATATCGAGGAGCTGCGCAAGGATGCGAGGGCGATCGATGTTGACCTTGCCAAGAGCAAGGTGAATGAGAAAGAGTTTCTGGAGAAAGTTGCGGCAGGATCCAAGGAGATTGCCAGCCTTGAGGCGGAGTTGGCGAAAGCGAAAGCGCAGGAGAAGGATCTGGCTGAGGTGCTTGAAAAAGCAGCCGGTGAGAGTGAGCGGTTGGCCCGTAAATCGGAGGCGATGCGCGATGTCATTGCGAACCATGAAGCGATGGAGAAGCGTAAGCGCGAGGTCGTCGAGCTCGAAAAGCGTGCCATAGACTTACAAAAGAAAGCTGAAGATCTTCGCAAGAAGGCTTCCGAGATTCAGAAAGAGAACTAGTCCCCATGAGGTGTCTTGCATTGATATTTGCGATGGCCATGCCTCTTTCGGGGGGGTGGCTCAAGGATCTGGAAGCGGGCAAGAAGCTAGCGGCGGAGGAGAAGAAGGATGTTTATCTGATCTTCACGGCGTTGAAAGTTTCGGGTGCTTGTGTGCAATTGGAACGTCGGGTCCTTTCACAGGAGTCCTTCCAATCAGCGCTGGATGAGAAGTTCGTGCTCGTGCATCTTGATGTGCCTTTGGAGCAAACGCCGGGAATCGTTAATCCCTTGACGCCTCATAAGTTTACGGCCAACGAATATGGGATCGAGAGTTACCCTACCGCTCTTTATCTGAGTCAGGAAGGTCATCCATATCTCAGTGAAACCGGGGCCCTGACGAGCGGACCTGAGGGGTATGCCGCGCATCTTCTTGAAAACGCAGGTAAGCAGGCTTTGCGTGATCAGGCTCTCGAGGAGGCTGGCCAAAATGAAGGGCTGGAGCGTGCCAAGGCGATCGTTGCGGTGATCGAGGCTGCGCCTTCCTCGGCTTCGCCAAAGCTCTATGAAAAGCAGCTGAAGGAGTTGTCCCGGTTGGATCCAGGGGACTCACTGGGGTTTCAAGGGAAGTATCAAGCGGAGGCAGACTTTCGGGAACTGGAGGCCGCCCTCCGGGAGATTTTTCACAAGAATTCTTACGAGGAAGTGGTCAAGCTAGTTGATGGCTATGTCGCGAAGCACCAGCCGAATCAGGAGCTGTTACAAAAGGCGCTCTTTCGAAAGCTCGCGGCACAACGGCACGGTAAGATGACGGAGGACGCGATCAAGACGGCCGAAGAAATCATCAAGGAGGGACCAGAAAGCGCACACGGTCGCTTTGCTAGTCAGATCCTCGAATCACTCAAGAAGTGATTGATTAGAGAGGGCGTCCGTATGAGTGGCAACGATTGTGCCATCCGGCGCGCCAACGGCTTTCGCCACGGGCTGAAGGTGAATTTTTGATGCGGAGATCAAGTCGGCGATTGGCCGCGGCTCCGAATTCGCGGGCTGCAGCCTGGCCGGACGGGACGTTGCGCATTTCCATGAGAACCCACATGAGGCCCCAACCTTGTCTCGCGTAGACTTCCTTGGGATTGGTGCCGTCTCCTTTAAAATTCACATAGTCGACGAGGGCGTAGAGGCCATTGGGGGTGGTTGCGACTTTTTGGTAGTTCGCCTGAATTCGGGCACGTTGGGCGGCGGGAGCGGCGTTCATGATGTTGGGGAGGGCGGCGCGGGATTTGTAGGCAATGAACTCGGTTTGCACGGAGATGTTGGCGGCGAGCCAGTTCCGGAGTCCGGTGAGCTGGGGGCCGTTAAAATCGCGCATGAAAGAGGCTTTGCTTTGCCAGGGGCAATCGGGCTGGAGCCCAACAGCGGGAACGCTCAGGCTGCGGCGGGCAGCGTAGCGGGCGAATTCGGGCCAGGTTTCGGTCCAGCGTCCGTTGAAGTCTTTGGGATACCAGATGAAATGGCCGATGCCCATGGAGGGAAATTCCTCACCGGCATTCCAGGCGGTGAGGCCTTCGACTTTACCGCCGGATTCGTTTTGCCAGATCTTGCGTCCGATCGAGGATTTTTGAGCTGCGGTAAGGCTCAGGGCGTTACGGGAAGGTTGCTGCGGAGTCGGATTATTTGCGGCTGGAGGATCTGCGGAGCAGGCCGAGAAGAGAAGGGCGACTGGAAGAAAAAATCGAGCAACTTGCATAGATGGAAGATTGCGCTCAAAGTCCGCTCATCGCAATGGACAAAAACGAACTTTTCAAGGCCCTGATGCCGAGTTTCTTTGATGTCGTCAAAATTCTTTTGACGGCCGTGATTATTCTGGTGGTGACGAAGCTGCAGCTCGTGAGTGACAAACTCTCGGCATTGCTGATCGCGCTGCCGCTGACGTCGATTCTGGCAATGATCTGGATGCGCCATGAAGCGAAGGTTGCGGAGCAAGCGACACGGATTGAGAGCATCGCAAACCATGCCTATTATACGTTTTGGTTTGTTTTGCCGACGATGCCGATGTTTTTGGTGATTCCATGGATGCTGCGCAAGGGGCATGGCTTTTACTTCACGCTGGGAGTCAACGCTCTCCTCACCACGGTGCTCTTTTGGCTGCTGGTGGTGACGTTGAAAAAGTTCACCTCCATCGAATTGATGTCATGAAAGCCCTTCTTTTTTTCCTCGTGATGACGCAATCATCCCGCGGGTTTACCTCACGGGCGAATTTTGATTCCTAAACGACTAGCGATGAACCAACTCGGCGAAATCCAACGACTACTGTTAGCACTCGCAGAAGGTGAGAATCGTTTCTATGCCGGGAAATTGAAGGGGGTGGAGTCGGTGGCTTCGCTGGAGGAATTTTGTGAACGGGTCCCATTTACGACCAAGCAGGAATTAGCGGCGGATCAATTGGCGTATCCTCCGTATGGCACGAATTTGACGTTCCCCTTGGAGAGCTATTGCCGCTTTCACCAGACCAGCGGAACGAGTGGCCAACCGATGATTTGGCTGGATGATTTGGCTGGCTGGGAGTGGGTCCGGGACAATTGGGCCTGGGTTTGGGAGAAGGCGGGGGTCAAGGCCGGGCAGGCGGCGTTCTTTCCATTTTCTTTTGGTCCGTTTTTGGGCTTTTGGGCCGGTTTTGAATCAGCGACTCATTTAGGAATTCGGGCGATCCCGGCGGGCGGTTTGACGAGTGAAAACCGGGTCAAGATGATGGCGCGGATTCGTCCGGAAATCCTGTGTTGCACTCCGACTTACGGGTTGCGATTAGCGGAGGTGGCAGGCGATGCCCGGGCGCTGGGAGTGGAGAAGCTCATTGTGGCGGGTGAGCCCGGCGGCAGTTTGCCAGAGATGCGGGCACGCTTGAGCGAGGCCTGGGGAGCTGAGATCGTCGATCATCATGGCATGACAGAAGTGGGGCCGGTGACGGTGGGGGATTTGCAAAATCCTTCCCGCCTTTTGATTCGTCACGAGTCTTACTTTTGCGAGGTCATTCATCAGGACGAGCGGGGGATTGGAGAACTTGTTTTAACCACGCTCGGTCGACATGGTTCGCCTTTGTTGAGGTATCGAACGGGTGACTTGGTCAAGCCTGATGCGGACTTTGCTCTCGAGGGCGGGATCATCGGGCGGGCAGATGACATGGTGGTCGTGCGCGGGGTGAATCTTTACCCCGGAGCGGTCGAGGAAGTGGTGCGTTCGGTTCCCGGGATCGTGGAGTATGAGGTGTTGATCGAGGAGGTGAATGCGATGGCCGAGGTTCGTCTTCGAGTCGAAGGCACCGGCGCGGGCGAGCTTGAGCAACGGCTGCGCGAAGTGTTCAGCCTGAGAATCCCGGTTGAAGAAGTGGCTGGGGGTACCTTGGAGCGATTCGAGATGAAGTCGAAGCGCTGGAGGACGTAGCCACTTTTCAGAGAAGCTTCTTTTTTGACTTCGTGATGTGCGGAGGGCGCAGGTAGAAGGCTTCGGCGGGGATGGCTTGGAGGGCTTCTTTTTCGGTTGGAGAGCGGGTGAGCCAGGATTTCACGAGGATTTTAGCGGTGGAGGTTGCTTCGGTGATCTGGTGTCCGGGGGGGAGGCGGGCTGGGGATTCGAAGGTGACTTTTGGGCCTTCGCATTGGGCGAGGCGGGTCTGGAAATCAGCCTCGCCGAGGAGTTCAGGGGCGGAGGTGATGCGACCGTTGACGAGGGGCATGACGAAGAAGCTCCCGCGTCGGGCGTCGCCGACGGCCCAGGCTGATGTCATTTCGTGGACGGCTGCCACGCCTTCGAACGAGCAGAGGCCTGCGACCCCGCAGCGGTGGACTTGGGCGAGGGCTTGGGCGGCAGCGATTCCAACGCGAGCGCCGTTGTAGCTTCCGGGGCCGGTTCCTACGATGATTCCGGTGAGATTTTCGCCAGAGGGGATTTGGGTGAGGATCTCTTGAAGCGGGGCGAAGAGGTCGCATTCCTGGGCTCGCTCGCTGGAGAAATTTTGGCTGGCCGTGATTTGGCCATTTCGACTGAGCGCGAGGGTGGCGTCAGTGACGCTGGTTTCGATGGCGAGGATCCATTCGTTTGGCACGCCCTAGTCTGGACCGACAGTTCATGCTCTCAAACTAAAAAAAGTTCCCGGCCTTTACTGGAAACCCTTGCGTGGTTGCGGGGGGCGAACTATTCCTAATAGAGTCAACCTGCCATCTCTCACTGAACGAAATTTACCATGTCTGATTACGCTAAAGGTCTCGAAGGAGTCATCGCCAATGAATCCGCTCTCTCCAAGGTAGAGGGTCTTGAAGGTCGTCTGTCTTATTTGGGATATTCCATCGATGATTTGGTCGAAAATTGCTCTTTCGAAGAGGTGACCCACCTTTTGCACTGTGGGAAGCTCCCGAACGCTGCTGAGTTGGAGGCGTTTGAGCAATCCCTGCGGAATGATCGTGAAATTCCCCAGGGCGTGGTCGATTTTTTGAAATTGGCTCCCAAGGACGCCAATCCCATGGATATCCTCCGCACGGCGGTTTCCATGCTGGGTCTCTACGACAAGCGGGCCAAGATTGGTGAGCCGGATCAGGAAGCCAATCGTAAGATTGCGCTTTCACTGGTGGCCCAAACGCCGGTCATCGTGGCTTACTACCACCGTGCCCGCCAAGGTCTCGATTTCCCCGCAGTTCGCACCGACCTTTCCGAAGCTGGGCACTTCCTTTACCTGATGACGGGCGAGGAGCCCTCGGCCGCGGCGACCAAGACTCTCGATATCGCCTACATCCTGCACGCTGATCACGGCATGAATGCCTCGACCTTCTCGGCGCGTGTCACGGTGGCGACTCTTTCCGATTTCTATTCCGCGATGACTTCCGCGATTGGCACACTCAAGGGACCTCTCCACGGCGGTGCGAACGAGGGCGTGATTAAGATGCTCAAGAAGATTGGCAGCCTCGATAAGGTGGATGCGTATGTTGAGGATTGCCTCGCGAAGAAGAAGAAGATCATGGGCATTGGACACCGTGTTTACAAGGTGCTTGATCCCCGTGCTCCCCATCTGCAGAAGATGGCGATCAAGCTGACCGAGGAGCTTGGTGAGACCAAATGGATCGATATGTCCGAACGTATTGCGACCATAATGCGCGAGCGCAAGGGGCTAAACGCGAACGTCGATTTCTACTCTGCGACCGTTTATTACTCGCTCGATATCCCCACTGATCTCTTTACGCCGATCTTCGCGATTGCGCGGATGTCTGGATGGTCCGCCCAGGTGTTGGAGCAGCTGGAGGACAACCGTCTTTACCGTCCGTTGACCAAGTATGTCGGACCTGCCGAACTTTCGTCGGTTCCTGCGATGGATGAGCGTTAATCAAACGATGCGTCCTGTCTTCAAGGGCGGGGCTCGATGACTACTAAAAAACAGGCCATGTTTCCACGGCCTGTTTTTGTTTTAAGGAGTTCTATTCACCCGTGAGGGTCAGCGTCCAGGAGCCGGATTCGCCTTCATTGGTGAAGGACTTATCAGCGATCTTGATGGTCTCTTTTTTAAGGGGGCCGGTTGTCTGACTGTGGCCTTTGAAGGTGGCTTCATTGTGGCTGAGGGTGACGAAGTCTTTGGCGGAAGGGCTGGTGCTGTGAACTTCCATTCGGAGGAGGGTGTCGCCACTCTTTCGAGTGATGGTGAGGAATCTCACGCCGAAGGTGAGCTTTTCGTTCGCAGGATGGATTGCTTGCTCCGAGAAGGAGAGAAGTTGATCGTCCATGGAGCTGGCGGCATACCAAGTGACGGCACTCTTGGAGGCTGAATCCAAGCTGATTTGACGGCTATGAGTGAGTTTGAGTGAGTCGTCGCCATCGAAGGGGCTGCGCTCGAGAACTAGGAGCGTCAGGTCTTCCGAGCGGTGGGAGAAGGTCGGGGTCCAGGTTTTGGCGAGCTTGCCGAAGAGGTCGATATTGTAGTCCTTCTCGTTGGCAAGGGTGATGATATTGAGATTGCGGCGTTCGTTGGGGCCTCCTCCTGATGAACGGTAGGCGGAACCTAGCGGTCTTTCCTGCCCTGCGATGGTGGCCATTTTCTTGGGGTGGTTTTTTCCTCCTTCAGCTTTCCAGGTGATGAGTTCGATCTCGCGGATTTGTTTTTTTGCGATCAGTCCGGGGAGTTTTTCGATGATGCCATCGACGGTGGCCTTTTCGCCTTCGACCGCTTTTTTGATTAGGTAGTCGCTGTATTTGTTGGGCATTTCAAGGATCCAGGCTTCTTGGGCAGCGAGTGAGCCAATGGAAGCGGCGGAGAGGATGAGGAATTTTGTGGTGAATTTGGTCATGCCAATAATGCCGCACAGAGATCCCTGCCTTGTCCAGCGCAAAGGCAGGCGCTATGGCTTCCGCCAGCAATGACGGAAATCCACGCTAAGAGCCGATTTGATGCAAAAACCCTGAAGTTGGGGTCGGCGATGCATATGCGCTACCGGCATCCGGTCTTTGTGGTGGCACGGTATTTTTACTTGCTGTTGGTTCCGATCGGGACGGTTTTGCTGATCTACGGTGATCGCATGTTTGGTTTTTTGTGCATCCTGATCGGGCCCATTCTCTATATGCGAAAGGTCTTTTGGCAGTATCGGTTGATCCAGGGTTCCAAATCGTCGCCCCAAGCCGGGCAGGAGCTGAAGTGGACGATTTCGAGCAAGCGGATCCGTCAGGAATCGGAAGGGTATCAGAGGGACTTCCAGTGGCGGGATTTTCAGGATCGCTATCTCTCACCGAAAGGAATTTTGCTCTATTTGAAGAAGGACGTTTATTTCATCCTGCCACGGGCTTCGTTTGCAGATCAGGCGGAATTTGAGGAGGTTTCCAAATTCTGCGAAGAAAAGATTCAAGCACCTGGGAAATGAAGGAGGTTACGATTTATACAGACGGGGGAGCCCGGGGGAACCCGGGGCCGGGTGGTTACGGTGCGGTGGTGACCTTTGGGAAGTTTCGCAAGGAGCTTTGTGGAGCCTTCGGGCATACTACGAACAACCGGATGGAATTGATGGCGGCGATCAGCGCTTTGGAGATTCTCAAGGAACCCTGTGCGGTGACCCTCTACTCGGATTCGAAATACTTGGTCGACGCAACGCTCAAAGGCTGGCTGGTCGCTTGGAAGAAAAAGGGGTGGGTGAAATCGGACCGCAAAGCGGTGTTGAACAAGGACCTTTGGCAGCGCCTTGATGCGGCGACGGGAGGTCATCGGATCACGTGGAAATGGGTGAAGGGTCATTCGGGTAATGCCATGAATGAACGGTGCGACGAGTTAGTGCACGAGGCGATCGATTCTGGCAAACTGCTTGTTGATGAAGGGTATCCCGAGAAGAAAGAGGCGCCGAGATCAGACCTTTTTTAGCTGTTTCAAGGAGCGATCTTATTGCTTTTGCAGATAGGCGGGCTAACCTCCATCGATGAGGAAGGCCGTATTTGTGATGATCGCTACGGCGCATTCAGCCTTGGGCTTAATTTTTTACGAGAGTGCCAATCCTCTTGCGAATACGGAAACGGCCCCTGCTGGGGTCTATGCGAACGCGGGATGGCAACATCAGATCGTGATTGATCGGGAAGCGAACCGAAATCTCTTCTTTGGCACCATGATTTCGCCCAAGCATTTCGTGACGGCGCGGCATCTCGGGCTTGGGCAGGCGGGCACCGATGCCCGGGTTTTTGTGACCCAACCGGATTACCTCACCGGGACGGTGGAAAAGAGTTACACGTTGAGGAATGCCACGGAGCCGAATGCCATCGAGTATCTCGAATCGGGATCGATGGAGACGATGAATACCGATCTCTACGTTTACGAGGTTTGGGAGACTTTTCCAACGCATGCCGAGCTTTATACTGGTTCGAACGAAGAAGGTGAGGAGTGCGTGATCACGGGTTTTGGCGATAGCCGGGGAGAGTCGGTGACGACGGCCGAGGGGGAGCGTGGCTGGGCACCCAATGATTTGGCCCGGACAGGACGCTGGGGGACGAACCTCGTGGATGGAACAGTCCAGACGGTGGAGGATTCGTCACAAGGCTTCCTACTTTATTGCGATTTTGATGCCCAGGGGATCAGCGGGAGTGCTCTTGACTCCGGGGATGCCGACGCGACGCTCCATGAATGCCAGGGGGCCAATAAAGACTCAGGCGGAGGGTGGTTTATCAAGGATGGCGGTGTCTGGAAGCTCGCGGGAATCAATTTCAGGGTGGATACCTATGGGCTCAGTCAGGGAGCGACGACGAATCGTTGGGCGATCTACGATGGTGTCGGGCTCTACCGGGGGCAATCTGCCACTCCCATCCCGGCCATGTTCCTTTTTTGGCGGCTGTGATTTCTATCGACGTTCCCACACTTATGCGACCCGCGTGAGTGAGCATGTCACGGCGATCAATGCGGTTATCCAGCCGGCCAAGGATACCGCTGTTCTTCCGGCCTTGGGGCGTTTTGGGGTTTGGGCGCAGGGATATGGCTTAGGCACCGGAGTGATGACGGATGGGGACGATGATAAGGATGGGCTCACCAATCTTGAAGAGTATCTCACTGAGTCCGACCCCAATGACGAATCGGATGGGGAGCTCCCATTATCACTTAATTTTTTTTCGATGGCCGGGATTCATGAGTTGACCTTGGTCGAGAGCCTCGATCTCGCAGGCCGCGGACTCACCACTGTGTTAGAATTCAGCGAGGACTTGGTGCAGTGGGATCTGGTTGTCGGCACGACCGAGAATTCCAACGTCGTGGATTCGATCGCCGGGACGCGGACGCGTGAGCTCTCGATGAGCGTTGTCGGAACGGGATCCGTTTATTATCGGCTGAAAATTACGCTTTAGAGGCGTGGCTTGGGCGGGGAGACGGGTGGCTGCCAAGCGGGGGCGCCGGTGAGCTTGACCTGGCGTTTGTAGATACGGTGGCGGGTTGCGATGTAGAGGGTGTTCTCGTGGAGGTAGCAGTAGTTGACGCGGCCGTCTTCGTAGGCCGGGCGGGGGAGGATGAGCTGGACGCGACCGGGTTGGTCGAAGATCTGGAGTCCGGCTTCGGTGCCGATGAGGAGGTGGCCGTCGGCGGCGGCGCACTGGCCGTCGAGGGCGCAGACCTGGTCCGAGGTGGGGCGTTGGGCGTAGAAGTAGGGTTGTTGGTTGGAGAGTTGTCCACCTGCATCGACGCTCAACGAGTGGGCGAAGGGGCCGTCGAAATGGCAGACGATGAGCTGGGTTTGGTCGGCGCTCATGCCGATGCCGTTCGGGCCTTTGAAAGGGTAGTCTCTGATCACATCTCCTCCAGGGAGGATGTGGCGGACGAGGTTTTTACCGGGGTTTGTGTAGTAGATGTTGTGGGAGTTTGAGACGACGATGTCGTTGCCTCCCGCGTTGGAGACGATGGTTACGAACTGGCCGGATTCGAGATCGTATTCACGAATGTCGTTACCGGCTGTGTAGAGTTTTTTACCGTCGGGGCCGAGAGCGATGCCGTTGGCATGGGCGGTGTCTTTGGCAAAAAGGGTTTCCTTGCCGTCGGGGGTGATTTTGTAAATTTCGCTGTCCGGGACGTCGGTGAAGTAAAGAGTGCCATCTGTGGTGACGGCGAGGCCTTCAGACCAGTTGTGGCCGACACTCACGATTTGCCAGTCTTCGCCGGGGATGAGGAATTCGGAGGCGCGGGATTTGCAGTTTTCGGGGTGGGTCGAGACGGGCTTTTTACCGTGATCTTTCCAAAGCCACTGGAGGGCTTCGACGAGGATTTTGTTGCCTTCCTCGCGGCTGTGTTGGCCTTTGTCCCAACGATGGGTGTGTTCGTAGCCGGAGAATTCAAGGGCCCGTTGCATCGTCTGGTTGGCCATCCACCAATCGCCGCCGTAGATGTTGAGGTCGTTCTCGCCGTCTTGCAGGAAAATGCGGAGGGGCTTGGGCTCGGTTTTACGGATGAGATCGGGGTAGTCGTGGCCTCCGCGGAGTCCGACGTAGGTGCCGATCATGGAGTAAACACGGCGGAAGTGGTCGGGGCGTTCCCAGGCGGCGGTGAAAGCGGCGATGGCTCCGGATGAGGCTCCGCAGAGGGCGCGGTCGTCGGGATCGCTTGAAATGTTGAGCTTGAGGGCGGGGATGATTTCCTCGACGAGGAAGTTGGCGTAGTCGGGGCCCATGCCATCGTATTCGAGAGAGCGATTGAAGCGCGGTTGGGCGTTGTTGTTAGGAGCAGGGATGACGCCGGGATTGATGAAGAGAGCGATGGTGACGGGCATTTCGCCGGCGGCGATGAGGGTGTCGAAGGCATCGGGGACGTAGCCTGGTGTGCCGGGGTTGCCGACAAATCCACCGCCGTCTTGGAAGATCATGAGGCAGGCGGGTTTTGATTCGTCGTATTGCTCGGGGACATAAACCCAGTAATCGCGGTGGGTGCCGGCGAAGATCTTGGAGTCATTCCACTGGTGTTTCGTCAATTTTCCAGCGGCAAAGACCGGGGCGATTAGGGCAAAAAAGAGCAAGAGGCGCATCGCGGCAGTAAAGGGGGTTTCGTTTGGAAAAGAAATCAAGAAATCGAGATCAAATTGAGAGGTCGGGTCGGGGCGGGTTTTTCAAGAGGAACTCGGTTGTTCTGGGAAAGCTCCGTGGGTGCGCCCCAAATGCGACACGAATTGGTTGGCAAGATGTCGTGGAGATTTGCAGTATCATCATTGATGCTTTCAGGGAAATTAATCGGAGTGCTTAGCGCGACAACGTTGTGGGCTTGTGGCGAAGTGGATTTTCAACGGCAAATCCGGCCAATTTTGTCGGATAAGTGTTTTGCGTGCCATGGCTTTGATGAAGAAACCCGTGAGGCGGATCTTCGTTTGGATACCAAGGAAGGGGCTTATGAAGATCTGGGTGGTTATGCCGCGATTGAGCCGGGGAATGCGGAGAAGTCCGAGGTTTACGTGCGCCTGACCACGAAGGATGAGGACGACATGATGCCGCCGGCCGAGACGCACAAGACGGTTTCGCCGGCCGAGATTTCTCTGATCAAGGAGTGGATTAACGAAGGCGCGAACTATGAGGACCATTGGGCTTACCAGTCGGTGAGGAAGCTGGCCGCTCCAGAAGGGAAGGAGATCGATCATTTTCTGACCGAGCGACAAAAGAAGGCGGGGTTGGAGCCATCGGACGAAGCGGCCCGCTCGACTTTGTTGCGCCGTATTTCCTGGGACCTCCGGGGAGTGCCACCGACGGCGGATGAGACGAAGGAGTTTCTGGCGGATCAGAGCCCTGAGGCTTTTGAGAAATGGCTGGAGCGCTTTCTGGCGGATCCGAAATACGGGGAGCGGATGGCGGTTTGGTGGCTCGATCTGGTGCGCTATGCGGACACGATTGGTTACCACAGTGACAACGAGATGAAGGTCACGCCTTATCGAGATTACGTGATCAAGGCTTTTAACGAAAATAAATCCTTCGCTGACTTCACGATCGAGCAACTTGCGGGTGACTTGCTTCCGGATGCGACCATCGAGCAGCGGATTGCCTCGGGCTATAATCGTCTTTTGCAAACGACGGAAGAAGGAGGAGCGCAGGACAAGGAGTATCGTGCCATTTACGCGGCGGACCGGGTGCGGAATGTTTCGGAAGTCTGGATGGGATCGACGGTGGGATGCGCGCAGTGTCATGACCACAAGTTTGATCCTTTTACGGCACATGATTTTTACGCGATGGCAGCATTTTTTGATGACATCAAGGAGCCCGGGGTGGGCAAACGGGATCCGAATTTGGTGGTGCCATCGGACCGCGAGGCCGCACGGGTGGCTGAACTAGAGAAGATGATCCGTGAGGGTCAGCTTGCTCATTTGTTGGCGCACGATGCGGAGTTTCGAAAGAAAGTGGGGGAAGGTCGCCAGCGTTGGTTGGAGAGTCAGGTGGTGCCTGATTTTGGCTGGCGTGCGGTGACGGTTTCGGATCTCAAGGGACCGGCGGGGACGACCCTGAACCCGCAAGCGGATGGTTCGATTTTAGAGGGTGGCAAAGTCGCGGATTTCCCCAGTTACTCCTTTCAACTTTCCTCGCCGGGGAACGTGACCGGGCTGCGTCTTGAGGCGATGACGGATGCGAGCTTTGCGACGAAGGGCGGCTTTAGCCGGAGCAACGGTAATTTTGTGCTGACCGGAGTTGAGGTCAAGAAGGATGGGAAGCCGCTGAAGATTTCCCAAGCAGTGGCGGACGTTGAGCAAAGTGACTATCCCGCGAAGAATGCTCTCGATGGCAAGAAGGAAACGGGTTGGGCTGTGGGTGCTGATCAAGAGGATGGTCGCAAGGGAACCCGGCAAATTCTTTTCCAATTGGAGTCGCCTCTTGAGCTCAAGGACGGAGAGCATTTGGAGATCTCGCTCCACTATCATTCGGCGCATGCCAAGCACAGCATTGGTCGCTTCCGCGTGAGCGCGAGTGCGGCGGACGAACCAGGATTGAAGATGCCCGAGGTGCCCTCGACTGCGATTTTGGCGGCGCTGAAGTCATCGGAGCGGACGCCTGCGGATGAAAAGTTACTGGCGGACTACTACGAGAAGATTTCGCCCGAGATTTCGGCGCAGAAAAAGTCGCTGGGACAGTGGGAGAGCGATCTCAAAGCGGTGAAGGATGGCATGCGACAGATGTTGGTGGCGGAGGCTCTTCCGACTCCCCGGATGACCCGGGTGTTGCCGCGGGGCAACTGGCTCGATGAGACCGGTGAGGTGGTGCCGCCAGCGGTGCCCGAGTTTTTGCAAAAGCATGGCTGGCAGGTCGAGGGCCGGGCGGACCGGCTTGATCTCGCGAAGTGGATTTTAGAAAAGGACAATCCGCTCACGGGTCGGACGGTCATGAACCGGTTGTGGCGGCTCTACTTCGGACGCGGCATTGCCAAAAACGTGACCGACCTTGGTGGGCAGGGAACGATGCCTTCCCACCCCGAGTTACTCGACTGGCTCGCGGCGGACTTCCGCGACGGTGATTGGGATATCAAGCGGATGGTGAAGAAGATCGTGACCTCGCAGGCTTATCGTCAGAAGTCGGAAGTGAGTTCGTTTTTGCGTGAGAAGGATCCCGCGAATGATTTCTACGCCCGACAGGGACGTTGGCGGGTCGAGGCCGAGTTTGTCCGTGATGGTGCCCTGAGCGTTGCGGGGATACTTCACACCGAAGTTCAGGGCGGCGAGAGCGTGAAGCCTTACCAGCCGGCGGGGTATTGGCAGCACTTGAACTTCCCGGCAAGAACGTGGAAGGCGAGCAGCGGGGATGATCTCTATCGACGCAGTGTTTACACCTTCTGGTGCCGGACCTTTTTGCATCCCTCGATGGTGGCTTTCGACGCACCGAGTCGTGAGGAATGCACGGCCGAGCGGGCGCGGTCGAATATCCCGCAGCAAGCTTTGGCGATGTTGAACGATCCTATCTTTGTCGAAGCGGCGCGGGTCTTTGGCTCGAAGATGGTGAGTCAGGAAGGCCTGGTCCGAGATCGTCTGGCGTGGGGAATGAAGGCCGCCTTCTCCCGGGATGCGACGACGGAAGAATTAGATCTGTTAGAGAATCTTCTGCAGAAACAACTCGCGCGATTTGAGAATGATCCCGAGGCCGCGAAGGCGATTTTGTCGGTGGGTGAGATGACGCACAACCCCGCGATTCCCGACAAAGAAGCGGCAGCCTGGGCGCAGGTCGGCCGTGCGATTTTAAACGCCTACGAAACAACTTCACGATTCTAAGACCATGATCGAAATGACGAACAGACGGACTTTTTTGAACCAGGCCACGGTGGGAATCGGGGCCTTGGCCTTGCAGCAGCAACTTTTTGGGAGCGAGCCTCCGGCGGGGATGAAGATGGCGGGTTCCCCGAAAGCGAAGCGGGTGATTTTCCTCTGCATGGCGGGTGGCCCGTCGCACTTGGAGACGTTCGACCATAAGCCGACGCTGGCGAAGATGGATGGCAAGGCCATGCCGGAATCGATCACGCAGGGGCAGCCGATTGCGCAGCTTCAAGGGCAGGAGTTAAAATGCCTGGGGCCGCAGTGGGATTTTGCAAAGCACGGTCAATCGGGTCAGGAGATTTCTTCGCAGTTCCCTCATATTGCCAAGCTGGCGGATGAGATGGCGATCGTGCGGTCGATGACGACGAAGCAGATTAATCACGATCCGGCGCACACCTTTATGAATTGCGGGACCCAGATTTCCGGTCGTCCGTGTATGGGCTCGTGGATTCAGTATGGTCTCGGGAGTGAGACTCAGGATCTTCCGGGCTTTGTGGTGCTGACTTCGGTGGGGGGTGGTCAGAGCCAGCCGATTGCTTCGCGACAGTGGCATAGTGGATTTTTGCCGAGCAAGTTTCAAGGGGTGCACTTTCACTCGAAGGGCGACCCGGTGTTGTATGTTGGGAATCCGGCGGGGGTTTCGCGGGGCGATCAACGCCAGGTCATTGATACCGTGAACGGGCTGAACCGGATGCGGCATGATCTCGTCGATGACCCGGAGATTGCGACCAAGATTTCGCAATATGAGATGGCTTTCAAGATGCAGGCCAGTGTGCCTGATCTGGTCGATCTAAAAGGCGAATCGAAGGAGACGCTCGAGATGTATGGGGCGACGCCGGGCGATGGTTCGTTCGCGAGTAATTGTTTGTTAGCGCGTCGGCTTGCGGAACGCGGAGTGCGCTTTGTGCACCTTTATCATCGCGGATGGGATCACCACGGCGGCGTGAAAAACGGGGTGGCGCAGACTGCGAAATTAGTCGACCAGGCGAGCTGGGCTTTGGTGGAGGATTTGAAGCAGCGAGGGATGTTAGATGACACCCTGGTGGTGTGGGGCGGTGAGTTTGGGCGCACTCCGATGTCCCAAGGTGGCGGAGCCAATCCGGGTCGTGATCACCACATCAAGGGCTTTTCGATCTGGATGGCCGGAGGGGGAATCAAAGGGGGGGTGACTTACGGCGCGACCGATGACTTTGGTTACAATGCCGTCGAGGATGTCGTCTCGGTGCATGATCTGCATGCCACGATGCTGCACTTGATGGGGATTGATCACGAGCGCTTCACCTTTAAATTCCAGGGGCTCGATATGAAGCTAACGGGCGTCGAGAAGGTCCGCGTGCTGAAGGGGATCCTCGTTTAGAGGGGAGGGCACTCGGTTAAGCGGGTGTATCGGCGCTCAATCCTAGAGAGATTCAACGATTACGCACCGTCTCGAAATGAAGTCCTAGTCAAGATGCCTTTATTTATTTCCCAGGTTATTTCCCGTAGTATGGACGAGAATCCTTTTCTTAATTTTTCGGAAAACAGTTTTCTTGATGGAAGTGGTTGGGCGGGAGAGTCCCGGTCTTTTTGAAGGTGGGATCGCTGCCATCGACGGGCATTTGTGCGTTCCATTTGAGGAGGGCTTTATCGAGACGAGCCACGACGTCAGGGTGGTTTGGAGCAAGGTTGTTTTTTTCGCCCGGGTCGGCGGGGAGGTCGTAGAGTTGGGGAGTGGAGCCATCGAGATTGACGAGGTATTTCCACTTGCCGTCCCGCACGGCGAGGTCGGGATTGTCTTCGTTGTAGCCGTGGCCAAAGCCGGGGCGATCGGGTGGGCGCCGCCAAAAGATGGGGGCTTGGCGCGAGGCGGTGGATTTTCCAGTGAGAGTTTGTGCGAGGTCTTCGCCATCGAGGTCTTCGGACGGTGAGGTGCCGGTGAGAGTGTAGAGTGAGCGGTTCAGATCGATGGCAGAGAAAACAGAGGTGTCATTGGTGGTGCCGGTTTTTTCGGCCGGGATGAGGCCTGGGGCCCATACGACGAGGGGGGAGCGAATGCCGCCTTCATACATCCAAGTCTTGGCACCGCGAAAGGGGTCGGAGGTTCCCGCGCCCGGCTCGTGGCCGTTGTCCGAGCAGACCGTGATGATGGTGTTGTTGCGGAGTTTGGGATCGTTGCGGACGCGGTCGAAGAGGCGCGCGAGTTGCTCGTCCATGGAGTCGAGGACGCCTTGGTAGAGGGCGCGTTTGTCGCCGCCCCATTTCTCGAGTGGCGGCCACCACGGGCCGTGGACGTCATCGGGCCAGAGATTGATGAAGAAGGGCTTTTCTTTGGCTTGGGCTTTGTCGATGAAGGCGAGTCCGGCGTCGACGAATCCGGTCGTGATTTCAAAGCGTTGCATCCACTGGAAGCCCTCGCCGAGGCGTTCGGCGTCGGCCCAGATGCGATCTTCGATGGGAGCGCCACCCTTGGGGTCGGGTTTGAGGGTGAGGGGGAGGAGTTTGGGGCCCATGCCTTCGAAGTTCGTGAGGCTTTTGTCGAAGCCGTATGCGGAGATGGCGGGGGCTTCATTGACATCGCGCTGTCCTCCCATGTGCCACTTGCCGAAGTGGCCAGTGGCGTATCCGGCTTGCTGGAGTTGGCGGGCGAGGGTGGGGGACTTGGGATTGAGCCACTGGGCCATCCCCCGTTTTTTGTTGTCGGCGCGGTTGTTGAGATAGGAGGTGATGCGGTGGCGTTGCGGGTATTGCCCGGTGGTGAGGGCGACGCGAGAGGGTGAGCAGATGGGTGAGTTGACGTAGAAGTTGGTGAACTTGAGGCCTTCGGAAGCGAGGCGGTCAAGGTGCTGGGTTTTGACCTTGCCACCGAAGCAGGAGAAGTCGGAGTAGCCCATGTCATCGATGAAAACGACGATGAGGTTGGGTCGCTGCGCGGCGAATCCTAAATTCGAGAGGAGGAGAAATGCGAAAGAGGTGAGGAGAGATTGCATGGGAGGGGGACGTTTGGGAACGACGGTGGTGAATGCGTCTGCGTGGAGAACGGCAGCGAACAGGATGAAGAGTGATTTCAAGGGAACAATCTTCGGATTTGGGAGAGGGAGGGAATCCCGGTTAGGGTTGCTAGAATAGTGCCCTCCGAGTCGGTCACGATGCTGGAAGGCAGAGGCGGGTTGTCGGTGCCCAGCTCTTTTGATAACAGCGCGGTGATGATCTGACGATCATCGGTGCTGAGGTCCGAGAGCATTTGATAAGGAGGCTTCTTCCCTTCCAAATAACTGGCGAGGATTTCCGGAGTGTCGTTGGGATCGACGGGGAGGCCAAAGATTGGGATGCCGGCATTTTTGAGCTCTTTCAAGGACGGGAGATGTCCCAGGCACGCGGTGCACCAGGTTGCGGTGGTGGTGTAGAGGTGAATTTTGCTGTTGTTTACCTGCGCATAGGGAAACTTGGCGGGGGTGGTCGGTTGGACAGTTCTTGGCGGAAGTTTGAGACGATAGGGTTGTTGGGTAAAATGGTCTTGGGATTCCTGTTCGAAAGCTGTGACGAGTGTTCCTTCGGCAACATTCTGCAGGCTTGTGAGTTTGCCGGAGGGCCACTTGACGTTAATGGAGAGGGCTTGCGGTTGGGTGCCGATACCGATGAGGACGGTTGCGCTATTTTGAGACGAGTAGCCTTCTCCGCATCGATGCTCACGTTTGAGGATGGTTCCGTCAGGGAGGGTGACGGTGACCAGAGCCCCATAGCCATCCCGTGGCGAATGACCTTCTCCACCGCCCACAAACCGCATCGCAATGACGCCTGCGGTCTGGGAGGCCGGGAGTGATTTGATGTTGTTGTGATAGAGATTGAGGAGTGGTGTGTTGGCGTTGACCAGAGCGACGTCCTGCCAGCCGTCACGATCGTAATCGAGGAGGGCCCAACCACGACTGTCGGCGGGATTATCAAGGCCTGAGATCGCGGAGGTGTTTTCGAATTCCGTGCCATTCTGGTTCATGAAGAGACGGTTTGTTTCGTTGCCGCTGAGGGAGTGCACGACCACCCTGCCATCTGGGAGGACTTCGTATCCTTCAAGACGGTTGTCGATATTTGGTTTCGAGTTTTGAGTGCCCTGATCTTCTTTCCAACCGGGGGAGTGGCGGAAGGATTGACGGCCAAGATTCTGATCGGTGCGCACGACCGTGCGCCAAAGGTTACTTCACAAATCGACCTCCGAAGCGAGTTCCGGTGGTGCGGTGAAGTATCCACTCAGGGTATAGATATCGAGAAATCCATCGTTGTTGAAATCAGCGAATTGACCGCCCCAACTCCAGCCTCCGTCGGCGACTTGTAACTTTGGTTTCTTAAGGCCGGAGACCAGGTCAAATTTCCCGGGGGAGCTTTGCCGGTAGAGGTAGTTTCCGGCGGCCGATTCAATGTAGATCTTGTCGATTTCATCGGCGACCAGAGAAGTGATTCGCTGGCCGGCCTTGCTGAACATGTTGGAGACATAGAGATCTTGTGATCCATCGTTGTCGTAGTCTCCCCAGCTGGCTCCCATGGCAAATCCGAAGGCCGTCGTGCCCGCTTCCTTGGTAATGTCAGTGAATCCCTGATCGCCATCGTTACGGAAAAAGTTATCGGCGGCCCAATCATTGGCGATGTAGACGTCGGGATCGCCATCTTCATCAAAATCGGACCAGGTTGCTTGAAGGGAGTTTTTCCATATTCCCAGTTGTTCGTTTTCGGGGGCAATTTCGAACCGCCCTTCTCCCAGATTGAGGTAGAGGTAGTTTTTAGGGCCGATTTGGTTGAGGAGATTGGGGTAGTTGGGGTCGTGATTGTTGTGGGATTCTTGATAGCGCCGATAGTATTCGGCCGCTTGTTCGGGGTCGAAGAATTGGTCCGGCCAGTCCGTCAGTTGTCCGCCAACTCCGCCCGAAGGACTGGAGGTGTTTTTGATCGTCGCGGGCCGATAAGTGAGAAGGTAGAAGTCGAGCAGTCCGTCGCCATTGTAATCGGTGGCGGACATTGACACGACCAACATCGGGAGCTTGTGCAATTGTTCCCGGATTCGAAATATTCCGCCGTCATTCTCGAAATAAAGGCTCGGTCGCAAGCTGCGGCCCAGGAGCAAATCGGGGTCGCCATCGTTGTCGAAGTCGGCGAACAACGAGCAGGTTCCGTGGCCGTTGAAATGAATGCCGTGTTCTTCAGCAGTTTCGCGAAAAGTGCCGTCGCCCTGATTTTCCAGGAGAAGGTTTTCACCCATTCGGACGGTGACGTAGAGATCGTCATCTCCGTCGCCTTCGATATCGACCACTGAGATGCCGGGCTTCTGGTTGGCAGAAATAGGGGCGAAGTAGGGATGCGGAATTTCCTTCTTTTGGCTACGATAGTGAGCAATGGCCGCTTCGTGATGGATTGAGCGTCGAGCTTTGGTGAGATCGTTGGGGCGGGGAAGGGCGCCCGCTAGATCTTCTTCAAAGAGAAGTTGGGAACTGCTGGTTCCGGTCATCTCCTTCATTTCCCACTCGGTGATTTTCCATTCGGCGTCTTCTTTTTTCCACGTGACGATTTGTTTTCCGGTCAGTCCACGCCACTCGCCGTGCTTCATTTTTGCGAGGCCTTTGAATCCGACAACTCCTTCGAAGGTCTCGAAATCGTCTTCTGGAAAGCGACCGCTCACGAAGTAAAATGAAGGACGTTCAAGCCAATGAACTTCATTCAGAAGTGATTCCCACAAACTGAGCTCCTCTAGATTCTCGTTCTGTTTTTTGTCAGAAAGATCGCAGTGGAGTCCCCCATCGGTGAGGTCTAGAATGGTCACGTTGGGGGAAAAGAAATCCTTTCCCCGGTGATTTGGGAGCTTTAGATTTTCCAATCCTTGCGCCAAAATCCGTAGATTTGGGGTGAGTTCGAGAATCCGTTCTTCGGAGCTCACAAGTTTCACGACGAGGTTGTGATCGGCCTCGTCTTTTTCTATGTTGGGAAGAAAGAGCCAAAGAGAAACCGCTACTAGCAATGCGACAACAACGAAGCCCATTAGGAGCTTCGATACCGAGGTCCTCTTCTTTGTGGATGATTTTGCAGGCATTCCTACGAGGTCCTTATGAAATGAGGCCGAATTTCCCAATTTAAAATTCGAATTGACGTCGTTCGGAGAGTTCTGTTAGGATTACCCCCTTATGAAAGCAAAGAAGCAATTTTTATCCCTGTCTCTTCTCGCCCTTTCGGGATTCTCAGCACAGGCAGCGACAATCTGGGAGCTAGGTGCTCCCGGTCGGGCTTGGCCTGTCGATGGAATAGGTGGTGGAGCAAATGTGGACTACATTCAGGAAGCTGCGACGACGAATGCGGCACCAGGCAGTGCGTCCAGTCCCCTCGTTGCCCAGCAGAATGATTCGGATTATTATTTCGCAGGAAGTTATCCGGGCGTGATTGGCGTAGTTGCCAGCGACGAACTGGGCTTCGAACGGGCTTTTGCAGGAAATAATAATACCTTGCGGATCCACAGTAATTTGGCCGGGGTGAACGCAACGGACTTGATTTCGGTGAGCTTCGAGGCCAACAATTTGGATGGCACTGGAGCGAATCCCCGTTACGGGATTGAAGTTTATGTGAACGGAAACCTGTTGATGCCCGAGATGATCATCAGCAATTTAGAGCTCAATACGGTCATTACAACTCCTGCGATCGATGCTTTCTCGCTGGGAATCAATTCTGGTGCCGGTTTTGACAATATCGTGGAGCTGAGAGGCGTTAATTATAGTGCTGATGGCGGAGGTGCCTGGATGGGGATCGACTACACCTCTCTGGACGCATCGCAGCCCGTTCCCGAGCCCTCGATGTCCGGATTCATGCTTTTAGCGCTCGCCGGAACTGGATTCTTTCGTCGTCGGAAGTAATCATACTTTTTCTCAATGCCGGACTCCACGTTGAGTTCCGGCATTTTTTTGCCTGGCTTGTTTTTGAGAACATCTTTTGTGAGTATGTCATAAAGGGGAGGCGGGGTGACGCTGAAATTTTGGCTTCATGAGGTCCTGTCAGTGAAAAAGGCAGGAAGTGGACTTGAGGCTGTCAAGGTGCGGTTCTAGATTGGGGCATGGATGATTCGCCCCCTGATGTCAAACGAGGTCCCCGTTGGAAGCTCCTCATAAGGGCCCAAGTGGTTCTGTTGCTGTTGTGGATTGTTTTGAAAAAGGTTCCCCGTTTCGAGCAAGCAGGGGCTGGGGGGGCGATTGATTTGTTGTTGGTGCTTCTGGTGCTTGGGGCCTTGTTGATTTGGTTGCTTTTTTTGAGTCGGCTGAAATGGAAGGTTCGCCTGAGCGGGTTTGGCCTTGCCTTAGTTTTGGTCGGGTTGGTGAAAATGGACGGTCATACTGGAAGCTTCTTCCCTCAGTTTTCGTGGCGGTGGTCGAAGGAGGCCGCGAGGGAAATCCCCGAGTTGACGGGTAGGGTGGCGGAGGAAGGGACTGTGATTGAGATCCAAGGGGCGGAGTATTTCCCCAGGTTCCTGGGAGCGGAGATGAATAATTGGGTCTCGGGTGAACTCCTTCCCGATCAATGGTATGATGCCAAACCGAAGGAGCTTTGGCGGAAGAAGATTGGCGAAGGGTGGTCCGCGTTTTCGGTGGCAGGAAGTTATGCCTTTACGATGGAGCAACGGGGGAAAGTGGAAACCACCCTCTGTTATGAATTGATGACCGGTGATGCCGTGTGGGTGCATGAAGAAGATGTGCGCTTTGAGGAATCGATGGGGTCCGATGGTCCCCGGTCAACTCCCACCGTGATCGACGGACGAGTGTTCTCTCTCGGGGCCACCGGGATTCTGAATTGTCTCGAGGCACGAACGGGGAAAGTGATTTGGGGAAAGAACGTCCTAGCTGAGGTGAATCACAGTGTCCCCCAATGGGCGAAGAGTTGCAGCCCTTTGGTCGTCGATGGAAAGGTGATTGTGACCTTGGGGAGTAAGGCGGAGAAGAATTTAGCGGCCTTTAAAGTGACGACTGGTGAGTTGGTTTGGCGGGCGGGAGATTATCGCTCCTCGTATACCTCTCCGGTGTTGGCAGAATTGGCTGGAAAACGGCAGGTCGTGGCGTTTCAACAGAATTCGGTCGATGGTTACGACTTGGAAAGCGGGGAGATTCTTTGGTCTTTCCCGGTTGGAAATCCCCAGGGGAATTGTGCGTCACCGTTGATCGTGGGGGACTCGGTCATCACGAGCAGTGGATACGGCTACGGGACGCATCGGATTCAAATCAAGCGAACAAGCGATGGGTTCGAAGCGAAGGAACTCTGGTATAGCCGAAAGTTGAAAGCGAAATTTGCGGATATGGTGGTGAAGGGGGATTTCCTTTATGGACTCAATGACGGGCGTTTGGTCTGTCTGGGTATCGAGGATGGAAGTCTAAAATGGCGGGGGAGTAATTTTGGCCATGGTCAATTGCTCGGGGTTGGTGAGCACTTGATTTTGCAGGGTGAGCAGGGCGAGATTTCGATTCTTGAGATGACTCCAGAGGGAGAAAAAGTGGTTCAGGAATTCGAAGCCTTGGAGCATCGAACCTGGAATCATCCGGTCTTGGCGGGGCGAATTCTGCTTGTTCGGAATGATCGCGAAGCGATTGCGTTTTCGTATTGAGAGTTGTGATCGGTCTTGAAATGATGAGGACAACATTCGGGAGGTCTGCGCCATGAAGGAGAGTCGGGAAAAGGACGCAGGCGAGGAGTTTCTGAATCATAAAGGGATTCTTCGACGATGAGTCGCGCGATTCCATCGGGGGGGGGCAGAACAATTTGGAAAGGCGGCAGGCACGAAGCGCGCACTATAAGATCCTCAACGCTCTGAGTTGTTTTGTAGCGGTGCCCGCGAAGTCGCGGTTGGCAGCTGGAGAGGCAGGGGATGGGTGGAGAATTTTACCGAGAGCTCTGTTTTGGTCGTTGACGGAATCGAGTTGTTTCTCGGCGAAGGCTCCGACTCCGATTAAGTAAGAAGGATCTAAGATATCGATGACCTTCTTGAGGTGTTTACGACAGGCTTCATCGACCGGTTCCATGCAATCGCGTGGTAACTTGTCTGGCGTGATGTTCGCCCCGGTGTCCTTCATCCAGACGAGGGGGCAAAAGTTGGCGACGAAGTGGTCTACGAAGAATTTTTCGGCGGTCCCGAAGGTTTCTGCGAAGAGTCCCCAAAGTCGGCGTCCCGAAACCTCGGATCGTTCGCAGTCGAACCCGGTGACGGGGCGTTTCTTGTGCTCGGGATCGGGTTTGGAGACAGGCCCGGAGATCTTCATCCAGTCGCGGACATGGGAGATTTCGCCAAAAGGAACGCCGGTTTGAGCCATTCCGTAGGGGCCGGGATTCATCCCGAGAAAGAGAGCCTTCTTTTTTCCCGAGCCAAATTTGGTGAGGTAGTCGCAATGCCTTTCCCATGCGTATTCGAGAGGGTTGTAGGTGCAGGCAACAGGCTCTGGGAATTTGAGATCGCGAAGCTCCTTGCGGAGTTCGTCGGCCGCTTGGATGAGAGGGTTCATGAAGGAAGGGATTTGAATGAGATCTTTTCGGAAACTCTTTCAAAATCAGGCCTTTCGCAACGAGAAAAGAGAGCTCTTTGAGATTCGTCGCTCGACGAATTCTCTCTCTGTCGGCAGGTTCCCCGCACCTCATGTTTTCGTTCATTCACGCCGCCGACCTCCACCTCGACAGCCCACTTCTCGAATGGCGGGGCGGATTCGTTCAAGGGCTCCTCGGCTTGCTCTTCAAGAGAAAGTGATGAGAATTTCAGGGCCAGATTATCATTGCTGATTATGGAGCTGGGGCGATGCTGTCATCCTGATGACAGAAATACGAATTGATCCCGAAGCCGCGCGGGTCGCTGCCAAAAAGCTCCTTTCCCGAGCGGGCCTGATCATCCCCGCGATCGTGGTGGTCGGTGGGGTGCTTACAAGTTACTTTACGGTGCCCGCCGATTCCGAAGCGGTCATCCTTCGCTTTGGAAAATACAACCGGACCGCTCCCTCTGGTCTCCATTTTAAAATGCCCTTCTGGCTCGAAACCAAGGAGATCATTCCGGTGGAGCGGACTTTGAAGATGGAGTTTGGATTTGGCACTGCTGGATCCACGAATCGCTACCAAACGAGACCGGCCGACCATGAGGCCGAGCAATCGATGATTACCGGCGATAAGAACTCGGCTTTGGTTGAGTGGGTCGTGCAATACCGCATCGATGATCCTGAAGCTTACCTTTTCCGCGTTCGCGATCCCGAGGATACGATGCGTGATGCTTCGGAATCGGTGATGCGCGAAGTGGTGGGTGATCGCACCGTTGATGAAGTGATCACGATTGGTCGTCAGTCCATTGAGGACGAGGCTTTGGTGAAGCTTCAGAACCTTGTCGATTCCTACGGGCTGGGTCTCAAGATCGACCAACTTCAGTTGAAGAACGTGAACCCGCCGCTCCCCGTGCAGTCCTCCTTCAATGAGGTCAACCAAGCCCAGCAGGATAGAGCGAAACAGATCAACATTGCCAATGGGGAGTATAACAAGGAGGTTCCCAGAACTCAGGGTGAGGCTGATCAGAAAATCAGCAGCGCCGAGGGTGACAAGCTGAAGCGGGTCAACGAAGCAACCGGTGACGCCGAGCGTTTCCTAGCTCTTTACAAGGAATACGAGAAAGCCCCGTCGATTACGCGGCAAAGACTCTATCTGGAGAAGATGCAGGAGGTTCTTCCCCGCCTCAAAGGGAAATTTATTATGGATGAAGGGACGACAAAGCCGGTCCCACTTCTCGATCTCAACGGAGCTTTGAATGGAAAAGGAGGGAACCCATGAAAAAATTCTATGGATTGATGATTGCCGCGATCGTTTTGACGGTGCTGCTTTTTGTGACAGGGACGATTTACACCATCCGTGAGGATCAGCAGGTCATCTTGACCCAGTTTGGTAAGCCGGTGGGAGATCCGATCTCCGACGCCGGATTGCATTTCAAAATGCCCTTCGTGCAGAAGGTGAATATTTTGGAGAAGCGGGTCTTGGCCTGGGATGGCCAGAGCTCGCAGATGCCCACGCGTGATAAGACCTACATTCAGGTTGATACCTTTGCCCGTTGGGCGATTTCCGATCCTCTTGCCTACTTCCAGAAGTTGCGCGACGAACGGAGTGCCCTTTCGCGTCTTGATGACATTTTGGGCTCGGAAACGCGCAACGCGGTCGCAAAAAATGACCTTATTGAAGTGGTCCGTTCCACCAAGGACCGGGTTCCCGATACGGCGGGTTTGCAGGAGGACGAGTTGATTGAATTTGAGCCGATCACGATCGGCCGCCGCGCCATCGAGCAGAAGGTTTTTGAGACAGCCAAGGCCAAGCTTGCCGATTTTGGGATTAACCTCCTCGATCTTCGATTTAAGAGGATCAATTACAACCAAGAGGTTGCTCCGGAAATCTATCTGCGTATGATTTCCGAGCGTCAGCAAATCGCCGAGCAATTCCGATCCGAGGGTGCCGGCGAGGCGGCCCGCATTAAGGGTAAGATGGAACGCGAAGTGAAGAAGATCGGATCCGAGTCCTACCGAGAGGTGCAGTCCATCCTCGGTGAAGCTGATGCGGAGTCGACACGGATTTATGCCGAAGCTTTCGGGGGAACCCCGGAGCGGGAGAGTTTTTATGAATTCGTGAAAACCCTGGAAGCTTACGATATGATTCTTGATGAAAATACCACCGTGATTCTTTCCACCGAGTCCGAGCTCTTCCGTCTCCTCAAGGGGAAGAGTGGAGAGTAGGTTTTGCACTTTATCCGCTTCGATCTAGAACCGTCTCAGGACGGTGTCCTGGTCGAAGCGGGCTTCAGTGTTTGGATAGTCCAGGGTGTGATGCGAGCCGCGTGATTCCTTTCTTAGGAGCGCGGAGTCGATGATGAGCGAAGCGGTCGCGACGAGGTTGCGAAGCTCGAGAATGTCGGGCGTCACGGTGTGACCCCAGTAAAATTCCTTCACTTCGCGACGCAGGTTGCGGAGGCGATAGGAGGCCCGGCGGAGGCGGTTGTCGGTGCGGACGATGGAAACATAGTCCTGCATGGTGCGTCGGAGTTCGTCCCACGCGTGGTAAATGTTGACTAGTTCATCGGGTGGGGCGGCGTCGCCACTTTCCCACTCCGGGATTTCCGGGGAGGTCGGAACCTCTTTGCCGGGAGGGTAGAGGCGCATGATTTCCGCGAGCGCGCGACGGGCCATGACGTTGCCTTCGAGGAGGCTGTTAGAAGCGAGACGGTTTGCTCCGTGGAGTCCGGTGCAGGCGACTTCGCCCACGGCATAAAGCCCACGAATGGAGGTCTTGCCGTGAAGATCGGTGACCACGCCACCGCATTGATAGTGGGCGGCGGGAACGACCGGGATGGGCTTCAAGAGGGCATCGTGACCGTAGGCGAGGAGCGTTTTGTGAATGAAGGGGAAACGTTCGGCAAAGTGTTCACCGAGCGGGGAGACATCGAGAAAGACACAGGCCGCGCCGGTGCGTTTAATCTCGGTATCAATGGCACGGGCCACGATATCGCGGGGGGCTAGGGAGCCGCGCGGGTCGTGGTCGTTGACGAATTGATGCCCTTCGGCATTGATGATGAGCGCTCCTTCGCCGCGGACGGCTTCGGAGACGAGGAAGGAGCGCGCTTCGGGGCCCGTGGCAGCCGGGTTATAAAAACAAGTGGGGTGAAATTGGATAAACTCCATATTCGCGATGGAAGCTCCGGCGCGCCAGGACATTGCGAGTCCGTCGCCTGTCGCGGAGTCGGGATTGGTGGTGTAGAGGTAGGTTTTCCCACAACCTCCGGTGGCGAGAATGACGCGGGGAGAAGTGAGAATGTGAACCTGCTTGGTTTTGGTTTCGAGGACGTAGGCGCCAAGGATACGGTCATCGGTCACCGATCCCAGCTTGCCGGTGGTGATGAGATCGATGGCGTAGTGATCTTCTAGGAGGGTGATATGGGGCGTTTTTTTGACGGTTTCTACGAGAGAGCTTGCGATTTCCCGCCCGGTGGTGTCCTTGGCGTGGAGGATGCGGCGTTTGGAATGACCACCTTCCTTACCGAGTGAAAATCGGTCGGGGGATTCCTCGTCTTTGTCGAAGTCGGTGCCCCAGTTGATGAGTTCCTCGATGGTCGCGGCGGCTTCCTCGATGATGGTGCGGACGGCGTTTTCGTCGCAAAGTCCGGCCCCGGCATCGAGAGTGTCTGCGACATGTTTTTCACAGTTGTCGCCCTGAGCCCGGAGTTCGGGTGGCAGGACTGCAGAAATTCCTCCTTGGGCCCAAGCGGTGTTGGATTCCAGGAGTTTCCCTTTGGTAATGACGGTGACCGTTCCGTGCTCAGCGGCTTTGATCGCGAAGGAGAGTCCGGCGATGCCGGTGCCAATAACGAGAAAATCACTCATGTCGAGGCTCTACCCTGCCAAGGGAAGTCCGCTTGGCAAGGGGTTTGTTTTTGCCGATTGGTACTATTCGCTTGGAGTTTTCCCTTGCAGGAAAATTAGTGATTATGGCACGATGGGCTCCAATGTCGCGCTGGCCATTCTCGTGACCATCGTGATTCTGCGCCTGGGGAGCGATCTGGGGAGTTAGCGCTCGGCTAGGATGGTGTCAGGACGGTCGGCACGCTCTAGGCTGCTGCGGAAGTTCTCCAACATCTTGGCTTCACGTTTCAGCATGCCGACGAGATCAGCCTCGTCTGTTTCGCTGATGAGGTCACGTCCGGCGAGGAAGATAATCTGATTGGCGATGGAAAGAGTTGCTCCCCGGGCCTCGCCGACGAAGCTGGCGAACTCGAATTTACCGGGGCAACTACTGCCTTCTGCAAGGATTCCAGAGATCTGGCAGCTCCTTTTACGGAGCGAGTTGGCATGGAAACCCTGATTCTTAGAATCGAGTTCTTCGGCAAGGTCGCCTAGGCGATGTCCGATTTCGGTTGCCATTTTCCAGACCTCAAGGTTTTCAAAACGAAAGTCAGCCACAAGGGGTGGCTAGCTTGCTAAGGGGTTGTTGACAAGCCTTGAGTGGTCTTTTTCATGTAATGAGGGGAGTGGGTTGTTCCTTTTTGAGATTCCTGCGAGATCATCTTGCGAAGAGAACGGGTCTTCTCTTGAATTCGCCTACCGCTATGTCACGCCCATTGATCGCCACCCTAGAGTCCGGAGGGACTAAAATGGTCGCTGCCCTTTCCAGGGGGCCGGGCGAGATCCTTTGTCGGGAGAGGATTCCGACCACCACTCCTGATGAAACGATCACCCGCTTGGTTTCTTACTTTACTAGGGCTACCGAAGAATTTGGAGAGCCGGAGGCCTTGGTGGTGGGAACATTTGGGCCGGCGGATCTTGATCCAGCCTCTCTGACCTACGGATTCATCACGGCCACTCCGAAGCCTTATTGGTCCCAAACCGATCTTCTGGGGCCGATTCAGAAAGCTCTTGATGTGCCCGCGGTGTTCGAGACGGATGTCGCGGCCTCGCTTTTTGGTGAGGCGACCTGGGGAGCTGCCAAAGGAATGAAGCACGCGGCGTATTTTACGGTAGGGACTGGAATTGGCGGGTCGGTAATGATCGATGGCGAGATTCTCCATGGCATCGGGCATCCCGAGATGGGGCATATGCGGGTGTCCCGTCACGATCAGGATGATTTCAAGGGATCCTGCCCGTTTCATCATGATTGTTTGGAAGGGATGGCGGCTGGCACATCGATGAGCCAACGTTGGGGGATTCCTGCCGAGGAATTGCCTGTCGATCATCCGGCATGGGAGATTGAGGCGTCTTATTTGGCGCAGGCCTGTTTAAATCTTCTTATGATTGCTCCTCCCGGGCGCATCATTTTGGGTGGTGGGGTGATGCACCAGGAGCAACTTTTTCCGCTGGTGCGTGCCGAACTTTCGCGTTTGTTGGATGGCTATCTCGCCTACGAGCAACTTTGTGGAGATCTTGAAGATTACCTCGTTCCTCCCGCGTTGGGCGATGATGCGGGTGTGCTGGGCTGCGTGGCCTTGGGTCGGCGGTTGCTGGCGGGAGTTTAGGCGATGATGAGCGGGCAAACCCGTTCATCGCGAAAGTTGGGGAGGCCATCGATGCGACTTACGATGCGCTCGTTGACGTGGGAGAATTTTCCATGGGCGCGATAGGAAAGATCGCCTGAGGCAAAGTGTGCCGCGAGGGCGCGACGTGGCTGGTCGCCGAAGTTTGGAGGATTTCCGTGAAGGAGTGATTTTCCAAATAGAACGAGATCACCGGCTTTGAGGGGCATTCGTTTGTGCTTGGCGGTTTCCCGGCGATCAGGGGCGAGCGTGATCGGGCCCATTTCGGACGAGAAATCGGTGAGGGGAATCCAGGCCGTGATCATTGCATTGGCCTCGCAAGTCTTCCAACGGGACTCTTCGCGGTGCCAATGATACTTGGTTTCGCCACCTGCGCGGGGCTCCTCGTAGAGGAGTTGATCGTGCCAAAATCGGACGGATGGCAGGTCGCAGGATTTCTGGATGAGGCGGGCGAGACGTCCGTCGCGGAGGAGGTTTCCCAGTGCGTTTGAGAAGAAGGAGGCGTAGGGGTGTTTGCGGTTCCGAGCCCGGCATTTGCGAGGGCGGGGCCAGTCGAATTCTGGTTCGCGATCGTATTCGCCGCGATAGTAAGCATCCTGCGCTTTGGCGGCTCCCGCGATCTCGGCGGCCGAATAAAAGTCTTTTACAATGAGGTATCCCTCTTGCTGAAAAAACTCTCTCCGACGTTCCTGGGGGCACATGACGATGGGCTAACCTTGCTTCACAAAAAAGGCAAGAGTTGCGCTTATTTCAGACGAAAGGGGACGGGGATGGAGTATTTGTAGTGGGTGGCTTCTCCGAGGCCGTTGCGGGCTGGTTTGAACTGCCACTTGCTGATGGTGCTGACCGCTGCGCTGTCGAGGCTTTGGTGTCCGCTCGAGTTCGTGACCCGGATCGCGGAGACCCGGCCGTTGGTGCCGACGGTGAAGGAGACCATGACCGTTCCTTCGTGTCCGGCGCGTCGGGCGGAAGAAGGGTAGCTGGGCCGGGGTTGGCTGATGGAGGAGGGTTTATGGGTGATTTTTTTGGCAAGGTCGGCCTTTGCGGCGGAGGCTTTCTTGCGGGCGGCGGCGGCCCGGAGTGCGGCGGCTTGTCGTTGCCGTTTTTTCTCAGCGAGGCGGGTGGTTTCGGTTTTGCGCAGCTTTTGGACAATCTCGGGGTCGATCTGGGGTTCGGGCGGGGGAGTGAGTTCGACGACCTTGGGCGGCGGCGGTGGCGGCTCCGGGATGGTCTCGGGAACGGGCTCCGGCATCGGAGCTGGCTCTGGTTCCGGGATGATTTCGGGAGCGGGTTCTTCGGAAGGTTCCGTGACGGCTTGGAGGATTCCGAGATCCAGGATGGCCATTTCTCTTTTTTCAGGCTCTGCGATCGGAATGCGAACTCTCACCCACTTGTAAGCACCCGCGTAGAGCGCCGCAGTGCAGAGGGCGACGGATGTCCAGATCAGGGGCTGGCTACTCCGGGGATTCATTCTTCTTTTCGTAGGCGAGATTCAGGATACCACTTTCTCGCGCAATTTCCATCACGGGGAGGAAGGTTCCGACGTCGGCCGTCTTGTCACTGCGAATGACGAGCGAGGTGATCTTGGTATGCCAGATGGCGTCGCGGAGCATGCTACCAAGCTGCTCCTCGGTGGTTTCTTCGCCCTCGAGCAGGAGGGTGTTGTCGGCGAGAATGACGAGGGAGAGGGTTTCCATCTCCGGATTACCGGTCGCGGTTTCGAGAGGACCGCCGGGGAGCTCGACCCGCAGGTCGGGCTTGATGAACTGGCTGCTTACCATGAGGAAGATGAGGAGCTGGAAAACCACGTCGATGAGCGGGGTCATATCGATCCCGGCATCAATGCGTCGTGTACGGGTAATGAGCATGGCTCAGGGCTTGGAGAAAAAGCGTTCGCGGAGATGCGAGGTGACCTCATTGAGATCGTGGACGAGATTGTCGACTTTTGCTTCGAAAATCTTGGCCATTGACATTGCGGGGATGGCGACGAGGAGGCCGGCGACGGTGGTGAGAAGGCCGGTCCAGATGCCGTCGGCGAAATCGGCGGGCGTCACGGTTTCTCCGAGCTTGGCGATTTTGGAGAAGGCGATGACCATTCCCCAAACCGTTCCGAGGAGACCGATGAGCGGAGAGATCGCGGCGATGAGGGCGAGCATACGGAGCCCGCGTTCGTGATGATTGATGAGGCGTGAGGCGGCGCGTTCGGTGACATTGAGGCAATGCTCTTCGCCCCCACTGGCAGATTCTGCAAAAACGCGACTGACAGAGACGAGCGGGTTTTGTTCTCCCGAAGCGAGTTGGCCGTTTTCGAGATCACGAATGACCTGGCCGGTTCGATAGCGGTGGAGCGAATAGTAAATGAGTCGCTCTAGCACGATCACGACCGTGATAATGGAGAGAATGAGGATTGGCCACATGAAGCCGCCGCCTTTGAGAAAGAGATCTTTGATGGAGAAGTCCATGAGAGGGCGGAAGGTTGCCCGTGGTTTGCGAGGAGTGAAAGGCTGAAAATTTCGCTTTGGGGTGAGCGATAAATTAAGCGCCATGATAAACAAGACCGCGCCCTCCTAGGAAGATTGATGCCATCCAATATTGATGATCTCTCTATGGAGTGTCCGCCAGTTGAGTGTCCGCCAGTTCCAATTTTGCGAGGGCGATTGAGTTCGAGATTACGGAGGAGGGAGCCCTTTAAATCAAGTCGGCGTGTCCGTATGTGAGCTGATACTCACTTTCAGAATGACCCGTGGTTACTGGGCAAGTGTTCCTTCGGGCTCATTGTCAAAAATATCGCGGCATCGGAGTTCGAAGCGCAAAGTTTTGGACTGGGCCTCCTTTGGCAGATCTAGGGTCACTTTTCGGGTGTGAGCGTCGAGGGCTTGCTTTTTGAAAACCTCGTTCCCTCCCTGATCGTGGGCAGTGATGGTGTAAGCAAATTGAGGGGCGGTTTGGGGATCGATTTCCCAGGTGAGTGACACTTTGCGATCTGCGGCACGATGAGACTTCGCCGAGAGGATTTTGATGGGAGAGTATCCGGGTTTTTTCTCGCTTCGTTCGATGGTGTGAGTCGAAGGATTGGTGGTGGTGGGCTTTGTTTGGGCGCCGCCACTGGTCATGAAGTAGTATTCGCCGCTTCGGTCTTTGGCGACGCCGCCATTCCAGTGGGTGCGATAGTTAAAAGAACGTTTTCCTTCGACGAGATCCCACGCGTTGACCGAGTAGCGGGCACTTCCGAAGGCATGCCATTCGCCCTTGGTATTGCGTTTCCAGCCCTTGCGAAGATGGGTGGTGCGGACTTGGTCACCCGTCTCCAGCCAGTCTTCGATGAAGGAATCATTGCCGCCTTTGAAGTAGGCTTCTTTTACGGCGACATCCATAGTGACCAGGTGGGTCCATTTTTGCGTCTTTTGGGATTGCACCCAGTAGCCGTAGTAGGTGTGGTCATCGACGGCCCAGCAGCGGGAGGCCAAGGTATACCAAACGTCGGTGTCCCATCCGAGTTCGAAGTTCCAGGATTTGAGGCCGGTGCCCTCGCCGCCGAAGTTTTCGGTCAAGGTTCCCGGGCCGTGGTAGATTGCTTTGATGGGGGCGGTGTGTTCTTTGTGATCCCAGATGGAGAAGATGTAATTATGGGCCTTGGGATGAGCCTGGATGCCTGCGTAACCACCTGCTTTCCCGCCCCAGCCGAGAGCTTCGTAGTAGGTGAAGCGGGCCTCGCCATCCTTGGGGACGCGGACCTCGTTGATGAGAATGTCTCCGTCAAAATTGGCATCGTTATAGACCAAGTGGGATGACGGGGCGGCATTTTCTCCCGCGAAACCGGGGAGGCCTGAGAATGCAAGGATCGCCGTGGCAGTCAGAATGTTTTTCATTTGATGGGGTTTGGAAGGGGGAGGATGTCAAAATCACAAATGAAAAACAACGGCTTAAAAAGATAAAGGTGACTGGGATGCCAAGGGTGATCAAGCGAGGGAAATGAGGTTACGCCAAGGTTGGACTTTGAGTCATTCGTTCACGGAGGGACTCCTAGTGAGTCCAACTATTATGGAATAGTGGTGGCAGCCTCTCCGCTTCGGGACGACGATTCGGCATGAAATTCTTCTCCGCCCAAGGCGCTCTCCTCTTTTCCGTCCTTCTTGCGCTGGCTCTCTCCAGTTGCGCCACTCGCGGACCGTCTCCGGACCCCGAGGTGGCCACGAAGGATGAGGCCTTGAAGTTGCAAATCTTTCTCGACTCACAAGGCTTCGGGGTGGGGATGGTCGATGGCCGCGCCGGAGAATTCACGGCGAAGGCCGCGACGCTCTATCAGCAAGCGAAAGGACTACCGACCGGGTCTCGTTTACCCACTGGAAACATCCAGCCCTACACTCGTTATACCGTCACTGACACGGATCTCAGTGCCTTGGGAATGATGGCTTCTGATCCGCAAGCGCGCTCAAAACAGGAGAAGCTTCCCTACACCACCTTGTTGGAACTCTTAGGCGAACGTTTTCACACTAGCAAACAATACCTCCGGGAACTCAATCCCAATCAGGACTTCAACTCACTCCGTCCTGGGGCGCAAATCACGGTTCCAAACGTGGCCCGCCCCTTTCGTTACGATGCCTTTCCTTCGACCTACCCGGCCCCCTCTGCAGCGGTCGCGGCGCAGCGTCAGGTCATTGTGAATCTTCGGGAGAAGAATTTACGAATCCTCGATCAGGGACGGATGATCGCGGCCTTTCCCATCACGCCGGGTTCCCCGCAACATCCGGCCCCGGCCGGACTGTGGCGCGTGATGGGCGCGGTCCCCTGGCCGTGGTATCGTCACGACGAAGGAGTCCTCAGCCGGGGCGAACGGACCGATGAATTTCACAATCTCCCACCGGGACCCAACAGCCCGGTAGGTATTCTTTGGGCAGGTCTGAACCGTCCCGGAGTGGGCATTCACGGATCACCGGTCCCGGAGACCATTGGCCGCACCGGCAGTCACGGTTGTATCCGGTTGACGAACTGGGATGCCGCCACCTTCCACACCCTGATTTCAAAAAACACCCCGGTGACGATCCGGTAGAGGTCTCTCTCATTCTCCCGCATTTCCTCGAGGAGGGACTCGCTGACTGACACCAAACGAACAATGAATCATTCATTGGGGGTTCAGATGGGCGATGACTCACCTCTTTTTCTGTGATTCGTGCTGAACCTTATTTTGAGTCGTGGTTGCCTGATGAATTTCCGCGGCGTTCCTTGCGATTTGAGGGGAAATGTGTTGGAGCGGGAGGGCCGGAGGTTTATGAAGTGACTTCGAAATTATGGGGGGAGATTTTCAATACGGGGCGCGCTCGTTCTGTTTTAGCAATGGACCGGTCACTTGTGAGGTCACAGTTGAGGGTGGCCATTTGACGGCTGGGTTCGATCTCGGGGAGAGGGTGGTGAGGCCCTATGCGTTGGCTCCCTGGAGGCCAGCCGAGGTCAGCGAAGAATTGCCGGTTTTGTTGAGTCATTTAAGGGGGGACTTCTTCTGTCTTCCCTTTGGTCCCCAGAAAGAGGGGCCTCCTCACGGAGATCCCGCGAATGGGACGTGGATTTTGGAGGAGTCGGGAGATGATGAGCTCCGGCTTTCGATGGCGACGGGTGATACCGCCTGCCGCGTGGTGAAGAGTATCAAAACCCGGGACGGTCATGCCGCACTTTATCTCTCGAATACGGTGGAGGGGCTGAGTGGGGATTGGAGCTATGGGAGTCACCCCATTCTCGATTTTTCGGGGATGCCGGAGGGGGCGGGCAGAGTGAGCACGTCCACTTTTCGATGGGGCTCTACTTACCACAGTCTTTTTGCCGATCCCGTGAACAAGGAGTACCAATCGCTTCGTCCGAGAGCTCTCTTTGATTCGTTGGAGGAGGTTCCGATGATGGATGGAGGGAGCGCTGATTTGACCCGCTATCCGGCGAGGAAGGGATTTGAAGATCTCGTGATGTTGGTCAATGATCAGGGTGAGGATCCGTTCGCATGGACCGCTTGCGTGTTGGAGGGTTACGTTTGGTTTTCGTTGAAGAATTCCCGCGATTTTCCAGCAACCCTGTTTTGGATTTCCAACGGAGGGCGACATTCGGAGCCATGGGATGGTCGGCATTTGAGCCGGTTGGGGCTTGAGGAAGTCTGTTCGTATTTTTGTGATGACGTGGAGATCTCGCGTCGTGATTTGTTGGCGTCGGAGGGGATTCCGACAACGCGGGCCTTTGATGGTTCACCGGTCTCGCTGAAGTTGATTCACGCGGTGGCCCTAGTTCCAGAGGACTTCGATATCGTGGCGGAGATTCTTCCGGGTGAGGGTTGCATCGTCTTGGTGGCTCAATCTGGGGCGAGAGTGGCGGTTCCTCTTTTGTGGGAGTTCCTTTGATCGTTCCTTGCGGCCGCGCGGCTGAGGGCTCTCAATGGAGGCCATGACCTTAAAGCTATTTGCGGGCGCGGAGAGTGATGCCGGGGATTCCAAAAAACTGGCAGCGCTGACAATTGCAGGGGACCCCGAATCTCTCCGTCTTTTGGCGGACTTTATTGCCTCGGTCGCTGATGCGATCGAATTGGATGGGCCCACAATGGTTCATCGCGATTTCCGAGAGGAACCCGGAGTGAAAGATTCCGAGTTTGTCCTTCCGGCGATTTACGTGAGTCAGTGTGTTTAGGGTCCCTCCGGGTGCCTTTTAGCCTTTCTCTGGCCGACGATCGATCTTTTCGTAGAGTGCGCAGTAGTCTTCGACGACGCGTTTGTCCGAGAAGTCTTCCTTGGACTCGACCATAATACGGGCGATCTGGGGGTTCCGGATTTCGTCGGGGAGTTGGTAGAAGGCGAGGGCTTGGTCGAGGGCCCAGCGGAATCCTTCGGAAGTGAAGTGTTCGAAGAGGAAGCCGTTGCCGGTGCTTTGCTCGACGTTGAGGTGTGAAACGGTGTCCTTGAGTCCGCCGGTGGCGTGGGCAATGGGAAGGGCACCGTATCTGGCTCCGATCATTTGCGGGAGACCGCAGGGCTCGAAAGAGGAGGGCATGAGGACGAAGTCCGAGCCTCCGTAGCCGAGGTGAGAGAGTGATTCGGAGAACGGGTGGACGGCGACGCGATCCTGCAGGCCATGGTATTTCACGATGCCTTGGAAATGCTGGTGGTAGGGGCCATCCGCGATCATGACAATTTGCAATCCGAGGTGGGCATAGTCCTGAGTCAGTTGGTAAAGAAGATCAGCGAGGAGCTGGCAACCTTTTTGGATGGGATCGAGACGAGAGGGCCAGAAGAGCATGGGAGCTTTTGGATCTTCCTTGAGGAGGAGGAGTTTTTGGAGTTCTACTTTGAGTTCAGGCTTGGCGGTGTGATGACGGCGCGGGCCGTATTCGACGGGAAGGTATTGGTCGACCTGCGGATTGAAGGAGCGGTCGGGAGCGTTGACGATACCCGAGGCGTAGCCGGCAGCGTATTTTTCGGAGAGGAGATGGCTGATGTGGCCTGGAATGTTGGCATGATGGCCGCTAATGATCTCATTCAGGAAGGTGGGGCTGACCACGTTGACGTAATCCGCCGCCATGATGCCGGAGGCGAGAAGGTCGATAGGGTTGTTCCAGTAGGATTCGTCGTAACTTTGGGGGTAGTTGTCGAAGTAGAGTTCGTCCCAAAAATCGCCACCGGGAATTCCGGTGTTCTCCAGTTGAGCCAAGGTGGCCTTTTGGGTGTGGATATTGTGAATGGTGAAGAGGGTGGGGATGCCGAGCTTCTTGGCTTCGGCTGGAATGAGTCCGGTCATCCAATCGTTGCAGTGAATGATGTCGGGTTTCACGCGGGGGATGATGTGGTTGATGAGGTCGCGTTGGAAGGCGAGCGCTGACATGAGGAGGTCTTCTTGGCAGGCTTTGTAGACTCCGTTTCGGCGGTAAAATTTGCAATCTTCGGCGAGGTGGATGCGGTTTCCGACAGAGATACGGGAGCGCTTTCCAGGGTGTTGTCCGAGGCCGGTGAACAGTTTGCGGTAGTGGGGGACGGCGAGGTGAATGTCCTGGTTGTTGCTGCTCAGTCCGTGAACGAGGAGGGCGGAAACGTCCGCCAATCCGCCAGCCTTGGCGCGGAGTCTTTCGGCGTCGACCGACAGTCTTTTGGAAACATACGAGATTTCAGGGGTCACATAGAGGATCCTGGGCCCTTTGCTCTTGGATTTCCGTTTTGGCGGCTCGGATGTTTCTTGGGAAGACATGGTTTTAGAGGAGCTTGAGATTTCAGCGTTTTCCGACCACGGGTTTGCCGTTCGTGGTGAGGATGTGCACTTCGTGGGAACCGCGAAACTTGGGGGCCTTGAATTCCCAGACGACCTTCTTATCGGGAGTGAGTTCGAAGAGATCAGGCATGCTGTCCTTGGGTGAGCCGTAGCTGCAAATGACGATGTTTCCGTTGTCGAGGAAGTGGCCGCCGCAGGGATCGGCGAAGCGGTCTTTGACGTTTTCGCTGGAGGCGATCCAGACGGGCTTACCCTTCTTATCGAAGATCACGGTTTTGGTTCCAGTGATGAGAAAGGAATGCTTGATGCCGGTTTCGCTGAGCTGTTGCCCGAATGGCGCGGCGAGAGCGAGCGAGGATGCGAAGGTGAAGAAGAGGAGCGGTCGGATCATGATCTGGGGATTTAAGCGTTTTTTTAAGCGTGACGACAGCTTAGAGATCACTCTCACGGGTTTCTCCGGTCACGCTGGTTTGCCAGTAGTGGCCGGTTTCAACGTGAAGACAAGTGAGCCAGCCGCCGCGCCCGGGGTCGGTATCGATACAGATGGCGTGCCCCAGGTTGAGCGGGACGTGGCCTTTCTGCGCGGTGTGACCGCAGATCATGATCTTGCCGGACTGGTGCGGTTCGGGAGTTCCGAATTTCTTGTGAATGAGAGTGAAGGGGAGTTGTTGGTCAACCGGAGTGTTGGGCTCGAGGTTGGCGTGCACGAAGATGTGAGTGTCTGTTTCGTGGTAAGGCTTGTTGCGAAGGAGGAACTCCCAGTGGGATTCGGGGACGTCATCGAAGCCGCCGGGGCCGTAGGATTCGAGGGTGGGTCCACCGCCCCAGGCCTCGAGCCAGTGGGCGAGGTCGGTGTGATCGAGACGGGAGAGGAAAAACTTCTCCTCATGGTTTCCCGAGAGGCAAGTGACCTTGAACTTCTTTTCCAAGTTGATGAGGGAGTCGATGACGCCCTTTGAATCGGGGCCGCGATCAACGTAGTCGCCGATAAAAATGAGATGGTCATCTGCTTGCGGGGGCATGATTTCGAGCAGCAGTTCCAGTGCGTTCAGGCATCCGTGAAGGTCTCCAATAACGAGCGTTCTCATATCTGCTCCGAAGGAAAGCGTATCGGGCGATGAGGCAAAGGAAAAAAGATCGCAGCCCCCTGAGGTCATTCACTTTCCCTCCAAGTTTTATTCGACGTTGAGCTCAGCCTCGAGAGATTCGATCTGATCGCTGAGCGCAGTCCATTTGCTGATGGCGCTGTCGAGTTTTTTGCTGGCTTGCTCGTAGGCGTTGGTGGCCTTGCGGAGTTCATCGGCATCGCCCACGATCTCGGGTTTTTCGAGATGGGCTGAGATCGTGGCCTGGGTCGCTTCGATTTCGGCGATTTGTTTCTCGACGGATTCGAATTCGGATTGGAGTGGCTTGAGGACCATGTTGCGTTTTTCCCGGATGGCTGCATCGCGCTTGCGGCGCTCCTTGGGGTTGAGCTGGGGGCCTTTGGAGACCGGTTTGGCGGCGGCGGCTTTCGGAGCGGCTTGAGTCGGTGTCGAAATTCCCTTGAGGGCCCTTTCCTCTTCTTCGGTTTTGTCGAGATAGTAGGTGAGGTTGCCCGCGAACATGCGGGGATCCTCGCCGGGGCGGAATTCCATCGTCTTTTGGACGATGGGATCGAGGAAGTTCCGGTTGTGGGAGACGATGAGGAGGGTGCCGGGGTAGTCGATGAGAGCCTTTTGGAGAATATCCTGCGACTGCATATCGAGGTGGTTCGTGGGCTCGTCGAGAATGAGGAAGTTGGCGGGGCGAACGAGCATACGAACGAGGGCGACGCGGGAACGTTCGCCACCACTCAGGACGCCGATCTTTTTGAAGACGTCGTCCCCTTTGAAGAGGAAGCAACCGAGGACATCGCGGGCGGTCATCTTGGACCCCCGGGTCTGAATCTGCTCGATCGTTTCGATGACGGTGAGGGTGGGGTCGAGTTCGTCGGCGTGGTTCTGGTTGAAGAAGGAGGGCTTAGATTTGGGTCCCAGCTCGTGATTTCCAGAGGAAGGTTGCTCCTCCCCGGTGATCATGCGGCAGAAGGTCGACTTGCCGGCGCCGTTGGGGCCGACGATGGCGATCTTTTCGCCCCGGGTGATTTCGAGATCGACGTCGCGGAAAACGATGAGGGTATCATCGTTTTTGAGCGGGTAGACTTGGGCGGCTTTCTCGAGCTTGGCGACGAGATGGGTCGAGGCTGGGGGATCGGGAAAGCGGAAGGACATCACGGCGTCTGCGGAATCGATCTTGATGCGCTCGACTTTGGCAAGTTGCTTGATGCGTGATTGGACCTGGGACGCTTTGTTGGCCTGGGCGCGGAAGCGGTTGATGAACTGCTCGGTTTTGGCGATCTCGCGGTCCTGGGCGACTTTTTGTTTGCGGAGAACTTCCTGGCGTTCCACGAGTTGAGTTTCGTAGGAAGAGTAGTTGCCGGTGAATTCCTCGGCGCGGCCGTGGTGGAAAGCGATGGTGCGAGTGGTGAGCCCGTCCATCATGGAGCGGTCGTGCGAGATGAGGACGATCGCGCCCTTGTAGTTCTGGAGGTAGTTCTCCATGAAGCGCTGGGCGTTGATGTCGAGGTGGTTCGTGGGCTCGTCGAGAAGAAGGATCTCGGGTTCGGCGAGGAAGAGCTTGGCCATCGCGATGCGCATTTGCCAGCCGCCGGAGAATTCGCCGCAGTCGCGGGTGAAGTCGGTATGTTTGAAGCCCAGCCCGGTGAGGATGGATTGGATCTTGGGCTTCATGCGGGCGGGATCGTGCCCGTCGAGGAGGAGCTCGAGCTCGCCGATTTTTTCGAGGAGGTCGGAGAAGGGAGAGGAGCGGGGGTCGATTTTTTCGAGTTCGGCAGCGTAGCGGTCGATTTTTTCTTGGATGGCCTTGGTTTCGGCGAAGGCGGATTCGGCTTCTTCGTAGAGCGTGATGCCCTTGATGTGGATCCCTTCTTGGGGGAGGTAGCCGATGCGGTGGTGCTTGGGCTTGTTGATCTCACCGCCATTGGGAAGGAGGGCCCCGCCGATGCACTTCATGAGAGTAGTCTTCCCGGCCCCGTTGTGTCCGGCGAAGGCGATACGCTCATGATCCCCGATGGAGAAGGTGAGATCTTTGAAAATGACACGGGGTCCAAATTCAACGCGGAGGTTTTTGACGGCAAGCACGGCGGAGGCGTAGTCGAGAGCAGCCGGAAGTGGAACAAAAAAGGCGAGTTTGGATCGAATGCCGGGGCGAGCTGGTAATTTCGCTAAGGATGGCTTGGTCGGATTCGACTTCTTAGACCTTGGGGCGATTTGATTTCCACGTTGAGATGAGAGGGTGCCGAGGCTTAGCTTAGTCGACGGAGATGACTTTGGTTTTGGCCCAATCGTCTCCGAGTCGGAGTCCGGTTTCGGGGTTTCCGCTGCGGGTGAGGATGATGAAGCATTCAGCGAGTCCGGCGAATGGGATGGCCAATAAGATGTTTCGGGTCGCGCCCGTGACCCAGTCTCCGGAAAGGGAGGAGCCATCTTCCTTGACCGCCTTGGTCTTCATGATCTTTTTCCCGATGCTTTGGCCCTCAAGGATAGGGAGGCTATCCTTGGTGAGCATGACGAGGCCCCAAGCAAGATATTGCAGGAAGGAGGACCCGGTAATGGCCCCAACGAGGAAGGCGACGGTGACGGCGACGATGACATCGATGAAGAAGCCGAGGCAACGTTTCACGAGATCGGTTTCGACACCCCCGGGCGCGGGGAGGGGCGCTTCCTCTTTCTCTACTTTCTCTGTCTCGGGCGCTTTGGGTTCCTCGATGTCGGCGGTGGTTAGCGGAGGTTTTTCAGGCGGAGTATTCCTGATGGTGGGTTTTGGAATGGGATCCTTTTTCTCGGTCATGATCATATCAGAGCACAAGGGCATGGGGCTGGTCGAGTATTGATCGTTTGCAAGGGAAAATGGAGCCCTGGGCGGGCCACGACTCTGGGGGTGAAAAACGTCTTGGCGGAAGTGGGGATATGATTCGGAAGTGATCAATAGAGTCTGTCCATCATTCGGAAGCTCGTGTGTGTTGCTGATTTTTTTTTTTCTTCTGGATCTCTAACGCCCATTCACTCTTACTTTTCTCTAGCCGGGTGAAGTGAGCCGAGATCTCTCGGCATTCTCATCCCGCCTTCTCCTTAAATTTGATGAAATCTTCCACTTCTCGTTTGTTCGCCATGACCGCAAGACCAGCGGCTTGGGGTCTGTGGGCGTTGGCCGGGTGCTGGCTGCTGCTTGCCCCGTCGGCTTATGCCTTCCCACCCGCGCCGTATTACACGATCTACGGCATGGTGCGGGATCAGGTCGGCCAGACGGTCCTTGCCGAGGGCGCGGAAGTCATCTTGCTCAAGGGCGGGGTGGAGGTTGGGCGCACCCCGATCACTTCGGGCCTGCAGCTTGAGCAGAACTACGAACTGCGGATGCGCATTGATCATAACCGCAGCGGCACGACCTTTTACACCGACAAGGCGGTGGCGGCCCAAGGGCTCTTTAGCCTGGTGGTGGCCATGAACGGCTCTCTTTTTTATCCGATTGAGGTGGCGGGCACGCTGACGGCGGGGAAGGGCAGCGAGCGGGTGAAGCTCGACCTCAACTTGGGCGAGGACAGTGACGGCGACGGCCTGCCGGATGTCTGGGAGGAATGGCAGCTTTCTCAGGCGGGGCTCTTTCCGGATGAGAACGGCGAGTGGGATCTGAGTCTCATCGATTCCAATGGCGACTTCGATCAGGACGGCCAGAGCAATCGGTTGGAATACATCGCGGGGACCTTCGCGGGGGACGCCACCGAGACCTTCGAACTGACGATTAAGGAGAAGCAGCCGGAAAGCGTGCGCTTCGAGTTTTACGGGATCACGGGCAAGGTTTACACGATCGAGAGCTCGCTAGACCTGAAGACTTGGACACGTGTGCCGTTTACAGTGGGTGCTCCCGGTGAGGCCTCCAATGGCTATCAGGCCACGGAGGTAGGAATCGTCTCCGCCTTCACCGCGCCGCGTTCGAGCACTGTAGAAATCTACCGCCTTTCCGTCCGATGAAATCCATTCTCCTCACTCTCGTTTCACTTATTTTCGCCGCCACCGCCCAGGCGCAGTGGCAGAGCGCGACTTACACCCTCAAAGGCGGGTGGAACTCCATCTACCTGCACGGGGATGCGAGCTATGATACACTGGAGAATCTCCTGCCCGCCGAGGTACTGGAAGTCTGGCGCTGGAACCCGAATCTAAACCAAGTCCAGTTCACCACCACGCCGCTAATACCCAGCAACGGCACGCCAGAGTGGAGCAAGTGGGTGCGCGCTACGGTGGGCAACTCGCTCGTCGGCATGACCGGGCAGTCGGCTTACCTGGTGAAATGCAGCGGCACCACCGCAAACAGCTACTCGGTGCCGATCGCCTACAAGCCGATGCCACCGAACAACTCCTGGGTGCGCAGTGGGGCGAATTTTATTGGCTTTCCTAGCAGCAGCGGGGCGGGAAGTTTTCCGACTTTCTCGCGCTACTTCTCCACCTTTCCGGCGGCTATCGCAGCGAACGCCAAGATCTTTAAATATATCGGTGGTGACTTGGGCGCAAACAACCCGTTGCAGGTGTTCTCCACCTCCCAAGAGCGGTTGGACCGTAATCAGGCCTATTGGTTCTCCTCCGAGGTAGTGGGGAATTTTTATGCGCCCGTCCAGATCAGCCTTTCCAACAATGATGGGTTAGCCTTTGGACGCCGTCTTTCGGTGATCACGGCCCGCGTTTTGAACCGTAGTGCCGCCGTGATGACACTCACGATCACCCCGCTTAACTCGGATAGCCCGCCCTCCGGCCAGGAGTTGGTCACCGCCGATGTGCCGCTCACACGCCGCACGTTTAGCGCGCAAGGAGAGTGGGTAGAAAATCCGATCACTGCCGCCTATGACGAGGTCATCGCGCCGAATTCCAGCGTTGAGCTTAGCTTCGGTATCGACCGCAGCCTCATGGTCGAGGCGGCGGACGCGCTCTACGCCTCTCTTCTTCGCTTCACCGACTCCGCCAATACCTTTGATATTCTTATCCCGGCCACCGCGCGCAAGAGTTCGTTGGCCGGCCTCTGGATCGGTGAGGCGATGGTCACGGCAGTTGAAAGCAAGCCGCTGGCCGATGCGGTGAAGCCCGCTGATAGAGCCTTTCCACTGCGCTATCTGATCCATGTGGCAGATGACGGAACCTCTCGCGTGCTTTCCCAGATCTTCATGGGACCCATGGCAGCCGCGCCTCACGACTTCGGTCTGTGCCTTTCGGAGGCTGGCTTGAAGGCTGATGCCAAATCTTACGCCAAGCGCATCGTCGCCACCCACATGCCGCTAGATCTGGCGCTGGGAACAAGCGGTAACTTCGCCATCGGCGGCGATCTAGCCTGCACCATTTCCACTCCCTTCGATGATCCGACCAATCCTTTCGTTCACCAATATCACCCCGACCACGACAACAAGGGTGGCAGCACCCCGCTCGAGGCTGGTCAGGAAAGTTATCATGTTACCCGGCAAGTCACCTTCACCTTCACTGCCACTCCACCCAGTGGCGGCAGTGCCACCGGTTGGGGCAGCAGTGTCATCGGCGGCACCTACGGCGAGGTCGTCAGCGGCCTGCACCGGGACAGCGTGGGCGTAGGCACGGGTGACGGACTCAACCTCTCTGGCACTTTCGAGCTCCGCCGCGCCTCTGAACTTGGCACTCTCAATCCTTGATCTCTTTCGTAAACCATCACCGTCCGTAACCGAAGCTCTACCTATTTCACGATTATGAAACTCCGCAATTTGCAATCCTTGTGCGCCGCCCTGCTGACGCTGTGTCCCATGCTCATTCACGCGCAGACTTCTGCGGTGCCGAACTATATCAGCTACCAAGGCTTCGTGGTCGATGCTTCAGGTAATAGTGTCGGTGCTGGCACCCCAGTCAACCGCACCGTAATCTTCCGTATTTGGGATCACCAATCTTCAGTAAGTGAAGCCAATCTGATCTTCTCCGAACAGCAGACGGTCACCGTTAGCGAGGGCGAGTTTAGCGTGCTCGTTGGACAAGGCGTCGCTAATACCCTCGAGAAGTTTGGCTATAGCGAAACGACAAAAAAGCTGGCGGACTTGGGTGACGCGTTCAATGGAAGCGACCGCTATCTCGGAGTGACGGTGGCCTCCTCTGCCACCATTGCAACCACCGACAATGAGATCTCACCTCGCCAGCAAATTGTCTCTACCGCTTTTGCCTTCCGTTCAAAATTTGCGGAAGTTCTTGGCACGAGTGCCAGTGGTAGTTCACTCCAAGTGTTAGACAATGGCAACGTCGGTGTGGGCAATGCCAGTCCTCCCAGTGCCTTAACGGTGACCGGAGCTAACAGCAGCAGCACCGCCGCCCCGCAGCTACTCATAACCGCCACTGATACCACCGAGCGCTTGCGCCTCGGCGTCAATGACACCGGCAATGGCACTGGCTTCATCCAGGCTTGGAAAGAAGGCTCCGGTGCCCAGAACTTATTACTCAACTCGGATGGCGGCAATGTCGGCATCGGCACCATCGCCCCGACCAATAAACTGTCGGTGACGGGCAATGCCGATTTTAGCGGCAACCTTGGCATCGGCGTCACCTCGCCATTAGTGAAACTGCATGTGAATGGCGTGGGGCAATTTCGAACTGGCACGGCATCCGATGGCTATGTCAGCATAGAACCAGGGTCGGCCTCGAGTGCCGGTTATCTGGGCTGGCATAAACCTGGAGGCACCCGACTGGGCTACCTGGGCTACGATACCACAGATGTATTGTTGCATTGTGAGAGTGGCGCCAATTTTAAAGTGATGAACGGAAACGTTGGCATCGGCAAGACTCCGGCCAATACACTTTCAGTGAGTGGTACCGCCGATTTTTCCGGTAATGTCGCCATCGGAACAGTTCACAGCGGATCACATGCGAAGCTCGCTGTCTGGGGCGGCCCCACCAATGGCCTTGTGGGCTCCTATATGAACGGGAACACCTTGGGAGGTCGAACAGTCCACGGAGCCCATCAGATCTCGTTGTTCACAGAACATTCAATCTGGTGTAATCAGACTGTCATTGCTTCTTCAGACAGGCGCATCAAAGATATCGAGGGAAAGTCTGATGGATCAAAAGACCTCCAAGCCCTCCTCGGAATCGACATCACTGATTACCGATATAAGGACCAAATCAACCACGGGGACACTCCGCAGAAGAAGGTCATCGCCCAACAGCTCGAAACCATTTTTCCTCAGGCTGTCTCTCGCCTGACCAATGTCATTCCGGATATCTATGAGAAAGCAACGATTCTCGAAGATGGATGGATCGAATTGGCTGCTGACCTCAAAAAAGGAGAACGCGTGCGTCTCATCGCAACTGAGAACGACGAAATATTGGAAGTGCTGGAAGTTGAAGAGAAGCGCTTTCGCACCGATTTTATACCAGAAGAAGGAGAAGAATCTCTCTTTGTCTACGGCCGTGAGGTGAAAGATTTCCGCGTCGTCGATTATGATGCCATCGCCATGCTCAATGTCTCTGCAACCCAAGAGATTAAGAAAGAAAAAGATGCAGAAATAGCTGCTCTCAAAGCTGAGAACGGAGCCCTTCGAAAGCAACTTGCGGATCAAGCTGTCCGTATGACTTCAATTGAGGAAGGAAATAAGATTCACGATGCCAAGGATGAGAGTTTGGAGGCGCGCTTGATCGCGCTCGAACGCAGCATGTCCAAAGCGGCCTCGGTCGAGACCGTCTCGCTGAGGGCGACCCATGCTGCAGAGTAATTCTTCCGATGTATCAGATCGAACGACCCATGATTCGATTTTTCCGCTCATTTCCGAACGATACCTTGAGTCACAGAGCTACATTGCCCCGGTCTTTGCCGATCGCGTGTGATTTCAGCAAATACCTTACTTTTTTATCAGTTATGAATCTCCGATTTTCTATCTTGATCGCCGTCTTCGCCGCGCTGCTCTGCGCACCGGTAGCCAACGCCCAGTTTGAATTAAAAGGCAGGGCGCGCAACCTGCTGGATCAGCGGAAAGCGGGCGGATCAGCGATCGTCTCTGAGAGCGGGGCGGTCACAGGGATTCTTTTGCGGGGCGGAGGTGGCGGCTATCTCTCCGCGCCAACAATTACTATTGAGTCTCCTGCTAATGGAGGAACGACCGCCACGGCCACGGCTACAATCACGGGAGGTGTCGTGACCGCCGTCAACATCAACGTGAATGGCGGTGGTAGCGGCTACGATGTCGAAAACCCACCAGTAGTGGTCATTGCTGCGCCTAAGGTGCCTTCAACTCCGCCGGTGACCAACGTCCAGTTTACCGGCCAGGCGTCCACCGCAGCCACGGCGGGGCCTATTACTACGACGGGGGGCGTTACCACCGGTCGCTACCCTCGCGCTGTCACCGTGACGGGCGGTGCGACTGTCACCACCATGGTGCTGAAGAGGGCTACTTTTGGTTCCACCTTTGCCTCGGGAGTTCCCCGTTATTTTATGGGAGATATCATTGAGCGCCCCTTGGTCAGATGGGATGGTAGCCCGTTAGCGGATAGCAATTACTGGCGCGCCCAGCCGGTGCAGCCGGGTGAGGTGTTCGTCTCTGTAAATTTGACGAACACCGTGGATGGACTCGCCCAGCCACTTATTCAGGATGGCAGTGTCACGATAACCGAAAGTTCCACTACCAGCAGTGTGGTGGAAGTGGACAGTGTGCCATCTACTCTCACGGTCGGCGCCACCTTGCTGGGGCGTGAGATACAGCTCATCAATGGCACCACGCTGACGCTTTCCGGCTCTGCCAATGTCAATATCTCCAGCAGTACGCCAAAAGGCTTTCAGCCCTATCAGCCGTTTTATTACAGTCCCCATGCGGGTAAAGTCTTTGCCAGCCAATCTGGCAGGGTAGTGATCACTTGGGTCTCCAACGTGCCGGATACCTCCGCAGCTGGTGAGAGCGAGCCGACCTATAAATTTAGACGTGAAACTTTCGCCGTCTCATCCGCCTCTCAGGCCGAGCCGCGGGTGATCTACTGGACGGAGAAAACCTTCGATGGCCCGATGGTCCGCATTCCGACCGGGCGCATCGTGCGGGTCAATCCGGTCTTCAATTCCTTTGTCTCTGGTCAGGCGGTGGAATACACCCCGGTCGGCGGCTCGACCAACCCGGGAATCAACGCGCCGTCAGAGCCGCGCACGCTTTGGTTCGATACGCTTTCCGGCTTGCCCTCTCTGCGCGCCTATAATGCGCAGGGCCGCGTCTTTGTCGAATATCTGGGCAAGGAAATCGAGGGCGAGGTCCGCCGCCATGCCTTCCTCGGCGCCGATATCGTGGAAATCCGCCGCAGCGCCGAGGTGGAGACCCTTGTGACTCCGCTCGGTGAACAACTCCGCCCTCGCGAAGGTGAGAAGGAAAATGGAGACGATCAGATGAGCCCCGCGCTACCCACCCTGGCCAGCGCCGGGGGCGGCAAGCCGCTCTACGGCACCTTCATCCGCCCGGATGGGATCACCGATTATTTTGCCGAGCGTGAGAACCTCAATCCGGACAACATGGTGCTCTACTGGGTTGCGAAGTTCAACGCCTCGCTGCACTCCGTCTCGGGCGGTGCCATTGACGAACTGGATATCTCCTGGCCGGTGGCCAAGCGGAGCTACCTCCACCAGTGGCCTGCCAACCCGGCGGACTATGAACCGGTCAATGTCACCCAGACCGGGGCGGACGCCACGCTCGGGCCGAAATTTGAAGCCATCAGCCTGCCGAGTTTGGTCTTCCAGGACGATCCGGCGGAGCTGGAGGCGGAGATCGACGGGGCCTCCCAGCGCCTGCTGGTCAAGTTCACGGCCAACAGCCCGGACCTGCTGAACCGCTCGCTGCTCAAGTTCAGCTCGGTGGCGGGTGCCCAGTATGTTCGCTTGTGGATCGAGTCGGAAGACGCGCTGGGCTCCCCCGCCATCGCCGATGATCCGGAGACACCCGACGTGGATGAAAACCGCCCTGCGGTTTACACCCTCAACGACCGTGATGGCGATGGCCTGCGTGACTGGTCGCCCGCAGCCCTGGAGCTCGCCACCACCGGTGGGCGCACCGCGGCCACCGTGGGCAGCCGCATCGAGGCTCCCGGACCGGGATACGCAATGGCGGGCCATATCTCCGGCGGCAGCTGCTATTCCCCAGCCACCTATTTGGATCCCCTCGGCGACGCTGGCTTCAGCGGAGCCGCGGCCGGAGCCATCATCCCGGTCAATGCCCTGCCTGGTAACGATCAACTTTCCGTCTGGTGGTTCAAGAAGGTGTCCTTTCCCGCCGCCACCAAGATCGCGCCATTCTACGTGCCCGCCATCGCCGCACGCTACGAGGTGAGCTGGCCGGAGAATCCGCAGGAACTCGTGATCGCCTCGCTCAAAGGGCTGGAGAACCCGGGAATCACTTCCGTCCAGCAATCCGGCAGCATCTATCGCCAGCCGGATCCCGCGCTGCCGGGCTACAATCCCAACGAAGAGCACGGCCTGCTCATCGATGGCAATGTCTATGCCCTGCGCGATGACTTGAACCGCGCCACCAGCTCCGAGCCCTTCGTACTGCTGCAATACACGGACTCCGCGGACAGCCGTCCTGCCATGCGCGTGGCCAAGGTGGTCCGTGAGACCACGACTTACCCGCTGGTTTATGACAAAATCGCCGGCACGGCACTCACCCCGCCATTGCCACTGGCACTTCTGCCGCTGCCCAAAAATCCCGATCAATCGGTGCGCAATGAAGAAGTCGCGGTCGCCGGGGATGCTTTGCCTCTACTCGCAGGCGGTGAGGCTCCCGATGCTGATTTCATCGCTGACTACAACAAGTTCACCTTCGAGGACCGCAAGGGCATCCATCATGTGTTCCGCGGACCGCACCTCGGGGAGGTGGATGGAGGGAATCAGCCGAGCTTCGGCATGAAGTTCTATTACCCGCAACGGGCGGACTTCGATTTCCCGGACCTGGCCCTGAGTGCCCAGCCCGCGCCGGGCAGCATCCAGCCCTTCATCGCGGACACCGGCAGCGGCTCTTCCGTCACCCTCACCTACCTACCCAAGTGGCCGGACGATCCGTCCCTGCCGGTGGCACTGCAAAAGGTGGTTCCGGAACTGATGATGGCGGAAACTCTCGGCAAAACCAAAACCGGCGGCCGTAATCTGCCCCAAGTGCTGGGCCAAACCAGCGCCCAGGTCCTCTACCAGCAATCCCTGGCGATGAAGTTGGATGCTTCCTCGGTGGCCTTGCATGATCCGATCCGCGCGAAAACCTCGGCCATGGACAAACTGCCACCGGGACTCCGGACCAGCGACTACGCGGGCAAGACCTACTTTCAGGGTCTCCCTCCGAACCTGCAAAACCGCTTCTATTACGATGCCTTCCAGAAAAAACTGGTCCTCATCGGCGAGTTCGTGGACGAAGTGGCAACCGAGGATTATTTCTACCTCAACCAGCTCAGCGTGGATGATGTGACTGATCTCAAAGGACTCATCCCGGAGGCTGCCGCTGCTGCTGACAAGACAGCATGGTTGACGGCGATCGACGCGCTCTCCACCAAACTGGAGACCTTCCGTGAGAGCACCACGGTGCCGGGAACTTATGTCGCGGTTGCTGGGCTGGATAAGACGATCTTGGTCAAAGGGCGTTCCGATATCACCGATTCGGACACAGCGGTGGCAGGCTATGCCCTGAGTTCCACGGGCCAGGGCACCGGTTATGTGACGCTGGTGTTTGGCAATGGCAAGGCCTTCACCGATCCAGGGGATCCCGTGCAGGTGCAGATCATCAAGGTCGTGCCGGAGCTTTACCCGGGCGACCTCAAGGTGCTGTATTCGTCCAACCCGCTCGATGAAAAGGTGACGGTGCGCCACAGCGGCGACTACGGTGGCCAGCCGGAGAACTTCGAGTTCCGCTACCGCTACGCCTTCAATGACAGCAGCGGGCAGGCCCCGATTCTACCGCTGGACAACAGCGATCCGATCTCCGATTGGATTGATCCTGACGACAGTCCCTTCAGCCTGAGTGGCTCGATCCTGGTGGGTGCCGACCCCAGTGCGGTCCTCAGCAATCCCGCCGTGCTGATGGCGGATGTCAATTTCACCATGAGCTACCGACTGAAGGCGCAGGACCCTAGCCCTGCAGGGAACTGGTCTAACTGGACTCGCCCGGCCCTTGTTGAAGGCTGGATCAAGCGGGTGCTCGCCAAGATCACGCCCTTCAACCAGCGGGTGACGGATCTCTACAGCAATTCGATCAATACTGATGTCTCCATGATCACACAGGCTGGCACTCGCTGGGAGGGCGACATCGCTCTCAACTTGGATAACATCAATGACTCCGGCCTGATCGAGATCTACGAGACCGTGCTCAACCGCGGCAAGGCCTTCACAATCAACTCCGACCTTGACACCGCCTCCACCAACAATGCCCTGATCCTCGCCGCAGGTTACTTGAACGACCTCTATACCATCCTTGGCAATGAGGCCTACGCGGATGGGGCTAATCCGACGATCTCAATCGATGATCAGGATAGCGTTACGGAGGTCAATACCAGCCGATTTTCTTTTGAGGGCCAGGTCGCCAGCTCGCTCGAAGAGGAACTCGCTCTGCTGCGCGGTCGTGATGACTTCAGCGCCCAAGGCACTGGCTTAGCACCCGCCTATAACCGCCTATGGTGGAACTACACACGCGGTATCAACAGCGGCGAAGCGCTCTACGCGGTGAACTATAATATCAGGGAAAAGGAAGGGAGCACGACCGCAAATGGCATCGTCGATGCCGCCGACGCGCAACGCATGTTCCCGCAAGGCCATGGCGATGCCTATGGCCACTATCTTACTGCCCTCACGAGCTATTACAAGCTACTCACCCATCCCTATTTCACTTGGATACCCAGTGCCGAGACAGTCACGGTGCTCGGTGTGCCGGTGTCGGTGGACTACAAAGACGAGCGGAAATTCGCCGCCGCCGCCGCTAATGTCGGCCGCACTGCCCAGCAGGTGCTCGGGCTGGTCCATCGCCAAAGCTACAAGGATGATCCGGACGCCGGTTGGTCGCAGTTCCGCGATGGCAAGATCAATCCCCGCACCGCCGTGGTCCGGCATCAGGGACTAGATGAAACCGCCAGCCGCTCGACCCAGGGCGCCTTCTTCCACTGGATCGTTGGCAATGCCATGCTGCCGGATGTGGATGACGATCCCAATCATAGCGGCGTGCAGATTGTGGACCGCACCACCGTACCCGAACTCAACGAACTGCCAGCCTTGGCGCTCAGCTATCAGACGACCATGGACTCCGCCAACGGTCGGCTCAATCCGCTGGGCCTGGCCCCCGGGGCGATCGCTTTCGACCTCGATCCATATTTTAACAATTCGCTAGGACAAGAACTCTCAGGCGTTGACGGGGGTGCCAGCCATTACGAGCAAATTTCATCACGCGCCCTGCGTGCCCTAAATAATGCCGCCGGTTCCTTTAATCAGGCCGCCACCATGACCCGCCTGCTGCGCAATCAGGAGAACCAGATCAGCGACCAACAAACGGCCATCGAGGACGAGGAATACGCCACGCTTCAGGAACTGCTGGACATTTACGGCAGGCCCTACGACGGCGACATTGGTCCCGGACAAATCTATCCGCAGGGTTACGAGGATCCGGATTATTTCCGCTGGGCCATCATCGACCGCCCGCTCGACTGGATCGACACCACCACGCCGGTCACCGTGACCTATCGCTACCCGGAGCAGTATCAGAAGTTCACGGGCGGAGCCATTGATGACATGATCACGAGTTATGAAGGAGGAGACAAAAATGGTGATGGGAAGCCGGATACCGTGGCAAAGACCTTCCAGGTGACCCCCAACCAGTGGGTGCAGTTCGCCGATGTGGTCGGGCCGGGCACCGCGCTTGGCAAGCGGCCCTACACCGGCGCGCTGCAGGGTGCTCTGGTCGAGGCGCAGCTTGCGCAGGTCGCCCTGCTGGCGGCCAGAGATGATCTGGATGACTTGCAAACGCGCTTCGTCCGGGAAGCGGAGGTTTTCAAGGGGTTAGTGAGTGCACACGCAGGTCAGGAACGCAATATACAATGGACTGGTCTGCACTTGATTGCTAACGCTACAACGGTGGCGGTTTTGGAGTCCATCGCTGAGGCGCTTGATGTCGGTGCCGAATTAGCTGACGGCGTTAATGAGGCGGCGGCTGCCTCTTTGCCACTTTCAATGGGCTCGGCCAACGATGTGACGTCGGCAGCGCGAGGGGCTATCAAATTTGCGGGAACAGGCACCGAATACAACTTGCTGGCCACCGCGCTGATTCCCAAGGCGATCGCACGCCAGCTTCAAGCCACCGTGGGCGGCACTTTGGAACTTGCGTGGGATTATTACCTCTTGGTTTCAGGTCACTCTCAGGACGAACTTCAGGCCGCGTATGAATTCGAGCAGACCTACCGCGATCTTATCGGTATGTATACCCGCTTTACGCAGCTGAATACCACCTACACCCTTGCCACGCAAAGGGTTCAGAACCTTCTGGCGACGGGGGACACGATCCGGCTGCGGCGCGAGACGCTGCGCAAGCGGGCGGCCGCAGTGATCAATGGCTACCGCACCAAGGATTTGAGCTTCCGCACCTTCCGCAACGAGGCTCTTGTGCAATACCGGACCTTGTTCGATCTCGCCAGCCGCTACAGCTACCTTGCGGCCAAGAGCTACGACTACGAAACAGGTCTGCTCGGCACCACGGAGGGACAAGCCGTCATCAACCGTCTGGTGTCCTCCCGCTCGCTGGGAGATCTCACCGGCGGCGTGCCGCAGGCGACCACCAGCACCCTCGGTGACGCTGGACTCGCCGGAACGATGGCTCAGCTCAATGCCGACTTCGCTGTCGCCGAGGGTCGTCTGGGTATTAACAACCCGGATCATTACAACACCCTCTTCTCGCTGCGTCAGGAACTGTTCCGCATCCTGCCACATGTCGAAGGGGAGACGGCAGCCCCCGACGAAGCGTGGCAGCAAACGCTCGAGCAGCACATCGTGCCCAACGTCTTGTCTGATCCCCAGGTCGCCGCCCACTGCCGCGGTCTCAAAAAAGCCGATGGCAGCGCGACTCCCGGATTCATTATCCCGTTCAGCACCACGATCGAAGACGGTAAGAATTTCTTCGGCCTCGATCTGGCCGCCGGAGACCATGCCTACAGCCAGAGCAACTTCGCCACTAAGATCGCCGCCGTCGGCTTGGCCCTGCCGGGTTATAAAGGAATGGCCGATAGGGAATCGACCGCGCCCGGAGCCCTCAGCGCGACGCCATACGCCTATCTGATTCCTTGTGGCACCGATTACATGCGCACGCCGCTGGGAGATACCAGTGACATCCGCAGCTGGCAGGTGGTGGATCAGGCTCTGCCCCTGCCCTACAACCTGGGAGCCAGTGATTTCAACACCACGCAGTTCTTCGGCCCAAACGATTCCCTCGCCGAGCGGCCGTGGGTGATCCGTAAGCACCAGGCCTTCCGCATGGTTCAGGATCCCTCGATCTATGAAGACGGCTCCCTGCCGACCGTCTTCACCAACGCCCGCCTCATCGGCCGCAGCGTCTGGAACAGCCGCTGGAAGATCGTGATCCCCGCCAACACGCTGCTCGAGGACGAGCAGATGGGACTCAATAACTTCGCCGCGAGCGTGGATGATATCAAACTGTTCCTCCGCACCTACTCGAACTCCGGAAATTGATGGGAATGATCGATCTGTCATTGACTCCGCTTTGCTTCTTCAATCTAACCCTTCAGGCCTTTTAATCTCACTCTAAATCTTCACTGTCTTCTTGAAAGTTCTCTTGTCCATATTTGTTGTCTTAACCCCCGTCGTGGCTTGGCTAGCTTGGCCTGTGGGGGAGAAACCAGAAGCTCCACCTCTTTCGGAGTCAATTAATTGGCAAGGCGCTTCCCCGACACTCACGATGACTGATGCGGAGGAGATTTTCAAAAAGGCATTTTGGCGGCGTCCGACTTCCGTAGATCAGATCCAGCATGCCGAGCGCCACGAGTGGCGGGACGCCGATGGCCTCGAGCGCTGGCAATGGTTTCTGGTGGTCAATGCCTCGCCCGAGTTGATCAAGTATCTGCGCGATGACAATCCCTTCGGTCTGGTGGCTGCCTCCGAGGCGCCGATAGTGACTGAGGCACCGGGCTGGTTCCAATTTAAACGGAAGGAAGTCACCGTATTGCAGTCACGTCACGCAGGCATGCGCCTGATGTTCAGCAAATCTGATAACACCCTCTATGCCACCGATTCCGGGCGCGGCTTCACCAAGGGTGCGCCGGAACCTTCATCCACTAGCCAAGGAGCCCAGCCTCCTGGCCGTATTCCAAATTCTCCACCTCCAAAACCATGACTTTCAAAACACGCAGTCTTTTCCTTGCCCAGCTGCTTGGCTTTTCTCTAATGATCGGAGCCTTGGAAGTTAGTGCCGCAGTGCCTCAGGTGCTCAACCATCAGGGACGCGTTTCGGTGGATGGAAAGAACTTCGACGGCAACGGCCAGTTCAAATTCGCATTGGTTGACGGAGAGGGAACCACCAGCTATTGGAGCAACGACGGAACTAGCGATGGGGGTGCTGAGCCAAGTGATCCTGTAACTCTGGCCGTCACCAAGGGACTCTATTCGGCCTTGTTGGGTGATGTCACGCTGGACAAAATGACGGTTATTCCTGTAAGCGCGTTGGACAACGACGGAGTTCGCCTGCGCGTCTGGTTTAGTGATGGCAGCAACGGCTTTCAGCAATTTTCTCCGGACCAGCGATTGGCCGCCGCACCCTATGCGATTCAGGCTGTGGAAGCCACCGGTTTCTCAGGCTCGCTCGCGGGTGACGTGACCGGCACTCAGGGTGCAACCGCGATTTCGGCATCCACGGTGACGGGCAAGGTCTTGACGGGCTATGTCTCAGGCGCAGGAACGATCATTCCCTCCGACTCGATTCTCGAAGCCATCAACAAGCTCAACGGCAACGACGCTCTCAAGGTGGACTCGAGTAATCCCACCTTCACCGGAACGGTTAATGGGATCACGGCAGAGATGGTTGATCTCGGGAGTGTTGATAACACCGCGGATACGGACAAACCGGTCTCGACTGACCAACAAACGGCCTTGAACCTGAAAGCTCCGCTCGCTTCGCCGACCTTTACCGGCACGGTTAATGGGATCACCGCCGGCATGGTCGGTCTCGGAAATGTCGACAACACTGCCGATCTTTCCAAGCCGATCTCGGACCTCACCCAGACCGCGCTGGACGC
>Ga0105052_10000070_pt1 | contig 108492 bp, 113 predicted proteins | sample FRY03_FD_78094 | JGI IMG/M metagenome (GOLD analysis project Ga0105052, IMG submission 78094) | Freshwater microbial communities from Lake Fryxell liftoff mats and glacier meltwater in Antarctica - FRY-03 | ecosystem: Environmental > Aquatic > Freshwater > Ice > Glacier meltwater ... | reverse complement strand
GCCGACACAGAACACGGGCTCCTTTTCCCTAGTACAAGTGTGTGGGGGGGGGGGGGTGGTATTTTTTTAAAATAAACGGGGGGGGGGGGGGGGGGGGGGGGGGGGGGAGTCGCTCATGAGAATAATGTCCGAAGCTCGATCAGAGGCATTGAAAGAAGAGGTGACGCTATCAACTCAGTCGATGGATACCGCCTCACGATGTCGAAGGGTCGAGGGCGCAACGCCAAAGCCTTGCTCGACCGGAATTTTGAGGCACGAGCATATCCCGCCAATCATCGCAAAGTGATGCACGGTATGGCTGACGAGAAACTGAAGCTCCCGTCCCAGGGACGACGGTTGGTAATCTGCCACACCCGTCCCGCAGTCCAGCTTCACCAAGACGCCCACCGAAACTTCATCATCAGACAGCTCCTGCAATTCGTTCCGGATGCGCGTGATTTCGCAAATCGCAAATTCCGTGGAGCATTCCAACTCTGCGGAACGCTCGCGGGAATCGTAGTCAATTTTAGCATCACCCAGCCCGCTTAAAAACGAACGATAGTGATCGAGACAGTGCCGCAAGTGTTGCCCAAGCGTGGAGCTGTAGAAATTCTCGACAGGATTTGCGTAACTCCGATCCGCCATCCCGGAAACAAGTCGCTCAGCTTGATCGAGATAGTGAATGTTTGCGCTGATCAGGTGCTGCATAGGGCTCAAAATTTTACTTAGGAGTCTCCGACCGTCGATCTAATTCCCTAAATCTCCCAGAGATTCAAGATTTGTCCTCATCCACTCGCTGGCACCCTCTCCTTGCGCCATTAAAAGATCAGAAGGAAAAGACTGACCGGCCCGCGCCCTGATCGTCTTCCCCCTCATCCAAGCCAATCCGGTTGGAATCAAGGCTGTCCGCAAAAATGGTGAGAGCCGGGAGAGAAAATTGAGAGCCGCAGGCGGACTTCCGTAAAACCACACCGGAACAATCGTCGCCTTCATCTTCTGAAGCAGCTTGATGACATGATCGTTCCACGGCGGATCCGTCATGCGATCTCCACTCCAATACGCGACGCGCCCCGCCGGAAACACCCCAAGACATCCCCCGCCCCGGAGATGCTTCAACATCGCTCTCAGACTTGAAATATTGTCGTGGGCACTCGTCTCATTCATCAAAGAAACAGGAAAAAGATACCGATCCAGCCCTTCTAACAGGCCAACTTCCCGGTTCGCCAACACCCTAACATCATTCCGAAACCGGGACATGACCGCCATCAAAGCCAGGGCATCTGCGCCACCATGCCCATGGTTCGCCACAAACACCACCGGACCTTCTTTCGGCACGCTGCCTTCAAACCCTTCAATTTCTATCGCCAGCCCCAAAATCCTAGCGACCTCCTCAAAAGGATTCGACATCCCCGCCGCCGCCGCAAAGGCCTCGCGAATCTTGGGATATTCGAGCGCTCTCTCAACCGCGCGCGCCAACCCCTCGTGCCGGGCAAGTAACGGCACGTACCTCCGGACATCGGCAAAACGTTCAGGAGGGTCGCTCGAATTCATCGACTTCAAGGTAATCTTTTTCGCGGTGCTGACGAATAAGATCGAGCAAATCTCCCGGCTCCGGCGAAGCAACGCCCTTCGCACGCCAAGCAGCCCCAATTTCAGCCGCCAATTTGAAATGACGGCAAAGATCAGCGATCCCCTTCCGCCACGAGTATCCAGGTTGATAAATATGAGCCGGTTCGCCCATCACGCCATTCAGCTCAAGCACCACAATATTTCGACCCGTTTTCAAATCGTCCACCGAGGGCACCTTGACATCATATCGACCAAAATTGAATCCCTCAAAACGCCTCCCCAGCTCATCGAAGACCTCTCGCAATTCCGCCGTGATCGCATGCCGTTCATCAGTAAACACCGCACCCCGGGAATGCGTCCCAATCGGAGCCACCGTGAATCGCTCACCTTTTCCCAAAACTCTCGTGAGCTGTCCGGCATACTTCGAAAAATAATAGCGAGACATCAAGACCGCCCGCTCGTCTCTGAGAATCAACTCCTCCAACGTCCCCTCCCCGTCCCCTTCCACAAACTGGGCCTGCTTCCCGCAGACCGAGGTAATCGTCCCAATCTCTTCATCCGGAAACTTGGCCCACTGGACCCCGAACTCCAACCCTCCAATATATTCTTGAACGATGATGCCGTCCTCACAATTCGAGATCCACCGACGGGCCTCCGCCTCCTTCGTCACGATCTCCACCCCTTGTCCTCGCTGACCAAAGTCCGGCTTCAAGACGATAGGATAGTCGAGTTCCCTCTCCGCCATAAAGCGAGTCATGCGCGCAAAGGCATCTTCTGATCCGGCTTTGATCCGCAAGTATCCGGCGATCCGCACCCGGCTTTCTTCTCCTTGGAAGGAATCAAGAATGCCCCCCTTTTCCTCCATCGCCATCCCACTCGCCTGCATGGCAGGATTGCACCCCGCCCACAGTGTTGCCCCTCTCAAGCGAACGGCATGATAGACCCAGGACAGCAAAACCGGCGGATAGACGGCCCAAACGGGCCAAAATTCCCAACGCCTCAACCGCTGCCAACGGGCATAAAAGAGGCGTTTCGTTCGGTAAGTCATCGACGTGCCAGCTCAACGAACGTTCTTTGCGGCTCACCGTCAAGTTCAGGCTGCTCCGCCAAATACTCCCAACTCACCTTCTCGCCCACCCTGACCACCGACCGACTCCAAGTCTGGGCATCGGGTCGGCACATCCGCACACTGTAGGCGCTGGCCTCCTGGTTCACTGCGGCGTGGTAAGCCCTCCCTCTCAATCCATCTAAAAACTGAGACGCACGCGCTGCCCGGACGTCTTCAAATCGATAGGAAGAAGACGTCAGAGGCATTTGCGGCCTTCGCCCTGAGAGCTCGACGCCGTCCCATTCCCAGCAACGTTCTTCCTCGTCAGAGAATGCCACCAAGGTGAAAGCCGGATAGGTCCCTAAATCACCCAGAAATCCCTCAATTTCGCCAAACTCGGATACTTGTGCCATCGACCAGACCAACTGCCCGCGGCTCTTTCGTGAATTTGGCTCCCTCAGAGCCACTTTCTCTAATTCCCACTTATTGAGGAGGCAAATGAGGAGCCCATGCTCGTTAACGAGCATCCACGTCCCCCCTCCACGAGGGTCCCGCGGACTCAAAAAGCTCACTCCGCCCTCGTTCCGAACCTGTGGTTCTTCGGCAACCGGACGGGTCTTCAACTCGTCCCGGTTAAAATAAACCTCAAGCCCAGTCGACTTATCCCGCCTCCAGGTCAACGTGCACATCGTCCTGACTACGGCTGCGCAGGCTCTTTCTGATCCTTATCGTTTTTTTTGTCATCGCTTCCGACCGGAAGCGTTGTGTTGGTTTTACTTCATCCTCCACCTGAGGACATTCCTTTACTCGCTCATGTTTGAATGCCCATTTTGGGCAGAATCCACATTTGCAGCGCAATGTAGAACGCAACGACTCCGATTCCTACAAGTATTCCTTTCATCATCATTTGTTCAGGTGGGAGTACCTGATGAGGGGATTATTCCCTCTTTCGTAAAAAGCGCAACCGGAGAGAATCATCATCCCGATGGTGGAATAAAAATGGACTCTCACGAAAAGTAACAGAAGCTCTTTCTGTTGAACATGCTCATAAACAACTCGACCTCAATATTTTTGGCCTCTTGCTTGGGTGCCACCTCCCTCTTCGCTCAAAAGGAATCAGACCTAATCGTTCCAGACCCGCTGACCAACGACGCACGCCCCACCGGCTGGGGACGCCTGATGGAAGTCCCTGATTTTAATTTCGGAAACTCATCCGGTGATCGCAATGGCCCCGGCCTTCCCCTTGCTCAAATCAGCTACGGACACTTCTTCTCCGCGAACTTCGACACTCTCGGCGGCGATATGATCGCGGATGAATTTACCCTTCGCGCCCCTCTTGCCTCGCTTCGTATCGGTGATGCCTACGTCATCCCAATGCTGACCTACCGCTGGAATCAATTCAGCACCAGCACTCCAAATCTCCTCCCCGAATCCACTCTTCATCAGATCCGGATGCCCATCGCCATTCTCTATCAGCCCGCTGATCGCTGGCTCATCGGTGGCATGGTGATGCCCGCATTCTCTGGCGACCTGCGTAACAGCGACAACTTCTCCATCGCCGGTGCTCTTGGAGCCGCCTCCCAATACAGTGATGATCTCACCATTCTTGGCGGACTCTATTACTTCAATGGCCACGATGAATCCTATGTCGTTGGCGGCCCCGGCTTCATGTGGCAAGCCACCGACAAGCTCCAAGCCTACCTCATGGGCCCCATTGCGGGACTCAACTACAACGTTAATGACAAATGGTCCCTCTCCCTCACCGCCAGATACGACTCCCCCATCTGGAACGTGGAAGGAGACGCCCTTGGGCCCGAGCGCGACATCTCAATCAACAGCATTCAGGTAGGCCTCAAGTCAGAGCACAAACTTGGGAAATATGCCTGGGGCTACGCCACAGTCGGATACGCCTTTCTCCGCGAGATGGAGATCGAAGACCTCGATAGCAACGCTCTCCAAACGGACAATATCGATTCCGGCCTGTTCGTAGAAGCTGGTCTCACCCTCCGCTTCTAAGAAGTTCACCACCTTCGGGCGAACGCCCACAAAAAACGACGCCATCGCGCAAGCGATTGGAGTCGTTTTTGATGAGATTACGTGCCAGCCTAAATGCCCAGCTCTGCCTTGAAGTCGCTTCGCAATTTACGTCCAGCGGCAACAGCGAAGAACTTAGCATTGGGATCTTTAAATTCTGCGGAATATCCCTTGTCGTAGGAAAAGAGATGCTTGGGAAAATACTCAAAGTAGTCCTCCCGTTCCGGATTTGAAAGCCGACCCCAAATCGCAAAATTCAGGGTCCGGGCCATCTTCTGCTTCATCTTCAGCGTCAACCGACGACCCGTGCAGGCTCGCTGGACTTGCTTATGGGTCAACTGCTCGGGAGAAGCTTCAACCAAATCATGATGGCTGAGCCCCCACGATTGAAGAAAATCTTCAACGGGCTGAGGACCAAGGTCGCGTTCTTCGAGCATTCGATTGATCAAAGAGTTTTAGGCCGTCTTGAGACGGAGCTCGCTCAGACCGCTCGCCAATTGGCGAGTCTCACGACGCCAGCGCTTCAGGGTCTCACGGGAAGCCTCAAGCTGATCAGAAAGAGTGCTTTCGAACTCATTCAGGTTCGCTTTCAACTGGTCAAGAAGCGCATTGACCTTGGCGAGAGCGTGCTCACACATCGAGCCCTCCTGCGCCGCAAGCTCGGCCAACTTGGCCTCGGCCTTGCGCTGGGCTTCTTTCATTTCAGCGGCGACGATCTTGCTGGTAGGAACCCGCCGAAGATCGCTCACAAGACCCACCTTGTTGAGGGCCATAATGGACCACTTGGTAGGATCAAAATTCCAAGCCTTCACCCCGTTACGGAAATCGTGCTGAAACTCGTGGTGATAGTTGTGGTAACCCTCGCCGTATGTGACGAGAGCCATGATCCAGCTGTCACGAGCACTGCAGCGTGTCGAGTAGGGCTGGTTGCCGATGCAGTGACAAAGAGAGTTGATGAAAAACGTCGACTGCTGGACGAGCACCACGCGCATCGCTCCCACAACGAGGAAACCTGCAAGAGCTCCCACCATTCCGCCCATGACGAAATATCCCACAACCGCCGGCAAGATCAACCCTGCGATGAAGGCGATGGCGACATAGAAACGATCCTGGAAGCGAACAAGGACATCACGACGGAGGTCCTTGACGTTATCAATAGGTTGCTCGGCATCGAGCTTAAAGAGAATCCAACCAATGTGAGCCCAGAAGAAGCCCTTGGTAATATCGTAGGGATCTTCATCGTGGTCCGTGTGCTTGTGGTGGCGGCGGTGATCCGACGCCCAGTGAATAACCGAATTCTCAAAGGCACAGGCCCCAAAAATCAAAGTAAAGAGACGGACAGGCCACGTGGCCTTGAACGAAAGGTGGGAGAAAAGACGATGGTAACCGAGGGTGATGCTCAGTCCCGTTACGATCATGTAAAAGGTAAACAGACTCCACATGATCCAGTTCATGTCATACTTAATCAGAAAAATAGGAGCAGCAACCACTCCAAGAGTCGTGATCACAAAAAGGAACGAGGTATTCACCCAATTCACTCGATGGAAGGGAATTCGAAGATTCATAATTGGTTTGTTTGAGATTGCGGAGCTGGTGTTTCACACCCCGCGCTGGGGATACGTTAACCTACGCATCCTCATTTCACCAGCCTCAATTTAGGTCCAACACGGGACACGCATTGCACCAATTTGTGGCCCCGTGAAAAATGGACATTTTCTTGTCAGACAAATTATTCCTGCCCGTATCAATCTTTCTAAACATGAAACACCTTTTAGCCGTCTGCGCCCTCTCAACCTCCCTGCTATCAGCTGCCCACCCCGGCAAAGCTCCCTACGAACTCTACTGCGGAGCCTGCCATGCCCCTGATGGTAAGGGCATTAACGATGGCCAATTCCCCCCCCTCGCCAACAGCGAATGGATCGATGACAAGTCCGAACGCCTCATTGAGATCGTTCTTCACGGATTGGAAGGACCGCTGGAAGTCGACGGAAAGGCCTACAATTTGGCCATGCCCCCACACAAAGACTCGCTGACCGACCAACAAATCGCGGATATTATCAGCTACGTCCGCTCCAGTTGGGATCACAAACAACCTCCCGTTTCTGTCGAGCAAATCGTCGCCATGCGCAAGGCCACCGCCAAACAAGAAGGCCTGTGGAAGGCCCCCCAACTCCTCAAAAAGTATCCCATCGAGAAAACAGGCCCCCTCAAGGACCTCCTTTCCTACACCCACCACGGTGCCTTCAAAACCCTCAAAGACCTCAGGAAGTCCAAGCGAGTCAATGCCGAGGAAGAAAAAGGCGGCCTCATTTCTCTCAAACAGGCTGCGCTTAAAGGGAAAGATCGCGACAACTACGGGCTCACTTGGGAAGGCTGGCTCGAAGTCCCCAAGGACGGTAAATACACCTTCCACTACGACACTGACGACGGCGGCGCGGTCACCGTCAACGGCAAGGAAATCATTACCCGCAACCACGTTGGCCCCGCCGGAATACCCACCAAGAAGTCCCTCAAGCTCAAAAAAGGCCGCGCCGAGATCAAAATCGAATATTACGAGTTCTCCGGCCAGGAATTTGTGGGCCTTTCATGGGAAGGCCCCGGCTTGAAACTCCAGTCCCTCTCCGACACCGCCCCCGCCAAAAAGGGCGACAACAACAACCCTGAAATCATGCTCGCGGCCCCTGCTGGCGAAGCCATGATCTACCGGAACTTTATTGCAGGCACCGACCCGCGCGGCATCGGCGTCGGTTACTCCGGGGGCGTCAATCTCGCCTTCAGCGGAGACTCGATGAGCCTCGACATGCTCTGGACCGGCAATTTCATCGACGCCAGTCGCCACTGGATTAACCGTGGCCAAGGTAATCAGCCCCCCGCCGGAGACAAGCTCGTCACCGTCAACCGCGGCCTCGCCTTCGCCATGCTCGAAAGCCAAACCACCGTCTGGCCTTCAGAACCCGACGAAAAACTGAAGCCCGCATTTAAGGGCTACGACCTCGACAAGCAGCAGCAACCGTCCTTCCGCTACTACTTCGGACCTCTCGCTATCACCGACAAACCAACCCCGACTGCCGACGGCACCGGGTTTACCCGCACCATTGTGGTGGACGTCCCCTCACCCGGATCATCCGGCGAACAACTTTACTTCCGCGCGCTCAGCGGTGGTTCCATCACCGCCTCAGGCGCGCGCAGCTTCACCTTCGACTCTCTCCTCAACGTCAATATCACGGCATCGGAAAATCCACCCTTTACTCGAGGCAACGAACTCATCGTTCCCATTCCGCTCACCCCCGGAAAACACGAAATCACCATCACTTACTCCTGGAACTAATCCCTCACTTCTTTAACGACCATGAAAACTCTTCTACTTTCCGGGCTCCTCATTGCCACTGCCATTGCGGACGAACGCCAGGCCGAATTCTACCTCCGCGAGGAAATCCCGACTCCCGAGGGCGAAGTCCTCGAGCTCGGCTCCATCGCCATCATGCCCGACAAAAAAGTGGCCGTCTCCTCACGACGCGGCGACATCTGGATCTGCGAAGGCGCCTACGAACAAGACCTCTCCAAAGTCAAATGGACTCTTTTTGCCCGCGGTCTTCACGAGCCCCTCGGCATGTTCTACAAAGACGGCTCCCTCTACACGACCTCCCGCCCGGAGCTCACCAAGCTCACTGATACCGATGGCGACGGCCGTGCCGACCGCTTTGAAACCATCACCCAGAACTGGGGCATCGATGGCGACTATCACGAATACAACTTCGGCTCCGATCCCGACAAGGACGACAACGTCTGGGTCGTTCACTGCCTCACCGGCTCCGGCGGAGCCAGCGCCAAATCGCCATGGCGCGGTTGGTGCTACCGCTACGGGCTCGATGGCCAAGTCATTCCGACCTGCCCCGGCATCCGCTCCCCGGGCGGGATTGGCTTCAACGTCGATGGCGACTGCTTCTATACCGACAACCAAGGCCTCTGGAACGGCTCCTCATCCCTCAAGTGGCTCAAGCCCGACGGATTCATGGGCAACCCCGTCGGCAACGTCTACGCCAAACTCTCCGGCCTCGAAGAACCACCGAATCCCACCAGCGGCTCCCGCATGATCACCGAGCGCGACAAGGATTCCCGCATCATTCCACCCGCTGTCATCCTTCCCCACGCAAAAGTGGGCCAATCTCCCACCGCTGTGATCTACGATCCTACCGGCGGCAAATTTGGCCCCTTCCAAAACCAAGTCCTCGTCGGCGAGCAAACCAACTCCCAAGTCCAACGAGTCTACATGGAAAAAGTCAAAGGCCTCTATCAAGGAGCCGTCTGGAAATTCCTCGAAGACTTCCGCTGCGGAATTATCCCCGCCCGCATGGGTGAGGATGCCACCCTCTTCGTCGGAGGCTCCAACCGTGGTTGGGCGGCCCGCGGAGGCAAGGACTTCACCTTCGAGCGCGTCCGCTGGACCGGGAAAACACCCTTCGAAATGCACGAAATGCATGCCAAGCCCGATGGCTTCACCATCACCTTCACCGAGCCCGTCGATGACGCCACCGCCAAGAACCCCGCTTCCTACAAAGCGGAAGCCTGGACCTACATCTACCAGCAAAACTACGGCAGCCCTGAAGTTGATCAAGCCACCCCAGTCATCGACTCCATCACCGTCGCCCCCGACAAAAAATCCGTCCACCTCAAGGTCTCCGGCCGCGTTCGCGGACACGTCCACCACTTCAACCTCGATGGGATCAAATCAGCCAAAGGAGACACCCTCTGGCACCCCGACGTTTACTATACCCTCAACGAAATCCCCGATTAAGCTTCCCCGAGACTCCCATAAACTCAAAAGCCACGTTCCTCAACGAAAGTGGCTTTTTTACGTCCTCACCTCCTCCGGAACACCGCCAATCCCTGATCCCGATCCCAGCAAGGAGACTCAAAAAGATAGTCATAATGCTCCAACAGCTCCGGAAGACGGGCACGATACCGAAACCTCGGCCAAAAATCGTGAATCATCAAATATCCCCCGACCTTCAAAAGATTAACTACCGTCAAAGCGCAGTTGATCCTCTGCCTTCCACTCTCCCAGCATCGACAAGACCTTTCGCGCTCCTTCACGGAAAAAAAGCACCGCATGATTCGCCGACAAATAACGACACTCCATCCACTCACCAGCTGGAACCGGAACCTCAATGTGATGCCCACCGAGATAAACCAAGTCGGCATCAGTCTCTACGGCCTCGCTCAGCACATCTTCAAAATCTTCCGTGAAGGCAACGTCATCCTCTAGGAAAAGCAGATGAGAAGAATCGGAGCGCTGAAACTTTCGCAGCGCAATTCTCTTGGTCAACCGAACCGCAAAATTTGAGGGAGTCGTCCCCTTGGGATACTTCCCGATCCGTGCCTGAGAAATGCCGCTCCCATCGACAGCCTCGATAAACTCGATGGGCCACCCCAAAATATCACCAACCCCTTTTTCCAAAGCAAAGCGTCGATCTTTTCGGCGGGCCAAGTTAGCCGCCCGTTCTGGCAGACTGAACCATGACTCTCTGTTGGACGTCCGGAAGATCTTCTTGGGGAACGGTTTTAAGAACATCCTCAAATCCATCCTCGAAGTAAACCATTGCCTGAGGAACAATTCGACTCGTTAGTCTTCTTCTCGAGTCCTGATTTTCTAACTTATTAATCTCATTGAACAAATTATACTTTTTATGGTGCGAATGGCCAATCACTTGATCGAGAATATAGGTGGAACTTTCGATCCCTTCCCAACGGTGCCTTTCCAAGACTGCTTCTGTGGCAAGAAACGCCTCAGAAAATGAAGCCAATTTATTGGAGTTATCCAAGTCAATTAGATTTAAGAAGAGACCAGACAAACGTCCTTGGAACGCCTCTCTGGCGTGAAAAGAAGGATCACACAAATCGCCAACCAGCTTCTCATCTTCCGTAAGATTTTGAAACACGCGGGGATTGCTGCCCTTACCTCGGCTTGATTGCGTAGAGTGTCCTCTCGGGAAAATTTTCTGAATTCCGGAAGCTTCAGACCCAGAACCTGAGTGACCCGAATACGCTGGCTCGTCACCCTACTATTGGTCTTCCACGGACTGTGCGGACATCGGCACTCCGGGAGGCTACCACACCGCCGCCGCCGGACTGATGGGGAGTGCCAAACCCCTCCCCATCAAACTTCTTTGTGAAGCCTTTATCTGGTGTTGCGAGAAAGGCCTCGTGAATGATTACTGCCAGCTCGGTGACCGTAAGGCCCCCATCCTCGGAGCCAAGTGGCCTGGCTTTGGATTCGGTGAATTCTTCATCAATTCGGTCATCCATCCCCGCGCCGCCTTCGAAGGCGTTCTCACCCTCATCAACTGGAAAGCCAACCAATTGAATCAATGGTTCGCCTTGGACATTGAATATTGCACGTGGGCTAATCCCAAATCCGAGATCATGTTCTGGGGAGACCCCGACAAAGTTCCAAATCCGGACGAAGCAGGTGGGGTGACAAGTGCTCAGAGCGATTGACGCCGGGAGGGTATTTCTCTTAGCTCCCTCACGTGCGTCGCCCCATCATCCTGTTTCCACTTCTGGCTCTGCAAGCCTGCCAAAAAGACGAACCAAAGGCACTTCCCGAACCTCGTGAGATTTCCTACACTCGGGAAATTCGTCCGCTTTTGATCAACAACTGCCTCCACTGTCACGCCGACCTCCCCCTTCACGATCCCACCTCCCGGGATCTCCTCCATACCCACGAAACCCATCCCACCCCATCTCTTCTCAAAGAGTGGGTCGATGCCGGATCAAAGGTCGATCAGCACTGGGCCCACACTTCCCTTCAAAAAATCGCGGGCACCTCCCTCGATGACTTCACCAAGATCGGGGGTAATGCCATTTCAGATCCCCGCAAGGCTCCTCCCGCATTCTTTACAGGCTCGGTGGAAGAAACCCTCGCCGGAGACTTCCTCTCCGCGGCCGACCCTGACCGCGCCATTGCCACGAACTATTTTCGCCGGGACGAGGACACCCCGACCAGCCGGGCTACGAGAGCTGCCCACGAATTTCTGGGCCTGAGAATCGAATGCGCCGAGTGCCACGATCACCCGCACGAACCGGTCTCGACCAAAGACTACCGTCGTCTCGTGGAACTCTTCACTACCCCTTACGACGACCAACTCCACCCCACCGGACTTCGGCCCCCACTCCACATTCCCATGAGCGGAGCGATCCAGATCCAACACGCAGAACTTCAGAAAAAACTAACCTCGCTCCTGACGCCCCCGGCCTTGGATCTCGAGGCCTATCAGGAGTGGCTCACCAACGAAGGAAACGTCCCCAAAATTAACGGACTGATTGCTTCCTACGATTTCGAGAGCCGCCAGCTTACCAACCTCGCCCCCAACAGCCCCATCAAGGAAGGAGGCGCCGACCTCATCGCGGAAAATGGCGTCCACGGCCAGGGACTTCTCTTCGACGAAAAGAACTACCTCTCTCTGCACGAACACGGGATCCAAAACGAGACCACTCCTTTCGCCATTTCGCTCTGGATCAAACTCGCTCCCGGAGCCCTCGCTGAAACATCCCTCGTCAGAATCGGCACCCCGGACCGCGGCTTTGAGCTTCGCATTATCAACAGCAAGGTGCAGATCCGCTGGTCCCGCGCCTGGCCTGAAAACGCGATCGCCGCGACCTCCACCATCCCGCTTCTCGCCCCCTATCGCTGGGGGCACCTCGTGGTTTCCAGCGATGGGAGCCGGAGCCCCGAAGGGCTGCACCTCTATTTCAATGGCCGCGCGGTCGCTCAAAACTTCTCTACCGGAAAACTCATCAAGACGGTGCTCACCAGCGAACAACCAATGACCTTTCAGGGAACCGGCGCGATGATGGACGAACTTCAAATCTTCGGGAAAACGCTCACCGCGATCGAAGCCGCCCAGCTCTTCGACGGTAAAAGTCTCGCAGAAGCCTTTGCCAAAAAAGACGACCTCAGTGAATTCTTCACTCAACGGACCTTACGACAGGATCAATCAAGGGTTGTCGAAATCGCTGAAATCAACCAGCAACTCCTGACCTTGGAAAGCACCCTCTCTGAATACTCTGTTCTTCGTCATCGTCCCTTGGCGACCGGAAACACTGATGAAACAGCCCCCTCCATTTTCACCTCCAGAAACCGCCTGGAATTCGCACGCGCATTGAACCGCAATCTCCTCGCCCGCTCGCTGGCGAACGAGGTCTGGCGCGCTCATTTCGGAACGCCTCTGGCTGATGATCTCGGTTACGGCAGCGAACTCCCGGAGCATTCCGACTTACTCGAGTGGCTTGCCGGAAAGCTGGTGGAATTCCAATACGATCCCAACAAACTCGCAGCCCTCATTCAGGACTCAAACCTCTGGCTCCGCGAACTGCCCGCCAACGACGATTCCAGAATTGAGTGCCCCCGCTTGCAGGAAACGCCTTGATCAATCCTTCGGAATTGCCAACGCGACCCGTCGGCTTTGAGTCAGATCCACTAAATCATGCAGCACCTGTAAGCCTTCACGCTTCACCAAGTCGACCCCGCTGGGCCATTTCAGCGTTTGCTCAAGATCATCCAACTCATCAACGGCGCTGCGGACATACTCCTCTTCCTCTTTCGAAGGATCCACCAGAGGCAAAACCTCATCATCGATGTGATCCAAAGTCAGCTTGTAGATCTTAAAGACTTTCTTGTCCTGTTCTTCAATCTTGGCGAAGCGCTCTTCACGCTCTTTCATGCGGACTTTGCGCTTCTCTTCATTCTCCAAAAGCTCCTTCAATCGTTCCTCACGATTGAGAGACACGCTGTTCTTCTCAAACTCGGCTTCAGCCCGCTGAATGTCGTCGAGGAGGTAAGCGAAATCCTGATCAACCGAGATCCTCTTCTGACTGCCCGCCTGCAAGAGTGAGACAAAAAGAGACCCTCGATCAAGCGGCTCAAAGCCGGGCGATTCACGGATGACGTCATGAGGCAAAGCATAGTCCTGAAACTTCTCGCCGCTTTCGAAGGCGTCACTGAGGTCAGGCAAGACAAGGTCCGGCATCACTCCTTTGATCTGCACCGAACTTCCCGAAACGCGGTAGTATTTTTGGAAGGTCAGCTTCAACCAGCCTGCGCGATCACGATCCGCAAGAATCGGCATGAAACTTCCAATATCCATCGTCTTCTGAACGGTTCCCTTTCCGTAAGTCGAAGAAGAGCCCACAACGACTGCCCGATTGTAATCCTGAAGAGCTCCAGCGAGAATTTCAGTCGCCGAAGCGCTGCCCTTGTTCGTCAGCAGCACCATCGGACCATCGTAAACCGGCTGGGAATTCAGTGAATTCAGCGGCTCAATTTGGCCATTGATGGACTTCACCTGAACCACCGGGCCGCGTCCCAAAAAAACCCCGGTCAGCCGCTGCACTTCCGGAAGAGATCCTCCTCCATTATTGCGCAGATCGAGGGCCAGCCCGTCAATTTCCTCTTCCTTCAATCGCTCTAACATTTTGAGGACATCCACCGAAACCCGGTTCCCCGTATTATCAAAATCAAAGTAGAAGGACGGGATGTGCATGACCCCCAGCTTCAACTTGGCATCGCCTTCGCCATATTCAAAAATCTGGGCCGTCGTGAGATCGTCTTTCATCGTGACGATTCCGCGCTCAATCATGAGATCGAGTGTCTTGACCTCACCCTCGGCGGATCGCTTGACTCTCAATCCCACCTCAGAAGCTTCCTCTCCAAGGATGTGCTCAATGACCCGGTTGATAGGCTTGAACATGATGTCGACCCACCGTCCGTCGTTGTTCGGGGACACCGCAATCACCCGGTCACCCAGCTTCAAATCACCCTGGGTGTCAGCCGGGCCACCATTGACAATTCCCAGGATTTCAGTCTCCCCGGCATCATTCATCGAAAGCCTCGCCCCAATCCCGACGAGTTCATTGCTGACATCAATCTTGAACTGCTCGAGTTCGTTCGCACTGAGATATTCACTATGAGGATCATGAGCCCGCGCCACCGAGCTGAAGAAGTAATTCGCGACATCTTCATCCTCGGCGCTCTCGATCGTCTTGATGAGTCGCTCGAAACGAAGCTTCACCGCCTCCTCGGATGAAGGGTCATCTTGAAAGGGCATTGGCTTCCCAAGTTCCTCCGCGCGCGCCGTCAGGAGCTCCCGCCGAACGATCTCAGTCAACAAAAGGTCTTCCAACTGATCTCGCCAGAGTTGCTCGAGCGCTTCGGAATCAGCAGGCCAGGAGGCCTTCTCACGATCCCGGCTAATGGCGCGATCACTTTCAAACTTGAACTCTCCCGCTGCGAGTTGCTCCTTCACGAACTTCACCCGTTCGGCCACCCGCCCGCGATAAATTTCAAAGATCCCAGTCGCCACCGGCATCGCCTCCTTGTCACTGATCAGGTCATGAAGGACCCGGTCGTAACTCTTACGGAAATCGGCAATCTCAGCCTCGAGAAAATAACACCGCTCGCTATCAATCGCATTGAGATACAGCGTGAGAAACCGCTCGCTCATCTTCTCATCGAATGGCAGTCGGGCGTAGTGGCCGTCTTGCAAAAGACGCGTCATTTCCAAACCCACCAATTCAAAATCAGCGGCAGGGGCCTTGGCTGGAATCAGACAGGACATCGCCATGAGAGGCGCAGCAGCAAAACGGAGGAATTTGATCATGGAATAGAAATTGTTCGGCGCCCGCTAAGGCCCTGACGGCGGCGACGCTATCAGGAAGAGCGTTTCCATAGAACGAATTTTTTTGAGCCAGTGGGCACGCAACGTTTTTGGATTTCATGAATGACATGATGACTCATTCCGTCCACCCTAGGCGCAAATGTTGAACAATCTTCACGATGCCTTCCGCCACGAGGGCCACCTTTCAAGAAGGCTCTTTCTGGCCTACGCCGCCTCCCTCTCCTCCATCCCGCTTCTCGGCCAAACTGCCGGGGCACCTCAGAAGGTCAGCTTTTCCTCCGATCCATTTTCGCTCGGCGTTGCCTCAGGTGATCCCGATCATGAAAGCGTCATCCTTTGGACCCGTCTCGCGCCCAAGCCCCTCGAAAAAGGCAACGGCATGCCGGATCTCCCCGTCGAAGTCCTTTGGGAAATCGCAGAAGACGAAAATCTCAAAAAACCCGTCAGCTCGGGCAAAGTGACTGCCACCTCCGCCCTCGGGTTCTCAATCCACATCGAAGCCCAAAATCTAGAGCCCGATCGCTGGTATTACTATCGCTTCCGCAGCGGTGATGCCACCAGCCCCATTGGTAAAACCCGCACCCTCCCCCTCCCGGACGCCGACCCCAAGGCCCTTCGTTTCGCGGTGACCTCCTGCCAGCATTTCGAAAGCGGATACTTCACCGCCTACCAACAGATGGCCAGGGATCAACCGGACTTCGTGTTCCACCTGGGAGACTACATCTATGAATACGCGGGCGCCCCCGGCCGGGTTCGCCAACACCAGGGACTCGAAATCGACACCCTCGACGACTACCGCCTGCGCTACTCCCAATACCGCACCGACAAGGATCTCCAGCTCATGCACGCCGCCTGTCCTTGGTTCCTGACCTGGGACGATCACGAGGTCGATGATAACTACGCCAATGACCACTCCCAACATCCTGACGTCCTCGCCGTCGACCTTCTCCGTCGTCGCGCCGATGCCTACCAGGCCTACTACGAAATGATGCCCCTTCGCCCGGCCTCCCTTCCCAAGGGACCCGACATGCAGCTCTACCGCAAAGGCAACTTCGGACGCCTCGCCGAATTCTACATTCTCGACACCCGCCAATACCGCAGCGATCAACCCAACAATGACAAACATTCGCCGCTCAACGAAGCCGCCTTCAACCCGCGCAACACCCTCCTCGGAGATCCCCAACGCGAGTGGCTTTTTAAAGCGATGGCCGATTCCAAAGGAACCTGGAACGTCCTCGCCCAACAAGTCATGATGGCCCTCGTCGACCGTGATCCCCGACCCGAAATTGACCACTACTCCATGGACCAATGGCCCGGCTACGCCGCCGAGCGAAAGAAAGTTCTCGAGTTCATTCGCGATCGAAAAATCAGGAACGCCGTCGTCCTCACTGGAGATATCCACTCGAACTGGGCAAACGAGCTTCGCCTCGATGACCGCCACACTGACACTCCCGTCCTCGCCACCGAATTCGTCGCCACCTCGCTCACCAGCGGCGGCAACGGGAGGAAAATCGTGGCAAACCTCGAGGCCCTCTATTCCGAAAACGCCTGCACCAAATTCCACAACCAAGAACGCGGATACATCCTCTGCGATCTCACCCCTGAAACCTACACCGCCGACTACAAAGTCATCGAGGAGGTCGAAAAACCTGGCGGGACGACCATCTCGCGCGCCAAATTTACCGTCGAGGCCGGACAGCCGATAATCCACCCCGCTTGAAGCACCACAATACTTGCTTTCGAGGCCAACTCCGGATATCCTCCCCGCCCCGCCAAAATTTTGCGGGATCATGCCATGGGAAAAACACTTTATCAGAAAGTTTGGGATGCTCACACCGTGGGCACTTTGAGCGACGGACGCACACAGCTTTTCATCGGGACCCACCTCATTCACGAGGTGACCAGCCCCCAAGCCTTTGGCATGATTCGCGACCTCGGCGTCACCGTCAAATACCCCCACCGCACCTTCGCCACCATCGATCACATCGTCCCGACCGAAAATCAGGATCAGCCTGCCGATCCCCTCGCCGCTGACATGATCGATGCCATTCGCAAAAACTGCGACGACTTTGGCGTGACCTACTTCGACCTCAAATCAGGCAAGCAAGGGATCGTCCATGTCGTCGGACCCGAGCAAGGCATCACCCAACCCGGTTCCACCATCGCCTGCGGCGACTCCCACACCGCCACCCATGGCGCTTTCGGAGCCATCGCCTTCGGCATCGGAACCACCCAGGTGCGCGATGTTCTCGCCACCCAGACCATCGCCATGGAACGGCTGAAAGTTCGCCGTATTGAAGTCACCGGCAAACTCCGCCCCGGAGTTTACGCCAAGGACCTCACTCTCCACATCATCCGCCTTCTCGGCGCCAAAGGCGGTATCGGATACGCCTACGAATACGCCGGCGACACCTTGGACAACTTCTCCATGGAGGAACGTATGACCATTTGCAACATGGCCATTGAAGGCGGTGCCCGCTGCGGATACGTCAACCCGGACGAGACCACCTTCGAGTTCCTCAAAGGCCGCCCCTACTCTCCCACCGGAGCGGCCTGGGACGAAGCAATCGAACGCTGGAAATCTTTCGCCTCTGGCGCAGACGCCGTCTTCGACGACATCGTTAAAATCAACGCCGAAGACATCGAGCCCACCGTCACTTGGGGAATCTCCCCCGACCATGCCATCTCGATCTCCGAGAACATCCCCGATCCCGCCGACGTCACCGACGAAGTTGAAAAGACCACCATCGAGGAAGCCCTCCAATACATGAAGCTCCCCGCTGGAACTCCCATCAAGGGCATTCCCATCGATGTCGCCTTCATGGGCTCCTGCACCAACGGTCGCCTCTCCGACTTCCGCGAAGCTGCCAAATACCTCAAGGGTCGCAAAGTCGCGGCCGGGGTGAAGGCCATCGCCGTCCCCGGATCACAAATCACCGCCATCCAGTGCGAACAGGAAGGCATCGACAAAATCTTCACCGAAGCTGGCTTCGAGTGGCGCGCCGCCGGGTGCTCCATGTGTCTGGCAATGAACCCTGACAAGCTCATCGGCGATCAAATCTGCGCCTCCTCCTCCAACCGGAACTTTAAAGGCCGCCAAGGATCACCCATCGGCCGCACTATTCTCATGTCCCCCGTCATGGTCGCCGCCGCGGCTGTCGAAGGCTGCATCGCCGATGCCCGCGAAACCTTCGATGTCACCAACGACGCCGCCGTGGCCTAATCCCAAACCCACTTCAGCGATGAAACAACTAATTGCCCTCGCCCAAAAGTACCTCAACCCCTTTCAGAAAGCCCTCGGGAAAATCCTCGAGGAAAAAGCGAACAAGGAACAAAAAGAGGGCGGCGAGTAAGCCCCTTCACCAAATTGACTTTTACAAAATGGCTATCGAACCCATCACCAGCATCAGCGGCACCGCGATCCCCATCCCCGGAGCCGACATTGATACCGACCGTATCATCCCAGCCCGCTTCATGAAGTGCATCACCTTCGACGGACTCGGCGAGTTCGCCTTTTACGACGTCCGCTTCAACCCCGAGACCGGAGAAAAGACCGATCACCCTCTGAACGACGAGCGCTTCACCAATGCCAGCATCCTCATGGCCGGCATCAACTTCGGTTGCGGATCCTCGCGGGAACACGCTCCCCAATCACTCGCCAAATATGGCTTCCGAGCCATCGTCGCCGAATCCTTCGCCGAGATCTTCTTTGGCAACTCCACCACCCTAGGCCTCCCTTGCGTGATTGCCAAGAAAGCGCAACTCGACGAACTCAAGGCTGCGGTCGAAAACGACCCACTCCTCGAGATCCTCATCGACATCGAAGCCCTGACCGTGAGCGGCGGCGACCTCACCATTCCTGTCACCATGGCTGACTCGGCACGCCATGCTCTCCTCTCAGGAAAGTATGACCCCATCGCCGAACTCCTCGAGAACAAGGACAAGATCGAAGCCACCGCCGCGTCCCTCGCCTACGTCTCGTAAGCACGGCCCTCACTTTCAAAACCGGGGACCGCAAGGTCTCCGGTTTTTTGGGATGACGGACATTTACGAACCCAATTCACCAACTCAGAAGGAACTCACTGACGCTTACCAAGCCAGACTCAGACATCGCCAAGAGCTTCCTGCTCGCACGGGCTTCCTTCATTGGATACCCTTCCTGTAGATGAAACTCTCGGCCCCCAACCCCTGCTCCCAGTTCTACGCCTTCTCCTTTTTCAGTGGTCATCTCCCCCTCTCCTAACCGACAAAAAAAGGCGATCCTCACGGATCGCCTTTTTGAAATACTTGAAACCTTGAACAACCTTAATTCGAAATGGTCTGCTCAAGAATGACTTGGTCACCAGGTTGGAGAACCACTCCGGCACGAAGGCTATCGGGAATAACATCTGCGATGGCGCGATTTACTTCGAGCTTACTGATGCTGAGCTTACCAAGGAGGCGACCATCACGCTGAATCAGGAGGCGAGAATCAACGGAAAGTCCGGATTTCTCACCCGCACCGATCACCACGAAATCCCAGTCGTTATCAACGGCGGTAACAGTGGCTTGGAAAGTATTGGCAGCAACACGGATCTTGCTCTCTTCGATCTTGGTTCCAACGCGAACGATGTCGGCTCGGTTCTTAGAAATATCCCCCTCGAGACGCTCCTTGAAGCTTTGAAGTTCTTCGACCTCGACGGTCATCTTCTTCTGCTGATCAACAAGACCCTCGTAGATTCCGGATACCTGATCCAACTCAACATCAGGGAAAAGCTTTTTGACAGAATCAATCACCTTGGTGACCTGTGCCTCGTTGGCATTGGATTCTTCAAGAAGACCAGAAATCTCAGCAAGAGTCCGCTCGAACCCTTCAAAGTTAGATTTGGCAGCTTTGAGTCCCTGCTCAGCCAGTGCCCTTTCGCTCTGGGAGGCAATCAAAGCATCATCAGTCTCTTTTTTGAGACCTTCTTGCTTGTTAATATCAGCACTGAGGTTTTTGTTCTTTGTCTCCAGCTCTATGCGAGCATCTATTTGAGCCTTGTGCTTCTGATTGACATTCCAGCCAAAGATGACCGACGCACCGATGGCAACGATTGCCAGAACGTAGAAAAGTGGTTTCATAAAATGTTGAGTTCGGAGTGTGTGTTGTGTTTAGAAAAGAAATCTAGTTGCGCGGGCTTACTCCTCGGAAGCGACGACGCTGTCTCCGATCGAGACGCTTTCACCAGCCTTGAGCGAGCTTGTGATGATGTCGGCGGTCGCGGTGTTCGCAGAGACTGCGGTAACCGTGAGCTGGGCGATAGTCTCACCGCCGCGCTTGACGTCGAGCTTGGAACCGGAAACGACTCCGGCGCTATCTCCGGAACCGAGAGTCACAAAGCCAAGAGCGTCGGAAACATTGGCCACAGAAGCCTTAAGAGAGGGAAGGGAGCGGCCTGAGTTGCGATCGCTGAGAACTTTCGAAACCGCGGCCGAACGATCGGCAGTGGCCGTTTCGGTTGAGCGAAGCTGTGAGTTCTGAGCCTTCAGCACGGCAACTGCGTCTTCAAGTTCAGCAACGCTGGACTTCAAGGCTTCGATCTTGGCCGCAAGAGTTTCGAGATCTCCAATCTCGCTAAGCGTGTCCTCGGCTTCAGCAACGCGCTCCTTGGTCTCTTTCAACTCGGCCTCTTTGGTAGTAATTGCATCCTCAGCTGCTTTATTCTCGTCATTCTGAAGCTTCAACTTGGCGTTGAAATCATCCCGGGCCGAATCGGAAACTTCGGTTTCTTCTTTAAAACCATCGGTCTCTGCGAGAAGAGTCGTGTAAGTGTTTTCATTGCGGTCGCGTTTAATCGCCTCCGTCTTAGTTGCGTCGATCTGTGTCTGATGCTCTCCCTTGTTCTTGTAAGCAACGAATGTTGCGAACGCCAGAACGAGGGCTGCTAGAATGCCGAATGTGTTAGCCATGAAATAGTGTCGTTGAGTGGTGTTTAGAGAAAACTAGCGATCCCCCCCCCCCTCCGGCAATCAGAAAATTCATTGAAAATTGAATTAAATTCACGAAATCACCTCATCTGGACTCACATGCTTGCATCCTGCGGGTCAGAAGACAAGTTCTCGGCGTGAAGAGCGTCCTGCGGGTTCTAACCTATTTAAAGCGATACCCCGTCCTCGGCGGGTCGCAATTCTTGTGTGCCTCCATCATGGCCGTTTCGGTCATTATCTTTCCTTTGGTCACCCGTCATATCACGGGAACGATCATCCCCGAAAAGCAGTTGTCCTCCTTCATTCCCTGGGTCCTGCTGGGACTCCTAGGCTTCTTCCTGAAAGACGCCCTCAATTGCGCCCGCATCATTTTAAACAACCATTTCGAGCAAAAAGTCATCTTCGACATTCGCTCCGATCTCTACGAGAAAATCCAACGCCTTCCCCTTCAGTGGTTTGATACCCGCCGCACCGGCGACATCATGACCCGGGTGGTCGAGGACGTCACCGCAATGGAGCGGGTTCTCATTGATGGCATCGAGCTAGGGCTCGTTTCCTTCATTCAAATTCTCGCCGTGGGCATCACGATGTATTTGATCAATGCTGAAGTGGCCATGTGGGCCACCCTTCCCGTCCCCTTCCTCTTGATCGGAGCCTGGGTCTACACCCGAAATGCCCGCGGTCGCTACAAAGCCCAACGCGATGCCGCCTCGGATCTCAACGCCCTCCTCCACGACAACATCGCCGGGATTCGACAGATCAAAGCCTACGCAGCCGAGAAGGAAGAACACCGCAACTTTAACAGCCTGTCCGATCAAATGCGCAGGGCAACCCTGCGTGTCATGAAATGGTGGGCCTTCTACTCACCTGGCATGTCTTTCTTAAACATGGTGGGTTACGCCCTCGTCCTCGGATTCGGAGGTCATGCCGTCATGACGGGTAAGATGGGCTTAGAAGACCTTCTCGCCTTCTTCCTTTTCCTATCCCTCTTTTACGAGCCCGTCAGCAAGCTCCACCAGCTGAATCAAATGGCGCTCTCCTCCCGAGCAGCCGCCGACCGAGTCTTCGAAATCCTCGATTCCGAGGAAGAACCCGATGCCGTCACCGGCGACCCCCTGCCCCGCCCAGTGAAAGGATCAGTCGTCTTCAAGAAGGTCAGCTTTGCTTACGATCCCAACCAACCCACTCTCAACGAAGTCTCACTCCATGCCCTCCCGGGACAAACAATCGCGCTGGCCGGGTCGACCGGCGCCGGGAAATCCACCATCGTGAACCTCCTTTGTCGCTTCTACGAATACAACAGCGGCTCGATTTCCATCGACGGAAAGGAGCTCAACACCCTCTCCAAGAACTCCTTACGCGATGCCATCGGCTACGTCACCCAGGAAGCCTTCCTCTTTAATGGGACCGTTCGCGAAAACCTCGCCCTCGCCCGCCGCGATGCCAGCGACGAGGAAGTCTGGAAGGCCCTCGAAGCGGCCCGCGCCGCCGATTTCGTCCGCGCCTTGCCTGATCAGCTCGAAACCAATGTCGGCGAACGCGGCGTCAAGCTCTCCGGAGGCGAAAAACAACGCCTTTCCATCGCCCGCGCCCTCCTCAAGGACCCTCCCATCCTCCTCCTCGATGAAGCGACCGCCTCGGTCGACAACCAGACGGAACTCTTGATCCAGCAAGCTTTGGACGAGCTCATGAAGAACCGCACCTCCATCGTGATTGCCCACCGGCTTTCAACGATCCAGTCAGCCGATCGGATCTACGTCCTTGAGAACGGATCAGTCATCGAAGAAGGCTCCTACGACGATCTTCTCACCAAAAATGGCAAATTCGCTGAACTTGCGAGCACCATTAAATAGCGCACTTCCAACCCGCGACAAATCGTCGCACTAGCTCAATCGTTGCCAGCATAAGGAAGTGACCGATCAGGCACGAGAAATCGCGTTCCAATCGACAAATCACCGACCACGGTGACGTTCTTTGACCGACGCGAGAGGCGTCGCAGGATTTCCCCGAGGGCCACGGCCCGAAGGTGCATCCTGGCTTTGTGTGTTGCGGCTCCGGATTGGTCTCCGGAGCCGCTTTTTTATGATAGCGGAAAGTCTTTCACGAGGTATGTAACGTCTTCATGCTCCGCCATTTCCTCCCTCTCCTCCTGATCCAATCCTCCTTCGCGGGCCACGGCACCACCCAAACCTGGCAGGATCAAATGGAAGCCCTCGCCTCCGAGAGCAACAAACTGGTGCCCAGCCAGCGGATTCAGATCGCTTGGTCCCCCGAACACAACCAGGCCCTCTTTATGCTGGAGCAGCCCGACGAATTTCGCTCCCTCGACCTCAAAACCACAGTCATCACCCCGCTCGAAGCCAAACCCAGCAGCTTCAAACCCAACGCCATCGAGGCCAAGGACTTCTTTCCGAAAACCCTCCAACGCCCTGGTCCCAATCCAACGTCCCCCGACGGAAAATGGATCGTTCAACATACCGACCAAACCCTCGAACTCGTCCCAATGGACGGCGGAGACAAACGCTCTCTCAATTTCCCCCTCCCCAAAGGTTCAATCTGGAACTCAGAAATCCTCTGGCATCCCGACTCCTCCAGCTTCGCGGTCACCCACCGCACCACCCATCCAATTCGCAAAATCCACTACATCCGATCTTCCCCCAAAGACCAGGTTCAGCCCACTCACGAGGTCCACAGCTACGATAAACCCGGCGACCCCGTCAACGTCAGCCAACCCGTTATTTTCTTCCTGGACGATCGTAACCCCCTCACTCTCGATCCCAAACTCGCCCCCGATCCCTACTCCCTTGGAGGCTTCCATTGGCACAAGGACGACCACCGCTTCTGCCTCGAATTCGTCGAACGAGGATTCGGCAAATTCCGCCTCCTTGAAATCGACGCCGAAACCGGCACCCAACGCGTCCGCGCCGCCGAAGAATCCGAAAAATTCGTCCACGTCTCGGAAAATACCTACCACCGCCAGCTTCACGACAACGACGAAATCCTCTGGCTTTCCGAACGCTCGGGCGCCCTCCACCTCTACCTTCTCGATGGCAAAACCGGAACAGTCCTCCGCCAGCTCACCAGCGGAAAATGGCTCGTTCGCGACGTTCTCGACGTTGATGAAGAGTCCCGACGTGCCCTCATCGAAATCTCCGGCTACTATCCCAAGCAAGACCCCTATTATAAGCACTACGCTTTCGTCAGTCTCGATGACGGCAAACTCACTCTCCTCACCGACGCCAACGGCACTCACGAAATCAAATTCTCCCCCGACCGCACCCACCTCCTCGCCACATGGTCCCGCATCGACCACCCGCCCGTCTTCGAAATCCGCCGCTGCTCGGATGGATCCAAAGTCGCTACGCTCAACGAACCCGACCTCGCCCCCCTCAGCGCGACCGGCTGGCAGACACCCGAAAAATTCGTCTGCAAAGACCGCAACGAGCAATACGACATCCACGGCGTGATCTGGCGACCCCAGAACTTCGATCCCGCCAAGAAATACCCCGTCATCGAAAACATCTACGCCGGTCCCCACGGCTCCTTCGTCCCCAAATCCTTCAGCGCTTGGCACGGCCACAAATCCGAAATGGCCGAAGGCGGATTCATCGTCGTCCAGATCGATGGCCTCGGCACCAACTACCGCGGACGCGAATTCCAGCAAGTCGCCTACAAAAACCTCAAAGACTCCGGCTTCCCCGATCGCATCAAGTGGATGAAAGCCGCCGCTGCCAAGCACCCCGAAATGGACCTCACCCGCGTCGGCATCTACGGCGGCTCCGCCGGTGGCCAATCCTCTACCGCCGCCCTCCTTCACCACGGCGACTTCTACAAGGCCGCCGTTTCCGATTGCGGCTGCCACGATAACCGCATCGACAAAATGTGGTGGAACGAGCAATGGCTCGATTGGCCCCTCAACGACTCCTACCTCGAAAACTCCAACCTCACCCACATCGGGAAACTCCAAGGCCACCTCATGCTTACCGTCGGTGAAATGGACCGCAACGTCGACCCCGCCTCCACTCTCCAAATCGTCAACGGACTCATTCTCGCCGACAAAGATTACGAATTTCACCTCATCCCCAACGCCGGCCACGGCTGCGGCGAAATGCCCCACATGCGCCGTAAACGCATCGAATTCTTCCAAAAACACCTCCAGTAGGCGGCAAAAGACCCGTTTCATCGTTTACAAATCCCGAGTTCCTGACATTCACACCTCGTCAGTAAAAAAACTAATTCACACATGAGCACGAATTACTTCAACACACTCCCGCTTCGCCGCCAACTCGATGAGCTCGGCACCTGCCGTTTCATGGATGCTTCCGAATTCGCCAAGGGCGTCGAAGCAGCCATGGGCCTCAAGATCGTCATCGTCGGTTGCGGAGCCCAAGGCCTCAACCAGGGCCTCAACATGCGAGACTCCGGACTCGATGTCTCCTACACCCTTCGCGCCGCCGCGATCCAGGAGAAACGCCAGTCCTACCTCAACGCCACCGAAAACGGGTTCACCGTCGGAACCTACGAGGAAATGCTCCCCACTGCTGACATCGTCATGAACCTCGCACCCGACAAGCAGCACACCAAAGTTGTCGAGACCGTCATCCCGCACATGAAGGAAGGCGCGACCTTCTCCTACGCCCACGGATTCAACATCGTGGAAGAAGGCACTCAGATCCGCAAGGACCTCACCGTCATCATGGTCGCGCCCAAGTCCCCCGGCTCCGAAGTCCGAGAGGAATACAAACGCGGCTTCGGCGTTCCCACTCTCATCGCCTGCCACGGCGAAAACGATCCCACCGGACAAGGCATCGAACTCGCCAAAGCCCTCTGCGTTGCCCAAGGTGGCCACCTCGCTGGCGTTCTCGAATCCTCCTTCGTCGCCGAAGTGAAGTCCGACCTCATGGGCGAGCAGACCATCCTCTGCGGACTCCTCCAGGCGGGCTCCATCCTCTGCTTCGAGAAAATGAAAGCCGATGGCATCGACACCAAATGGGCCGTCAAATTTATCCAGCAAGGTTGGGAAGTCATCACCGAAGCCCTCAAGCACGGCGGCATCACCAACATGATGGACCGCCTCTCCAACCCCGCCAAGATCGAAGCCTTGACGCTCTCCGAGCAGCTCAAGGACATCATGCGCGACCTCTTCTACAAGCACATGGACGACATCATCTCCGGTGATTTCTCCCGCACCATGATGGCTGATTGGGCCAACGACGACGTCAACCTCCTCGGCTGGCGCAAAGCCACCGGCGAAACCGAATTCGAGCAAACCGAAGGCGCAGGAGAGATCTCCGAGCAAGAATATTTCGACAAAGGCATCCTCATGATCGCCATGGTCCGCGCAGGCGTGGAACTCGCCTTCGAAGCGATGGTTGAAGCCGGCATCGAGCCTGAGTCCGCCTACTACGAGTCCCTCCACGAAACTCCGCTCATCGCCAATACCATCGCCCGTAAGAAACTCTACGAAATGAACCGTGTCATTTCCGATACCGCCGAATATGGATGCTACCTCTTCAGCCACGCTGCCGTTCCTCTTCTGCAGGACTTCATGGCCAGCATCGACACCCGCGTCATCGGAAAAGGCCTCCCCTCTGCCGACACCAGCGTCGACAACCAGACTCTAGTTCAAGTCAACGCCATCATCCGTGACCACGAAGTCGAGGAAATCGGCATCTACCTCCGCGAAGCGATGGGCGCCATGAAGCCCATCACCGCGTAGGACGTGCGCCCCGCTTGTGTTCCCACAACCTTCCCAAAAGCCCGGTGCCCCAAAAAGGACCGGGCTTTTTCTAGCACATCGCAGGGTGCCAACATCCACACCACCGTCGGGCGAACCCGCCCTCCTCCTCCGCGACCTCTCGTCAGACCAACTCATCTACGGCTGCCTCTGCGACCACATCGACGCCCCGTAACCCCCGATTTCCTCAACCCCCGCCGTGGAAAATGGCTCCACCTCAATAGCTCAAATCCTTCATAATCTCCGACGCCGCATCCCACTGCCGCATAAAGCTTTCGTAGGTCAGATAGGACATCCAACAAAACGCGCCAATCACCACCGTCAGCACGATCTTCCAAACAAGGTTGATCTTTGGATGCAGCCAGATCGAAGGTAGGGCCAGGACCGGAAAAACCACAAAGAGTAACACCATGAAGGACGTCCGCAAATAAAACGGCTGCGCCTCATCAGCCTTCCCCGGAACCCCCGGTCTCATTGATTCATCCAGGAACTCGTTACAGTATCGGCAAGGAATTCACCGGGCATGCCGGACGCCCCTCGGGAGGAACCGGCCTCAAACTTCCTTCCCCAACTCCCCTTACGCCCCAGCATGGGGCCTTCTTCCTCCCACGATTCCCGTGATCAATGAAGTTCCGATCAAGGTCACGATCAGCCCCGCAATCATTTGCTCGGTCACCACTTCATCGAGAAACAACCACCCCCAGAAGATCGCGAAGAAGGGGATGAGAAAAGTCACCGAGGTAGCCACCGTGGCACCGGACCGTTGAATCAACTTAAAGAAAAATACAAAGGCCAGCGCCGTGCAAAACAACGCCAAGGCGATCGCGCTCGCCCAACTCAGTGGCGATGGCATCTCTTGCGGGAGGTTCATCAACGCAAAGGGAACCAGCACAAAGCCCGCACCCAGCAAACTTCCCGCTGAAGCCACCAATGGCCTCACTCCCTGCAAACGGCTTTTCATCCAGCTCGCCCCAAAGCCATAGCAAAGACACGCAACGAGACAGGCTGCGATTGCCCTCCCTGTTCCGGTATCGTTGAAATCCAACTTCCCCCAAACCAGAACCCCCACTCCCAGAATTCCAAATCCAAGCCCCAAGATCTGCAACGCCCGCAGCCGTTCCCCCAGCCAAACCGCCGCAATGATCGCGCTGAAAATCGGCACGCTGGAATTCATCAACGAGGTAAACCCCGCGCTCAAGGTCAGCGAAGCATAAGAGAGCAACATGAACGCCAGCGACGTTCCCACCACCCCGCTGACCAGTAAGGGCCACCAAAACCTCTTCGCCATCTCCCGCGCCTCCTTCTGAAAAAACACCGGCGACAACAACACTCCCGCCAAAGTCATCCGTAGCGCCACCAAAGGCACCGGCCCAAAACCCGGAGCCGAAATTCGCATGAACAAAAACGATGCTCCCCAAAGACCGGCAAGAAACAAAAGAATCAAAATATCGCCAATCCGCACGTCCCTGAAATCGTCGTCCACCACCGTGAAGTCAAGCGCGCCGAGAGCTCGGACGATCTATTTTGGAAGGTGCTTCTAACAAAACACGGTATCTTTCGAAAATTCTCATCACTCGCTCATCGCATCAAACAATCTTTTAAGTGGCGGACGCCGCCACAAACACTAGGCTCACGCGATGAAAAAAACCATGCAATGGCTGGCGGCCGCTTTTGTGCCTGTCCTGATGATCAGCCCGATCTCAGCCCAGGAAACAAAACCCGCCGCCGCTGAGAAAACCGCCGAAGCCAAAATCCCCACCCTCACCTTCTACTATTACGATGGCTGACCGATGTGTGCCAAGATTAAGGTCATCGTGAATGATCTCAAAAAGACAAAGGGCGAGGAAATCACCTTCAAGAACGTCCTCATAGGTGCCGAAAAAAGCACCGAAGAAATTAAAAAAGCCAAACTCGAAAGCCACGGCATCATCGCCAATAACAAAGACGGCAAGCTTGTCCAAATCGTCAACGGTCACGCCTACGGCAAAAAAGAAGTCGAAGCCGTCGTGACCAAACTTCTCCCTAAAAAGTAGCCCTCCCTTCCATCTTCCAATCGACAAAGACACCAGACAAAGATCGTCTGGTGCCTTTGTTTCAACACGGAACCACCTGTAACGAATTCGCTGACTGCTAAGCCGCTTCAACAAGCCCGACCTCACCCACGGCGTGCTGTGGGAAATGACGGCAGACGAACTCCGCAGCCTCGCCACCGCCATGTCACTCCACCCCGATGAGTTCCGTAAACGCACCCGCTTTGTGATCAAGCTGGGCCGCGCGTTGCAGGAATGCGGGGCCAGTAGCGAAAGAATCGAGCGGCATTTGACGAACGTATGCACGATGCTCTCGATCCACGGGAGCTTCCTCATTAGCCCCACGACCTTCACCTGCGCCTTCTGGGAAGAGGATGAGATGGATCAGTTCATCCACATCGAACGCGCCGAGGCAGGCGAGATCAATCTTGGTCGCCTCTGGGAAATCGACCGCCTCGTGGAATCGATCGATCAGGGCCACCTTGATTTCTCTGAAGCCCCGGACCGACTTCGGGAGCTCGAACAAAGCCCGCCGCACCATTCCAAGGCTAGTCACGCTTTTTCCTGGGCGCTGACAGGCGCGTCTTTCGCGATTCTCCTCTCGGCAAATCCGCTCAACAGCATCGCCTCGGCCCTCATCTCCCTTCTGCTCTTTGCCTTGACCCGGCTTTGCGCGAACGCCCAATCGTGGAAGCCCGTCACGCTCATCATGGTGGCATTCGTGGCAGGCTCTTCCTCTGCAGCTCTCGCCGGATTGGGAATCAATCCTCCCTTTGTCATCCTCTCCTCGATCATTATTTTCATTCCCGGGCTCGCACTCACCGTGGCGTTGACCGAAATCTCGGTCGGTCACCTCATCTCCGGATCCTCGCGCCTAGTCGATGCCACCATGACCTTGCTGAAGCTTTTCTTTGGCACGCTGAGCGGGATTGCGGTGGTCAGTCTTGTGCCCATCGTAGGGCCTGCCGAACCATGGATTTTTCCGGAGTTACCAGCTTGGAGAGTCTGGCCCGCCCTGCTCGGTCTCTCGATTGCCCTCGGGATTGCCTTCAATATTCCCAAGCAAAAAATGCTCTGGGGAACCTCCGCGGCCTTAATCGCCTTTGCCTCAGCCAAGCTGGGCGAGGCGCACTTTGGCATGTATGCTGGGATGTTTATCGGGGCCCTTTCGGTGGGACTCTTCAGCAACCTCTTCGCCCGGATCACAAGAGGTCCCGGCTCCATCCTGATGACCCAGGGCATCATCCTGCTCGTGCCCGGGAGCAAGGTTTACTCGATTCTCAACCACTGGGTGTCCGGCGAAGCCATTCTCCCTCCGGACAGCGCGGCCAAGGCCCTCATGGCCTTTGTCGCTCTCATTGCCGGATTATTGTTCTCCAACGCCCTCCTGCCCCCGAGGAAGAGTCTCTGAAATGAAACGGTCGCCCCTCGCGAAGCGTAGAGGAAAGGATGATCGCAAAAACCGGACTTTTGATGCTGACCTTGATCTCCACAAGCTTCGCCGGTAAGTGGCCGGGCTGGCGAGGGCCGACGGGCGATGGCGTGGTGACCGATGACAAGGCCCCGCTCGAGTGGTCCGTGGAAAAGGATCTCAAATGGAAAACGAAAATCCCCGGCAAAGGCCATGCCTCTCCAGTCATTTGGGATGACGCCCTTTTTCTTGTCGCGGCCATCGAGGAGACCGGCGAACGCCTGTTGATTCGGCTGGATCGTAAATCCGGCAATCTCGTTTGGAAAAAGACCGTACTCGAAGCCCCCATCGAACCCGTGCATCGCAAAAATAGCCGGGCTTCAAGCACCCCGGTCACCGACGGAAAACTGATCTTCGTAAGCTTCCTCGACGAAGAGCAAATGTTCATCGCAGCCTACGATTTTGAAGGCAACAAGAAGTGGGAACATCGCCCGGGTCCCTTCGCCAGCGTTCATGGATACTGCTCCAGCCCGGTCCTTTGGAATGACAAGGTCATCATCAATGGCGACCACGATGGCGAAGCCTACCTTGTCGCGCTCGATCAGATCACAGGGAAAGAGATTTGGAAAACGCCCCGCCCCAACAAAACGCGAAGCTACTGCACTCCACTACTGAGAACAATCGACGGCCGCAACCAGCTCATCCTTTCCGGCAGCAAGAGCGTGGCCTCCTATGACCCCGATACCGGTAAGCAGCATTGGATCGTCGAGGGACCGACCGAGCAGTTTGTCGCCTCACTCGTTTATGACGAAAAATATCTCTACATGACCTGTGGTTTCCCGACCAAGCACATGATGGCGATCGATCCCACCGGAAGCGGCAATGTGACCGAAACCCATGTCATTTGGCACACCCGCAAGGATGCCTCTTACGTCCCCAGTCCAGTCGTGATCGATGGCTACTACGTTGCGGTCTCCGACACCGGAACAGGAACCTGCCGGAAGGCCCGCGAAGGGGAGTTGCTTTGGAAAGAGAAGATCGGGCGCGAGCACTCAGCCTCATTGGTCGTCCTTCGCAACCACGTCATCTTTAGCTCCGAAATGGGCATCATTACAGTCGTGAAGCCCGGCAAGGAATTTCAACAAGTGGCCCAAATGGAATTGGGAGAAAATCTTTCCGCCTCCCCCGTTATCACCGATGGTCAGTGGTTCCTCCGTGGGGAGGAACACCTATTCTGCATCGGCAACTAAGGCAGGCAAGAAAAGAATACCTGTATCGTGTGTGCATGACACACATTAATCCATAAAATGAATCAGTCGCCCAATACTAAGAGGTTTTTTACTCGAAAAATCTAATTGGGAATCACCTTGAGAACCTTGGACGGGTTCATCAAGCGGGTTTGAAGATTATACGACCTCATGTGAATCTCACTTTCCGAGGCTCCCTTGGAAACAAGCTCGTAGATCTCGTAACCACCGCTCGCATAATCGATGCGGAAGGCACTCACGGACCCGGCCATCGTTGGATCAATCCTCCGGCCCGTCTGATAAGGCTGGCCACTGCTGACCGAGGTCCTCTTCCCATTGGCCACAACGTCCAGACGATGCCCTCTTCCTTGCGTAAACAGCATCCACTGGGCCACCACAGGTGGCGCGGCAGGCCGCTGGAAAAGCTGGTTAGCCGTTTGCTCAGCCTTTCCTTGCAGGCTGTTTTGGTAACAGGACGTCAGAGAAGCCAGCGCAAGAAGAGCAAGGAGTGTTTTCATGCTTAGCAACAAAGCGCCCCTGTCCCGATAGGTCAAGCGGCACCCTCTTTCCGAAGGAAAACAAGGGTCTTCTCATCCGACTCAGCCTTGTTGAATTTGTAGCCAGCGGTCTTAAATTTTTGCAAAGCCTCCGCATCCGTCACGTTTCCTCGCACAATAAAATCCGCCATCATTCCTCGTGCCTTTTTTGCATAAAATGAAATGATTTTATACTTTCCGTTTTTCTCATCCTTAAAGACCGGAGTGATGAGCTCCCCGACGAGCCCCTTTGGCTTCACCGCCGAGAAGTATTCGTTCGAGGCCAGATTCACGACAATTCCCGAACCCGATTTCTTGAGATCCACATTGATCACCTCCGTCAGACTTTCTCCCCAAAATTCATAAAGATTCTTGCCGCCCTTGTTCGCGAATTTCGTCCCCATTTCCAGACGATAGGGCTGCATCAAGTCAAGCGGCCGCAACAATCCGTAGAGCCCGGATAGAATCCTCACCCGCTTCTGCGCTGTCGTGAAATCCGCCGCACTCCATCGCTCCAACTCCATGCCCTGATAAACATCCCCCGTAAACGCCAAGATCGCTGGACGACTATTCTTCAACGTAAATTCAGGCTCCCAACTCGCAAAGCGGTCATGATTCAACTGCGCCAGTTTGTCGCTGATCGACATCAGCTTCCCCACCTCTCCCACCGGTAACTTCCGCAGCTGGCTCATCAACTCTGCCGACTGCTCGATAAACCGTGGTTGGGTCGACCTCTTCGTGAGGAGCGGAGAATCATAGTCCATTGACTTGGCAGGCGAAAGTAAGACGATCATGGCAGCGAGACCATGCCTCCAAGCTCCCAAATTGCAACCCAACTATCCAACTCAAATTTGACGAGCTGTCTCGAAAAGTCCCATTATTGACGTTTCTTCAATATATGTTGAACGAACTCCCATCTCATGTTAAGAACCGAGTTTTCCCTCAAACACATGGCTGAATTATTTGGAACTGATGGCATCCGCGGAGTCGCCAACGAATACCCGATCACCCCGGAAGTCGCCCTTCGCATCGGCCGCGCCGTCGCCCGCGTCCTCAAAGCTAGAATTCCCGGACGCCACAAGGTCGTCATCGGAAAGGACACCCGCGTCAGCGGATACATGCTCGAAACCGCCCTCACCAGCGGACTCGTCAGCGAAGGGGCCCGCGTCCTCCTCACCGGCCCCGTCCCCACCCCCGCCGTCGCCCAACTCACCAAATCCATGGCCTGCGACGCCGGCATCATGCTCACCGCCTCCCACAATCCCTACGCCGACAACGGAATCAAGATTTTCGGCCCCGATGGCTACAAACTCAACGACGCCCTCGAAGAGGAAATCGAAGCCATCATTCTCGACCAATCCCCCTCACCCGCACCGAAAGACGTCCGCCTTGGAAAAGCCTTCCGTATCAACGACGCCACCGGCCGCTACATCGAGTTCGCCAAGAGCTCCATCGGCGACAAAAACCTCAAAGGCCTCAAGATCGTCGTCGATTGCGCACACGGTGCCGCCTACTTCGTCGGTCCACTCATCTTCGAGGAACTCGGCGCTGAAGTCATCAAGCTCGGCACCACCCCCAACGGATACAACATCAACGAAGGCTTCGGCTCCCTCCACCCTGAGAAAGCCGCTGAAGCGGTCAAGGCCCACGGCGCCCACCTTGGGATCTGCCTCGATGGCGATGCCGACCGCGTCATCTTCGTCGATGAAAACGGCGCAGTCGTCAGCGGCGACCGCGTCCTCTGCCTCTGTGCCAAAGCCCTCAAAGCCTCCGGCAAACTCCGAGGCGATACCCTCGTCGCCACCGTCATGAGCAACCTCGGCCTCCGCGATGCTCTCGCCGCCGAGGGCATCGCCCTCGAACAAACCCAGGTCGGCGACCGCCACGTCCTAGAACGGATGCGCGAAGGAAATTTCTCATTCGGCGGCGAAAACTCGGGCCACCTCATCTTCTCGGACTTCGCCACCACCGGCGACGGCATCGTGAGCGCCCTCATGGTCCTCTCAGTCCTTAAGTCCACCGGCAAGACCCTCAGCGAACTCGCCGACTGCATGACCGAATACCCCGCCGAACTCGTTGCCCTCCCCGTTCGTGATAAACCCCCGCTCGAGACCGTCCCCGAAATCACCCACGCCATGACCACCGCCAAAATCGCCCTCGGAGACGAAGGGCGCATCCTCGTCCGCTACTCCGGCACCGAGAAAAAACTCCGCGTCCTCGTCGAAGCCAAAAACGCCAACCTTGCCAAGCTCCACTGCCAAAGCATTGTCACCGCCGCGCAATCCACCATCGGCTAAAGGAGCCGCGGCGCCCCCGCCGCTTCGCTTCGCAAGTTCCCTCAACCAAGCCACTTCCAAGCCATTCCAAGCCATTCCAAAATCCCCATGTCTCTCTGGCCTCTCCCCTCCTCACATCATGAACTCCACGTCGGCGGAAAAACCCTCGCTGAATGGGAAACCCTCCTCGGCCGAACCTTCGACGTCCGCTACCCGTGGGACCTTCTCGACCTCAACGCCGAAATCATCGCCACCATCACCGAATGGACCGGCCACCCTGCCATCCAACTCGGCGAAGGGGCCCGCGTCATCGTCGGCGAAGGCACCAAAATTCTCCCCGGCGTCTTTATCGAAGGTGACATCGTCATCGGAAAAAACTGCAAGGTCGGCCCCAATTGCTACCTCCGAGGCTCCACCTCCATCGGCGACAACTGCCACGTCGGTCAGTCAGTCGAAGTGAAAAACTCCATCCTCGCCCCCGGCGCTTCCGTCGGCCATCTCAGCTACGTGGGGGATAGCTACATCGGCCCCAAGGCCAACTTCGGAGCCGGCACCATCACTTCCAATCTCCGCCACGACGGATCCAACCACCGCTCCGCCGTCGACGGTGAAATCATCGACACCGGTCGCCGCAAATTCGGAGCCATCATCGGAGCCAATGTTCACACCGGCATCAACACCTCCCTCTACCCCGGCCGAAAACTCGGCCCTGGCACCTCAACCCTTCCGGGCCAGATCGTCTCCAAAGATCTCCACGAGTAGCCAAAATCCTAAACTCCCGACCACATCGCCACCATCAAAGGAAGCGAACTCAACATCCCCCCCCCCCTCGGGCGATGAATCTGCCCCAGCTCTTTCACCGTCTTCATCTCCACTCGCTCCAGCGGCGTCCACGCCCTCTTCGGCACGGCATCCTCGATTTGACAGGCTTCAGAACTCATCCCGCCCCCTCCCAACCGCCCCAAAGCCCTCAACCTCTTTAGTAGTATGCCACGCATGAATGGCGAAGGGGCCCTTTGAAGGACCCACCCGATCAGGCGCGGCCACGGATTACGGATGTTGTGAATCGAAACAAAGCGGAGATGGACGCTCCTCAAAGTGCACCTCAAAGGGCAAGACGTAGCCGCAGGCAAATGGCCATGGTTGCAGGAGGCGTGACAGCTTAGGTCGTGAACCGAAAATTTTGAACCAGCAAACAGCTTGGAAGTGGAAATCACCGTAGTTTCAAGGGCCTCCGCTATTACTACGGGATTTTCTCTCGGATTTTCTCTGGGATTTTCTCTGCTGGCGCTCTTTGGTGATCAGTTCGGCGGCTATCACTTTCAGTTGCTCGTCGCCCATCGGCGGCGACGTTCTTGTGTTTCAGGCCGCGCACTCAGCCAAGGGTGGCGCACATCAGAATATCGTCCCCGCACCCATTACTCCCTCGCTACCACCGTGTCATACAACCCGTAGTGGGTGAGCCCCTCATGGCTCTCGATGCCCGAGTAGCGCAGCGAGGCATCCTCATATCGCCGGAATGCGAAGACAGCCTGATTCATCTGCTCGGTGTTGAATACCTTCAGCCTCACGAGCAGGTGGAAATCCTTCACCGTCAGACCTGTGACCGTCTCGAACAAGTCGGGCTCGATCTTGGTGATCACGTCTTGCAGCGTGTTCTCGCGGAAATCGGTCAGATACATGAAGGCTGGAATACGGGTCGCGAACTTGATGAGCTTTTCCTGTATCAGCTTTCGCTTGGACTTATATTCCTTCTCCTCATCCGTGAGCTCCTTCTTCTCCGTGGCCGACAAGTCCTTGTCCTTCGCCTTATCCTTGAGCTTCTTCACGAGCTCGCTCTTGTTGATAATGGTTTCGATGATGTTGTCGCCAAGAGTGCGCCAGCCCTCGATGCGCTCCATGGCGGCCATCGCCTCGGGGTCGTCGAGGATACGGCGCAGGGTGTCGTTATCCACGTTCACGAGCAGTGCGCTCTCCCACTTCCGCGCAAGCAGCGTGGCCGAGGTTCCGGCCATCGCGATGTCGAGGATGCCGCCCGCATCAATCTGCGTCATGTTCGCTCCGTCGTAGGCCAGCACAGGCAGGAACGACACGAGGTCCTTAACCGCGTTCTCCGGGTTCGGCTCGCCGGGCGAAAGCCCGATCCCGTATTCGGAAAGCTGGCGAAGCGCACGGGTGGGGGCAAAGTCGAAAACGAAACAAACCGGCTTGAGGATTTCCTCCGCGTTCGGATCGTCACCGTTGGGGTTTTTGATCGACCACGGCGACTGCACACGGAATGCCGCTTGGAAATAGGTTTCCGGCGACTTCAGGTTGCGCAGCATCAGGATGGATGACCATTGCGAGACAGTCACACCGGTTGTGAGCTTTCCGCAGGAGAGGGTGATGGTCTTGCTGTCGAAGCCGCTGCCAATGGCCTTGCGCACGGGCGGCAGTGCCTCCAAGCCGATACCTGCCGTCGTACCGGCTGCGACGATCGCCTTGTAGTCGTGCCAGAAAACGTTGTGCTTTTCACCCAGCAGGTTTGCCATCGCGTGGCAGGCGGCGACGTTAGGCAGGAACCAGAACGAGTGCTGGAGATAGGGCAGCAGGCGCACGTCCGAATACGGGAACGGCGGGCGGGTGCCGGTCTTGAGATGCTCCACCGCCCGTTGCGCGTAGCCGCCTCGGATAATATCCAACCACTTCTGCACGTCACTCTTGTGCTTGAAACTTGCCGCCGTCCCCGTGCCTGTCGCCTCGAAAAAGGAGTTCAAATCGAACTCGTCGAACTCACCGCCGCTCGCGATGGCCAGCAATTCCTCGGGCATCTGGTAGGTCAGCAGCCGCATCTGTGGAAGCGCCCCGTAGGGATTCCTCTGGCCGGGATGCTTCCTTGCGAAATCCTCCTTGGCACGCTGCTCATCGGTGTAGGTCCAGTTGAAAATCTGCTCCTCGATGAACTCGCCCGTGGCCAGCGCCTTGAAAGGTGTTCCGGAGAGGTAGAGATAGGCCTTGGTGGTGATGGGTAGGAAATCCGTCTCCTTTTCCGAAAGCACACCCAGATCCTCGTTCACGCCCTCCAGTCCGGCGGTGTATTCGAGCTTGGTCTCCTTTTTGGCGACCGCCTCCTCCTCGCCTTCGAACAGCTCCTTGGCCGTCTCGCGCCAGGCACCGAAGTGGTATTCGTCGAACACGACCAGATCCCAGTTCATCGTGTGGAGCCATTCGTTCCTAGCCTTGATGTTTCCCACGTTGTCGCGCCCAAGCAGATCCTGGAAGGAACCGAAATAGACGAGTGGCTTTTTGCTGGAAACTTCCGAGGGATCGCTGCCGGAACTGCGGGAAAGGTATTGCCAGCCGTCGAAATCCACGTGGGATTCCAGATCCGTCTGCCAGGCATCTTCCACGGCGGGCTTGAAGGTCAGCACCAGCACGCGCTTGGCACCGAGCCTCTTGGCAAGCTGGTAGGCGGTGAATGTCTTTCCGAAGCGCATCTTCGCGTTCCACAGGAACCGGGGCACCGCGTTCCTATTCTCCTTCCAGATCGACTCGAAATAATCATGGGTCTTTTCAACCGCCTCTTCCTGCTCCTTCCGCATCGGGAAACTTTCGTGGTGCGTGCCGGTTAATTTTTTTCCGCTGCGCAGCTCGGCCAGAACGGTCTTCACGTCCTTGGCAGTGCAGCGCATCCATTCCAGCTCGTCATTTTGAAAGCCCTTCTTGGCGAGCGCAGCGCGGACTTCGTGGTCGGTGAAGATCGTGCCGTCCTCGCGCTCGGCGGATTCATCCAGCTCGATGCGATAGTTCTTGATGTTGGCGGTCTTGAGTTGCTCGGCGATGCGCTTCTTCACGTTGCGCGTGGTCTGCCCCACTTTGAGCAGACCCGCGTGCGCGGCGTCATCGATGGCGTAGGCGTAGAGGCGCGGCCTAGCGTCTGGTTTTGGCGCGAGGATTTCATCGATGGTCTTATTCATCACTACCGCCGTCTAGGTTCATCGGGCGAATCATTGATTCAATGAATAATATTTCTGCTTTGGAAATCTTATATTTGGAATAGAGTTTTTCATCATTCCATCCTTCCTTGAAGTCTTGGCTTGGCACAAGTGAATAGACTTTTTTCATCCCGTTCTGCGTATTCTTGATCAATAATACTAAGAATCGGAAAAACTTTGTTTCGATGTATGAGATAACATTATTTGCTATTTGTTTACTTTCAAATGGACCGATCAGCAGGTAGGTTTCGGTGCAGCAACTATCACGTTCCCCGAGAAAGGGCTTTGCTAAAACCAAATATGGGAAGCTCCCCCTTTCGCCATACGCTTTGGAAATGAAAACCTTGTGCTTGCCAATCCAATCGGGGTTTTTCTGGATCGTGGACTTGTCGACATATCCAACCCCCTCTTTTTTCCATCCATTGTAGTAGAGCGCCACGGCGTTCTTAGATTTACTTAGACTAAACGTGGGCTTTACCCGTCTGTAGCTTTTTTCGACTCTTACATCAAAGCCAAACGGGTCGTTGGCTCCCATAATGTCGGAGAAGCTCGCTTCTTTCCACTTTCGAATCTTTCTCAATATCGATACGGCTTCGTTATAGCGAATGAATGTTTCTGCACCGTCCTCGAGTAATGGTCGCTCCAATGTAGAAGACTCCCCCTTCACATGGGTCGTAACTTCGCACTTTCCACAGCTATCGCGCTCCCAAAGGAAATAACAAGCGCCTCCGCTCAGATCAATTCCCGGAAAACAATCGGCGGAGTCAGGATAGTCAATTACCTTCCTTAGGCGATTATCGTTGAGCATCTCTTTCCTGAACTCGTCCAAACCACGCCCCCCCGAAAACCACCTAGATGGAATTACCATCGACAGGTAGCGTGGCTCCAATTTCTTTGCTTGCTCAACAAAGTGTTGATAAATGGGCGTTGCACTTGTTCCCATTCCGCCGCCGTCATTCAACTGATACGGCGGGTTTCCAATAATAACGTCGAATTGCATATTTTGTCCAAATATCTCGGCCAACCGAGTCTTGATGTTGTCGGTGTGAATGAGGGCGTAGGCGTGGGTTTCAAGCTCCTCAGAACGGTCAAAAACGGATTTGGCTGCTCCGCAATATTTGCACTTTTCCTTAGCCCAAGTGTGTTCCATGCGCTGAAACCAGATATTTCCCGATTCGGTATTGAAGGCCTGGGCAATAGAGTGTTCGCCGTTGGCGTGTTTCGAGCAATAAACGCTGCGGCGAGCAAGCAGACTGGTGATAAGGGTGATGCCGATCCCGAACACTTGGTTTGTGAGGATGTGGTCCACGCGCTGTTGCAGATCAGGAATCTCTATCTCTAGTCCCTTTGTGAGGCGGTTAGTGATCTCACGCAGAAACACGCCAGATTTCGTGAAGGGATCCAGAAACTTCACATTCTTGTCAGCCCATAGGTTCGCGCCCTTGTTGTCCGCCGCCCAAGCCTCGGCGAGGGTGTCGAGCATGCGGTTGGCGAACTCCGGGGGTGTGAACACCTCATCGTTGGAGAGGTTGGCGATGCAGGTCAGCACGTCCGGATTTCGCCCGCGCAGGGTGAAGCTGGCTTGGTCGATCATGGGCTTGCCTCCTTTTCCAGGGCGGCCAGTTCACCTACAGACATCGGCGGGTAGATGGGCAGGGTTGGCGTGAATATCTCGTGCTTACCGAGGTGGGCGAAGAGCGATCCCTCCTCGCTGAAGGCGGCGCTCTGGGTGAGTGTGTCGAAGCGAAAATCCCGGCGTTGGAATTTGCCTTTCCCCAGATAACCCCACTCGGCAAAGGTGATAGCCATGGCGTCATGGGTGCGCATCGTCAGGGCATCGCCGTGGACGAGGTTTTGCGAGAGCACGTGGAACGCGGCGCGATACAGGTCATCCGCCGGTTCGAGCTTCAGATACCCGGCGAAGATCTCTAGCAAGTTTGCGCGGCACTCGGCAATGTTGTCTGGCAGCAGCTCGATGCCATAAATGCACATGAGTCCGAGCAGTGCGTAGTGCCGTCGCTCGAAATCGGACTTGCCGTATTTGAGTTCCACGGCGGCGAGCTTGCGCCGCAGGATCTGCCTGAGGAAGTTGCCATCACCGCACGCCGGCTCCAGAAAGCGCGAGTCGATGCGCTCGGTCTCGCCCTTCACGAGGTCAAGCATCGCCTCAACCATCCACTCGGGGGTGAAAACCTCCCCGTGATCGGCGACTCGTTGTTTGGACTTAACCAGGCTCATGAATGAATTCGGTCGGAGGATAGGAGGTCAATGCGCACGACGGAGCGGGGCCAAGGATTTGGGGATGCCACGCCACACTTTTCAAAAAGCTAGGGCCCTAAATGCATCTGAGCCAGTAAAAACCGTGAACGATCAACACGACGGGATCCTGCCTTGACACGGAGATACTCCTAGGTCCCGCAGTGGGTCGGCCTTGGCACCAAGTGCGTGGCTTTGGGCCACGATGGGCGTTGCGTAAAGGGCTTTCGCTCCATGCGATCCCCAGGGGGATCAAAAGTTGTAGAGGGTGTCGGAAAACGCGCAAAGATTGGCTCTGCCATTTATTCCTTGGCTTTCACCGCGTTCTTCTCCCAGCATCCGCCCGCCATGGCTGGTTTTTTCAAGAAGCTCTTTAACAAGGTCACCAACAAAGCGGAAATCGATTGGGACGATCTCGAGGCCGATCTCATCTCCGGCGACTTGGGCGTGCGGCTTGCGCTGGAGATTGTCGATGATCTCAAAAACCTGGGACGCAAGATCTCGGCCGACGATGTTGTCGAAACGACCCGAACCAAGCTTGCCGGCCTCTTCCCCGACGACGCCCCTCCCCTGAAACCCCGGACCGATGGCAAACCCACTGTCATCCTCGTCGTGGGAGTCAATGGCACCGGAAAAACAACGTCCACGGCCAAACTCGGCCACCTTCTCCAGAGCCAGGGTCACTCGGTCCTGCTCGCCGCCGCTGACACCTTCCGCGCCGCCGCCGTCGAACAACTCGTTCGTTGGGGCGAGCGACTCAACCTCCCCGTGGTAGCCGGCGCTTTCGAAGCGGACCCTTCTTCCGTCTGCTATCAAGCCCACCAAAGGGCGATCCGCGAAAACACCGATTTCCTGATCTGCGACACCGCAGGCCGCCTTCACACCCGGCACAATCTCATGGAGGAGCTCTCGAAGATTCAACGCACGATTGGCAAGCAGGACGAGACCGCTCCGCACGAGACCTTCATCGTGGTGGACGCCTCAACCGGGGGCAATGCGCTCAGCCAAGCGCGCGAATTCCAAAAAGCGGTCCCACTGAATGGCCTCATCATCACCAAGCTCGATGGCTCGGGAAAAGGGGGCGTCGCGGCGGCCATCCAAAAAGAATTGGGGATCGCTCCCCGCTTCATTGGGACCGGCGAGGAGCCTGCCAAATTCGCCCAGTTCGAGCGTCAGAACTTCGTCGAGAACATCCTCTAACAAATCGTCAGCGCGCCCCTTCTGGAGGCATCTTTCGTGCCGTCGCCTGACTCAGGCTGCCGACGATAGACATCCCTCGTCTCCCGCCAAGATTACAATCCACGCCGCTCCACAATCAGCCATCGATTTGACCGAAAATTGAGAATCCACTGCCATTCTAGACAAGACAAACTAGGCTCCTTGATTCATGCTTCGCCCATGTCCTCTGCTCGACCTATTTTTGAAGGCTGCCTCCCCGCTCTCATGACTCCCTGCGATGCCAAGGGCGTCATCAATTACGAGGCTCTCGTTGCGACCGCGAAAGATCTCGTCGAAGCCGGAATGCGGGGAGTTGTTTATTGTGGATCGATGGGCGACTGGCCCCTTTTAACCGATGAGCAACGCATGGAAGGCATCCGCCGCCTTGTCGAAGCAGGCGTGCCGACCGTCGTGGGCACCGGAGCACAGAATACCACGATCGCCGCGGCCCATGCCGCCCACGCCCGCGAAGTCGGAGCCGATGGCCTCATGGTCATCCCTCGTGTTCTCTCGCGTGGAAGTTCCCCCGCTGCCCAGCGCCATCACTTTAGCGAGATTTTCAAAGCGGGCGGCGAACTCCCGGCCGTCATTTACAACTCTCCGTATTACGGCTTCGAAACCAAAGCCGATCTCTTCTTCGCTCTCCGGGCTGAATTCCCCTCCCTCGTCGGCTTCAAGGAATTCGGCGGAGCGAACTCCCTGAGCTACGCGGCCGAGAACATCACCAGTGTCGATGAATCCCTCATCCTCATGGCCGGAGTCGATACCCAGGTCTTTCACGGCTTCGTCAACTGCGGCGCCACGGGAGCGATCACCGGCGTCGGCAATGCCCTCCCGAAAGAGATCCTCCGCTTCATCGAGCTCTGCGAATCCGCCGCGCAAGGAACTCCGCAAGCCCGCCGCTGGGCTCTCGAACTCTCGGAAGCCCTCACCGTTCTTTCGACCTTCGATGAAGGCCCCGATCTCGTTCTCTACTACAAGGAGCTCATGGTTCTCGAAGGTCACCCCGCCTACCAGCACCAGATCAATTCCTACGATCAACTCTCGCCTTCCCAAAGGCAATTCCTGCACACCCAGCACGCCCTCTTCCGCAGCTGGTGGGCCAATTGGGATGGAAAAAGCAACTAGTGCGGCCATGTCTGATCAGGTAATACGAATCCAAGTCATCGACTCCCACACCGGAGGCGAACCCACGCGCGTCGTGATTGGCGGAGCACCCATCCCCCCGGTCCCCGGAGCCCTCGCCGCCCGCGAATTTCTGACAAGCGAAGCCGACTGGCTCCGCTCCGCCCTGATTAATGAGCCCCGTGGCTTCGACGCGATGGTCGGGGCCTACCTGTGCGAACCCGCCGACGCCACCTGCGTCACCGGCGTGGTCTTTTTTAACAACGTCTCCACGCTCAACAGCTGCCTTCATGGCACGATCGGTCTCGTCCAAACCCTCGCCCACCTCGAACGAATCACCGCTGGAGATCACCGTATTGAGACTCCCATCGGCGTCATCACCGCCACCCTTTCGGACGCAGGATTGATCACCGTCAAGAACGTCTCCTCCTACCGTCACGCCGCCGATTGCCCGGTCGAAGTGGCAGGCTACGGCACCGTCACTGGCGACATTTCCTGGGGAGGCAACTGGTTCTTCCTCATCTCCGACCAAGGTCCCAAAGTCCGCTTCGAAAACATCGAGGAGCTCACCGCCTTCACTTGGGCCGTTCGACAGGCTCTTGAAGAACAAGACATCACCGGGGCCGACAACGAGCATATCGACCACATCGAGGTCTTCGGATCGCCGGCCGACGGGATCGACGCCGACAGCCAGAACTTCGTGCTCTGTCCCGGCAAAGCCTACGACCGATCCCCATGCGGAACCGGCACCAGCGCCAAGCTCGCCTGCCTCGCCGCTTCCGGGAAATTGGCCGCAGGCGAGATTTGGCGACAAGCCTCCATCATTGGCACGGTCTTCGAAGGATCCTTTGAGGCCCTCCCTGAAAACGGAAGAATCACCCCCATCGTGACCGGCTCGGCTCACATCACGGGAGAGGCCACCCTCATTCTTCACCCTCTCGACCCTTTTCAATTCGGGATTCGCTTCTAGACTTCTCTCATGATGACACTTACCGGACACTCTTTTATCGGACATTCCCGCGGCCGCGATACGGGCAAGACCTTCCACGCGATCAACCCTGCCACCAATTCGCCCATCGAACCGGCCTACCACGCCGCGACCGAAGACGAGGTCGACAAGGCCCTCGCTCTTGCGGCCGAGGCCTTCCTCCCCTACTCGCTCACCAGCCCTACGAAACGCGCAGAATTTCTTCGCACCATCGCTGAGAACATCGAGGCCCTTGCTGATGAAATCCAGCCCCGCATGACCGCCGAGAGCGCCTTGCCCGAGGCCCGTTGCCGCATGGAGCTTGGACGGACCTGCGGACAGCTCCGACTCTTTGCCGGACTCATCGAAGATGGGAATTGGGTCGGGGCCCGTATCGACACGGCCTTGCCTGACCGTGCGCCCATGCCCAAGCCGGACATCCGCTCCATGCAACGTCCGCGCGGCCCCGTTGCGGTCTTTTGCGCTTCCAACTTTCCCCTCGCTTTCTCGGTGGCTGGTGGCGACACCGCCAGCGCCCTCGCGGCGGGTTGCCCCGTCATCGTACGGGCCCACTCGGCCCACCCCGAGACCGCCGAACTCGTCGCCGGAGCCGTCCAACAAGCCGTCATTTCCTGTGGCCTTCCCGAAGGAACTTTCTCGATGATCTTCGACGATGGCATCTCGCTGGGATCCCAACTCGTGCAGGATCCTGCCATCAAAGCAGTCGGCTTCACCGGCTCCCGTTCCGGAGGCCGCGCCCTCATGGACCTCGCTGCCGCCCGTCATGAACCCATTCCAGTTTATGCCGAGATGAGTTCCATCAACCCCATCTTCATCCTTCCCGGTGCCATGGCGGAGAGGGGTGAAGACATTGCCAAGAACCTCGTCGGCTCCGTCACCATCGGAGCCGGCCAATTCTGCACCTGCCCGGGCCTTGTCTTCGCGCCGCAATCTGACGTATTCAGCCAGGCTCTTTCGCTCGGGTTCGGCCAGATGCCCACCGCCACCATGCTCCACAAGGGCATCTGCACGAACTACACCAAAGGCATTCAGACGCTCGAAACCCAGCCCGGACTCGAAGCCCTCGCCAAAATCAAATCCGTTGAAGGCGACTGCCAGGCCGGACCGGCGATCTTCAAGACGACGCATGATCAGTTCATCGCCAACCCCACCCTCAGCAACGAGATCTTCGGCCCGGCTTCCCTCATCGTGGAATATGAACACAACGACGACCTCCTCAACGCGGCCTCCTGTCTCGAAGGTCAGCTGACCGCGACCGTCCATGGAACCGAAGACGACATTGCCGGAGCCACCGATCTCCTCAACATCCTCGCTCAGAAGGCCGGGCGCGTGATCATCAATGGCTTCCCCACCGGAGTGGAAGTCTGTCACGCCATCGTGCACGGTGGTCCCTATCCAGCCACTTCCGATGGTGGCAGCACGTCGGTGGGCACCGGCGCCATCACCCGTTTCACGCGCGCCGTCAGCTGGCAGAGCTTTCCTGATTCCGCCCTCCCAGATGAGCTCAAATCGACCAATCCCCATGGAATCACCCGGCTCGTGAACGGAAAGTTGACGACCGCTCCCCTCGCATAAGGAAATGAACCCTGCCGACAGAGACACTCTTATTATTGGAGGCGGGGTCATCGGACTCTCGACCGGATACTACCTTGCCAAAAGAGGCTTTCCCGTTCGCATCATTGAGAGTGATCCGTCGTTGAACACCAGTTGCTCCGAGGGCAATGCCGGCATGATCGTGCCCTCACACTTTATTCCTCTCGCCGCCCCCGGAGTGATCTCGCAAGGGTTGAAATGGATGCTCAATCCCAAGAGCCCGTTCTTCCTGAGACCCAGACTCGACCCGGCCCTCGCGCGCTGGATCTGGCTCTTCACCCGCCACGCCAACGCAAAACACGTCGCCAATTCTGAAACTCTCCTTCGGGATCTTTCCCTGGAAAGTCGGCGTCTCCATGTCGAGCTCTCAGTTGATGAAAACTTTCCGCTGATTCAAAAAGGTCTCCTCATGCTCTGCCAATCACAAGCGGGACTCGATGAGGAAGGCGAAGTCGCCGAACACGCCCACCGGCTCGGCTTGGAAGCAGAAGTGTGCGACCCGGACCGATTGCGTGAACTCGAACCCAACGCTCGCATCGAAGCCAAAGGGGGAGTTTGGTTCCCCCAGGATTGCCACCTGAGCCCCGGAGACTTTCTAGAGGCCCTTCGCCGGTCCATTCTCAAAAACGGTGGCGAGTTCATCAAAGGGCGCGTCACCGGGATCATCGCGAAAGAGGGCGTTGCTCAGGGAGTGACGACCTCCGAGGGTCAACGCCACACCGCCGAGACAACCATTCTCGCGGGTGGAATTCAGTCTCTCGATCTCGCAAAACAGATCGGCCTGAAACTCCCCATGCAGGGAGGTAAGGGTTACTCCGTGACTCTTCCCACTCCGACACACAACCCAGCTCGCTGCTCCCTACTCAAAGAAGGACGCGTCGCCGTCACCCCGATGGGATCTCAACTCCGGGTGGCCGGAACGATGGAGATCTGCGGTCAGAACACCTCCATCAGCAAGGCCCGCTTACAGGGCGTGATCGAAGCCTTCTGCCGCTTCTATCCGCAATACTCGCCTGATCAATTTGAAGGACTGAAGCCCTGGGTCGGGCTCCGCCCCTGCTCCCCGGATGGCCTCCCCTACCTTGGCAAAGTTCCCAAACTTCAAAACCTCATTGTGGCGACAGGTCACGCCATGATGGGTCTCTCACTTGCGCCGGTCACCGGGCACCTCGTTGCCCAGCTCGTTGCCGGGGAATCACCATCCATCCATCTTGAAGCTCTTTCGCCAGCCCGATTTGGATAAAGGATCACCCTTGAACCCGGACCCAGACCTCGTCAGGCGATCCGGTGCCATTCACGATACGGGCACGCGAGCGATCACAGTAGTATTGAATCGTCGGCTTCACGAGGCGGCGATACTCCCCGAGTCGACTCTCGAACTTCGCAGCGGAATCATCAGCTCTCGGTACTAGGAGCCCTTCACACTTGGGACAATGAGTGCCCTCTCCTTCACGGGTCACTCGATGACACGATTCACATTCCAAGCGGCAAACCACCCGGCGGCGTAGTTCGTCATCGGGCACGTGGAGAACAATCGCGCTAGGCTTCACCTCCAAGGCCGCATCGAGAGCTTCGCCTTGCGGGACCGTTCGTGGAAACCCATCGAGCAACCAGCCCTTCTCCTGCGCCAAGACCCATTCAATGACCATCGGGACCATGATTTTATCGGGAAGAAACTCCCCACGATCGAGGAAAGGTTTGGCCTTCTTTCCGAGATCCGTGTCATCAGAAAGGGCGCGCCTTAAGAGCGCGCCCGTTGAGAGATAGGCAAGGCCATGGGCCTCGGCCAATCGGCGACCCTGGGTTCCCTTCCCCGATGCCGGCGGACCGAGAAAGACCAGGGTGCGATCCTTCATTACTTATTGATAAAGAGTGCCACAATGGCCACCAGAACGATCACCGCGAGAACAATCCAGAGGTAGAGAATCGAAGCGCTGGATGCTTGCTGACCCGAAACCTGCCGCTGTTGGCGACCCTTGATTTTACCCTTGCGAAGGAAGCCATCATACTGACGCTGCAGCAGGTGGGTTTCGATCTGACGCATCATATCGAGAAGCACCCCGACTAGAATCAGGAGACTGGTGCCCCCAAAGAAAGAAGTGACCATACTGTTCGCCCCTAGATCGAGAGCCAGTCCAATGAAGAAGGGCATCATAAAGATCAGGGTAAGGAACATGGCTCCCGCAAAGGTCAGGCGGGTCATGGTAAAGTCGAGGAAATCAGCGGTGGGTTTACCGGGGCGCACGCCGGGAATATAACCACCACCGCGCTTCAAGTTCTCCGCAACTTCGGAAGGCTGAAACATGGTCGCAACCCAGAAGAAACTGAAGAAGAAGATCATGAAACCAGAGATCAGGTAGAACCAGATATCGTTGGGTGAGAGGATATCGCGCATCGTGTTGACCCATTCACTGGTCGGAGCCATTTGCGCAATCAACTGGACAGGCAACTGAAGAATGGCCGTAGCAAAAATGACGGGCATGACACCGGCGTAGTTCACCTTCAACGGAAGATACTGGGTGCCTCCGGACATCTCACGACGACCCGCAACGCGGCGGGCATATTGGACGGCAATTCGTCGCTGGGCCTGGGTAATCGCGATCACCGCAGCAATCACGAAGAGGAAGAGCACCACCATGAGAACGATCAAAAGCGGGCTGAAAGCACTGCTGCGCTCGATGACGAACGTGTTCCAGATCTGAACAATGACGCCGGGAAGAGCTGAGATGATGTTCACCGAAATGATGAGGGAAACCCCGTTTCCGATTCCGCGCTCGGTGATCTGGTCACCGATCCACATGAGGAAGAGCGTTCCTGCGACGATGATCAGAACGGTCTGGGCAATGAATCCTGCGCCGTGTCCCGCCGCAAAAGCAGGGACAAGATCCTGACCAATTTCCACGATCGCTTTGCCAATTCCCGGGAGGAGCGGATTGCTCTCGGGATTCTGAAGTGACTTGGCGAGGAAAAATCCCTGAATCACGGCGATCGCGATGGTTACGAAGCGGGTCCATTGATTGATCTTCTGCTGACCTCCATCCTCTTTCTTAAGGCGGGCAAGCTTGGGAACGACCGCGCTGAGGAGCTGCATCATAATCGAGGCCGAAATGTAGGGCATGATTCCCAAGGCAAAGAGACCCATGCTACTGAGACCACCACCGGAGAAGACGTTCAAGATGGCCCCGACGCCACCACCGGCCCCTTCGGCATTATCCTTGGTCAAAATCTTAAGATACTCACTGATCACATCCATATTCACTCCTGGAAGTGGCAGGTGAACCCCGAGGCGCACGATCACGATCATGGCCATGGTGAAAAGGATACGATCCCGAAGTTCGGGGATTTTCCAGGTATTGGTAAATGCGGAAATCATGGTGGATTGGGTTATCTAGGAAATTATTGAGAAGATCCCTCCCCCATCATCGGGGCGGGATCGTGAATGGACTCGCGCGCTTTCATCATTCCTAGCGTATCCTTCCCTGACCGCTCAAGGCGGCGCAGAGCTTTAAAATAAGAATCGTTGGCGACAGCGAAAGAATTGTTATTGGAGATGTCGGCAACCGCCTTCTCCGTTGAATTATCGAAAGCGGCGAGATCCCGTTTGAGATCTTTATACCGTTCGGCTGCTGCATGAAGCTTGACCGCAGCGGCCTCTGGGTCGGATCCGTCAGAAACGGAATCCATGATGGCAGCCATCTCAGAGAAGGCCTCAGCCTGCCCCTCCATGACCGCCGTTTGGTCGGAGTCCTTCTCGCCACAGGAGGCGACCGTCAGGAATCCCAAAAACGCAAAAAACGCTGTCGCCCGGCGGACCGGGCTCAACGTGTTGATTGCGTGAGATGCGTTCTTCACAAGGGTTTGAAAGAAACCCGGCAATTACAGTTCAAGTGAACCGCCGGCTTTCTCAATCTTCACTTTTGCGGAGGCACTGGCTTGATCCACCGTGACCTTGAGCGCCTTGGTAATATCGCCTTGTCCAAGAACCTTGACCTTATCGGTCTGACCCTTGACGAGACCCACCTCACGAAGAGTGGCCTCGTTCACTTCGGCTCCTGCCTCGAAATAATACTCCAACTGGGAAACATTAACGATGGCGACGGTGTCGCGGAACTGAAGGTTGCTGAACCCGCGTTTTGGAAGACGACGGTGAAGGGGCATCTGACCACCTTCGAAACCTGGGCGAACACCACCGCCTGAGCGGGATTTCTGTCCCTTATGGCCTCTGCCAGAGGTCTTACCAAGACCGGAACTCTCCCCGCAACCAAGGCGCTTTTTGCGATGCTTGGAACCAGGATTGGGCTTAAGATTATGTAAATTCATAGGAATGGATGACTGAATGTTTAAATCATGACTGGTTGGCAGCTTGCGGGAGAAAATGCTTCACTCGCCACTGCACAACGTGGTCGATTAGATTGATTTTTCTTTCTTCTTACCACGGAGGGCAAAGACCTCGTCCTTGGAACGGAGCATACCAAGAGCCTTGATCGTCGCCTTGACCACGTTGGCGTGATTGTTTGAACCAATCGACTTGGCAAGCACGTCGTGGATACCAACGGCCTCACACACTGCACGCATCCCACCACCAGCAATGACGCCGGTTCCTGGAGATGCGGGCTTGAGGAGGACCTTGCCACCACCGGACTCGGCGTAGACTTCGTGAGGAATGGTGACACCGTCGAGCTTGATCTTCACCAAGCTCTTGGTCGCGATACCGGACGCTTTCTTGATGCATTCGGCGACCTCATTGGCCTTCCCGAATCCAACACCGACGGATCCTTTTTGGTTACCGGAGACCACGAGCGCAGAGAAGCTAAAGCGACGTCCACCCTTCACCACCTTGGAACAGCGGTTAATGAATACCACTTTTTCTGTCAGTTCGTTTCCTTCGGAATCGGTTGGAGAAGGATCGCGCTGGCGTCCGCCAAATCCCCCTCGGTTGTTACCGCCGGGACCACCCTGTCCAGGGCCGCCACCGCGGTTATATCCACCGCCGCCACGATTATCACCACCGCGATTATCACCACCGCGGTTGTTGTTTCCTTCAGCAGGCTTTGCGTCCGCGGCAGGCTTGGTTGCTTCTGGAGCTTCTGGAGCTGCTGCAGCGGGCTTGGCCTCTGCAGGCTTGGAGTCTTCGTTATTTGCCATTTTCGTTCGGAGCAAGGATTAGAATTTAAGACCACCTACGCGGGCGGCATCGGCGAGGGCTTTGACCTTACCAGTGAAGATATGACCGCCACGGTCGAAGACGATTACTTCGATCTTGGCATCGAGAGCGCGCTGGGCAACGAGTTTACCAACGGCCTCTGCTGTTGCGATGTTCGCTCCGGTAGCCTCAATTGAGGAATCCAGAGTGGAAGCAGCGCAAAGAGTGGTGCCGGCGATATCGTCGATGATCTGGGCGTAAACGTTTTTGTTCGAGAAGTGCACGGCAAGGCGCGGACGCGCGGCGGTTCCGGAAACTTTTTTCCGGATGCGGCGGTGGACCTTGCGGCGAAGTTCCTTTCGATTGAGAGTGCTCATTATAAATATGAAGTTCTAGGTTTTCGTCAGGAGTTACTTAACGGACTTACCGGCCTTACGGCGGACGTATTCACCGACATATCGGACTCCCTTACCCTTGTAGGGCTCGGGTGGATAGTAGGCCCGCACTTCAGCGGCAAACTGACCGACAAGTTGCTTATCGATACCTTCAACCCGAACCTTGGTGTTGTCTGTCACGGTGACAGTTAACTCACTTGGGATCGGGTGAATGATGGGGTGGGATTTACCGAGACTGAGGTCGAGGTCGGTGCCTTTGACAGCGGCACGGAGACCAACCCCTTGAATTTCGAGTTCCTTAACGTATCCCTCGCTGACACCAACCATCAGGTTGTTGATGAGACTGCGGAAGGTTCCGTGGAGCGCACGCACATTGCGAAGCTCAGAGGAGCGCCCGACGGTAATTTCTTTCTCGTCTTGTTTGATGGTGATTCCTTCGGGAAGGACAATAGAAAGAGTTCCTTTGGGTCCTTCAACGATGACATTGTGTCCGTCGATCTTAAGGGAAACCTTATCGACAACGGGGATAGCTTTGAGTCCTACTCTTGACATGGTTCTGTTTTTTGAGTGAGGGTTACTACCAAACGAAAGCGATGATCTCGCCGCCGACCTTGTCTTTGCGAGCTTTGTGGCCAGTCATCACACCTTTCGAAGTCGAAAGGATGGAAATCCCCATGCCATTGAGGACGCGGGGAATGTCTTGTGAGCCGGAATACTTGCGACGACCACACTTCGAGACCCGCTTGAGATCTGTGAGGGCCGGCACACCTTCAACATACTTGGTCTTAACGACGACCTCGGGGAATTTCCCGGAGGTGTCGACCTCGTAGTTCCAGATGTAACCTTCTTCTTTAAGGATACGTGCGATTTCCACCTTCAACTTGGAGTGTGGAGCGCGAAATGAGTCGTTACCAGCGCGAGAGGCATTCTTCAAACGAATGAGAAAGTCTGCGATGGGATCAGTGAGAGTTGCCATGGTTTTGTAGTGTTCCAGGTCGTAAAATTAGGCGGCGTTCTCTTCCTTGACTTTGTCACGGAAGGGCATACCGAGTGCTTTGAGCATCGCTTTTGCGTGTGCGTCCTCTTTCGCAGAGGTGACGAAGATAAAATCAAATCCGATCTGACGCTTAATCTGGTCGAGTTCGATCTCAGGGAAGATGGACTGATCAGGGAAACCAACCGCGTAGTTGCCGCGGCCGTCGAAAGACTTAAATGGAAGGCCGCGGAAGTCGCGGATGTTCGGGCAGGTCACCGCGATGAAACGCTCAAGGAATTCCCACATATGGGCACCACGGAGGGTAACACGTGCGCCAACGGCTTCGCCCTCACGGACTTTGAAGTTCGCAACTGACTTGCGTGCAAAGACCACGGATGGCTTCTGACCGGTGATCTTGGAGACATCAGTGACAGCATCCTCGACGGCTGCCTTACGCTCATTGGCGTAGTGTCCGACGTGGCAGTTGACCGAAATTTTTTCGAGGCGAGGAACCTCGTTGACGTTTTTAAAGCCTAATTCTTCCTGGAGAGCTTTGACAAGCTTCTCCTCGTAGAGGCGTTGGAGTGTTGGTTTCATTGTAGTTTTGGCGGGTCAGCTTGGTGAATCTGCTTAAGCGCACGGGTTGCTCCCCTATCCGATTCGTTCGAGTGGTTGGAGCGGGCCGGGTTCCTGACATAGTCAAGTGGTCTGGCCTAGACTTTTTTTACGTTGGAGATGTGAATCGGGCCGTCCTGTTCTTCGATACCACCATCTTGGTTGGCTTCGGAGCGCTTGATTGCCTTCTTGATGATGCGGACACCTTCGACGATGACCTGCTGTTTAGCGGCGTTCACGGAGGTGACTGTGCCTTGCTTGCCCTTGTGGTTGCCGGAAATGACAACAACTTCGTCGCCTGGCTTCACGTGCGTTTTAATTTTCATGGTCCGTTAAAAATTTGGAGTGAATTAGAGCACCTCGGGAGCGAGGGACACGATCTTCATAAAGTTCTTTTCGCGGAGTTCACGGGCAACTGGTCCGAAGATCCTGGTGCCTTTGGGGTTGTTGTCCTTGTCGATGATGACAATGGCGTTCTCGTCGAAACGAAGAACAGACCCATCAGCACGACGAACAGGGTAACGGGTGCGAACAACGACGGCCTTGACCACGGAGCCCTTTTTAATGGAGGCAGTGGGAATGGACTCACGAATGTGAGCGGTGATGATGTCTCCGACGCGAGCGGACTTGGTCCGCTTGCCGATGACACCAATCATCTTGGCTAGGCGGGCGCCGGTGTTATCGGCGACCTTGATTTTTGATTCCATCTGGATCATAGCGAAATAGGTATCGTTAAATTGATTGGGAAGTTGCGGGTAATGCCGTGGCTCGAATTAGTGAGTGAGGATCTCGGCAAGTTTCCAGCGCTTGAGCTTAGAAATTGGGCGAGTCTCGACGATGCGGACCTTGTCGCCAACAGCGGCTTCGCCCTTCTCATCGTGTGCATAGAATTTCTTCGACTGCTTGATGATCTTCTTGAACTTAGGGTGAGGGACGCGGTTGACGTATTCGACAACGATGGTCTTCTCCATCCCGGTGGATTTGACGATACCTACGCGAACCTTAAGGTTCTTTTTTTCGGAGGCGTCGGAAGGAACGAAGTCCTTCTTGGGAGTGGTGCTTTCCTGATTTTCAGACATTTTCTTGGAAACGAGTTAAAGGGTTGGTTGGGTCAGGAAGAGTCCTAGGAGGACTTACGCTGACTGAGAGCAGTCATCACCTTGGCGATTTCACGGCGGACGACGCGGCGGCGGGAGGTGTTCTCGAGCTGGCCGGTAGCCTGCTGAAGACGGAGAGTGAGAGCTTCCTCTTTGAGATCGCGGAGGCGGAGCTGAAGTTCGTCGGCCGAGAGTTCGGCGATTTCTTTAAATTTTATTTGTGGCATGACGTGATTCCTTTCGGTCAGTGAGTAGGGTTCTGGTTCCTTTTAAAGGGATCAGTGCTGGGAGCGGGTGACGAAGCGGGTTTCAAAACCGAGCTTGTAGGAAGCAAGGCGCATAGCCTCACGAGCCTGGGACTCGGGGACACCGCCGACTTCGAAGAGCATGGCGCCGGGACGGATCACGGCAACCCAAGCATCCACGGAGCCCTTACCTTTACCCATACGGGTTTCGGGCGGACGGCGGGTGATGGGCTTGTGAGGGAAGACGCGGATCCACGTCTTACCTTTACGCTTCAGGAAGCGGTTAATGGCAATCCGGCAGGCTTCGATCTGTCGGTTGGTCATCCAAGCGCGGCCGAGGGCCTGGAGTCCGAAGTCACCGAAACTTACGTCGGTTCCCCGTTGGGCGTTACCACTCCGGCTGCCACGGTGGGCTTTACGGAACTTGGTTCTTTTTGGCATCAAAGGCATAATTCTGTCCTCCTAAAATTTGTAGTTTGAAATATGGCTGACCTAGGACGCTGGTGCGGCCGGTTTTGCAGCAGGGTTATTTTGATTATTATCTGGGCGACCACCTCCACGGTTGCCACCTCCACCGCGGTTGTCGCCACCGCGATTGTCGCCACCGCGGTTGTCACCACCGCGGTTGTCACCACCGCGGCCACCAGGTCCACGTCGGCGTGGACGATCATGGCCGGCAGGGCGTCCTCCTTTATCGGCATCGTCGTCTTTGTTGATCCAGCATTTGACTCCAATGATTCCATAAGTGGTCTTGGCTTCTGCAAAACCATAGTCGATAGGAACGCGGAGAGTCTGAAGAGGCACTTTCCCCTCACGATACCACTCGGCACGAGCGATATCAGCACCACCAAGACGACCGGCACAACGAATACGAATTCCGTTAGCACCGAACTCCATGGCGGTTTGGACTGCACGTTTCATTGCGCGGCGGAAAGCAATACGACGTTCCAGTTGGATCACGACCTGCTCACAGACGCACTGGGAGTCGAGCTCGGGCTTACGGATCTCAACGATGTCGATCTTAACCTGGGCGCCACCGGCAATCTTACCAATGTCAGTGGTCATTTTCTCGATCTCAGAGCCTTTACGTCCGATCACGAGACCAGGACGTGAGGTGTGAAGAGTCACACGCACGCTGTTCCAAGCACGTTCGATGATCACTTTGGCAAGAGCAGCTCCCTGCAGGCGTCCGGAAATATACTTACGGATGCGGAGATCTTCGTGCAGCTTGTTCGTGTAGTCTTTGCCGCTGGCAAACCACTTGGAGCGCCAGTCCTTATTGACGGCGAGGCGGAAAGCGATTGGATTAACTTTTTGTCCCATGATTCTTTAAAAGGTAAATTGTGATTGGATGGCTTATTCAGCGGACTCGGGAGCCTCGGCGGCTTCCGATTCCTCGGCTGCAGGAGCCACTTGTTTCTTGGGGGCTGTCTTGGCAGCTCCGAAAAGGGTCTTAATGGTGTCGCGCTTCTTAGGTTTACCAGAACGATTCTTGACGTCAGACGCTTCGAATTCGTCGGTCAACGTGATGAAGATATGGCTGGTGCGTTTACGGATCGCACCTGCAGATCCACGAGCACGTGGCTTGAAGCGTTTCAAAGTAGGTCCTGCACCGATGGTTGCTTCCTTGACGATGAGGTCGTCAGCAGAAAGGCCGTTGTTGTTCTCCGCATTGGCGATGGCGCTCTTGAGCGTCTTGCCAATCAGGTGAGCAGATTTCTTCGGGGTGTAGGTCAAAGCGTCGAGAGCCTCGGAGACTGCAAGCCCCTGAATTTCACGAGCAACGTCGCGTGCTTTTTTCGGAGAAATCCGAGCGTATTTGGTGGTCGAACGAACTAACATCAGTTTGTCGGGTCAGAATTGAGAATGATTTTGGCGAGGTCACCGGGTTGAACCGGCACGTCAGGATTGGTGATTGATTGCATCAACAGCCCGCTGACGTTAGGCCGTGTTGCAGCGACCATAGCGTCGCCAATGTGAACTCCGGCCCGTTCGATGCGAAATCGCATTCCAACGGTGAGTTCCGCATCGTGTCCGGCGTTCACTACGACAACTCCGGTGTCGGAGTCAACAGTTACTATGCGGGCTTCTTGAGCGGTCCCCTGCTCGATTTTGCGTTTGGGCTGCTTTCGCAGTCCAAGCGCGGCTTCGAGACTCCGGATTTTACCCTCGACTGCAAGGCGTGCTCCGGGATCGGAAGCAACTGCGGTGCGAAGGTAGTCTTTAAGAACTGGGAGAAGGTCACTGGCGGAAGCATCAAGTTGATTGAGCTTTTCGCTGGCGACCTGATAATCGGTAACGGCGTGGCGGAGTTTGTTGTCACCACCCGCGAAAAAATCTTTTCCGAAGAGGGAGAGGTGCTCCTTAATTTCCTTGAGGGTCTTCGTCTTACCCTCTTCCCTTTCGAGAGAAGCGCTAAAACTCTGGCGAAGATTCTGCAGCTGAAGTTGCAACTGACGATTTTCGCGCTCGAGTTTCTGAAAGGGCGTTTCCTCCTGGGCCCCAGCAACACCCGCGCCGAGAAGCAATGCTCCGACGAAAAGTGAGAAACTGGTGGGAAGGAAACGCATAACAGGGTCTTTCTTGGAAATTACTTCTTACCGATACCACCGTGAGCCTTGAAGATGCGGGTAGGAGAAAACTCACCCAGCTTGTGGCCCACCATGTTTTCAGAAACGAAAACAGGGACGAAGGTTTTGCCGTTATGAACAGCGAAGGTGTGTCCGACGAAGTCCGGAGTGACCATGGAGCGACGGCTCCAAGTCTTGATCGGCTTCTTATTGGCGGACTCGACGGCTGCGTCGATCTTGGCGAGGAGCTTTTGATCAACGTAAGGACCTTTTTTCAGTGAACGTGACATAATAAAAAATGTTGAGTGATTTGAAGAAGGGCTCTAGCGACGCTTGGCCTTACGGCGATCTTCAACGATGAAAATGTTGCTCGCGCTTTTCTTGCGGGTCTTTTGTCCCTTGGTGTGTCCCCAAGGAGATTTGAGGTGCTGACGACCACCACCGGACTTTGACTTACCCTCACCACCTCCGTTGGGGTGATCGACGGGGTTCATGCACATTCCGCGGACGGTTGGGCGAACTCCCTGCCAGCGGGAGCGGCCTGCTTTTCCGGAGATTTCCTTCATGTGATCGCGATTGCCAACCGTTCCGATCGTGGCGAAGCATTCTTCGCGGAACTTGCGGATTTCACCTGAGGGCATCTTGATGAAGGCGTAACCTTCGTCACGGGAAGCAAGGATCGCTTGCTGTCCAGCGGCACGGGCGACTTTACCACCGCAACCGGGGCGAAGTTCGATGTTGTGGATCGCGGTTCCAAGAGGCACGCTCTTAAGAGGCATGGCGTTTCCAGGAGTCGGCTCTACGCGTTCTCCGGCAACAACCTTGGTGCCTACCTTGAGACCGGCAGGGGCAAGAATGTAGCTCTTCACACCGTCCTCATATTGAAGGAGGGCAATGCGGCAAGTGCGGTTGGGATCGTATTCGATTCCGAGCACTTCTGCGGGAACATCAACCTTACGACGCTTGAAGTCGACGAGGCGATACTTCTGCTTATGACCACCGCCGATGTGACGCATGGTAATACGGCCCTGGTTATTACGGCCACCCGAGCGCTTCTTAGGCTCGAGGAGGCTTTTTTCAGGCTTCGACTTTGTGATCTCTTCGAACGACGGCAACATCTTGTACCGGTTCGCTGGAGTAAATGGCTTAAAACTTTTCAGTGGCATTGGAATGTTCCTTTCTGACTGAGATTCCTAAATAAGGGAGAATGATAAAATTAAAGAAGGTCGAGTGAATCGCCGTCCTTGAGACGGACAAAGGCCTTCTTCCAGTGTGCGGTGCGGCCGGCATCAGCACGACGACGACGCTTGGCTTTGCCTGCGCAATTGGCGGTGCGGACATCGAGGACCTTGACCTTGAAGAATTTCTCAACGGCCTGGCGGATCTCAATCTTGTTGGCGCGACGGTCAACCTTGAAGGTGTAGGTATTTTCGTTCTCCTGAAGAAGGGCTGCCTTCTCAGACATGCGAACGGTGTCAATGACTTGGTAAATGTCTCTCATGGCTAGGTCGTGTTAAGCGGTGCGACTCGCGAGGGTTTGAAGGGCATCGTCAAGGATGACGATGATGTCGTGATAGAGGATCTCTTCGATGTTCACGTTTTCAGAAGTCTGAAGAAGCGTCCATTTGACGTTGCGTCCGGCAAGGTAGGTGGAGGTGGTAAACTGACCGCCGATGACGAGGACCTTTTTGGAATCGGTGAGGGCACTGATGGTCTTCACGAAGTCCGAGGTCTTTCCTGAGGGAATCTCGACAGAAGAAGTCGAAATAACTGCTCCTTCTGCGATCTTGTCACCGAGGACACGCTGAAGTGCGAGGGTGCGGATCTTTTTAGGAACGGTCTTGGCGTAGGAACGGTTACGTGGGCCGAAAGCGACACCACCACCGACAAAGATCGGGGCTTTACGGTCACCGTGACGGGCGCCACCGGTGCCTTTCTGGCGATACATCTTCTTACCGGTTCCGCGAACTTCTCCACGGGTTTTGGTCTGGGCGGTTCCCGAACGACGGTTCGCCTGGTAGGCAACGACAAGGTCGTGCACTGCCTGACTGCCTTTTGAGCCATCGGCAACGAGCTGGATGTTGGCCTTTTCGGCGTCTTGAATTGTGAATGCTGACATGGATCAGGTTCTTTCTTCTAAAGGTTTCTTACTTGGCAGCAGTCTTCTTGATGGCCGGACGAACGGTAACGTAAGCGCCGTTGTGACCAGGAACTGCTCCTGAGATGAGGATGACTCCGTCTTCGGGACGGACTTGTACGATTTTAAGATTTTGCGTGGTGCGCTGGACGACGCCATCGTGTCCTGGCATCTTCTGGTTCTTCCAAACGCGGGCAGGAGTCGAGCCGGCACCAATAGCACCAGTTCTGCGGTGCATCATGTGGCCGTGACCGTCAGGCTGGCCGTTGTGGCCGTGACGTTTCACGTTACCTTGAAAGCCCTTACCTTTGGTGGTGCCGATGACATCGACCCACTGGCCGTCTTCAAAGAGAGCAGCACCGGGGTGGCCTTCTTCCTTGTTCGGAAGGTCTGCGTCGCTCGAGAAGCGGAATTCTTTGACAAGCTTCTTAGCACCGGTGGCGCCGTGCTTGGCCTGGTGAGTCCGCTCAGGGAGGTTGAGGCGGCGCTCCTTCTGGTCGTCATAGGCGACCTGAATGGCGGAATAGCCGTCCTTCTCCGTGGTCTTCACCTGAAGAAATTCGTTTCCGTTCACGTCGACGACAGTGACGGGGATCATGCAGCCTGCCTCTGCGTCAAAGACGCGGGTCATACCGACTTTTTTACCGAGGATTCCGAGTGACATTGGTCTGGGTTCCGTAGTGGAAAGGTAGAGTTAAAGGAAAAGATTAAATGTGGATCTGAATGTCGACACCAGCGGGGAGGTTGAGCTTCTTGAGCTCGTCCACGGTGCGGGCGGTTGGGTCAACGATGTCGAGGAGACGCTTGTGTGTCCGGACCTCGAACTGGTCGGCGGATTTTTTGTTCACGTGAACCGAGCTGTTAACGGAGAACTTCTCAATCCGGGTGGGCAGAGGGACGGGGCCGGCGACTTTGGCTCCAGTGCGCTTGGCAGTTTCAACGATCTCGAGGGTAGAGCGGTCGATGGCCCGGTGGTCGAATGCGCGAAGGCGGATGCGGATTTTCTGATTCATGGTAGAAAGGTTGTCTTGGTAAGTGAGAGGGTCTTAATAACCGCCGCCGCGTTCGGCAACGAGTTTGTCAACGATGGTACGAGGAACTTCCTCGAAGCTGCTCGGCTCCATGGTGTAGGAGGCACGACCGGATGAAAGAGTGCGAACGTCGGTGGCATATCCGAACATTTCAGCGAGAGGGACAGCGGCAGAGACATTGGCGATGGGGCCTTTGGTCTCGATCTCCTGAATCTGTCCGCGGCGGCGGCTAAGGTCGCCCATGATGTCACCCTGGAATTCGTCAGGAGTCGCGATTTCGACATCCATGACGGGCTCGAGGAGAATTGGTGAGGCCTGCTTGAAGGCATCCTTCATCGCAAAGATTGCCGCGATCTTGAAAGCATTGTCGTTGGAGTCCACTTCATGGAAGGAGCCGTTCTTCACGTCAACGTGAACATCGACAACGGGGAAGCCAGCAACGAGACCGTTGGTCATGGCATCCTCGATCCCGTTCATGACGGCCGGGATGTAATCCTTTGGAATCGCTCCGGCGGTGATGGAATTCTTAATGGTCAGACCGCTCCCCTGCTCGCTTGGCGCAATTTCGAGAATGACGTGGCCATACATCGCTTTGCCGCCGTTGACAGCATCGCGAATGAACTTGCCTTCACCCGTTGCCTTGGCGGTGATGGTTTCGCGGTAGGCAATCTGTGGCTTGCCGACGTTTGCGTGGACGTTAAACTCACGCTTGAGGCGATCGATGATCACTTCGAGGTGGAGTTCGCCCATGCCGGCGATGATGGTTTGTCCGGTCTCTTCGTCAGTGCGAACCACGAAGGTTGGATCTTCATCGGAAAGACGCTCAAGGCCGATCGACATCTTGTCAGAGTCAGCTTTGGTGCGGGGTTCGACTGCCATCGAAATGACGGGAACCGGAAAAACAGGAGGCTCCAGAAGAATTCCGGACTGCTGGTGGGAAAGGGTGTCTCCGGTTTGGACATTCTTAAGACCAACGAGAGCCGCGATGTCGCCGGCGAAGCAGCTCTCGATCTCCTCGTGCTTATCGGCTTGCACCTGAATCAAACGACCCACGCGCTCCTTTTGTTTGGTGCGTGGGTTGTAGATCATGTCTCCCTTGGAGACAGTGCCGGAGTAGACCCGGAAGAACACGAGTTTGCCGAAGAATTTGTCGCTCCAGAGTTTGAAGGCTAGAGCGCAGAATTTTTCAGTATCGGAGGTTTGCACCTTTACGATGCTTTGCTCGTCCTTGGTGTCGATTCCCTCAGCAGGAGGGACATCGAGCGGGCTTGGAAGATAATCAACAACGGCATCGAGGAGGAACTGAACACCTTTGTTTTTGAATGCAGAACCACCGGCGATGGGGACGAGCGCATTACTGATGGTAGCACGACGAAGACCTGCTTTAAGTTCCTCGACCGAAATGGGCTCCTCCATGAGGAACTTCTCGCCAACTTGCTCGTCAACGTCTGCGACGGCTTCGGCGAGATCAGAGTAGGCATCTTCAGCCAAGAGAAGCTGGTCTTCAGTGAGATCAGCGATCTCGTAGGTTGAGCCGATGATGTCGTCGTCTGTGTAAAGAACGGCCTTTTTGTTGAGAACGTCGATCTGACCGCGAAGAGTATCTTCGGAGCCAATTGGAATGAGGATACGAACGGCGCGCGCACCGAGCTTGTCGCTCACCTCTTTGATCACCCTTTCGAAGTCTGCGCCGACGCGGTCCATCTTATTGACGAACACGATGCGTGGGACCTTGTATTTGGTGGCCTGGCGCCAGACAGTCTCGGACTGTGGTTGGACTCCGGCAACACCGCAGAAGACAACAATCGCCCCGTCTAAGACACGGAGCGATCTTTCAACCTCGGCAGTGAAGTCGACGTGACCCGGAGTATCAATGATGTTGATACGCTGGTTCTGGCCGGAGAAGAGTTTGGAGACCCCTTCTTCAACACGCTGAGTCCAGCTACAGGTGACGGCGGCGGAGGTAATGGTAATCCCCCGCTCGCGTTCCTGCTCCATATGATCTGTGGTGGTGGCACCATCGTGCACCTCACCGATCCGGTGGATCATGCCAGTGTAGAAAAGAATCCGCTCAGTGAGCGTGGTCTTACCCGCATCGATGTGCGCAGTAATCCCAATGTTCCGAGTCCGCTCAAGCGGCACGGCACGGGTGGGGATTTCTGCGATTTTAGACATCAGTTTGGAGAGGGTAAGAAATTCTTTGAACGTCAATTAGAAACGGAAGTGGGCGAAGGCGCGGTTGGCCTGCGCCATCTTGTGAACGTCGTCGCGCTTGCGAACGGAGTTTCCGGTGTTGTTTGCAGCGTCTTTGATCTCGTTAGCGAGAGCGACGTGCATGGGAGTGCCCTTCTTGGCACGGGCGAAATTGATGATCCAACGCATTCCAAGAGACTCGGAGCGATTGGCGTCTACTTCGAGAGGCACTTGGTAGGTGGCTCCACCCACACGGCGGGACTTCACCTCGACGCGAGGCTTGGCGTTCTCGATTGCGCGGGTCAGGATTTCAAGCGGGTCGATCGTGTCGGTGCCTTCGTTCGCGCGATCAATCGCGGCGTAAACGATGCGCTCGGAGAGTGAACGCTTGCCGTCTTTCATGACCTTGGAGATCAAGCGGCCGACAACTTGGCTGTCGAACTTGGGATCTTTGTAGTCCTTCTTGGGATAAACTCTTTTTCTGCGTGCCATGATGGTGGTGGATCAGATCTTAAAATGATTGGGAAAATTACTTCTTGGCATCCGGCTTCGGACGCTTGGCTCCATACTTGGAACGACCTTGCATCCGCTTGGTGACTCCGAGGGTATCGAGAGCGCCGCGAACGATGTGATAACGCACACCTGGAAGGTCTTTCACACGACCGCCACGAATCAGGACGATGGAGTGCTCCTGGAGGTTATGACCTTCTCCGCCGATGTAGGCGATGACTTCATAGCCATTGGTGAGACGGACTTTAGCAACCTTACGGAGAGCGGAGTTTGGCTTCTTCGGCGTGCGCGTGTAAACCTGAAGACAGACGCCACGGCGCTGTGGGCAGTTGTTAAGAGCCGGTGATTTCGACTTGGTGACTGCTTTCTTACGACCTTTGCGGACGAGTTGATTGATGGTGGGCATAATGCGATCGTTATGGGATGGCGGTTAAGCTGGTTCTAATTGAGAGGATTCGTGAAACTTGTTGCTGATTCTCAACCGGTGGGGTCGCCGGGAGCTCAGCGAGATTCCTCGCTAGAGCCATTTTTCCGGTGTGCGCCCGATAGTTTTAAATCGTATTGAAGGAGCTGAAACGTTGATTTCCGTAGAAGTCTGGATCGCCAGCCCCGATTTGGGGGCGCGACTCTAGAAATAAAACGAGATCTGGCAAGGGGTTTCTCGTGAAATTTCTTAAAAACGTTCTATTTTTTCGAATTCGCTCCCTTCCTACCCCCCTCAATGACCGTAAACAGGGAGCTTTAGAGGAATTTCGATTCCGACCTGATTTCCCTCTTTTAATTAAGAATTCTCAACCAAATTCGGGAAATAGCCTATTTTGCACTAATTTTCAGAAATTTACGAGCTCGTAGATCGACTCTCCTGCCAAAGCGATCCTCTCCCCGAATTGGTAAAGCTGGACCTAAAGGTCATCGGCGCCGGCCAACACCAGCACGACGTTGACCAACACCTGCCTCAAAGCGCCCATCCACTCTACCCCGTCGGCTGGGTCCTCCTGCGTGACGCCACCCACACCCTCATGAAAGCCACCGGCCTCATTCGCCGGACTGGCCTTCGCCACCGCATGTCTAGGAGCCCCTCGCCTTCCGCTGCGACATCAAAACGTCCTTGATCAACTTCCCGCTGCTTCGCTGAACTCAGCAACCAGGAATCTTAGCGAGATCATGGCACGTGACAAAGGAACAATTCTGAAAATCACTCACGGGGCAAAACCCGAAGTCGCACAAAGGATCTTGTTGCAATCGTAGCTGGCACATTCGTCGTAAGGGTCGGAGATTCGAAGGTAAAGGTCGAACGCCCGTCACCCCCATGAACCTCGCTCACAAAATTCAACATCTCTCCTGCCGGAGTCCAATTGTCGAGATCATCAGAGAGTTCGATCACCACGATTGCATCGTCAGCCGCGAGGTTCCTGGGGAAGGTCACCGTGAAACGACCCACCGCCGAAATCGCAGGAACGAGAATCTCGCCGCTGCCATTGGAAATCGTATCACTGGTGCCGAAGGCATACTCAGCGAAAGCATTCAAACCATCGCCATCGAGATCCGCCGTGAAATCTCCAACAAAGGCAAGCCCGTCACCGATCCCGGCACTTCCAAGAGCACCGACACTCGAGCGCCAATTACCCCCGATATTGCCATCAGGATTTGTTTGTGGAGAGACCAAGACAATGCTGGGACCACTGCCGTCGGGAGCTTCTGGCCATGGGTATTTATCATTGTAGGTGATGTCCCGAATGACTCCACCACTCCCTGAGAGCACCAGCCTCTCCCCTCTTCCGGAAAGCCCGGTTTCATTCTGAAACTCACCCGCAATAATTCCATTGAGACTCGACCCATACCGCTGCACAAACGCGGCCTGATTTCGAACGATCAAGATCCGTCCTCCGGCGGGAATCTCTTTGATGGCGGAAACGGAAAAAGCGAAGTCGAGCCCGGTCGTAAACGACACTCCATTCAAATCCACCGGGCTTCCGGAGATGTTTAAAATCTCCAAATACTCAAAAACGTTGGTGGTGATATACCCCGCCGCGATTTCAGAAGCTGTCGGCTCAGTCGGCAGATACATGATCTCGGAAATAACAAGATTCGACGGGCCAGCCAACTCGGCGCCCACGACGAAGATCGCCGTTTTGGGAGCCCCCCATTGTTGACCATCATAAGCACGGGCTGTCACGATCGAGGTCTCATTGAGTGTAACCGAACCTCCTTGGATTGCCGAAGCCAAGGGCGCACCTCCGGGTCCCCGTGGGTCCGATCCATTGGCCGTATAATAAACGTTCCCTTGCGGAGTCGTCATCGAAAGTGAGAACCCAACCGGCACCACTCCCCCGTTGTTGTTGAAGCTCGGTGGCGCGAAGAATTTCGAATCAATCCACTCCGATCGCGCTTTCAACCAGCCCTTCAAATGCGAAACCTCCTTGAGCCACCCGCTGGTTCCATTCTCGGCGTAATTGTTCCCGGTCACGCCGCCTGGAGCGACCGCAGACCATCGTTGAAAGTTACGAACCTGGGCCTCGCTCAGCTCAGATTCCATGAGGGAAATAATGGCCTCCATATTTCCTTGCCCGAACTCACTCCCGCGAAGCTCATACCAACGGTCAATGACCTTTTGGAAAATGTCTGGCCGTGCTGTCACGAGTTGGGGATTAGCCATATTGAAGGTTTGATTTTGAGACGCATTAAATCCAAAAAGGAGACCAAACCACTCGAACTGGGTATCGAACCAGGTGAAGCTCGTATCTGTCGTATTCGCTTCCCATCGCAAGGGATTGTCGTCGCGACCATCCCGTGAACCCATCGTGCGGTCATAGTCCCAAACCGGGCCGGCTTTCATTTTACCGCCGCGATCAAGATGAAAAAACTGACTCAGTCGTCCCCAGTCAGGATCCATCACAAGAATATTGAGCCAAAAGTGATCAATGAAATCATCAACATCCATATATTCGGAAAAGTGCTTTCCGGTGGATGGATGAATCCCGTTCGAGGCGCGAAGGGCAACCGTCAACTCATTAGAAATCCCCCTGAGGTAAGATCGCTGCTGTGCGTTCAACTCATTCACATTGCCATCCACGTAGACCATTCCATTTCGGAACCCACTCACCGAAAAGGTGGCCTCGCCCGGATCGCTTCGATCATTTTTGAAAATATACCCCCCACTAATTTCGGGCTGGGTGGTCTCCCACGGACGGGTCTTCTTAATATCGACACGATTCTTATCGATCTCGATCTTGTCCATCAAGGCGTAGACCCCGAAGTAATCAGTTGATGTGAGTTCCGATCCCGAGACGTCGCTATACAACTCCACAAAACGCGTCCCCGGAGCCCATTGTCCAATCTCGTTGCTCAAAGAATAAATGAACGGATTCCGCATCAGAGAACGGTCAAAAGAGTAACGGGCACTGAGAATCCAATCTGCTTCCGACGAAAAACCCAACGGCTTGATATCCTGATCCGCTCCAAACTCATCCCACGTCTCGAGAGACATGCTGTATTTGGGATTCCCCGCCGAACTCGATCCACGCTTTCGATAACCACCCCTCGTGGCGATGACAGGATCACCATCAAGAGTCGTCCTTCCAGTCACCTCATCAGGCTCATAGATGAGCATAAAGGTATCTTTGCGCAGCGAAGAACCGGAGTCCGGTGGCGCGCCTTTCCCAAAGGAGGACAACAAGATCACGGGCAGATCCGAGGAAAACGAAGCCTCCGTCCCAGCCAGCTTCATGAACCCTTCGGTCCGGCCAAGCCCGTCCAATGATCCCACCTTGAAGGCACGGGCTCGAACCAAGGTCGAACCATTGATCGCAATCGGCCCCGAATACTCCGGAGAGGGCGCATTGATATCGTTGTTCGGAAGGCTTCCGTCTATGGTATAATGAATGACAGCCTCCGGGTCAGCGTGACTCAGCCTCACCGAAAAATCGTCAGTGAAAGCGCGACTGGTAACACTGTAAACGACCTTAGCCGGTGGTGTCGCGCTCGGCGGGCCGTTCGGATTGGAAGGTGTTGATGAACTAAAGTAGCCATCAATCGACGGCCCGGAAAGGTCCTGCACCTCTCCCTCCAATTCGGAGATGATGATGAAGTCATTGCCTCCCGCCGAGCTGTTCAACGCCTGAATCGCGAGAATATTCTCCCCCTCGATAAGCTTCCCCGCAAAATCAAGAACGTAGTTTTCATAATCCTCACCGGGATCAACCTCCCCGCTCAATACTGCCAGGGAATCAAAATTCAAAGGGGCGGGGATATTCGCCGCGGCCACCGGCTGGCCATTGAGATAAGCCGAAAAACCATCATCAATTTTCACCTTGAGAGTCATCCCTTGAACTCCAGCCGGATCTACAATCTGGAACGGGAAACGGAGATAAATAGACCCGTTGTTGAATCTCATCACTGACTGCACATCCCCTCCCGCCCCGATCTGAGCGCCCTCCGCTCCGCCGTAACCATATCCCACCGCTGAAAATGCTTTGGTCCAAGTGGAATCGTCGAAGCCCGAATTTTGCCACGTCGTCCCGATTTCCGAAGATGGCACCAAGTAAGTCAAAGCAGCCCCCACCGGAAGGAAGACCTCCTCGCCAATCGGCCCGCCATTTCCAGCCCCATAGGAAACATCCTCGTATTGCTTTGGATACGATGGATGAAAGGACGTGGTCAACGTCGCCCCATCAGGTTTTGTCAGTCCTAAAAATTCACCAGCCGCATCCAAGCTAAAGTTGGCATGAAGCTCCGATCCCGCGACAGCCCGATCATTTTCTGACGCAAAAACGATCACGTAGCCTCCCGCAGGAATGATCACGTCCGGAAAGGTCCACTTCTGAAAATCATTGGCATCATCACTCAGGGTGTATCCCAGCGCCGAAACCGGAGCCGCCTCCGGATTGTGTATTTCGATCCAGTCAGAGGGGGCTCCATCTTCATCAACCAGTCCTACCCCAGAATTGCCCGCCAGAAATTCCGTGATTACGAGATCAGCTCGAACGAAATCTAAGGACCCAAAAACCAAGGCTATTGCAATTGCGCCTGCAAACGGGCTGAGGATTCGATGGTCACTATTCATAATGTGTTTCTCTACACTACTGACGATCTAGTGAATCCTCCAACTCAAATCTTGAAAATCTAAATTCCCCTCAGAAATTTCCGTCTCACTTTCACGAGTCTGCCGCAATCGAGAACCCTTCCACCATCTCAATTTGAGATTGTCATGGGATGAAAGAAACGTTCCTTATCCAAAGCAGCTTTCCGCTCCTCCTTACCCTCTCCGATAAGGACATCCTCGTGCTCACGGCCTACATCCTTTCCGGAGGAGATCGTAAGCACAACGTGTTCGCAAAGTAGCCATCATCAGATTAAGAATCATCAAAACTTTCATTTTGACAACTCAAAGTCTCTCGTTTATGTCGAGGGCATGAAACGATTTTTCGCTCTCGTCGCCGCTTTTGCGGTCGTCAGTTGCACTCAAAAGGAAGAGGCCTCAACCGATGGTCCCATCGTCACCACGGTGGGGATGATCGCCGACGTCACCCGCGAAATCGTGGGCGACAAACGCGCGGTCATCAACATCATCGGCGAAGGCACCGACCCCCACGTCTACAAGGCTTCCAAGGGCGACATCGACCAAATCCAATCCGCCTCCCTCGTTCTCTTCAACGGCCTCCTACTTGAAGGCAAGATGGGCAGCATTCTCGACGGCAAAAAATCCGCCCACGCGGTCGGTGAAAACCTCGACGGAGTTGAGCTCATCGGCGGAGCTGGCCACGCCGATCCCCACCTCTGGATGGACCTCTCCATTTGGTCAAAGGTCGCCGACCGCATCGCCGAGCAAGTCACCAAGCTCGATCCCGACAGCAGCAAGATCTACCAGAAGCGCCTCACAATCTACCAACAAAACCTCAACGACCTCCACACCTACGCGCAGATGGCCCTGGGCTCCATCCCCGTAGACCAACGAGTCCTGATCACCGCGCACGATGCTTTTTCTTACCTCGGTCGCGCCTACGGCCTCGAGGTCCGCGGCATTCAAGGGATCTCCACCGAATCCGAAGCCGGGCTGAAAGAGATCGAAAACCTCGTCACCTACCTCGTTGATAAAAAGATCCCCTCCGTCTTTGTCGAAAGCTCGGTCTCCGACAAGAGCGTCAAAGCCCTCATCGAAGGGGCCGCCGCCCAAGGTCACACCGTCATCATTGGCGGCGAACTTTACTCGGACGCCATGGGCCCCGTGGGCACCTACGAAGGAACCTACCTCGGTATGATGGATCACAACATCACCACCATCGCCCGCGCCCTTGGCGGCTCCACCCCCGAAAAAGGATTCCAAAACAAACTCTCTCATTAGATGTAAATGCTCCCCGACCATCCACCCGAGTTTCCCCTCGCGGTTCACGACCTCACCGTCGCCTACCATCGCAAGCCCGTCCTCTGGGATCTCGATCTCAATATCCCCGAAGGCAAGCTCGTCGGAATCGTTGGCCCCAATGGAGCCGGCAAATCCACCCTCCTCAAAGCCTGCCTCGACCTCATCCCAAAAACCTCGGGCGAAGTCCTTATCTACGGCAAGCCCTACGAGCAACAACGCGATCTCATCGCCTACGTTCCCCAGCGCGAATCGGTCGACTGGGACTTCCCGGTCAGCGCTCTCGACGTTGTTGCGATGGGCACCTACCGTAAACTCGGTTGGTTCAAACGCGTTGGCAAAGCCCAACGTGAACAAGCGCGCGCCGCCCTCGACCAGGTTGGCATCGGCCACCTCGCCGACCGCCAAATCTCCCAGCTCTCCGGCGGGCAACAGCAACGAGTCTTCCTCGCCCGCGCCCTCGTCCAAGATGCCGAAATCTACTTCATGGACGAACCGTTCGCCGCCGTCGATGCCGCCACTGAACAAGCCATCATCGAGCTTCTTCAAAACCTCAACGCCCGCGGCAAAACCGTCCTCTGTGTCCACCACGACCTCGCCACCGTGTCACGCTACTTCGACTACCTCGTCCTGCTCAACATGCGCATCGTCGCCAGCGGACCCACCGCCGAAACCTTTACGCGCGAGAACCTTCATAAAACCTACGGCGGCAAACTCAACCTCCTCGACGACGTCGCCGAGGCCCTGAAAAACATCGGACGCTAAGATGCTCGAAACCCTTATCGACACCCTATTTCTTAAGACTCACAACACGCGCCTCGTCGTGTTGGGAGTCACCTTTCTGGGTGCCGCCGCCGGACTCATCGGCTCCTTCCTCCTTCTCCGCAAGCAGTCCCTCCTCGGCGACGCCCTCTCGCACGCCACCCTCCCCGGCATCGGCATCGCCTTCGCCGTCATGACGGCCCTCGGCATGAATGGTCGCAGCCTTCCCGGGCTCCTCCTCGGCGCCACCATCACCGGACTCCTCGGCGTCCTCGGCGTCCTCGCGATCCGACGCACCACCAAACTCAAAGACGACGCCGCGATGGGCATCGTCCTCTCCGTCTTCTTCGGCCTCGGCATCGCGATCCTCGGCATGGTTCAAAAAATCCCCGGTCAATCCTCCGCCGGACTGGAGTCCTTCATCTATGGAAAGACCGCCTCCATGATCGAAGCCGATTTCATCCTCATCGCCATCACTCTCACGATCTCCGTCTTCGTCAGCCTCCTCATCATCAAGGAACTCACGCTCCTCTGCTTCGACTCCAATTTCGCCTCCACCGAAGGCTGGCCCGTCCTTGTTCTCGATATCCTCCTCATGGGCCTCGTCACCGCCGTCACCGTCGTGGGCCTCCAATCCGTCGGCCTCATCCTCATCATCGCCTTCCTCATCACCCCCGCGACCGCCGCTCGCTTCTGGACCCACCAACTCCGCCACATGCTCTGGCTCGCCGCCATCATCGGTGCCGTCTCCGGCTGGCTCGGAGCCTCCATTTCCGCTCTCTATCCCAACTTCCCCGCCGGGGCCATCATCGTCATCACCGCTGCCGCCATCTTCCTCATCAGCATGATCTTTGGCCGGGCCCAGGGCGTCTTCCCCCGCTACCTCCGCCATCGCCAACTCCAGAAAAAAGTAGGCCGCCAACACCTCCTCCGCTCCACCTACGAGATTCTCGAAAACTCCCAGGAATCCAAACCGCTCAAAAACCTTGCCATCCCGCTCGAACTTCTTCGTAAGCACCGCTACTGGGCCAAGGGTGAACTCTCCAAACTCATCCGTCAGGCCCGCGCCGAGGACCACATCGAACGCCAGCCCTCGGGTGAACTCCGCCTCTCCGAATCCGGCTTCGGCGAAGCCTCCCGCATCACCCGGAACCACCGGCTCTGGGAAATGTATCTCATCACCCATGCCGACATCGCCCCCAGCCACGTCGACCGCGACGCCGACATGGTCGAGCACCTCCTCGGGGCCGAAATCGTCCACCAACTCGAAGCCGAACTCGAACTCTCAAAATCCACCATCGAGTCGCCCCACGTTATCTAACAAGCCCCTCAACCAACTCTCCGCAGCGCCTGTCCAAGTGGCGAGGGCGCCACCACTCCTTTCTCCACCCAATCCATGAACATCAACGACTTCCACATCATCACCGTCGGCGTGCTGTGTGCGATGGCCTGCGCCCTTCCCGGCATCTTCCTTCTCCTTCGTCGTATGAGCATGATGGGTGATGCCATCAGCCACGCCGTTCTCCCCGGTCTCGCCATTGCCTTCCTCGTCTCAGGCTCGCGCACCAGTTGGGGAATGTTTTTCGGCGCAGCCGTCGCCGGAGTCCTCACCGCTCTCTTCACCCAATGGATCACCAAATTCGGCAAAGTCGAACGCGGAGCCGCCATGGGGATTGTCTTCACCACCCTCTTCGCCATCGGACTTCTCATCATCGAACAAGGAGCCGGGAATGTCGATCTCGATGCTGGTTGCGTCCTCTACGGAGCACTCGAATACACCCCGCTCCACCTCGTCACTCTTTTTGAATCGGAAACCCTCATTTGGCAAATTCCCCACGCCGCCATGGTGGTTGGCACTACCCTGCTCTTCAACATCATCATCATCACCCTCTTCTACAAGGAACTCACGGTAGCCTCGTTTGACCCCGGCCTCGCCGAAACCCAAGGCTTTCACCCCAAAGTGATCCACTACCTTCTCATGACCATGGTCGCCGTCACCACCGTGGCCGCCTTCGAAGCCGTCGGCTCCATCATCGTCATCGCCATGCTCATCGTGCCACCCGCGACGGCCTTTCTCCTCACCCATAAGCTCCCGGTCCTCATCGGGATGAGCCTCGCTCTCGCCGCGCTTGCCGCCATTCTCGGACACCTTTCCTCACAAGCTCTTCCAACGCTCGTCGGACTCCCCGAAACGACCAGCTCGGGTATGATGGCCACCATGTCCGGCTTCCTCTTCCTCCTCGCCTGGCTCTTCGGCCCCCAAGGCCTCGTCAAACGAAACACCGGCGAACTCATCGAGCCCGATTGACCGCCAATCTGAAAATCGCGCTAATCGTCAGCTCTTTGGCAAACCATGTTGGGCCCAGAAGCCGACGAGACTTTGGTAAGAGCCGCGGAAAAGATTGCGCTCGAGGGGCCGGTCCATGTTTCCAAAATATTGCTGATTCCGATAAGGCCCGTAGCTATAAACCTTCGGATTGGAGCGGCGATTCGCCCATTCGACTCCGCCGTATTGCCACATCGTCCAATGTGACCAGAGACCGTATTGTTTCACCAAACCCTCGGGACTTCCAGGGGCGGCAAAGACAGACCCCGCTCCACTTTCATGCGAATACAGAGCGAGCCAATACGGAGCTCTCAGCAGTCGGGCCCGGGTTCTCGAATCAGCAGACCGGGTCTGCCGCTTCATCGCCTCGCTATTCTCCAGATAGGTGATTGGGATCACTCCAGTGCGAGCTTCCACCCGATCCATGAATCTCAAAACCTGCGAAAGCGAGAGATCCCCATCGTAATCACCGCACAATAAAAGAGGAGCAGCCCCGGCGGGACGTCGGCTGGAGAGAGATTGTGCCCGGCTCACGAATTGATCGGCTTGGCTCTCGGGGCTCTTGTGCTTTTGAACCCGGTAGTAGATCCCCGCCAGAAGTCCCACCCGATCAGCCGAAGCAACAAACGAACCACATTTTTCATCAAGATCTCCTCCCTTGCCAGCCCGCGCGATCAATCCGCGCGCGCCATTTTCTTTCAAGGAGGAAACATTGCGCTCGGAATATCCGCTCCCGGAACGATGCCGCTCCTTGGGGTCATAGGCCGAAACGTTGATGATTTCATGCGAACTCCCGGAATAGTTTTGCGACGGCGCATAAACTCCACGCGTCGAAGTCAGATTGGATCTCACTGCCGGTTCGGGAGAACATTGCGTCAAGAGGATCGTCAGCGGGAAAAAGAGGAGACGTTTCATGGGGTCGTCGAAATCCTACCCTTCCAAAAATATCCTTCCAACCGAAAAGCATCACCCAAGGAAAGAAGGAGCATCGCCAAGCCCGCTGAAGCAGACTACAACGCCGCCGCGACCATGGCTGCCTGCACTCCTTCCGTCTACGAAGTCTTCGACCATCAGAAGACCGACCTCCTCATTTCTCTCCTGAATCATTCTGCCAAAATGACAACCGTCGTTGTTTTTTTGAGATCCCGAGAGAACGTCCACGCCCTCACCTCCGCCCTCAGCGCCGCCGGGATTTCCGTGGACTCGGTGCACGGCAACAAGAAACCCGAACTCCGCGAGAGAACCATCAAAGAACTTCTCGAGGGCAAATTCCGGGTCCTCGTCGCCACCGAATCCGTCGTGCGCGCCACCAATCTCGCAAAGGTTGGGACGGTCATTTATTTCGAGTTTCCTGAAAAGGATGCCGATTACCTCGATCACCTCGAAACGGCCGAAAGAGTCCTGAGTTTCAGCACCCAGGACGAACACCGCCTCCTTCTCAAGTTGGACAAACTCGTCCCCGACGGCATTCCCCGCGAACGACTCGAAGGCTTCCCTTACGCCACTCAACCGAAAAACAAACGAGGTGCCGGCGGAGGAAACAAAACCCAGTCTAAGCCCCTTCAACACAAGAAGCCCAAGCTCAAAAACAAAGGCCCGCGCCGCAAAACCGGTCGGACGCGAAAGCGCTGATGGCTCTTGAAATCCTCTACCGCGATGACGCCCTCATCGCCGTCAATAAGCCTGCCGGACAGCTTGTCCATCCGTCCGACCATCCCCACCCGGATGACGAGGTCACGATGAAGATTCTTCGCGACCAGATTGGACACAACGTCCACGCCCTCCACCGCATCGACCGCCCCACTTGCGGCGTTCTTCTCTTCACGACAGATCCCGACATCGTCCGCATCCTTCGCCCGGCCTTCGACAACCAACTCGTCAAAAAATCCTACCTCGCCGTCGTCATCAATCACCCCGCCGATGACTCCTGGATCTGCCGGGAGCCTCTGCGCAAAAAAGAAGGTGCCCCGCTCCGCGAAGCAATCACAGATTTCCAAGTTCTCGACCGCCTACCGAACAAGCTTGCCCTCGTCGAAGCCCGCCCAAGAACCGGCAGATTCCATCAAATCCGCCGCCACCTTCTTCACGCCGGCCATCCCATCGTTGGTGATTATTTCTACGCCGGCATCGAGCGATGCGATGAGCTGAGCTCCCGTCTCGACACCGGAACCCGCATGCTTCTGCAAGCCAAAGCGATCACCCTGGCACATCCCGTCACCGGAGATTCACTCACCATCACCGCCCCGCTGGACCCCATGATCCAACAGGTGATCGATCCCCAATCACGAAAAAACCCCGGCGGAAAATCCACCGGGGCTTCTGTTTTTTAAAAGTTAGAAACGATGAGAGTTTAGTCCGTGTAAGCCTTATGACCCTCTTTCTTGAGGTCCTTCAACTTGCCAAGGATCTCGTCAGCTTTGGCTTCATCTTCCGCGATGAAGGCAAGCTCGAGTTCGCAAAGAGCCACGTAGCTCAAACCCACAAGGCGCTTGAAATCAGCAGTGCCCTTTGCCAGCTCCTTGGCATCCTTGAGGTCCTTGAAAATCATGGGGAGATACTCGAGAGCCTTGAGGGTGGATTTCTGAGCAGCCTGAACAAGAGCGACCTTATCGGCCGTTGTCTCAGCCTTACGAAGTCCCTTTAGCGAGCTACTGGCGGTCTCCATCTCCTCAGCGAGAGGAGTTTCGTCATCGTCCGCGAATGATGGAGTGATGATTCCGAAGCCCATCACAGTCGCGATGGCCAAAGACTTGATTGAAAAATTAAGTTTCATGTCGGGGAGACTACTGTCGCATTCTACGCGCTCTGTCAAAACAAGGGTTGGAAATTCCATGAACCCGCCTTATCGCGGGTTTGTGATCCGCGCCTTTATCTTCGATCTCGATGGCACCCTTGTCGATTCGCTCCCCGGAATTGCCCTCGCCCTCAATCACGCCCTGACCGATGCCGGGCTCCCCACTTTCACCGAACCCGAAATCTGCGAATTTATCGGAGACGGGATGGCCGTTCTCGTTGAAAGAGCCCTTGGCACCCAAAACGCCCCCCTGCGTGAAGAAGTCATGGCGGGATTCCAACAGCACTATCAAGAAGACTGGAAATCAGGAACAACCTGCTATCCTGGGATGATGGACCTACTTGGCAAGCTCCACGCCGAAGGACTTCCTCTCGCCGTCCTCTCGAATAAACCTCACCCCTTCACCATCGAGATCGTGGAAGCGCTCTTCCCCCCTCACCTTTTCACCCCCATTCAAGGCCACCGCGAAGGCTTCCCTAAAAAGCCCGACCCCACCACCGCTCTGCAAATCGTGAACGATTGGGGCCTTGAACCCCACGAAGTTGCCTACGTCGGAGACTCCACCGTCGACCTCGCCACCGCCGAAGCAGGCGGCCTCGTTCCCCTCATCTTCTCCTGGGGATATGGCACCCCGGAAGGCATCCATCTCCTCGGCTCGGCCGATGACTTTTTCGACGCAGTCGCGGATTTGCGAAATTCCTGAAGGCAACTTGTCCCAAGCGAAGGTGATCCGCCACTTGGATTTCCGAGATTCGGCATCGATGGAATATAAGAGGGTGCCTTTGCGCTATTGGTAGCGAAGAAATGGGCCAAAGCTGCCCCGAAATCGCAGCTACCCTCCTAACGAACCATCACCCTAAACTTCCACGGCCTGCGCCAGAAGCTCGGAATACTCCTCAGCCGGCATCTCATAGCCGCCAAAGGTTCGCAGATGATCAGTCATCCATTGCGTATCGAGCAACTCCACCTCCTCTTCTCGCAACCACTCCACCAGCTTCACCAAAGCAATCTTACTCGCGTCCGTCTTACGGCTAAACATGCTTTCGCCAAAAAAGGCCTTCCCGATCCGCACCCCGTAGAGCCCGCCTTGGAGCCCTTCCTCATCCCAACATTCCACCGAATGAGCGAAGCCCAGATCAAAAAGCTCACAATAACTCTCAGTGATGACCGGATCAATCCACGTCTCTTCCCGATCCCCGCAACCCGCCATCACCTCGCGAAAGGCGGTATCGATGCGGATCTGAAAGGGAGACTTCTTCATCGCCCGTTTGAGGCCATGCGGAACGTGAAATCGCTCATCCAGCGGAATAATCCCCCGCATCTTCGGCTGAAACCAAAAAATCTTGCCCCCTTCCGACATCGGAAAGACGCCCCGAACATAGGCACCCAGTAAAACATCGGCAGGAATTCGTTCCACAGCGGTATTTTCGCGATACAAAGCGCTAAATACAATCTACAATTCCGCCCATGAAGATCGACCTCGCCAATCTTCCCGATGAAGGAGAACACTTTCAGGGAGAACTCCCGCCCGAAATTTTTGAACTCGAGAAAAGCGACATCATTTCCGTCGGCCCGCTAAGATACGCCCTCTTCGCGAAACGCTTTGATACAGAACTCCTTCTCACCGGAGAAGTCGAAGCCACCTTCGAACTCACCTGCATGCGGAGCCTCCATCCCTTTCAACAAACGGTCCACCTCCCCGCAGCCGCCATCAGCATTGAGATCGGAAGCGACTCCCTTATTGATGCCGCTCCGGCGATCCGTGAGGAGGTTCTTTTGGAGCTTCCAACCAATCCCCGCTGCGAAGATGGAGACGTTCCGGGCGAATGTGAAATCGATCACAAGTATTTAGCAGTAGACAAATCCCCCGATGATGGAGTAGACAACGCCTCCGCGCGGGAAAAGCCCAATCCATGGGCTGCTCTGGACGCGCTAGAATCTCAAGATTAACCTTCTGACAAACCTGACCAATGGCCACACCAAAACGCCGTACTTCCAAGCACAAGCAAAAGCTCCGTCGTGGAGCCAACCGTTGGCGCAAGCCTTTGCTCAAGTCCTGTCCTGAGTGCGGGAGCAGCGTTCCCGGACACATCGCCTGCCCTTCTTGCGGAACTTACCGCGAGCGTCAGGTCGTTGAAGTCGACCTCGTTTAGGTCGCTTCGCGAAACGATTTCCAACAATCATGAGCGCGGGGGAACCCTCCGCGCTTTTTCTACGTGATGAATATCGCACTCGATGCCATGGGCGGGGATCATGCTCCGGGAGTTAATCTCGAAGGAGCCCGTGACCTCCTCGCTATCAATTCGGAAATCACGTCGATCATTCTCACCGGCCCTATCGAAGAGCTTAAGAAAGCGGCCCAAGCCTGCGGCCTCACTGATCCGCGCGCCCAATTCGTCGATGCCACGGAAGTCGTTGGCATGGAAGAGTCAGGCGCCAAGGCCCTGCGCCGCAAGAAAAACTCGTCCATCGCCGTCGCTGCCGACCTTGTCAAACAAGGGAGGGCCCAAGCTCTCGTCTCCGCCGGCAACACCGGAGCAGCCGTCGCCGCCGCCACCGTGAAGCTCCGCCTCCTCAAAGGAGTGGCCCGCGCCGGAATCGCCTCCCCCATACCCAACGAGTTTGGCGTCTGCAATCTCCTCGATGCCGGAGCCAACCCGGAGGCCAAACCAGCCCACCTCGTAACCTACGCCATCATGGGGAGTGTCTACGCCCGCGAAGTGCTGAAGGTCTCCGATCCCCACGTCGGCATCATGTCGAATGGCGAGGAAGAGGAAAAAGGCACCACCTTTACCAAGGAGACCATGATCCTCCTGAAGCACCTCGTCGACAGCGGCCACGCTCCCTTCACCTTCCTCGGAAATGTTGAGGGACACGACCTTTTCCAAAGCAAGCTCGATGTTTGCCTGTGCGACGGATTCACCGGCAACATCGTCCTCAAAAGCTGCGAAGCGACCGCCAAGGCGATGTCCAAATGGATGAAGGAGGAGTTCAAAAAGAACCCTCTCCGCATCGCCGGAGCCCTCATGGGCAGAGGCGCTTTCCAAGCGGTGAAGGATCGCACCAACTACGAATCCTACGGCGGCAGCCCGCTCCTCGGCGTCAACGGCGTCGTCATCATCGCCCACGGCGGGTCCTCGGCCCTCGCCATCAAGAATGCTCTCCGCATGGCAGCAGAAGCTCTCAAACACGAGGTCAATCCCAAGATCGAGGAAGCCTTGCACGCTGCCAACCTTCCCGCCGAAGGATAACTCGCGACCGTTCCCAGCTCACCGGACCAGATGACCAAGCGACGTCCGGGGGAGAGAATCCTCGCTCCTTTCACCCGCGTCACTTCGTCGGGACGCTACATTCCAGAAGTCGACGGACTCCGCTGCCTCGCCATCGTTCTAGTCGTCCTTTTCCACGGACATCACATTTTTCGTTCAGGAGAAGAACCCGTCACCGCCGCCGCCATCTCGGAAGCAGGTTGGCTCGCAGCCCTCACTTACTTCCCCAACTTCTTCATCGCGAAGGGATACTTCGGGGTCCAAATCTTCTTCATCATTTCGGGCATGGTCCTCGCCCTTCCCTTCGCCTCCCACTTTCTGCAAGACACCCAAAAGCCAGTCCTGCGAGACTACTTCCGACGAAGGCTCGTCCGTATCGAAATCCCCTACCTCATCACCCTAACCTTCTTTTTCCTCTGGGGCCTCGCCTTTCATGGCGACCAGTTTTCGGAGAGGCTCCCCCGCTACCTCGCAGGCCTCATCTACGCCCACTCCCTCATCTACGATGGTGCCCTCAACCCCATCCTGACCGTTGCCTGGACGCTCGAAATCGAGATCCAATTCTATCTTCTCGCGCCGTTCCTCTGCCGCATCTTTTGCGTTCAGAATGCCCTGATCCGTCGCGGGATCCTCATCCTCGCCATGGCCACCATCGACCCGCTCATGAGTCAGGCCAATAACCTCCTCCCTTCCGTCATTTGGCGCGAAAGCATTCTCGACCACCTCTCCTATTTCCTGGCCGGCCTCCTCCTCGCCGACCTCTACCTCTCCCCCCGCTTCAAAGCGATCCAAGAAAATGGTACCGGCGGCATCTGGGATCTCATCGGCCTCATCGCCTGGCCCGCCGCCTTTCTCCTCATCGAAGCGTCAACACCCATCAACACCAAACCCTTCTTCCTCATCCTTGCTTTCCTCGCCGTCTTTGCCGGCCCTCGCTTCCGCAAGGTCTTCTCAAATCGTTGGATCGTGGCCATCGGCATGATGTGCTACACCGTCTACCTCTTTCACTCCTTCTTCATTTACAGCGTGATCCGCCCGACCATCTTTGAATGGATCGTCCCCATTACCTCAGGAATCTGGCCTTGGAATCTCATCCTGATGGGCCTCCTTCTTTTCCTGGCCATCACGCTAAGCGCCCTCGTCTTCCTCGTCGTCGAAAAACCATTTGCGAGGGGCAGGCTTCCCCGCCTCTTTCGCAAAAAAGAATCTACTTCCTAACATCCTCACTTGGCCTTAGATCAAGATCTGACCATCCTTCCCCCCATGACCAATTTTGACACGCCCGTCGCTCGTCGGGGAACAGGGTCCCTCAAGTGGGATCGCCGCACTGACCTTGATCCCTACTGGGTCGCAGACATGGACTTCACCTCGGCTCCCGAGATCATCGCGGCTATCCGCACCCGCGTTGATCATGGCGTCTTTGGCTACGCCGTCCCTCACACCTCTTTGGTGGAGACCCTGCAAGAGTATCTCCAACGTCGAATGGGTGTCACCACTCCTGCTTCACAAATCGTCCACCTCGGAGGCCTCGTCCCCGCACTTTCATTGGCAAGCCGCGCTTTCGGAAAACCCGGAGACAGCCTGATGACCTGCACCCCGGTCTACCCACCATTCCTGGGCATTCACGATGACGCCTCCATGGAGCTTCTCACCACGGATCACCTCGAAGTCGATGGCCGCTGGACCATGGACTTTGAAGCCATGGAAGCCCAAGTCACCTCGAAGACCAAACTCTTCATCCTCAGCAATCCCCAAAACCCCCTCGGCCGAGTTTACACCAAAGAAGAAATGATCCAACTCGGCTCATTTTGCGAAAAACACGACCTCATTCTTCTTTCCGATGAAATCCACTGCGACCTGATTCTGAACGAAGCCCGCACCCCTCATTTTTCCGCCCTTAATCTCCCCGAGCCCCTACGTGACCGCACCATCACCCTCCTTTCCCCCAGCAAGACCTATAATATCGCGGGATTAGGCTATGCCTTCGCCGTCATTCCCAACGACACCATTCGCCGCCGCTTCGAGGGAGCCCGTGGCCACACTCTCCCGGAAATCAACTGCATCGCCTACTACGCCGCCGAAGCCGCTTATCGTCACGGCGAACCCTGGCGTCAGGATCTCCTCGCCTACCTCCGCACCAACAAAAAACTCCTCACCAAGACCCTTCGCGAAAATCTCCCGGGAGTCAAAGTGCCCAACATCGAAGCGACCTACCTCGCATGGATCGATTGCCGTGATCTCGATGTCGATCAACCGATTCAAAAAGCCGAAGCCGCCGGCCTCTTCTTCTCAGACGGAGCCTTCTTCGGACATGGCCGGTGCCTCCGCATGAACTTTGGCACCCAGACGGCACGCCTTAAAAGCGCCCTCGACTCCCTCGTAAAAGCGCTTCAATAGCATTCGGCTAAAGCACCTTTCGGGAAAATCTCAACCGTGTTTCACCCGGCCGCGATTGCCTAGTGCTTTGTCAGAACTAGCCTAGATGCGACCCTCTTCAATATCGTATACGTCGAACCAGACGTAGACGATTTTGTCCTTGGGAAGGAACTGTGGAATGTATCCTTCGAGAAACTCTTGAAGTTCGATCGGCATGTCGCAGCGACGAGTCGATCGCATTTTGTTGTTCCAGGCGATGATCTCGCGGGTTTCCCGCTTTTTGGCATTGGCTTCGATCCAGGAGGCGACTTCTTCGTCACTGGCTCCGGTAGCGACGAATACCTTGAAGCTTTCTGCTGAGATTTCCGTAAAATCAAAGAATTGATTATCGAGCGGGCAATCGAAATGATACTCGCCATTGGTTCCCGCGAGGGCGGCGCGGCATTTGTCGAGGGTTCGCTTGGCGATGACGTATCCGGCGAAGGTCTCTCGCGGACTGGCTGGAAAAGCTTGGCTTAGGTCGAGGGCGTTGTTCACTTGATTTTCGGACATCATTGGTAGTTTAGGTTGATTGCGTAACGAAAGAAAGTTGACCACGCCCTTAAACCGATCAATTTCTTGAATCAGTCAAACCATCCCAAAAAACTCCACCCTCTGGCCTTGATTTCACAAGCGCCCGTGGCCAAGATTTTGTCGTGAAGTCCCTGCTCCTTCTACTAGTCTTTTCCATGACCGCGCCACTGATGGCGCAAGAACACGTTATTCTGTGCGGCGGACCCGCTTGCCGAAAGTGGGAAAACCTCCGTGTCGAAAGAGACCGCCACGATCGCTGGTGGGCCAACTTCGTCCGCGCCTCCACCCTGCGAATGGACGGACTCCGCAAGGCCTACGGTAACAACATCTCCATCACCTGGATCGTTTACAAAGACGGCTACGTCAGCCGTGGCCGCGAAGACGGAAAACCTTACACCACCTGGATCGCCGAACAAGCCGCCAAGCGCAAAGCCCAATTAGTCTGGATCAGCTCCGGCCCCCAGGCCATTGCCGCCATCAACGCCCACAGCAACATTAGCAACTTTGACTTCTTCGGACACTCCAACCGGTTCTGCTTCATGCTCGACTACGGCAGCGACGTCATGGCCGTCAGCCAGGCTTGGATTCACGAAAAAGACCTTGGCAAAATCCGACGCGGCGCCTTTGCCAAAGATGCCTCCTGCCAAAGCTGGGGCTGCCACACCGGCGAAAGCATGAGCGCAGTGTGGAAAAGAAGATTCGGATTCCCCCTCGTTGGAGCCAAGGGCAAAACCGACTACTCCGCCCTTTCTTTTGGACGACTCCCTTCCATCTCGGGCCATTGGGTCCGCTAATCCTCATTCCCCTTTTCCCAGATGACCTACCAAGAACTCGACTCTCTTTACCAACTTCCGCTCTTCGAACTCCTCCAGCGCTCGCGCAAGGTCCATGAAGAAAACTGGCCCGCCGCCGAGATCCAACTTTGCACCCTCCTTTCCATCAAAACCGGGGGATGCTCCGAGGATTGTTCCTACTGCGCCCAGTCAGCCCGCTACAAGACCGACGTGGTGCGCGAGCGCTTAATGGAAAAAGACCAGATCATGGAGCGCGCCATAGCCGCTCGTGACAACGGCTCCACCCGCTTCTGCATGGGCGCCGCTTGGCGCGGAGTTCGCGAGGGCACCCAACGCTTCGATCAAGTTATCGACATCATTCAAGACGTCTCCAAACTCGGCATGGAAGTCTGCGTCACCCTCGGTGAACTCGGACCAAACGAAGCCGTCAGACTCAAAGCCGCAGGTGTCACGGCCTACAATCACAACATCGATACCTCTCCAGAGCACTACCCCAACATCGTCACCACCCACACCTTTCAGGATCGCCTCAACACCATCCGCCACGCGCAGGATGCCGGTATGTCCATTTGCTGCGGAGGAATCCTCGGACTCGGCGAAACCACCGAGGATCGCTTGAAGATGCTCGAGGTCGTTTCGGAGTTTAATCCGCAGCCCGAATCCGTTCCCATTAACTCCCTCATGCCCATGCCCGGCACTCCGATGGCTGAACAACAGGGCGTCGATCTCTTCGACGTCGTCCGCATCATCGCTCTCGCCCGCATCGCAATTCCAAAGGCCAAGGTCCGCCTCTCAGCCGGCCGCACTCACTTCTCCGACGAAGCCCAAGCCCTCTGCTTCTTCGCCGGAGCCAACTCCATCTTCTACGGCGACAAGCTCCTCACCGCCTCGAACCCAGCCGTCGAGCGAGACCTTGCTCTCATCGATAAGTTGGGAATGAAGCCTCAAGAGCCCAACCGCACCCAACCGGCACCCGACGCCGATGACCGCAAGACTCTCGCACCCCAACTGGGATAACCTCCGCCAGCGGCCCGACATCACGCCTTGGCCTCACTCCCCTTTCCTCATCGAAGTCTCGATTTCCAAACAATCGATGCTTCTCAAGAAAGAGGGCGCGGTTCTCATGGCAGCTCCAGTATCGACCGCCGTAAACGGCCTTGGATCCGAGGAAGGCTCCTACCGGACTCCCACCGGTAATTTCATCATTCGTGAACGTATTGGCGAAGGCGCACCGCATTGCACCAGCTTCAAAGGCCGCGTTCCTAAAAAAGTCTGGCGCGGCGAAAAAAGCGACGACGCCATCCTGACCCGGATTCTCTGGCTGGATGGGCTCGATAGCGAGAACGCTAACAGCTACCGTCGCTATATCTATTTCCACGGCACCCACGCCGAAGACCAAATCGGAAAGGAAGCCTCCCACGGCTGTATCCGACTTCGCAACGACGACATGCTGAAACTCTTCGACCTCTGCCCAATTTTCACGCGCGTCCACATCTCTTAACTCACTATGAAAAAAATCATCGCCTTTGACTGCGATTCCACCCTCTCCGCTATCGAAGGCGTCGACGAACTCGCCCGACTTGCCGGAGACGACATTTTTCGCCAGGTCGAGGAGCTCACCAACCAGGCCATGGATGGTGAAATCGCCATCGCAGAGATCTTTGGACGCCGTCTCGACCTGATCCAACCAAGCAGGGAACAATGCCGTCAGGTCGGCTTGATGTATCTTGAGCAAATCGAACCTACCGCCACGGAAACCATTTCCAAACTTCAGAGCGAGGGCTGGGAATGCCTCATTATTTCAGGCGGGTTTGCTCCCTGTATCGAATTATTAGCTCAACAATTAAATATCAAGACAGTTGAAGCTGTTCCGCTTCATTTTCACCCGGATGGAAGCTATGCAGGCTTTGACTCGAGCTACCCAACCACTAGAAACGGGGGGAAACCTGAGGTTCTTGATCGTATTAGAAAGAATGATGCACCTGATCAACTCGTGATGGTCGGTGATGGCGTCAGTGACCTGGAGACGACCCCGGTCGTGGACCACTTCATTGGTTTCACAAGGTATGCCGCGCGCCCGCAAGTTGTCAAAAATTGCACGTATGAGGCAAAAACACTCGCCGCCATATTAGATATCCTCAAGGAGAGGTAATTTTCTGTAAGAAATAAGTTTTTTACTTGAAGAATTGACAAATTACGATGAATATCACGAATGGCCAGCAAGAAAGGAAAACGCTACACTGCAGCTGAAAAAGCTGCAGTGCTCAATTGGGTAAATGACTACAACGTGAAACACGGTCGCGGTGGAGTCGCAAATGCATCCAAGGATTTCGGAATCACCCAACTTACGATCCATAACTGGGTCCGTCAAGGTGGTGCCGCAATGAGCACCAGCTCCGGCGTTAGGGTTGCCCCCAACCATGCAGGGATTCTTCGCGATCTTGCGGATCTCCTCGACGAGATTTCGCAGCGTGAGACGGCATTGACGAAGCTCCGCAAGGACTACGATGCCCTCCGCAAGAAACTGTAGAACCACGATTGATTAACGGAAGCCCCCCCGTATTCATCAAAGCCCCTTGAGCATTCGTGCTCGCGGGGCTTTTTTGTGCCCCTTGATTAGATTCCCCTAAGTCCCAGCCTGATCAATTCGGCACTCCCAACACCGGGTTGGGCTTTCACCGCCCGATCTACCGCCTTACGGGCATCCGCCTGCTTAAACCCCAACGCCATCAGACCCATCTCCGCGTCACGGGCTGAATCTGTCCGGTCCTCCGACTGCTCCCAGGTCCGAACCACGCCCACCTTGTCCTTAAGCTCTAGAATAATACGCTCCGCCGTCTTTTTCCCTATCCCCTTCACCGAAGAAAGACCCACCGCATCACCATTCACGACCGCCTGCTTAAAGGCCTCCACCGAGAGCCCACTCAGGACCGCCATGGCAATCGCCGGGCCAATGCCACTCACCCGATCGATCAACAAAAGAAAGACATCCCTCTCTTCGTCTTTGGCAAAACCATAAAGAGTGAGCGAGTTTTCACGAACATGTTGATAAGTTCGGAGATCAATCGACTGGCCTTCCACAGGATTTAACTGATCATAAGTAGAGAGGGGAACAAGAACCCGATAGCCCACACCACCCGCTCCAACAACGATTCTGCCGGGTAGTGCCTCCCAAACCTCTCCTTTAATTCTCGCGATCATTAAAAAAACATAGGAGGATTCCACCGCGACGACAAGCTAGGATCATCGAATCCATGAGGGACAGGGCACAACTATTTTATTTTTATTGACCTTTTTTGTTGATAAATTTTAGCAAATTGAGAAGCCTCAGATTTTTTCAGTCGCTTTTTTGCCAAAATCAAGCTATCTTCCCCTCGTTATGGCAACTACTAAACGGACGCGTTTCTCACGTCGACTTCCTGATCACGTCACTGATGAACTGGTGAATGTTCTGAGTTCTGATAAGAAGCTTTTTGGCTTCAACGAGCTTTTCGAGGACGTCTATGCGCGATTGAAAGAGCGCAATGCAGTCAGTGGTGGCGAGGAGATGCTTCGTCTTCGCGCCTACGAAAAGCTGCAAAACCTGGTAACTCGTGGCCTTGCCGAAAAAGACGGCAAGGAATACCGCGGACTCGAGCGCATTCAAGAAGCGCACAGTGACAATCTTGCTCAGCAAGATTCCTAAAGGCTGAAAATCACTAAATTGGTGCTGGTTAATCCGGCAACGAATTCTTTAATTGCCCGCGTCGACAACGACGCGGGCATTTTTTTCAAAAATTCCGATTTCAAAGAACAGCCATTCCCCTCCCCGACTTTATGTTGCAAGACTACCTTCCGGCCTTCCTTCAACTTCTCGCCGCCATCGGCTTTGCTGCCGCCGCTCTTGGTTTGAGCGTCCTTCTCGGAAAACGCGGATCTCATAACGAAACCAAGGAAACTCCCTACGAGTGCGGAATGCTTCCCATCGGCGACGGCACTCCCCGATTCAGCGTGAAGTTCTACCTCGTCGCGATGCTTTTCGTCATCTTCGACATCGAAGTGGTCTTCATGTATCCATGGGCCGTTCAGTATGCTGATCTCGTCAAAGAAAACGCCATGGTCATCTGGAGCATGGCAGGCTTTGCCGGACTTCTTGCCGTTGCCTATGTCTACGCTCTTAAAAAGGGAGCGCTCAACTGGAAGTCCTGAGACTCCATGATCCACCACCTCCTCTTCTACAAACTAAAGCCGGAGGTGACCGAGAGCGGGATCGAAGAAATGACCCGCTCATCAAGGAGCATGCTCTTGAGAATTCCCGAGGTTCTAAGCATCCGCTCCGGACGTGCCATCGATCCCAAATCAGAATGGCCATTTTTCATCTCACTCGAATTCGAATCCCTAAACAAGAAACGGATTTTTGAGGACGACCCCATGTTCTTGAAGTTTCAAAAAGTGGTCGTTTCCCAAAATACCACCGCCTGCTTCCAGATGGACTTCGAGACCGACCCTTCCAAGGATCTCAAATACTCCTAAGCATTTGCCCAGGAAACCCACTCATTTTTCAAACACCTGCTCTATACAAGGCTGGTTTTTGTCAGTAGAAGCCCCCCATGTTCGCTGGCACTTTCACCGCCCTCATCACTCCTTTTCGCAATGGCACCTTGGATCGCGTGGCGTTCAAGGCCCTCATCGATCGACAAGTTGAAGCTGGAATCACGGGCATCGTCCCCGTTGGAACGACCGGCGAATCCCCCACTCTGGGAAGCATCGAGCATCTCGACGTCATCCGCGCCGCCGTGGAATTTGCCGATAAACGACTCCTCGTCGTCGCCGGATCAGGTGCCAATTCAACCGCCGAAGCCATCGAGTTGACGCAAGCTGCCGAGGAACTAGGGGCCGACGCCTCCCTTCAAGTCTGCCCCTACTACAATAAGCCCTCCCAGGAAGGGCTCTATCAGCACTACAAGACCATCGCTGCCAATACCGGCCTGCCCATCATGCTTTATTCCGTGCCAGGGCGTTCCGTCATCGAAATCGGGATCGAAACTGTCGCCCGCCTTGCGACCGACTGCCCAAACATTATCGCCAACAAGGAAGCCGGCGGCTCGGTCGACCGTGTCAACCAACTCATGCAAGCAGTGCCCCAAGACTTTCAAATCCTCTCGGGCGATGACCCCCTCACCCTCCCCTTCATGTCCTGCGGGGCCGTCGGCCTCGTCAGCGTAGCCTCCAACCTCATCCCCGAGGTCATGGTGAATCTCGTCAAGCGCTGCCTCGAAGGAGAATTCGCCGAAGCCCTTGAACTTCAAAAGCGCTACTACCCACTCCTTTCCGGCCTCATGGGGCTCGATACCAACCCGGTCCCCATCAAGTCCGCCCTTGCCCTTCAAGGACATTGCACCGACGAAATCCGCCTCCCTCTCGTCAATCTCACCGACGAAAAAACGGAAACTCTTCGCGGTCTCCTCAAGACCTACGCGCTCCTGTAATCGATGAAAATCTCCCGCCTTGCCGATGGATCTCCCGAGATCTTTCACACCCTGCAGGGCGAAGGAGCTTCACTCGGCGCTCCTGCGATCTTCCTCCGCCTGTCGTTGTGCAACCTGCACTGCCATTGGTGCGATACTCCCTACACCTGGAACTGGGAAGGCACGCCCTGGCCCCATCAAGACGGAGTGAAATTTTCCAAAGCGGAGCAAATCATTGAACTCACCCCGGCTGAAATCGCGCCCCTCATTTCGAACTACCAATGCGATCGCCTCGTCATCACCGGTGGCGAACCTCTGCTCCAGCAAACTCAGCTGAGCGAACTCATCCCCCTTCTCCCCTCGATCGCCTTCATCGAAATCGAAACCAACGGGACTCAAATCCCTAGCGGGCCGTTCGCCGCAATCCCCACCCAATTCAACGTTTCACCCAAGCTTTCAAACTCAGGCATCAAGGAAGAACTTCGCCTCAAACCCAATGCCCTCTCCTTTTTTAGCTCCCGTGAGAACGCCCTCTTTAAATTCGTCGTCTGTAATTCCACCGACCTCACCGAAGTGCTCGATCTCCAAAAGGCCTTCCAAATCCCATCCTCCCGCATCTTCCTCATGCCCGAGGGGCGCGACGCAGAGACCCTAGAGAAACGGTCTCTCTGGCTTGCCGACATCTGCCGCGACCACGGCTTTCGCTTCTCCCCGCGACTTCACGTTCTTCTCTGGGGAAATCAGCGGGCCAAATAACCGCAAGCGGCCACAGCTCCCTGAAATGGGGGGAATTCATCTCCCCTTCATTTTTCCCGCAACTTCCGGGGACCTCACAGGTTTCCTCCAACGCAAGGAAAAATCGATGAAGCCGAACCACCCGAACAACCAGCTCCCGGACTTCGATTCCGAATTGGAAAGCGATGCAATCTGGGACGTCCTCGCAGACGCAACACCCGGCGAACCCTCGCCCCGCTTTCTTCAGGGCACCCTACGCCGTGCCCGTCTTGAGCCGGGTTCCCAACCTTGGTGGAAACCACTGCGCCCCCGCAAAATTTGGACGGCCTCACTGGCGACCCTTGGCACCGCTGCCGCCCTGATCGCCCTGATCATTTCCCGTCCCTCCGATCCAACTCCCGTCAAGCAAACCACTTCGACTTCTACAACTGCTCCCGCACAGTGGTCCGAGCTTGAAGATGCTCTCGCCAGTGCCGTCCTAGCCGAAGCCGCAGAAAACCCATCCCTCTTCTCCGACCAGGAGCTCGTCGCCCTCCTTTACTAATTCGCTAGGTCCCGTAGGCATTGATGATTTTCGAATTCTCTAAACAAAAGCCTCGGTTCAGGCAGATTCAGCCTGCCATGGAATCCCTGATGACCAAGTCCGACCTCAACGCTGGCTTCCACCATCACACCGCCAAATCCAACGCCGCCCTGCGACTGCTCAAAACGCCCCCGCCCCAAATCAATTAACCAGACAACCACCCTGCCCTGGCCCTGCCCTTCGTCAAACTCTTATCGACAAATCGGCTCGATCAACTCACATTGTAGCCACCATGAAAGCTTTATTACTGCTCCTCTTTCTGGCTCTTCCCGTTTCAGCCTTTCTCGATGACCCCGAGGAAGGAGTTGTTTACGTCGAAGAATTCACGCCCAAGGGGATTACCTTGAAGGTCGAGAAGCCCGGATGGGTCTACGCCACCAACAAAGGAGGAAGGAAGCGTGGCGCGCTCATGACCGGAATCGAGGTCGAGTTGGTCTCCTTTACCGAGAAGGCCTACTTCGTCCGCGGGAAGCGCGAAAATGGCCAAGGCGTTTCCGGCTGGGTCACGCCGACCTCCTTCAGCTCCAAAGACCCCGAATTTGTGGCGAAGCTCAAGCTAGTCCACACTCGCCAGATCGCAGTTCGCGAGTTGATCGCAAAGAAAGAAATCGCCCTGGGGATGACTCCCGAGGAAGCCTCGAAAGTCCTCGGACGCCCCACCAAAACAACCGCTCGCCGGAACGCCACGGGTCAAACGGAAGTCTGGGAGTTCGTCGATTACGAAACGATCAATCACTACGCCAACGTGCGTGATCCCTACAGCGGTGCCATCTTTCGCCAATTCACTCATTCGACCAAGGAAATCAAATCCCAGACGGTCGTGGAGTTCGAGAACGGCTACATCACCAGTACCGAAGAGACTGAAAACCGAAAAGGAAGCGGTCCGAAAATCATCACTTGTCCGATTGTCTTTAGCTGGTAGCGCGCTGCCCACACGTTGAACAAACCATTCCGCTCACGCGTCGTCTCCCCATTGGAATTCTTCCCGGGGTGGTTGGCATTGTCACGGTCGTAACCCCTACCGAAAGCGATCCTGGCAAGTGACCAAAACGATGTGAGCGATTTTGACCGCTGGAATCTCGCCTCTACTTCCCGGAAACCGCGAAGAGCGTTCCGTCTTCACTGCCAATCAAAATCATGCCACTCGCAAACGAGGCATTCGCGATCAATGACTCCCCAAGATCGAGGGTCCAGATCTCCTTCCCTTCATCCAAAGTAAGAGCATAGAGGCGACCGTCACTCGATCCCACAAGCAGGCCATCCGAGAACAAAAGCGGCGAGCTTTCCACCCTGCTCCCAGTCTTAAAGGTCCAAACGCGCTCACCCTTGTCCCGGGAAATCGCGTGGATCTTTTTATCTCTTCCCCCGACATAAACCCGCTCCAAGTCGATCGCCGGAGCAGACATGAAGGGAAAAGCCCGGTCGCTGTAGATCCAAGTGGGCTCATCCGCATTGATATCAGCTCCCAGCACCTGGTTGGCGTGATTTCCCCAAGCCACGAAAGTGCCCTCGGTCCCCACCGTCGAGACAATCGGGGCCTCACCTTTGATTTGCTTCACTGATTTTCCAGTCGCCAAATCGAGCGTGTAGAGAAATTCATCACACCCCCCAAAGACGATAAACTTCCCGTCGACGATGGCAGGTGTGCCGTTGATCGGGCTGGCCGTTTCGTGACTCCAAACTTCCTCGCCATTCGATGCCCGCAAGGCCCGGCAGACGCCATCATAGCCATTCAGAATCACCCACATCTCGGAGCCATCCGGGCTCTTGGTGAGGTTCACTGCGGCCGTGATCTTGTCATTGGTTTCGATCGACCACTTCTCTTCTCCGGTCGCCAATTCGAGCGCATAGAAAAAGGTATCCTCGCATCCGATGAAAATCGTGTCCTTCAGAATCGCCGGGGCCGCCTCAAAGCTCTGCTCAAATTCCTTCTGCCACTTCTTCTCCCCCGTCGTAACGTCGACCGCCGTCAAGAATCCCGCAGTGTCACCAAAAACCGCGATCCCCTGACTCACCACCGTTTCGCCCATGATCGAACCCGTGGTTTTAAAAGTCCATTTCACTTCAGGATTTTCAGGCAAGGGAAGCCCCACCTGACCGGACAGACCGGCCCCACCACGGGCCAGCGGCCAATCGGTCACAACGGCAACCGCGACGGGAGTGTTTTCTTGATCGTTGACCTCTTCCTCCACAACCGGATCGGGCCGACACGATGCCAACAGGAACACCGCCAGACCGCTCACCATCAACATGTTCCAGGGAACTTTCGCTCTTTCTTGCAAATCCATTGGTATACTCTTGCACAGAAATCCGCAGGAACAAAGAGATGCTCCCGGGCGGATGTCCTTTCCGAAGCAGCGCCTTCCGGAGCCCTCCGCAGGCCATCTTCCCATGCGCGCCACATCACGACTGAGCACCGCGTAGCTCTGGCACTCACTGCCCGTCCCAACCGTCGTCGGAATCGCGATGAAAGGAAGCATCGCGCCTTTCACTTTTCGATTCCCTGCGGGCACCGGATTTTTCTCTTCGTCATCGAAGTCGATGCGCCTCTCAAATTCTTTTTGAGAAATCTATTGCACGCATTTTGTTTCGTGTTATTCCGAGCGCGTCTTAGAATCTCTCCCACCCGAGATGCCCGGACACCCACTCACAACGCCTCAACGTTTTGGAACTGCTCATTCAGAATCTCATCTCCCCGGTCGTTCTCGCATTTCTGCTTGGAATCATTGCCCGCCGCATTGGAAGTGATTTGGAAATCCCCAGCGCAATCTATCAGGGACTCTCGATCTACCTCCTTTTCGCCATCGGATTAAAAGGAGGCGTGTCCCTCTCCGAGACCGCGGCCGGAGAATTGCTCTGGCCGATCCTCCTCACTTTAGGACTTGGTTGTCTCACTCCTCTATCGGCTTACTTCTTTCTCACCAAACTCGGCCGACTTGGCCGCATCGATGCCGCCGCAACTGCCGCCCACTACGGTTCGGTATCGGTCGTGACCTTTGTCGCAGCACTCGAAGCGGTCAAAGCTGCAGGTATGCCTTCCAACGGCTACCTTCCAGCTCTTGTCGCGATCCTCGAGGTGCCCGGCATCATCATCGGACTTCTCCTCGCTCGCCAATCCAAGGGCGGTGGCATGGGAGAAGCGATGAAGGAGGTTATCACCGGGAAGAGCATCTTCCTGATGATGGGCGGAATGGTCATCGGAGCGGCCTGCGGAGCAAAAGGAATTGCGGGTGTCGCACCCTTCTTCATCGATCCCTTCAAAGGCGTCCTTTGCCTCTTCCTTCTCGAACTAGGCATGGTCGCGGCCAACCGGATGGGTGATCTCAAAAAGGCCGGATGGCGAGTCATCCTGACGGGATGTCTCCTGCCTCTCCTCCACGGTTCTCTCGCCACCGCCGCCGCAACTGCGATTGGCATGAACTCAGGCGGTGCCGCCGTCTTTGGAGCGATGGTCGGAAGCGCCTCCTACATTGCCGCCCCGGCTGCCGTCCGGATCGCCCTGCCCCAGGCCAGTCCGGGGATTTACCTCACGATGGCCCTGGGGGTCACCTTCCCCTTCAACCTTGCCATTGGCATTCCCATCTTTCTCAAACTTGCGCAAACTCTCAGCCCCTAGTTCACTCCATTCCATGATCGAAGAACTCAAACTCGTCACCATCGTCTCCGAAGGTCTTCTCAAAGATAAGATGATCGACCTCCTCCACGCCCAGGGCGCCACCGGCTTCACCATTATCCGGGCCGAAGGGCAGGGATCGCGTGGATTACGGGCGACCGATTGGGAGGGTCCCAATTTTAAATTCGAATGTGTCGCCTCGCCCGAAGTCGCAAGCAAGATTGTCGAAGCAGTCGCCGAGAAATTCCTCGAGCACTACGCCGTCATCGTCTGGCTCAGCAACGTCGGCGTGCTGCGCGGGGAGAAGTTCGTGAAGCCCTAGCCAGGCCTAGGAAAGAAAGGAGCAAACGTAGTGGCAGGGCTCACCTTCCACGGAAATCGTGAAGCCCGAATTGGCCGGAACTTCAAAACTCCCGCCATCCGCCACCGCGACTGACTCTTCCGTCTCCTTCAAAAGATACGAGCAGGCCCCGCCGACAATCTCCATCCGCTCCGCCGCTTCAGTGCCAAAGTAATAGGAACCGGGAAGGATCACTCCGAGGGTCTTACGATCACCAGCGGAAGTCAGAATCGTATGGGAAATGACCTTCCCCTCAAAATAGACATTCCCCCGCGCAATCGCAGTGACATTTTCAAATTGCATGGCGTGGATATCGCCGGAAGAAGTCAGTGAGACAAGACTGAACTTGCAGGGATCAACGACCTGCGTGTAGCGATCTGCGGCGACAGACAAGGAACAAAGTCCCCCGGAGTCCCAAGAGGGTTCAGGTAGCTTACGAGAATATCAATGAGTCGAATTTGCCAGCCCATCGCCCTGTCGATGAACCATATTCATCCTTGCTCCCTCGGCTCCCTTTTCTAACCTGTCACACAGATGAGCAAAAAACCTGTCCGCATTGGTGTTGTTGGCTACGGCTTTATGGGCCGCACCCACTCGAACGCATACTCCCAGCTAGAGCACTTTTTCGATACCGAACACATCCCCGTCAAACAGGTCATTTGTGGCCGCTCCGAAGATAAGGTCAAAGCCTTCGCCGAACAGTGGGGCTACGCTGACACCGAAACCGACTGGCGCGAGTTGGTCAAACGCGATGATCTCGATGCCATCGACATCTGCACGCCCAACAACTCGCACTACGACATCGCGATGGCCGCCATCGCAAATGGCAAAATGGTCCTCTGCGAAAAGCCCCTCGCCCTCAATGGCGAACAGGGACTCAAGATGGTCGAGGCGATGGAAGCCTCAGGCCTGCCCAACCTCGTTTGGTACAACTACCGCTTCCTTCCCGCCGTCACTCTCGCCAAACAAATCGTGGCCCGCGGCGAGCTCGGTCGCATCTACCACTACCGCGCCAACTTCCTGCAGGACTGGACGATGTCCGAAGAACTTCCCCAAGGCGGAGCCGCCCTTTGGCGTCTCGATGCTGCTTCTGCGGGCTCCGGCGTCACCGGCGATCTCCTCGCCCACAACATCGACTGTGCCCGCTGGATCAATGGCGACATCCTCAGTGTTTCGGCCATGACCGAGACCTTCATCAAGGAACGCGTCCACCAGGACACCGGAGAAGTCCACCCCGTCACCATCGACGACGCCTGCGCCTTCCTCGCCCGCTTCGAAAACGGCTCCACCGCCATCTTCGAATCGACCCGCTACGCCCGCGGTCACAAGGCCCTTAAAACTTTCGAAATCAACGGCCACGACAAGTCCCTCTCTTGGGACCTTCACGACCTCAACCGTCTTGCTTACTTCGACCACGATGTCCCCGGTGAAACCCGCGGCTGGTCCAGCATTCACGTCTCGGATAACGATCACCCTTACACTGGCAACTGGTGGGTTCCCGGCCTCTGCCTCGGCTACGAACACTCCTTCGTCCACGGTGCCGTCGAGTTCATGAAGAGCCTCGACAACCCGTCCGCAGAGAAAGCCTACCCCGATTTCCGCAACGCCCTCGGCACCCAGTATGTCTGCGACGCCGTCCTTGAGTCCGCCAAGACCGGCCAGTGGGTCGAGGTGAAGAAAGCGTAGCTCGAAGGAAACTTCCTCTTTCCAACATCGACCCACTTCGGGGCCGGTGTTTTTTTATGCCCTCCTTGAAGACGCTGTCATCGAGTCATCCAGACCACCCTCAATCTGATTCGGGCCGCAACCCGAGATGAGAATCAATGGCCGATTTTCGAAACTTGGGTGTCGCCAATACCGGGACCCAATGATCCCCAAAACCACTTTTGGTGAAGCGGAAGCAGTCCCTGCTGGGGAACACACTGCCCAAGAATAGCCAAAAACAGAGATTTCATCAAGAGCCTCTGTCCATCCCTCCAGAAAACCCTACCAGAGAACGGGCCTCACCCAAAATTGCCAACCCCACCATAACGGGCTCCACAAAGTACGACCCCACAGGTCACAAAACTCGATGACAGCGTGGAAATTCTCGAAAAATCACCCCACGTCACTTTGGAAACGCAACCCGACACCAAAGTGGTGCGCAACACCATAGCCCCCGAAGGCTTACGACGCCGAACACCAGAGAAGAGCTTGGAAGAGGGATTGTAACGTGGTTGCAATTGGATTTGCTATTAGTGCGGGTAACTGAACGATCAAGCTAGGGAGAGGAGGCGTTGGCGGTAGGTGCGGTTCATGAGCGCGCGGCGGCGTTTTTCCGGGAGGCTTCCTTTGATTCCCGGGTCTTCTTTGAGGATGTTGAGCACGATGCGACGCACTGTCCCTAGGTTCTTCGCGGCGTTGGCTTTGCGAGTTTGATTGTGATCGATGACCTCTTTGTGCGAATCGCCTTGATTCCCTTTGAGGGCAAGGATGTTTGAAAAGGTCTGAGCACGGGGGATTCCATTGGGAAGTTTGATCCACTTTTGAAACCATTCGAGGTCTTCGTTGCAGAACTCTTCGATGTCGGCAAAGCCATTCATTGCGCAAAGAACTCCGGTCACGACCATGAACAGGACTTCACCGAAGTGGTGTTGTTTGTTTCCCCCGGTGCGGGGGGGGCTTCGATGACGAGAAAGGATTCGAAGCTATCGGGAAGACCGCCGGGGTAGTCAATTTTGTTAGGGTTTCTAGGCATTCAGTCAGAATGCATATTCCAGATAATGCGGACATTTTTAAATTCGGCTAAATTTACACCCACCATGTAGGGGTGTCCCTAGCTTGATCGCCCTGCCTGACCGCGCTGTTCTTTCGGATCGATTTTATGATTTCAGCCCCTGTGCCTGTCATCGACGTGCGCCGCCCAATCAGGGATTGGTGCGCTTTGACGTTGTGCAGAAAAATGGAGCCCCTTTTTACCATTAGGTTTTTGCTTGTGGGCTCATTGATTTTTGAAACCTTGTTGGAAGTGATGTTTCAGCGCTTAACCGCTAGCTCAGGTAGGCTGCCAGCTCCCGGTTCAACGCGGGATTAGGATTCACCAAAAACTCCTCGGCGAGCTCAATCGTCGCGCGTTTCCCCGCGCCATTTTGAATGTGTAAAAGGACCGGGGCCTTCCCGGGATACTCCGCGATAATACTCTTAATCTTTTGGAGATCGTCACCATTATTCCGTCCCGCCCAGAGCGTGAGTTCAACCGTGCCTTTCGTTCCAAATTTCCTCCCTTTAAGTTCGCGAATCTGTGAGCCCGAGAGACGACGTTGTTCAGTGCGATCATCGACCGTGATCTGGGCTTTGAACTGAATGACCTGACCCGCCGCCATCAAGCCAGCCTCGCGGGCTGGGAGATAACTCTCGCTCCAGCACACCATTTCGCGGTCGCCGGTAAAGTCCTGCACGATCACGACCCCGAAGGGCTTGCCCGATTTAGTCATCTTGTGCTCGACACTGCGAACCATTCCCGCGAACGAAAAACGGGCCCGCTTGTCACTGAGATCGAGGTCATCGAGGAGACCCATTTTCACAAAGCGATCAGAGTCCACCACGCCGCGAAACTTATCGAGCGGGTGTCCGGTGACATAAAATCCCAGAAGTTCCTTCTCGTGCTCAAGCCGCTCATCCTTGGGCCATTCCTCGATCGCTGGTGAGGTATCGGTCACCGCAGGCGGGGCCGCAAATTCCATGGCATCGAAAAGCCCGCCCTGCCCCGAGGCTCGATCTTTCTGAGCACTGCTGGCACTGGCGACGACCTTCTCAAGACGATCTGTCATTCCAGCGCGCGATTCCCCGGTCCAATCAAGAGCACCGCCTTTGATCAGGTTCTCAAGAATACGCTTGTTGATGACCTTGGAATCGAGGCGATTACAGAAGTCATCAAGGGATTCGAAGTCCCCGTTTTCCTCACGATTTTTGATCGCCATCTTCATCGCAGCGGCCCCGACATTCTTAATAGCAGCAAGCCCGTAACGAATGGCCCGCCGCCCCCCGAGGGTTTCCTCCGGGGAGAAACGGAGCATGGATTTGTTGAGACTGGGCGGAAGAATCTCGAAGCCCATGCGGAAGCATTCGTTCACGAAGACCCCGATCTTATCGGTGTTGTTGATCTCGTTGGAAAGTAGAGCCGAAATAAACTCGATGGGATAGTTGGCTTTCAGGAAGCCCGTCCAATACGAGATGAACCCGTAACAGGCCGAGTGGGACTTGTTGAATCCATATCCTGCGAAGCCTGCGATTTTATCGAAAATGAGGTTGGCATTGCGTTCGTCGATATCGTTGGTCTCCTTGGCCCCGGCCACGAAGATCTTGCGCTGCTTCTCCATCTCCTCAGGCTTCTTTTTACCCATGGCACGACGAAGAATATCGGCACCGCCGAGGGTATATCCCGCGAGCAGCTTGGCCGAGTTTTGCACCTGCTCCTGGTAAATCATGACGCCGTAGGTATCGCCGCAAATCTCCTCGAGAAGCGGGTGCTCATACTTGGGCTGCGAACGCCCTTCCTTCACCTCGATCATCTGATCAATATACTGCATCGCGCCCGGACGATAGAGCGCGAGAAGGTCAATGATGTCCTCAATTTTGTTGATGCCATACTTGCGGCAGGTCTCGACCATGCCACCGCTCTCCAACTGAAACACTCCCATCGTCTCGCCAGCGTTGAGCATCTTGAAGGTGGCTGCGTCCTCCATCGAGATTTTGTAAATATCGAAGTCCGGGGTGTGCCGATGAATGTGATCAATCGCCTCCTGAATGACCGTCATATTTTTGAGGCCGAGGAAGTCCATCTTGAGCAAGCCGATATCAGTGATCGCGCCCATGTCATACTGGGTCACGATTTCACCCTCGTTCCCCCGCGTCAGCGGAACGTGTTCGTCGAGCGGACGGTCTCCGATCACGATCCCCGCCGCGTGCACCCCGACGTTTCGGGTCATGCCCTCTAACTTCAGCGCGTATTCCCAGAGTTGCTGATAATTGGCACTGCTCTCAATGCGTTCGCGAAGGTCCGCCTTCTCTGCATATTCCTTTGCCAGTTTCACGCCAGGCTTGGCCTCGATCATCTTGGCGATCTGATCGGCCTCGCCATAGTTGATGCCCATGACGCGAGCGACGTCGCGAATGACCGACTTCGCGCCCATCGTTCCATAGGTGATAATGTGGGCGACATTTCGCTCACCGTATTTGCGGCGGACGTAGTCGATCACTTCCGGGCGTCGGGTCTGGCAGAAGTCGATATCGACGTCGGGCGGTGAGATCCGTTCCGGGTTGAGGAATCGCTCGAAGAGAAGGCCAAACCGCATAGGGCAAATATCGGTAATACCCATGGTGTAAGCCACCAATGATCCCGCCGCCGAGCCACGACCGGGTCCCACGGGAATCTTGTGATCCTTGGCCCAGTTAATGAAGTCAGCGGTGATGAGGAAGTAGGAAGCGAACTTTAAATCAACAATCGTTTTGATCTCGTATTCGAGACGGTCGATGAGGCCCTGATCTCCCTCGGCCTTTTCCTTGCCGTATCGTGTCTCGAGGCCCTTGAAGCAAAGATCCCGGAAGTGATCGTTGGGGTGGGAACCGTCGTCGGGTTTGTATTCGGGATACTTTTCCGAGGACGTGGGATCGAGAATGAACTCCACGTTGCAGCGCTCCGCGATTTCCAAAGTGGCATCACAGGCCCCGGGATACTCGGCGAAGAGAGTCCTCATTTCCTCGGCCGTCTTAAAGTAAACCTCGGGCGTGTAGCGCTTCCGGTTCTCATCAATAATCAGGCGACTGGCACCGATACAGATCATGACGTCATGCGCCTCATGGTCTTCCCGATTGAGAAAGTGAACGTCATTCGCGGCGACCATCTTGATCCCCAGTTTCTCTGAAAAACGAACGAGGACCTCGCGGACCTTCGCCTGCTGCTCCATCCCGTGGTTGTGGATCTCGAAGTAGAAATTTTCCTTCCCGTAGATGTCGATGAGATCGAGCGTCGTCTCCCACGCCAGCTCTTCCTGATCCTGTAAAATGAACTCGTTGATCGGGCCTGAAATACATCCGCTGAGACAAATGATGCCCTCGGCATGTTCGCGAAGAACTTCGCGGTCGACCCGTGGCTTGCCGTAATACATGCCCTCGAGGTGCCCCTTGGTAACGAGCTTCTGCAGGTTGTTCCAGCCGGTGTTGTTTTCGGCGAGGAGAGTCATGTGGCAGGACCGCTTGCGGCCCACGACCTCCTTTTTGTCCTCCATCGAACCCGGCGCGAGATAGATTTCGCAGCCGAGAATGGGCTTCACCCCCGCATCCTTACACGCCTTGTAAAAGCTGATGGCCCCGTAAAGGTTTCCATGGTCGGTCATCGCAACCGCAGGCATCCCCAGCTCAGCCGCCCGCGCCGCCACGGTTTTGGTTTGGCAGGCTCCATCGAGAGTGGAATACTCGGTATGCAAATGCAGGTGAACGAAGGAGTCAGACATCGCTCGAAATCATGAACGCTGGGCGCTCAATTTTGAACTCCGAACTGAAGATGGGAGGCGATTGTGAATAAGATGCTCACGAGTCCCGGACGACTCCATCGAAAATCCTATAAGTTTTCACGCTTCAAGCTTACAAAAGGAGCACCAACTTATTGCCCATGGATGTTTTTCTGATCGCTACCGCCTTTGTCTTTGGTCTCGTGGCTCAACAAGTGCGGCTTCCTCCGCTCGTTGGCTTTCTCCTCGCAGGCTTTATTCTAAAGGCTCTTGGCCAGGAAGGTGGAGAATCCCTGACGGTCGTTGCGGATTTGGGAGTGACCTTGCTCCTCTTTACCATCGGCCTCAAATTGCGGGTTCGCAGCCTGATCCGCCCGGAGATCTGGGCCGGGACCAGTCTCCACGCCAGCTTGATGCTCGGACTTTTCACTCCAGTAATGTTTGCCCTCTCGGCCCTAGCAGGCAGAGCAGCCGGGCTTGATTGGCAGATGGCATTCTTACTCGCGTTCGGGATGAGCTTTTCCAGCACCGTCTTCGCCGTGAAAAATCTGGTAGAAAATGGTAACATTGGGGCTATGCACGGGCGGATTTCGATCGGAATCCTCGTGATGCAGGATGTTCTAGCAGTCCTTTTCCTGACTTTTTCAACGGGCAAGATTCCGTCACCTTGGGCCATCGTGGTCGTGGCAGCGCTCCTATTGGGAAGGCCCGTTCTTGGCTGGTTCCTTGGTCGCAGCGGGCACGGAGAACTCGTAACCCTCTACGGCCTCTTCATGGCGTTGGTCATCGGTGCGGCTGGCTTTGATGCCGTCGGACTCAAGTCCGATCTGGGAGCTCTCTTTGTGGGAATTTTGATCGGCAGCCACCCCCGCTCAAAAGAGCTCAGCAAATCACTGACCAGCATCACCGATTTATTACTCATCGGCTTCTTTCTGCAAGTCGGCCTCGAAGGCGCGCTTTCCTGGCAGACCCTGGGGTGGGCGAGCTTGATGATTCTCCTCCTGCCCTTGAAAAGTGTCGGCTTCTTCTTGCTCCTGACACGCTTCCACCTCCGGGCCCGCACCGCCTGGATGAGCGCCTTGACGCTTTCCACTTATAGCGAATTTGGACTGATCGTGATGGCTCTGGGTGTCGGGAAAGGTTGGATCGGGACGGAATGGCTTATTGCCATGGCGCTGGCTCTCTCACTCAGTTTCCTGATCATTGCCCCTTTGAATCGGCGGGCCGAAAGACTCTACGATCCGCTCAGCAACTGGCTCAAACGCTTTGAAACGAAAGGGCGGCACCGCGATGATCTCCCGGTCAGGGAGAACGGCGAGCAGATCGCGATCTTCGGGATGGGCCGGGTGGGACTTGCCACCTACCACGCCCTCGAAGGCCGTTTTCCCGGCAGGGTGATCGGTTTTGATCGTGATCCTAAAGCGGTCGAACTCCATCAACTCGCGGAGCGCAATGTCATGCTCGCGGATGCCACGGACTCCGACTTCTGGGAGAAGGTGCGCCCCCAGGACGACATCGACCTGGTAATCCTCACCATGCCAAAGCACAGCGCCAATGTTCACGCCATCGAGACCCTTCGACGCCACGATTTCAAGGGCGTGGTTGCCGCTACCGGAATGTATGACTATGAGATCCAGGAGCTTCGGCATCTCGGTGTCGATACCGCCTTAAACCTCTATGCCGAAGCCGGCTCCAATTTTGCCAATCATGTTTTCAACGTCTTCAACCAGCAGCGGCCTGATCTGACCCAGGGAGCATGGAAAGCCTCCAGCCGCGGGGGCACTTCATCGTTATAAATCCAAACGAGCGGCTATGACCAGATCAGCAGACCCATTCCGTAAAGAAGAACACCAACGAGACCTCCGATCAGAGTTCCGTTGATACGGATAAACTGTAAATCGGAGCCCGCCTAGGCGGATGACCCCGGTCGTGGAGCCTTGGTGCTACCCTTTCATGCCAGCGAGATCGGCCTCGATCGCTTCAAGAACATCTTCCTCGGGCTTGAAGTCGGCCGCGTGATAAGAGCTCCGCACCAGCGGTCCACTCGCGACATGGCGGAAGCCCTTCGCGAGTGCGATCTCCTTCCATTCCTCAAATTTTTCAGGGGTGACATACTCGACGACCGGAAGGTGCCTTGGCGTTGGACGCAGATACTGCCCCAGCGTGAGAACGGTGACATCAGCGGCCAGAAGATCATCAAAGGCCTGCTCGATTTCCTCCGGACGCTCCCCAAGACCCAACATGATCCCGCTCTTCGTCGCGACTTTCCCTCCCGCCATGGCCTTGGCTTTTTTGAGAACCGCCAAGGAACGCCAATATTGGGCGCGACTGCGCACAAGCGGAGTCAAGCGCTCCACTGTTTCCAGATTATGGTTAAAGATATGGGGCCGGGCCTTCATGACCAGCTCAAGCGCCCAGTCCTTGTCGTTAAAGTCGGGCACGAGAACCTCGATGATGATCCCGGGATTCACCTCGCGGACCTTTTCGATGGTTTGCTGGAAATGCTCGGCTCCACCGTCTTTAAGATCGTCGCGAGCGACCGCCGTGATCACGACGTGCTTGAGCTTCATCCGCCTTGTCGCCTCAGCGACCCGGGCGGGCTCGTCGGCTTCCAAGGCATCGGGCTTGGCTGTCTTCACGGCACAAAAACCGCAGGCGCGGGTACACTTCTCCCCGGCAATCATGAAGGTGGCAGTCCCCTGCCCCCAGCATTCCCATCGATTGGGGCACTGGGCTTCCTCACAAACGGTGACCAGCTTCAGATCTGAAACCAGCGACTTGGTGTCCCAGAAGACTGGATTGTTCGGGAGACGAACCTTAATCCACGAAGGTTTCTTGTCCAGGTGAAGAGAGGAATCCATCTTCATCCGTGGGCCGAAGTTCTTACCGCTGCCGCAACCGCTCATGGGGTCTACCTACTCCTTCTCCGCTCCATGCGCAATGCCCGATATCAACACAAAAAACCGCCGGGCCTGTTTCCAGACCGGGCGGGCGTTTCACCAAATAAAAGAATGACTTTCCGTCATAGACCGTCACCGGAGGAATCGGGATCCTCATCTAAATGCTGACAAAGATGCAATTAGGGCGAACTTCAATTCTAAATGCTGTTTTTCAACATGAAACAGGTTACAAAAAGGGGCGGGCTGTTCACTTGACCGCTATCATTCCATCGTCCAATAGGAATTTGCAACAGATGAACTCGATCTTCTCACTTCCCATTATATTGACCGCATTTGCGGCCCTCACCTTGTCGAGTTGCAGCTCAACGAAGAAGTCCCCCACGCCGAATCCTGATCAAAAGGAAATTCAAACGGCAACGAAGGTCAACCCTCACCCTGCAGGTTCCTACGAGCACTTCAAATTTAAGAATTACCCTTCCACCACCCGCACTTGGAAAAGCACCGAACTTCTCGCGAAGGCCAACTCTTCCAACACCAGCGTGACGATTGTTCTCAGCATGCAGCGGGGCTTCCTCATGGTCGGTGACCAGGTTGCGATGGACTACCGCGTCTCCACCGGCAGATCCTCCCACAAGACACCAAGCGGTAGCTACACGATTATCGAAAAGATAAAAGACAAGCGCTCAAACCTCTACGGTGACATGCTCAATGCCTCGGGCGCGGTCGTCAAAAGTAATGCCGACAAACGTAAGGATCAGGTCCCCGAAGGTGGTGAGTTTCTCGGTTCTGGCATGTCCTACTGGATGCGTCTCACCAACGCGGGCGTCGGGATGCACAAGGGCAACGTGAACAGCCGTTACGCCTCACATGGCTGCATTCGCAGTCACTATGGAGCCGTCCCCATTGTCTTTTCCAAGAGCCGCATCGGCACCCCTGTTTCAATCGTCCCCTGACCCAAGCAACCTCCCCAAGACACACCGCACAAGACAAGACGTGCTTCCGCGACCCTTGAGGGAAGTGATAGACCCTAAGTCATCTCTTGAAAATGTCCGTGTTCGGCCAGCGATCCTCGTAGCCTTTGACACGCTCCTCGACTGGCGGTTTCACGTTTGGCCAATTCTGCGGGCGAATACGCACAATCCGCCCCGGGCGGAACCCCTCCAGAATCAAGGGGACATCGAACTGAATTTGAATCCCGCTGCTACCGAATTCAGGCTTTCCCACCATCTTTTCCACGGCGGTAATTTTTCCATCCATGCCATCGTGGTCGGGCCACCAAGTTCGCAAGGTGTTTTCTGCCGCAGCGATCTTTCCACCGATGCCCAGCTTGAAATCAGCGTAAAGCGAATCATCCATGCCACCAACCAAGGTCACGGTGATCATGGCCTGACCAAACTTGCCATGGCTCACTGCGTCTATCACCGCAGGCATCCAGCGGAGGCTGATGTGGCGGATATGTTGCTGACGTTGGCGCTCGGCAGCGAACTTGATCGCTGCTTCGTCGAGCCAAAGATCGGCGACGTGAAATTGTTGATACAGATATCGCGGATGCCAGGTGAGCCCGAGTTGAACCGGTTGATCGTCAAAACTTTTCCGCCCTTTGGTTGGCCATATCCCTTCTGTCACGAGTTCGTCGAAACCGAGCAATTCCCGACCACGCCAGATCCGCGTCGAGCCGTCAATGGTCGCCTTGTGTTCACCACCAAGCCCTTCGCCCCCTTCCTTCCGATCCAGAGTGACAACCAAGTGGCCTTCCGAACCGTCAATCTCAACTTCCTTCAGCTTCCAAGCCTTACCCTCACGCAGACAGAGGCTCAGGCCGTCTTCGAGCAGAGCCGCGTGGTTATCGCGTGGCTGAGTCAGGTGACCGCTCGCCACATTGGGGACTGCGGAGGTCTTGGGATCGGGGGGCAGATAGAAGCGGCCGTGAAGAACGGTGCCGATAGGAATATCTCGCAAGTCGGCCGGTGCGCCGCGGTAATAGATCATCCCGTAGGGCAGCATCGCGAAGTGGTGCAGGCGGCCTTCGTCGAAGTGGCCATCCACGTGCAGCCGAAGGCTTCCGCGCCGGTTCACGTGATCGACGAAGACGAGCTCGCCGCGATAGGATTTGGCTTCTGCGAGGGGCGGAAATTTTCCTAGCTCAGGACGAAATGGCTCGTCGGCCGCAGCGCGCCCCACGGAAAGTAGAAGGACAAGGCAAAGGGTGAAGCAATTCATCATCCGAGTTCCAGGTCGCGGTTGCTGTCGCCGAAGCGATCGGTTTCCACACCCATCTTTTGCGCCATCGTCAGTAAAAGATTGCTCATGTGGGCCTCGCTGTTCGCCGGGCGACCGCAGAGGCGATAGTGGTGGCCGGGATCGTCCAGCTTGTAACCGTCGAAGTGGCCCTGGTTGAGATCGAGGTGGCGGCTGTGCTTGAGTCCGCAGCCCGCCCCACCCGCCAACACCAACGGCAGGTTCGCGTTGCCGTGGCTGTGTCCGTAGGCCATGCCGCTGCCAAAAAGGGCCATCGTTGTGTCAAGCAGAGGACGTCCGTTGAGATCTTTGGTTTCGGCCAAGCGGGTCAGGAAATAACCGAATTGCTCGACGGCGAAGGTATCGCTCTGGGTGAGCTTTTCCAGGTGTCCGGGATCGCCGTTGTGATGGCTGAGTTCGTGGCGCGATTGCGAGATGCCCAGTTCGGGAATCGGCAAGCCCTGACCTTCCATCCCGCTGCTGAAAGTGGCCACCCGCGTGGCGTCAGTTTGGAAGGCCAGCACTATCAGATCATAAATCGTCCGGTAGTATTCACCCGCTTGGGTCTGCGGCACGTCGCGATCGGCGCGCTTGCGATCTGCCTCAGAAATTGGGGCGCGCGGAATATCGAGCCAGGCGTCGGCACGCTGCGTGCGGATTTCGGTCTCGCGTAGCGCGGTGAGATACTGATCCAGTCGGCCCTTGTCTTCGCTGCCCATCTTTTTCTCAAGCGAGCGGACCTCTTCCAAGTTCGAATCGAGGACGCTCCCTTTGCGGCGAAGGGCCCGCCGTTGAGCCTTTGTGCCGTCCTTCGGCTCCTCGAAAAGGGAGGCAAAGATTTCGCGGCAGTGGCTCATGCCGGGAAGCCGGATCCCGTCGGCGGTCCAGGCCAACGATTCTCCTTTGTTGGCAATTTCCAGCGAATGAAAGCGGGTGTGCGGGGATGTCACCGCCGCCATCTGTTGATCAACCGAGATCGTGTTGCGAGCTGTCGGCCCGAGCTGCCCCCCGGTGAGCCAAATTTTCTGACAGTTGTGGTGGTGTCCCAAACTACCAGGGTGATGCAGGCCACTGATCGGAGTGACGACGTCGCGATGTTTTTCCAATGGCTTGAGCGAGCGCGAGAAGGTGTAGTCCTCACCCGGCGCCGTGATCTGGTAGTCCAGAGTGTTGACCCCGTTGGGGATGTAAATGAATGCGCTGCGCCGCGGTGTCGGAACCTCCGCAGTCCGTGCGAGGGTCATGCATTCCAAGAGTGGCAGAGCGATGAAGCTGCCCAGCCCGCGCAAGGCATGGCGCCGGTCAATGAGCCAGGATTGGGTTTGGATATTACTCATAGAGATTTCGTCTAACGTTTTTGGATGAGGTCAGACAAAGCGACGGTGCGGACGATGTCTTTCAAGCGGTAGTTTTGCTGTTTCGCCTCTGTCACGATCGCTCCGATGTCCTCGCGATCGTCGACCGTGAGGACGCGACGCAAGGTGTAGGTGCAAAGGTGTTCGACGAAGGCTTGAAGAAAGCGGTCGCGGTCATCGAGGAGCAGTTGCTTAAACTGGTCAGCGTCGGCGAACGCGCGTCCATCGGGAAGCGTGCCACTGGGATCGACCAGCGGATCGTCCCCGGTTCCCTTGTCGACTCGCTCGTGCGTGCGCCACGCTCCAACTGCATCGAACTGGTCGAAGGCCAGACCGAGCGGATCGATCCCACGATGGCAGGCTGCGCAATTTGCGTTCCGGGCGTGCGCCTCGATTTTCTGGCGAATCGTCGCCTTGGGACTCTCCGGAGGATTGGGCTCGATCGGGTCGACGTTCGCCGGCGGTGGTGGCGGGGTTTTTCCAAAAATCGCTTCGCTAACCCAAACCCCGCGATGGACCGGACGATGCCGGGTGCCGTCTGAAGTGAGCCCGAGGACGGCGCCCATTGTTAACAGGCCGCCGCGGTGGGATTCGGGACGTAAAGAGACGCGCTGGAAGCCGGAGGTTTTTGGTTCTGGCAGGTCGTAAAACTCGCTGAGGCGGGGATTGGCCATCGTCCAGTCCGAGCTGATGAACGAATCGAGCGGCAGGTTGTTCGCGAACACTTCGCGGAAGTAATGCACCACCTCCTCGCGCATACTCGCCTCCAGCCAAACGTCATACTTCGGGTAGAGCTCGCCGTCCGGCGGAAACATCCCCAGGCGATGCAACTGAAGCCACTGGCGCGGGAAATCGTCGATGAAGCGCTCGATCTTGAAATCTGCCAGCATCCGATCCACCTGTGCCGCCAAGCCCTTGCCGTCGCCCGTCAACTGACTCTCTCGAGCCGCCTCAAGCAGGGGCTGATCGGGCATGGAGCTCCACAGGAGATACGAAAGGCGCGAGGCCAGTTCAACATCCGTCAACCGCTCACGTGGTAACACCTCACCCTCCACGAGGTAGGTGAAATGGCGCGATGTCAACACCCCGAGCAGCGCCACCTGGTAGGCCGCAAAAACATCCTCACCAGCCTCTCTTTCCGATTCGTAGGAGCGTAAATAGGGATGCAGTTCCCCAGGCGACACCGGACGCCGCCAAGCGCGTTCGGCAAAACGCTGCAAATGACTCGCGACCTCCTCCCTTGTGGCTTCGTTAGACGGCAACAAGCCCTCGCGGGTGGCGTGTTCGGCGTCGCTTACGATCGGCCCTTCCCATTCGATCCAATCCAGCAGCACCGTCGAATAAATCCCATTACCTTCCTCATCGAACATCTTTGGCGCCGTTGGATTGAGCAGGTGAGTTTCGCTTGAGTGGGTGAACACATAGAGTGGACTGGTGAGTTCATTGCGGTAGTGAGCACCCTTCTGACGGTCGATGATGTCGGTTGCCACGACGTTAAAATAGAGGCTGGCCGGCATTTCCAGGAACACCTCGAACTCGTAGGTTTCCGGTTCATCCTCCGGAGCCAAAATATCCAATTCGATTAACCCCTCGTTGCTCTCTTCTCCCGTTTCCTCGCCGATGCGCAAGTGGGCCGTTTGTCCACCCAGGGGACGAATCCCGCTGGCGCGCATCCTCGCCCGGTAAAGGCCGCTGTGCTCTGGTCCTGGTCTCTCGAACCAGCTTGACGAGAACGCCGGTTGCACCCGGCCCGGAAAGAGGAGGGATCGCAACGGTCGCTTGATCTCGAAACGATCGAGGTAAGCTTGCTGCTTCCCGCCGCCATCGTAACGAAGCTCGGCAGCCGTCTTTCGGATTTTCCGGGTCTCGACCGGATTCCCGGGAAAGGCACGCGCCAGCACAGTCTCGGCAGCTCTGTAATAGCGTTCCACATGAGAGGGCGCGAGTGAAAGCTCCGAACCGATGCGCTCGAAGCCGTGCCAGCGCGGGTCCTCATTCAACTCTCCCGGCTTTGCCGGATCATAGCGTACGCCTAACAGGTCGTAGACCGTATTTTGATACTCCTTGCGGCTCAGGCGATAGTGGGCGACAGGCGGGCGCGCCGCCATGCGAGTGGCCCGTCCCTCGCGAATCCGGGCATCGAGCTGGGCAATGACCGAGCCGATTTCACCTTCGGTAGGTTGCTTTTCATCTTCCGGCGGCATTTCCCCGGCGTTAATTTTCTCAACGATCTCCGCCCAGAAGGAACTATCGACCCCCATCTTAAAATCGCGCGAGAGTTGGTCGATCCGCAAATCGCCTTTCTCCTTCTTGGGCCCATGGCAACGCACGCAATGCGTCTCCAAAAACGCCTCAAACGGTTCTGCCGCTGAAAGCAAGGCCCCGAAGGCCCCGAATGCGAAGAAGATGAAACACAAACGCATCAGAATTGATCAGTGAGAGTCGGGAAAACCCAGACTCTACATGAATTCAAACTCGGTGCAAACCAGAATGATCTTCACCTACGAAATGAACATCTTGAATGGCACCATCGCCGACACCGACGCGACGCGCTTCCCCGCCCACTTTTCGTGGAATATGATAAACCAAGCCGAAAACAACGGGTCAGAGGCCTATCACGGTTGGGAAGTGGCCAAGCGCATCGGAATACCCACCGCCAAGTCCTACGGCGGACTCTTTGCGTTGGACGGCCGCATGGGCGAATTGAAAAAAGTCACGGTGACTATTCCAGAAGGTCGTTAACTCAAGGGGCAAGGAGTGGTCAAGATGGAAACGGCCATCAGTGATCTCGTAAGCAGGGTGGTTATCTCGTTAATTGATTTGGGGCGGGGGCGTTTTGAGCAGTCGCAGGGCGGCGTTGGATTTGGCGGTGTGATGGTGGAAGCCGGCGTTGAGGGTGGCGAAGGCTTCGTGGTCGTGGAGTCGGAGGACGGCTCCTCGTAGCAAGGCCAGGACTTGCCCGCCGCTGGCTTTCTTGCGCGGG
>Ga0105052_10000065_pt1 | contig 111139 bp, 110 predicted proteins | sample FRY03_FD_78094 | JGI IMG/M metagenome (GOLD analysis project Ga0105052, IMG submission 78094) | Freshwater microbial communities from Lake Fryxell liftoff mats and glacier meltwater in Antarctica - FRY-03 | ecosystem: Environmental > Aquatic > Freshwater > Ice > Glacier meltwater ... | reverse complement strand
TTGGCTTGATCTGATATCGCTTGAGCCACAACCGGATTGGCATGGCCTAGAGACACAACAGCTATTCCACTTAGAAAGTCGAGATAACGCTTACCCGTTACATCCCATAGTTCAGTTCCTTTTCCTTTTTCAAACATCACAGGAGGTGAGCCGAACACAGGAATAAAAGGACAATAGTCGTGACCCGCATTCACTTTTTTTGCTGTTTCATTTTCCAAAAATTGATGAGTCATTACTGCTCTCCTGTGATCATTGTGCCAATACCTTGGTCCGTAAATAGTTCAAGCAAAAGAACATGAGCGATTCTTCCGTCCAAGATGTGAGCGCTACGCACTCCTCCTTTGACCGCTTGAATACAACTCTCTATCTTGGGAATCATTCCACCTGCGATAATTCCATCTGCCATTAGTTGAGATGCCTGAGTGGTTGTCATTCGTGGTATCAAAGATGACGCATCGTTCACATCACGTCGTAGACCAGCAATATCTGTTAGATAAATAATCTTTTCTGCACCCAACGCTTCTGCGATGGCACCAGCTGCTGTATCTGCATTGATATTGAAAGCCTGACCGTGCGCGTCGACTCCCACAGTTGACAACACTGGTATCAACCCGTCGCCCAACAAACCTTCAATAACATGAGTCCTTACTTTTTCGATCTCACCGACGAAACCTAATTTTGGATCCCGCATAACTACCTGAAGTGTTCGACCATCTTGGCCAGATAAACCAACAGCAACATTGCCATGAACATTGATTGCTGAAACGATTTGCGGGTTCACTTGCCCATTGAGCACCATGCTGACGACTTTCATGGTTTCAGCATCAGTGACACGAAGACCGTTGCTGAAGCTCGACTGAATACCTAACTGGATGAGCATGTCATTGATCTGTGGTCCGCCACCGTGCACCACTACTGGACGGATACCAACGGCGTGCATCAGCACAATGTCCTGGGCAAATAATTCAAGTGCGTCGTGCTCTGAGGTACTGGCAAGGGCGTTACCTCCGTATTTCACCACTACTGTCTTGCCAGCAAAACGCCTGATGTACGGCAGTGCTTCCACCAATACATGGGCTGTTGTCATTTCACTCATGGGTACACCCCTACGTTTGTTAATCCAGCGCCTTCTGGTAATCCCAACGCCACATTCATTGACTGAACAGCACCACCCGAAGCTCCCTTGGCGATATTGTCTAAGGCAGCAAGGACCATGACATATCCAGTGCGTTCATCAAAACGGGCAGTGATGTGGACCGTGTTTGATCCTAAAGTTGCTTTCGTTGACGGACTCTGTGGCCTCACGACAATGAACTGCTCGTGGCGATAAAAAGTTGCAAGTGCTGCCAGCAGGGACGCAGTAGTCGGAGTATCTCCTTGTGGACGTGCATAACATGTCACCAAAATTCCCCTATTCATCGGCGCCAAGTGTGGGGTAAACAAAATTTCAGCACCAGTCACTTGTTCAATCTCTGGAGTATGGCGATGATCCAACAGACCATAAGCAGTGAAATCTTCATCAACTGTTGAAAACATTGAAGAATGCTTTAGCGCACGGCCAGCACCGCTCACTCCAGATGCTGCATCGACAATGACTCCTACGGGTGAAATAATTCCGGATCGAACTAGTGGTGCCAGGGCTAGCGATGCAGCAGTTACGTAGCAACCTGGAGTGGCAATTAGTGATGCACCAACGATTTCTGAGCGATATAACTCTGGTAGTCCATACACAGCTTTTTGCAATATTTCAGGTTGGTTATGTGTGAATCCATACCACTGCGGATAAAGCGACGCGTCCTTCAGTCGATACGCAGCAGACAAGTCGATGACCAGGCCCACCTTGCCCATAAGTTGTGGCACGATTTCTAATGCGGCTTCATGAGGAACCCCCAAAAAAACAACATCAAGCCCCGCTACAGCGTCAACACTGAACTGCTCAAACACAAGATTGGGATAAGCCGCGGCCAATGATGGATACAAAGAACAGGCCAGTGTGCCTGCTTGAGAATCTCCAGAGGCGAATACCACCTCAACATTGGGGTGCTGGGCGCACAAGCGCAATAGTTCCGCCCCGGTGTACCCAGATGCTCCGATGATGCCTACTTTGACCATAAGTGTATTACTATACACTGCAGTGAATGATTATGCAATGACCCCACCCAAGGCTGGATGCCTTATCGTTGCCCATCCAACCCTTGATGACCCTAATTTTGCGCGCACAGTTATTCTGCTCTTGGCCCACGAAACGAACGATGGAAGTATGGGCGTAATCTTGAATAGACCAGCCGTGGTTCACGATCCTAGTGATACTTCGCCACTTACCAGATGGATGGATTCATCGGCTACCCCAGCCACGTTATTCATTGGTGGCCCAGTTGCGCCCGAGGGATTTTTGTGCCTAAGTCGTGACGACAATTCAACCAATGGTGTGCGCAGCATCGACATTATGCAAGATGATCCACTTTTTATTACGGAGCCTTACCGACTATTTCGCGGCTACGCAGGATGGGGACCTGGGCAACTCGATCATGAACTCACGCTCAACGGCTGGTTTGTTATAGATGCCACGGCCGATGATACTTTCACACCCAATCCCTCGGTGTTGTGGAACTCATCATTGGCCCGACAACCCGGAGAACTATCTCGGCTTGGAAAATACCCAACTAATCCGTTGTTGAACTAGTTCAGGGCGAACGAAGACTTGCGCCAATCTTTTCGGCTGCTGCAACACACGACTTCAATACGTCGGCCACAAGCGCTTCGGTCATTGTGCCTCCGCTTTCTTGCAGGCGTAGTCGAAATGCCAAACTCCGTGTCCCCTGCGGCAAGCCAGTTCCTCGGTAGACGTCGAACAACTCAATATTGACAAGACGTTTGGCAGCGCCTTGTCGTAAGGCACGTTGAAGCGAGGCTGCGGATACAGATTCTGGTACCACGAATGCAAGATCCAAATCATTCGATGGGAAACGATTGATGTCAGTGGCCTGAACAATTTTAGGTTGTTCCGCCAACGCCAATGTGAGGTTGATTTCAAGCACTGACACGCGGCAATCAATTCCCAAACGATGCAAGACTGTCGGGTCGACCTCGCCAACAACGCCAAGAATGGTCTTTCCACGCGACAACGATGCAGAACGTGTTGCATGAAGCCCTTGAGGAATCTTTGCTTGATCTAGTAATGCACCAATCGACAACGCATCAGAAATAACGTTCCATTGATGTAAAGCGGTATCAACATCTCCATTGGCGACAAGAATGCACAATTGCTCTGTTTCGTCTGGCAATTGTTGATTACCTTTTGGATACACATGCCCAATTTCAAATAATGCAATACGAGGAGCACGATGCGACAGGTTGTATCGAACAGCCTTCAGCAACCCCGGCCGCAACGACGTACGCAAGATTGACTCGTCTGCTACGAGCGGATTCAGAATTCGCAAAGCATTATCTTCAGACAGACCAACAGCGGTCATGTCGCCTGGAGCCACAAACGGAGTCGGCATTACCTCATCGAGCCCTAGCCCTATAAGAACTTGTCGCAACAGACGTCGACGCTGTTGTACATGGGACAACTTGCCATGCACCGTTGACTTCGGAATGGTTTTTCCAATGCGCTCGTATCCGTAATGACGAGCCACTTCTTCAATAATGTCGACATCTATTGTGCAATCAGGCCGCCAAGATGGAACCTGCGTTGAAACGATCCCGTTCGAGATCGTCGACGTGAATCCGATTGATTCAAGGATGCGCAAAATCTCGGAAGATTCAATACGAACTCCAAGCACGCTTTCCACCTTGTCGACAGACACAGTGACTAGTGCAGGTATTGGGGCCCCATCAGTTTTTACGACTGTTGCTCCAGAGTGCAGAGTGGCCTTCGGGGATGACTCACGAAGAATCGTCACAAATCGCTCTGTGGCAACAACGTATCCTTCTGGATCGACTCCCCGCTCGAAACGTAACGATGCTTCGCTACGAAGATTATGACGCAACGACGTGAACCGAATTGGATCAGGTGAAAACCATGCCATCTCGAGATGAAGAGTCGAAGTAGATGTAGTTATTTCTGAATGGGAATCACCCATCACTCCAGCTATTCCAACTGGATCACTTGTATCTCCATCACAGATCAATAGATCCTGTGATGTCATCACTCGCTGTGCACCATCAAGCGTTGTTATGGTCTCGCCATTGTCAGCTAATCGAACTCTAAAAGATGGGACAACAGATGCGTCATAGGCGTGGTTGGGCTGATTGCACTCAAGCATGACCATGTTTGAAGCATCAACCACATTATTGATGGAACGCATTCCAAGAGATTCAAGCCGCCGTTGCACCCACGCTGAAGAATCAGCAACAACAACATCGCTTATTACTGCAACTGAGAACATGCCGCACTCGCGCACTGCGTCAACAACCACCACAGGAGATCTTGAATCACCATACGCAACCGTTGAGATTGTCGGGCCGCGGTAGACAACACCAAGATGGGCTGCAATATCACGAGCAACACCCATATGACCCCAGCACTCTGGCCGATTGCGAGTGAGATCTAAATCAAAAATGACATCGTGCTCAATCCCGAGAACTTCCCAGGGGTTCACCCCGAGTGGCGTGTTTGGCTCGAGAATTAAAATCCCAGCAGTGTCGGCGCTTAGACCAAGCTCCGACGCCGAGCACAACATTCCCTCAGAGTCGATGCCAAACATTCCCCGTCGAGCAATCTCGCGACCATCTGGCATCGTTGTCCCAATAGTTGCTAGCGGCACAATATCGCCAGGGCCCATATTGGTTGCACCACACCACACGTGGCGCTCAACACCATCTCCGGCGTCCACATAGCACCGAGTTAGTTTTGCCGCATCTGGATGCAGTTCTGTACGAATGATCCTCGCTGTAACAACACCTTGGATGGGGATACCAACAACCTCCATTGTTTCCACGGCCATGCCGAGACAATTCAAGGCATCAGCAATGATCTGCGAATCTGCAGGAAGGTCGGCCATCTCTCGAAGGATCGACAACAAAACTTTCACGAGAACTGATCCAAGAAACGCACATCATTTGAATACATGTCGCGAAGATCATTTACTCCATGACGCTCTTTTGCCATTCTGTCGATACCAAAGCCGAATGCAAAGCCGCTCCACTCATCAGGATCAAGCCCGCCAGCACGCAACACATGGGGGTGCACCATTCCACAACCACCCAATTCAATCCATGACCCATCTGGACGACGGATATCGAACTCGGCACTTGGTTCGGTGAACGGGAAATACGAAGGACGGAGTCGAGATGTGAATTCAGAACCAAAGAAGGCCTTCGTAAACGACTCTATGGTTCCTGCAAGATCAGCAAAAGTAATTCCCCGATCAATCACTAATCCTTCGATCTGATGAAAGACCGGCATATGCGTGGCGTCTGGGGTGTCTTGGCGAAACACTCGACCAGGCATGACAGCGTAAATTGGTGGTGGCCACTCCTGCATCACACGGATTTGCACAGGAGATGTGTGAGTGCGCAACACCACGCTTCCTTCGACATCGGCTTCTACAAATAATGTGTCCCACATGCCACGCGCAGGATGCGATACAGGCATGTTTAGAGCTTCGAAATTGTAGAAATCTGACTCTACTTCTGGACCCTCGGCGATCTGGAAACCAAGACCAATGAATACATCTTCAAGTCGTTCTGTGGCTTGAGTAACAAGATGCAAGCGACCCCGACGCGAGGCTGAAACACCCGACAGTGCACGCTCAGTGACATCAACTCGTTCGCTCAAAACTTGTTCCGCGAACTGCAATGACCGTAATTCATCCTCACGTTGGCGTGATGCTTGTTCCACAACTTGGAAAGCTTTGTTGACCTCTTGTCCGAGCAATTTGCGACCTTCAATGTCGCTCATCTTTCCGAGCGTTGCCTTAAAAGAAGAAAGAGAACCTTTTTTGCCGGTCAACTGTCCAACGACTACGCGCAACTCGTCGAGAGACGGTGCATCTGAAATACGCATCTTTGCGTCGACGAGCACTGTTGCCAATTGCTCAAGTTCAGAAGGTAACGAAGTAGCCATGACGAATGAAACGCTAGTCGGCGAAGGTTGATGCGCGAGGGAGCATTAGATGGGCTATTGGGTGTGGCGAGTGCGGGCCACATGCATCGCCAGCACCGTTCCAGCCATTGCAACATTCAGGCTTTCAGCACGACCGACATGAGGAATGGTGATCCAACCATCGACTGGGGTACTTGGGTCTAAGCCATGGGTTTCATTTCCAACAACAATTGCCAGGAGCCCAGAGAGGTCTGATTCGTACATCGACTCGCCCATTTCCTCGTGTGATGTAGTGCCAAGTAGTCGCACGCCCATGTCACGCAGGTCTTCTAGGGAATTGATTTGCCACATTGGAGTATGAAACGCAGCTCCAGCAGAAGCCCTCAATACCTTTGGTGAAAATGGGTCAACTGTGGATCCACACAGGACAACTCCCGATGCTCCTGCTGCTTCAGCACTGCGCATCAAAGTTCCCAGATTTCCTGGGTCAGATATTTCAACAGCAACCAAAAGCCAATCGGATGAATTCAATTGAGGAATAATCGTCTCTGGCATTTCGCACAGAGCAAGAACTCCGCGTGGAGAGTCTGTGTCACACACCAAGTTAAACGTTTTGGCATCCATCTCGAGACACGAAATCTCAATATCAAAAAATCCGTCATAGTCCTCGCGTACATACTGCTCAACCACTGTGATCCCAGCAGCCAACGCTTCTTCAAGCAGAGTTGGCCCTTCAATAACAAACTGACGCAAGTCATAACGAAAACTGCGACGCCCGATCAGGCGCCGCAGTCGTTGAACTCGAGGGTTCGAAGAGGACAAAGGTGTCCGACTCAGGCGAGCGCTGCCTTTGCTGCAGTGACCAATGCTGCGAATGCTGGCGCATCATGAACTGCAAGATCGGCCATGATCTTGCGATCCACTACGATTTCTGCCTTGTTCAGTCCAGCAATAAAACGGCTGTATGAAATGTCGTTTATGCGACAAGCAGCGTTAATGCGCTGAATCCACAAACGACGAAACTCGCCCTTTTTTGCTCGGCGGTCGCGAAACGCATACTGCCCTGAATGCAATACTTGCTCATTAGCAGCGCGGAATGAACGGCTCTTATTGCCGTAGTAACCCTTTGCCTTTTCGAGTATTGCACGATGCTTCTTGCGGGCGTGTACTGCCCTCTTCACTCTTGCCATGGGATTTCCCTTTCTAAAACTTTTATATAACTAATGAACGAATTAACGCAGAGCGAGCAATCGCTTGATTTTGCGTGCATCGCCTGGGTGAACATCTGCCGTACCTGCGAGACGACGAGTACGAGTACTGGTCTTTTTTTCAAACAGGTGCTGACGGTTTGCGTGCTGACGACGCAACTTGCCATTTCCTGTCTTCTTGAACCGCTTTGCAGCAGTCTTTGATGTCTTCATTTTGGGCATCTGAATGTCCTTACTCTTTTATTTCTTCGACTTCAGTTACTGCGATTACTTCTGCAACTTCAGTAACAATGATTGGTGTTTCAGTAACAGGTTCCTCGTCTGATGACGTGGAAACAGTTTCTGAACGATCTGTTGATTTTTTGACAGGCTTCTTGTCCGGAGAAAGAACCATGGTCATATTTCGGCCTTCGAGACGGGCTTGTGTTTCCACCTTGGCCAATGCCCCCAACTGCTCTAAGGCTGCATCTAGAATTTTCGAACCCAATTCAGGGTGCGCAACCTCTCGACCGCGGAATTGCAATGTGACTTTGACCTTGTGACCATCTTCCAAAAAGTCGCGCATATGTCGCACTTTCGTATCGAAGTCTCCCTTTCCGATCTTTGGACGGAACTTCACCTCTTTCACAGTGACGTGGGTTGTCTTCTTACGAGACTCTTTGGCTTTCTGGGCCTCTTCGTATCGGAACTTTCCGTAATCCATGATGCGACACACTGGTGGATTGGACAGCGGAGCGACTTCGACTAAATCGAGATCGAGTTCCCGCGCCAAAACAAGTGCGTCAGCAGTGAGTCTTACACCCACTTGGCTTCCGTCTGGACCGATAAGGCGAACCTCGCGCGCACGAATGCGTTCGTTGTAGCGTGGTTCACTCGGTGGCGTAACTATGACAGTTCCTCTTGTGCAATGGGCCATGCCCTCCTCTATGTAGTTCACATGGTGATGTGAACGGCTCGTGCCAGTGCACGAAGCAGACATAGAGGAACAATGCTCCTCGACTTCACAACCTGTCGTACTCCTTGGAAAAACCTTGGGTAGACCGGTGGGGGTCGTAGACCCCACTTCGCTTTGATGACTCAGTTAGGGTACCGCCCTATGAGCCAAGACTCCACCTTTGATCCCGATACATCCAAAATTGATCCGACCGAGACCCTCGAGGCTCTGGCTGAGACCCGCCAACGTCTCGCTGAGGTGCCATCGAGCGTGGTCGTGGCAAATCACGCCATGGGCCTATTTGAATTAGCTGCCATCCATTTATCGAATGAACCGGTCAATTTATTTGAGGCTCGACTTGCCATCGATGCTCTTGGACTACTCGTAGAAGGGCTCGGTGAGCGCCTTGGTGAACATCATGACACGTTGGTTGCAGCCTTGAGCAATATTCAACTTGTCTATGTGCAACGAGCCTCTACACCTACGACGGAATAATCTGCACTGCTTCGTTTCGTGCCACTCGAAAAGCGGTACGAAAAGTTACGTCGGCGCCCACATCTATAGTTCGAGAACCATCGGCAATAGAGATGCAGTGAAATGGCCAAACGCCGCCGTCCTGGTCTTTAATCGTTCCAAGACCAATTGCAGCATCAAAGGAAACGACTACACCGAGCAGGGCGGGTGAAATAGGGTCACTCATCGTTAATGAATGATCTTGGAAATAGGTATTTCTAAAAGATCAGATGCTCCTGCATCGATCAGATTGGGAATCAGCGTATTGATTCCTCGTTTCGGAACGACTGATTCGACTGCATAATCACCAGAGGCAAGACGTGCGACTGTTGGTGATTTTGCGGCAGGCAACAATGCAAGTACTGCTTCATAACTCGCTTCGCCCACATTTAGTTTGAGCAGAACCTTGTCGCGTGCTTCAAGAGTTCCTGTCAGCAACGTCATTATTTGTTGCATTGCATGGCGCTTCGTTGGATTCTCCCATGAAGCCCTATTGGCAATCAACTCGGTATAACTAGTCAAAATTGTGTCAATGATGCGCAGTCCAGAGGCCCGTAACGCTCTTCCTGTCTCGGTGAGATCAACTACACAATCAGCGATATCAGGGATCTTTGCTTCGCTAGCACCGTAACTGAGCCGAATATCGGCCTTCACTCCATGCGACTCAAAATAGCGGCGTGTGATCTCAGGATATTCAGTTGTCACACGAACACCATCGCCAAGGTCCTTGACCGATTGGGCAGTAGACGAATCGGCGACTGCAACGACAATACGGACTGGCAAACTTGTTGCTTTTGAATATTTCAATTCGCCAAGACTGACAACATCACTTGATGTCTCTTCAACCCAGTCACGACCAGTGATTCCAATGTCGAATAAACCTTCTTCGACATACCCGGCAATTTCTTGCGGGCGAAGAATTCGGACTTCATCAATTCGAGGATCATCGATAGAAGCCCTGTAATCAACAGCTGACGAACGCACGATCGACAAGTCGGCTGCATCAAACAGATCAAACGTGGCTTTTTCTAAGGAACCCTTGGGTAAAACGATCTTGAGCACGAACGAAGGCTAGCCAGCAAACCTCTCACTACCTGTCCTATTTCGGGTTCAAAGATCAAACTGGATCGGCTCTGAGCCTTGGCGACCCCGCAACCAATCAGCAGCATTCATTGCTGGGCGACCTTCAGGCGCGACTGTGACAAGCATGAGCGCGCCATCTCCAGTACCCACCACAGCATCTGGCCCTACGCGAGCAACTGCACGATCCCCTGAAACAATCTCAGCTTTCAAAATTTTGACTCGTTGTCCGTCGAACGCAGTAAAGGCCCGAACAGCACGAATCTGACGATCAATGAACTCTGCCGAAGCCGACCAATCAATTTTTTGATCCTCGGCAGTGATTTTGTGGGCATAGGTTGGCTCACCGACTTGCACGACTGCGCGCACCAGATCTGCTCTGAGCACATCACAGAGCAACTGGGCGCCCATACTGGCCAAACGGGTGGTCAGAGTCTCTGAAGTGTCGCTGTGCTTGATTGCTGTGCGTATGTCGCCATACACAGCACCCGTATCGAGTGTTGCTTCAACATCCATAATGCACACCCCGGTTTCTGCGTCACCAGCCAAGATGGCTCGTTCAACTGGTGCTGCCCCACGCCACCGTGGCAGCAAAGAAAAATGCACATTCAGCATCGGAATCTTTTCCAGTACTCGCGCCGGAATGATGCGGCCGTATGCAACAACTATTCCAAGCAGGGGTTCATCAAACGAATCAAGTGACGAAAGATCGTTAGAAACAGAGATTCCATGACGTACAGCAACCGCCTTTACCGCACTTGCAGATTTTGTGCCTCCGCGTCCGCGACGGGCGTCAGGACGCGTGATCACATGAACAATTTCAAATCCAGATTCGATGAGCGACTCAAGAATTGTCGCCGCCGCCTGTGGCGTGCCGAGAAAGACAATCTTGCGACCATCAATCAACATCAACTATTTCAATCCAATATGTCGTGTTTCGCCTTCGGATGTTCCGCCATCACCGATACGTCGATATTCAGCCAAAGCTTCTTCGCGTTGATCTGGGGTCATCCGATCAAACATCAGCACTCCATTGAGATGATCCATCTCATGCTGGAATAGTCGGGCTAGAAGTTCATCAGCCTCTATTTGGATTTCATTGCCATTGATATCAATCGCCTCAAGAAGTACCTCTTTGGGCCGCAACAGCTCAACATATAGCCCAGGGATTGACAGACACCCTTCGTCGTACACCCACTCTCCTCGGGATTCCACTATTCGCGGATTGATAAGAGTCGTTGGATTGTCGTCAATGTCGTACACCATGATCTGCCTTTGCACCCCAATTTGAGGAGCAGCAAGGCCGAGACCAGGCGCCCGGTACATTGCCTGCAGCATTGCCTGGCTGAGTCGAATGAGTTTGCCGTCTATATTTTCGACAGGCTCTGCCTTCGAAGTGAGAACTGGATCTCCGTATGTGCGTATGTCGTAAGCCACTATCTGAAAGGCTACCTACTGGAGAGAACATGACGAACGAACCCACAGCACAATCCCAGCAATATTTCACATCGCAACCCGGTGGTGAACCGACCACTCGCCAGTTCACCTTTGAAGGACCTCGCGGACCACTTACCCTTACCACTGGTTCTGGGGTCTTTAGCCAACACGGCCTCGATAAAGGAACCAGCGTGTTGCTACAGGCAATGAAACGCTTTCCACTTCCAGATCCTGGCGCCGCTAGTCACCTTCTTGATTTGGGTTGCGGAACAGGAGCACTCGGCCTGGTTCTAGCCGCGCAACATCCCCAGTGTTTTGTTCATGCGATTGACATCAATGAACGAGCTCTTTCACTGTGTCGTGAGAACGCATCGGCTAATTCTCTGAAAAATATCACTGTCTCTTTGCCATCTGAAGTTGACAGCGAGATTCGTTTTGAACGTATTTGGTCTAACCCACCCATTCGTATCGGAAAAGATGCACTGCACGAACTTCTGCTTACATGGCTTCAGCGACTTACCCCGAGCGGTCGAGCCTGTTTTGTTGTAAATAAAAACCTTGGTGGGGATTCTCTGGCAAAATGGTTCTCGGATAATCGTTATCCAGTACAAAAACTAAAGAGCAGCAATGGTTTTCGTGTACTCGTCGTTTCTCCACAAGAGAACTGATGCACAGGCTCAGAATCGACGCGGATCGATATGGATTTTTACATTTTTTCCGAAGATAGTTTTTACTCGTTCTAGCATGACTTCAAGATTCTCTCTTGTATCGGCACGAACTAGATAGCCATCTTCGTGCGAAGCCACATGAATACCATCTATGTCACTGAGGTCACACAAAGGTTCTCCATTAGACACAGTGATAATCACAACATACGAAAAAGGCGGAAGCGACAGATCGCGGCGCTGCGATATTTCTGCGACAGACCATTGCCGCAACGCATGTCCATGATCTGTTCTTGCCGAGAGACAAGCCTGCAACATTGGATGACTAGGTTGACGGGTCTGAATAACAATTGTTCCATCGGCGCCAACGGATCGCGCAGCGCGAGCTATGAGTGCAAGGGTTTCACGAGATCCCGAGAGACGTGGTGCAAAAAGGTCTCGATCGATGTCACAAAACACCACACAATCTGCAGATCCAATTCGATGCAACACGGCTTCAGTTCCTACAAAGACATTTCCCCTTTCCCATTCGTCAGTCGAATCAGCAGTAATTTCAATGACTGGATTGGCGCTTGATTTAGTTAGTTGATTTCTTAGTTGCCCGACGCCCCCGCGCAACACAGCAAACTTGGTGCGACCACAACTGACGCACACTCCCCCCAAAGATGTTTCACACCGACCACAATGAAGATCTCCCGAGTCCGTTTGGGTCAGAGCAGCATTACAAGTTGGACACATCTGCAAAGCACGACATGACTGACACGCTAAAAGACGTGCTATTCCCTTGGTGTTCAGCATGCACACAGTTGTCCTGCCCTGCACACCGACACTCTCAAGCAGTTCCGAACTAAGCAAAGAGCCCGACACGGGAACATCATTTAGATCAACGATTGTCACCTTTGGCCATCCGCGATCTACGACCACCTCCAAAGTGTGATCTGCATGTGTCACCACTGCATAAGGCGAAGGAATACTCGATGTAACAATCACCGGAACATTCATGACACGACCACGTTCAATAGCAACCGTTGGTGCATCCCATGATGGATTACGTTCTTGCTTCAGCGATTCATCATGTTCATCTATGACAATTATTGAAGCGATGTCTCGACAAGGACCAAGCACAGATGACCTAGCACCGATAACGACATCAACTCCTGCTCTGGCTTGATCCCATTCGTCGGGAAGCACCGCAGTAGTTAACCCGCGCCTTCTCAAAGCGGCCGCACCAAGGCTCGCCATGCGCTGGGTTGGGCATACGGCCAACACGGGGCCACTGGCCGCCATCGTTGCCACAACCGCCAACGCAGAAGCACAAGGAGGAACTATCAACAATCCCCCACCGCTCTTGAGTAACGAAATAGTAGAGCGCGTCACTTCGTCATCGGCAAGATTGTGCTGTTGCCCATAACGCTCATGCACAACACGACGAGTGACAAGAGGCGCAGATGCACTCGACAACACTGCACGCCATGATCCGTACCACATAGTCGCAATCCAACGAGTTATCGCCACCATGTCTGGTTCGACACCGTGACCAGACACGCGAGAGATAGATGAAAGACGCTCAAGCGCAACGCCAGACAAAGGGTTGTACGGCTGTATGTCTACAATCCATCCACCAACCTTGCGGCCATTCAGCACGATGCGCACTCGCGCTCCGAGTGTTGCTACATCCTCCAATTCTGAAGGAATCAGATAATCAAAAACTTTGTCGATACCCGACACATCGGGAACAACCGATGCGACGACAGACAAAATATCGCTCAGAGCTTGACGGCAGCCTTGAAGTCAGCCAGACGAGTCACATGTTCCCACGTGAATTCAGGTTCATTACGTCCGAAGTGACCATATGCGGCAGTCTTTTGATAGATCGGACGCTTGAGATCCAAATCGCGAACAATCGCTGCAGGACGCAAGTCGAACACATCGCGCACAGCTTTTTCAATTGACTCTTCACTGACGGTATTCGTTCCAAAAGTCTCTACAAGAATGCTGATCGGCTGCGCCATCCCGATTGCGTAAGCAACCTGCACCTCACAACGAGCAGCAGCACCACTAGCAACAACATGCTTTGCAACCCAACGTGCTGCATATGCAGCTGACCTGTCAACTTTTGATGGATCTTTTCCAGAAAAAGCACCACCACCATGTCGACCCATTCCGCCGTATGTGTCAACAATAATCTTGCGACCAGTAAGTCCCGTATCTGCGTGCGGTCCGCCAAGTACGAATTTACCGGTCGGATTGACATAGATAGATGGATTGTCGTCGCGGAATTGCTCTGGAATCATCGGCATGATGACTTGCTCAATAAGGTCTGGGCGTATCTCGGTCTCACGATTCACACCCTCACGATGTTGCGTTGAAATCAAAACAGTCGTCAACTTGACAGGGAGTCCATCGACGTAATCGAAAGTAACTTGTGTTTTACCGTCTGGACGAAGATACGGCAACAAGCCACTCTTTCGCACTTCTGTTAGACGCTCTGCAAAACGATGTGCAAGCCAAATTGGTAGTGGCATCAGATCAGCAGTCTCGTTGCTGGCATAACCAAACATCATTCCTTGGTCACCAGCACCTTGACTATTAAGAATGTCTTCGCCACTAACACCACTGCGACGTTCTTCACTGATGTCTACACCTTGAGCAATATCTGGACTCTGTGCATCGAGAGCCACCAAGACTCCACACGTATTGCCATCAAAACCATACGAAGCATCGTCATACCCGATGCGCTTAATAGTGGCTCGAGCAATCGCTGGAATGTCAACATATGCACTAGTGGTGATTTCGCCCGAAACAATGCATAAACCTGTAGTGAGCAATGTCTCGCATGCCACTCGACTATTTGGATCGATTGCAATAATTGCATCCAGAACAGCGTCTGACACTTGGTCTGCCATCTTGTCTGGGTGACCTTCGGTCACGCTTTCTGATGTAAACGTGAAATTCCTCACGACATCTCCTTTATATAAGCGATCAACGATTGTTGCGCATTCGTACCACGCTATCCAATATGGAGGTAGCGATGCTGTTTTTGTCGGCAAGATCAATGATCTCTGTGCCACCCGCACGATCAATAATGGTGACTGCGTTGGTGCTATGACCAAAACCGACTCCTGGGGCACTGACATCATTGGCAACGATTATGTCTAGATTCTTGCGCTTCAGTTTGTCCGTCGCATTCTCAATAAGATCATCAGTTTCAGCAGCAAACCCGACCAACGTTTGTCCCTGTGGTTTGGTCTGCCCAAGGGCAGCCAAAATATCGGGCGTTGCCTCTAATTCAAGAGTAGGGACTCCATCGCGTTTTTTGATTTTGCTGTCCAAAGCACGGACCGGACGAAAATCAGCGACTGCAGCTGTCATAATCACGATGTCGGCCGATGGAGCGTATTTCATCATCGCATCGTGCATATTCTGAGCAGTCTCAACTTCAATAACATCGATACTTGAATGGACTTCTCGCTCCACAGTGGAAATCAAAGTTACGGATGCCCCGCGACGTCGGGCTTGTTCAGCAATGGCATAGCCTTGCTTTCCGCTTGAACGATTAGCAATGACACGAACTGCATCAATTGGTTCGCGAGTACCGCCTGCAGTAATAACGACCGACAATCCCGCCATGTCTTTGACTGAACTTTGGACCGCGCCCTCAATAGCATTGATAATCGCTGCTATGTCGGCAAGTCGTCCTGTTCCGATATCTCCTCCAGCCAATCGACCAGACTGTGGCTCAACAACGATGACTCCGCGAGATTTCAACAGTGCGATGTTGTCGCGTACGGCTGGGTGCTCCCACATTTCGGTATGCATTGCCGGACACAGCACAACAGGAGCACGAGTAGCAATAAGCGTTGCGGTAAGAAGGTCGTACGACATACCGATTGCATAAGCAGCAATGATGCGAGCCGTTGCAGGCGCAACCACAATAACATCGGCATTCTGACCCAAGCGTGTATGTGGGATCGGCGATGAATCATCCCACAAACTTGTATGCACAGGCTCTGACGCAAGCGCTGAGAGAGTGACGGGACCGATGAAGCGATGTGCATCCTCGGTCATAATCGGTGCAACATGTGCACCGGCATCTACAAGTTGACGACAGAGTTCAACGGACTTATAGGCCGCAATTCCACCAGATACTCCAAGAACGATACGGCGGCCATGAAAGTTAGTCATGTCGGCCTCACCACTAGAGATGACGCAGCAAGCGGTCTACTCTGCAGAATCCTCAGCAACTTCGGCTTCTGCTCCATCGAAAAACTCAGCAGCATCTTCTTCCATTTCGTCATATGGCAAGCGCTCCACTCTTACAATCTTGTCGGCAGCGATTTCTTCAAATGCGATCGACAACGGCTTGCGAGCAATCGATGAAACCTGCGGTGGAATCATGTGTCCAAGTCCCTCGCCCAACTGGTTGAAATAGGAATTGATCTGGCGAGCACGAAACGCAGCCAAAGTAACCAAACTGAACTTGGAATCGACGCGGTCAAGCAGACCTTCAATGTTTGGATGAATCATGGAGTCGTGTTGACGGGACATGGTGGACCTCCGAAGTCATCTACAGACTAGCGGCGGTCGCGCCGAGCCGCACAGATAAAGGCTTGTATCTCAGATACTGCCCTTTCTAGATCGTCATTAATCACCACTAAATCAGCCATAACTGCACCAAGGCGTTCCTCATCCTCTGCCTTGCGAAGGCGTTCGACGACATGATGATCTGGATCCCCCCGACCAAGCAAACGACGTTCTTGCTCCTCGCGTGAGGGTGGTTGCACAAATACAAGCAGCGCCTCCGGGAGAGACTTTTTGACCTGTTGTGCGCCATGTAATTCAATTTCCAGAACAATGTCGTGATTATCCCCCGCTGTTGGCGTTGGCGAGCCATAGAGATTTCCGAGAAATTCAGTCCACTCAAGAAAACCATTTTCTAAAATATGTTGTTCAAATTGTGTGCGTGCAACAAAGACATACGCATCGTCGGCTTCCCCTTCTCGCTGAATACGAGTCGTCCAAGAACGACTGATCCACAGTTGGTCGTCTCTCTTTAGCAACTCGTCAACAATTGTTCCTTTACCAGCACCCCCTGGTCCAGACACGATCACGATTACCGGCGAACTCATGGCAATGCTCTGATTGCTTCGATAATGCATAAACGCTGCTGTGCAGTCATGTGCGACACGGTAGAAAAACCATTAAGCCCCACGGAAGATAAAAGGCGACGCCCAGCCACTTTGCCAATACCCGGTACAACGTCTAGCAGTTTCACAACATACACATGACCAAACATCAAATTATCTTCTCCTAAAACCTTTTCGATAAGACCGCTTGCGAATTGTTCCACTGCAAGGATTCGTAGACGACGATGATCACACACCAATTCAATGTCGCGTTTGCGTTGAGATGCGCCAACCGAGGTTTCCATAAGTAAAGGATAGTGCCCTGTATGAAGCATCAATTACGACACATGAGATACACCGGTAATCTCACTCCAGCTAGAGGCTCCTCGACGATGGGCAATCCTTGCGGCATCTTTAGCAATGGTCCATGTCGCTTTGGGGCTTGCAAAGGACGCAGTACCAACTTGAACAGCATCAGCTCCTGCCATCAACATCTCAATGGCATCCTTGCCGCATGAAATCCCCCCAACACCAATAATGGAGACGTTCGGCAACGCTTGACGTACGTCATACACGCTGCGTACCGCAATCGGATGAATTGCGCGACCAGAGAGCCCGCCGCCACCATTGCCCAAAGTAGGTTCACCAGAGACAACATCGATCTGCATGCCGAGCATGGTGTTGATGAGAGTCAAGGCTCGAGCACCCGCATCTGTCACTGCGGTCGCTACTTCAACTACACGATCTGTATTGGCGCTAAGTTTTGCCCACACCGGTACCACAGACTCTGCAACAACAGCGGAAATAATTCTTCCACTGAGCGATGCATCGTGGGCGATTATTCCACTGCGGCCTTCAAGGTTTGGACACGACAGATTCACCTCTATTGCACTGATGCGTTGACCAACCGATCGCAGTTGGTTGGCGGCAAGAACATATTCATGCAAAGTTCTTCCCCAGATGCTGGCAACGACAGTCGCACCTATCGCTTCTAGTTTTGGAAGCGACCCTTGCGTCCACGCCACAACACCAGGTCCTTGTAGACCTACAGCGTTGATCATTCCACCGCTAACGGTGTGCACTCTAGGCGCAGGGTTTCCTGCCCAAATCTCGTGGAAGAGACTTTTCACAACGACGGCACCGAGTCGATCTAGTGGCATATAGCGCGACAGTTCAATATCGTGTCCACTTGTTCCCGATGCCGTCATAAACGGATTGATCAGTTCAACGCCACCACACAAGACCGGCCCCATCGACACAATGTCGTTGGAAACGCGCCGTAACAGACTCATCGGCCGTGGTACTCCTGCAACGACCGTACTTCAATCTCTGTTTCGCGTTGCTCCCACAAGCCATTAACAGCAGCCAGCGCTGCTTCAACTGTGGTTACCGAAGACACTCTGTTTGCATTGGCTGCTTTACGAATGGCTTCACCATCTTCACGAGCGCCACGACCTTGAGGAGTGTTTACTACAAAACTTATTTCTCCGGCTGCAACTAAAGCAGCAGCATTTTCCATCGATGATCCATCCATCTCTGACAACTTGCCGACTATTCGATCAACTACGAGCCCAAACTTTGCTAGATAAGCAGCGGTTCCAGTAGTAGCCGCGATACCCAATCCCAGTTCACGTAATCGAGTTGCCACAACAATGCCAGCAGGCTTATCGGCATCGTTGAGAGACAGAAATACTGTTCCAGATGTAGGCAGAACTGTTCCCGCAGCAGTTTGAGATTTCACAAAAGCCAACCCAAAAGTAGAAGCAATCCCCATCACTTCTCCTGTTGAACGCATTTCTGGTCCGAGCGCAGTATCCACTTCTGGAAAACGATTGAAAGGCAACACCGCCTCTTTGACAGAGACATGTCCCCCAGTCACCGGTGGACACAACAATCCCTCAACACGCAATTGTTCAAGACTTGCACCAAGCATCACTCGGCTTGCAACTTTTACCAATGGAACTCCGGTTGCTTTTGCAACAAAAGGGACAGTACGAGAAGCACGCGGGTTAGCTTCGATGACATACACCGTTGTACCCAACACTGCGAACTGCACATTTATGAGACCGATCACTTCCAGCGAAGTAGCAATGGACTTTGTGTAGGCACTGATCACCTCAATCACCCACCCTGGCAGTGTCTGAGGCGGAATGGCACACGCACTATCACCAGAATGAACACCTGCTTCTTCTACGTGCTCCATGACTCCACCGATCAGGACTTTGCCTGCGTGATCTCTAATAGCATCAACATCCACTTCCGTTGCGTGCTCCAAGAATCGGTCAATGAGTACTGGTCTTTCAGCGGACAATCCACCTTCTTTGCCCAAAGACCCATCGACGGCTAACTCGCGCATTGCCGACTCAAGTGTCTCCATATCGTGAACGATCCGCATTGCCCGACCACCAAGCACATAACTAGGTCGCACCAAAACAGGAAATCCAATGCGAGTGGCTATAACAGATGCCTGCTCTATCGTCACCGCCGTTCCCCCTGGGGGTTGCGGGATGGACAACTGATCGCACAGCCGGCTCCACTTCTCTCTATCTTCAGCGAGATCAATTGAATGCGGAGATGTTCCAGCAATGAGTGCAGGATCAATGAGTCCAGACAACTTCAACGGTGTTTGTCCGCCAAGACTCACGATTACCCTGGGAGCAATACCACCTGATGCCAAAGTTTCGGCTGCTATCACATTGAGAACATCTTCTCTCGTCAGTGGCTCAAAGTACAACCGATCTGATGTGTCGTAATCGGTGGACACTGTCTCAGGATTACAGTTGATCATGACCGTTTCGTATCCAGCATCACGTAAAGCAAAACTTGCATGCACGCAGCAGTAATCAAACTCGATTCCTTGACCAATTCTGTTTGGTCCAGAACCGAGGATAATGACCCTCTCGCGCGAGGATGGGCGAACTTCATTTTCGTCTTCATAAGTTGAGTAGTGATACGGCGTATTGGCATCAAATTCAGCACTACACGTGTCGACAGTTTTATAAGTTGGCACAACACCCAATAATTCACGTTGTGCTCGCACTACCATCTCGTCGACGCCGTAAAGATACCCGAGTTGCGCGTCAGAGAATCCCAGTCTTTTGGCACGTTTCATCTGATGCTTCGTAAGAGTTGTTAGTTGATTCTTTTCCAGTTCAAGTCGTTCATCAATAATCATTTGCATCTGATCAAGGAACCATGGATCAATCAATGTGGCTGCATGCACTGCATCGACACCAAGCCCACGCCGTAATGCTTCTCCTACCTGGAAAATTCGTTCGGGTGTTGCCACGGCCGCCCGCGCCAATAGTTGTTCGTTTGAATCTGTGTCGTAAAGGGATTCGCCGGGATCACAATTGAGGCCAAATCGACCCTGTTCCAAAGACCGTAGACACTTCTGCAAACTCTCTGGAAAAGTACGGCCAATAGACATTGCCTCGCCAACACTTTGCATCTGTGTTCCAAGCACACCTGATGTTCCAGGTAATTTTTCAAAAGCCCACCGTGGAATCTTTGTAACGACATAATCGATGGTTGGCTCAAAACTTGCTGGAGTCATTCTTGTAATATCATTTGGAATTTCATCGAGTGTGTAACCAACAGCCAATTTTGCAGCGATCTTGGCAATAGGGAATCCAGTTGCCTTCGAAGCCAATGCAGATGAACGCGAGACACGAGGATTCATCTCAATAACAACCAATTCACCATTGGCAGGGTTCAGCGCAAACTGCACATTTGATCCACCTGTTTCAACCCCCACCCGACGAATGCAGGCAAATGCCGCATTGCGCATATTCTGATATTCCACATCAGACAACGTCTGAGCAGGAGCAACCGTGATCGAATCACCGGTATGCACACCCATCGGATCAAAGTTTTCAATACTGCAGATAATCACACAGTTATCTGCATGATCACGCATGACTTCAAGTTCATATTCCTTCCAACCAACAATTGATGTCTCGATCAGAATTTCACGGATCGGACTTGCGGCAAGACCAATCACCACTAGTTTTTTGAATTCCTCCATCGTGTTAGCTATGCCAGTTCCCGTGCCACCCAAGATGTATGCAGGCCGGATTATCACGGGCAAGCCGATATCTACAAGAACGCGGTCAGCTTCTTCAATGTCGTGAGCAATTCCGCTGTTGGGAACATTCAGTCCAATCTCGATCATTGCTTCTTTGAACTTGCCACGATCCTCTGCTGTTGCTATTGCCAATGCATTAGCCCCGATCATCTCTGGAGTTCCTGGAACTCCAATAAGACCTTTTTCATAGAGCGCCATTGCCAAATTGAGTGCCGTTTGACCACCAACTGTGGGCAACACTGCATCTGGTTTTTCTCGCTCAATAATCTTGGCCAAAACTTCCACAGTAAGCGGTTCGATGTATGTGCGATCTGCAAAATCTGGGTCAGTCATAATTGTTGCCGGGTTTGAATTAGCAAGAATGACGCGATAGCCCTCCTCTTTCAGCACGCGACATGCTTGTGTTCCGGAATAGTCAAACTCGCAGGCTTGACCAATGACAATTGGCCCAGAGCCAATAATCAAGATCGTATGAATATCAGTACGGCGCGGCATTATTTAGTCTCCATGAGTTCGGCGAATTGATTGAACAGGTATCTGCTGTCATGAGGACCAGGGCCAGCCTCGGGATGATACTGCACGCTGAAGGCCTTGTGATCAAGCAGGCGCATTCCTTCATTTGTGTTGTCATTCAAGTTGACATGCGTTATTTCTGCAACCCCTGCTAGAGAATCCGCATCTACACAGAAGTTGTGATTCTGACTTGTAATTTCTACAGAACCAGTTGCAATGTTACGCACTGGATGATTTGCACCATGATGCCCGAAAGGCATCTTGTATGTGGTTCCACCAAATGCACGCGACAACAACTGGTGACCAAGACAGATACCAAATGTTGGTACACCATTTTCAACAATCGCCCGAATTGCCTGTGTTGCGCTACCCGCCATTTCTGGGTCTCCTGGACCATTCGACAAGAAGACCCCATCTGGAGATAGTGCTAATACTTCATCTGCACTTGTGTGCGATGGAATCACATGAACGGTTGCAAATTCGGACAGGCAACGCACGATTGTGCTTTTAATGCCGAAATCGTACGCAACAACCGTGAATTTTCCAGCGCCAACCACATAAGGTTTTTTTGTGGTGACCATACTGACTAGATCAATTCCCGTCGTTCCTTGGTCTGCACGTGCCGCCTCTAAAAGCTGAGCCTGACTCGCTGTCCCAAATGCCCCTTTTAAAGAACCTGAGTCACGCAGGATCCTTGTAAGTCGCCGCGTATCAAGGCCAGCGATTCCAGGCAATTTATTCGCCTTCAAAAATGAATCAAGATCTCCTTCGCTTCGCCAATTGCTGTGACGACGTGCCATCTCGCGAACAATGACCCCGCGCGCAAAAACTCCTGACGACTCATTATCAGATGCATTCACGCCGTAGTTACCGATATGAGAACTGGTGAAAGTGATGATTTGTCCCGAATAGCTCGGATCGGAGATGACTTCTTGATATCCAGTCATCGTGGTATTGAAGACCACTTCTCCAACAGCTATGCCGTTGTCGGGTTGGTATCCAATTGCTTCGCCTTCAAAGACAGATCCATCTTCAAGAACGAGTGCAATTTCTGTGATTTGTGTACTCACGAGATTAGTTTTCCTTCCTCAACGACAACTTTGCCGCCAAACAGTGTGTGACGAACCCGCCCACGTACTTCCATGCCGTGATATGGCGTGTTTTTTGATTTACTTGCAAGATTATTTTTTGAAACTTGCCAGACAGTGGTGGTGTCCCACACAGCAAGATGAGCCGGTTCGCCAACAGCAATCGGTCTTCCATGACGATCTGCGATGCCAGCGATACGAGCAGGGTTCCACGACATCACTTCGACAATTCGCCGTGGATCCAACGAAAGAGCAGTATTTACAACTGCTAAAGCTGTTTCCAAACCGAGCATTCCAGGCGGGGCCTCGTCTAGCGGTTGTTCTTTTGTATGCGGAGCATGAGGCGCATGATCTGTGGCTACAGCATCGATTGTGCCATCAATCAGGCCCTGCTTCAATGCTTCAATATCAGATGGTCGACGAAGTGGCGGATTCACCTTAAATACTGAATCAAAACCGCTTAGCAATTCATCAATTAAAGCAAGATGATGCGGAGTGACTTCAGCTGTAACGGCTAGACCTTCGGCCTTGGCGCTTCTTACAAGATCAACACTTCCCTGGGTTGACAGATGAAGAAAATGCATCGGTGCACCAGTTTGTCGCACCAACTCAATATCTCGGCGCAGCATTTCTTCTTCTGCAATTGATGGCCATCCAGGCACACCCATTGCAGAACAACATTCACCCTCATGCATGACCGCGCCATCAGTACGGCTTTCCACTTCACAGTGTTGAGCAAGCGTGATTCCAATCAATCCACTTATTTCTAAAGCTGCACGCATCACATTTTCATCTTGTACGCCACGACCGTCATCGGTGAAAATACGAACTCCTTGTGCAGCAAGATCAGCAAACGGCACAAGCTGTTGTCCATGACGACCAATGGTGATACACCCAGACGGCTCCACATCACAAAACCCAGAGATCCGTCCACGCTCTCGAACAAACTGCACAACAGCAACACTGTCTTGAGAAGGATCGGTATTTGGCATTGCAACCACTGCTGTATAACCACCCTTGGCTGCAGCATGGCTGCCGGTCAGAATGGTTTCTGCTTCTTCTTTGCCTGGTTCGCGCAAATGTGTATGCAAGTCGACAAACCCACTTGAGACAAAACAACCCGTCGCACCCAACACCAGATCACCATTCAAGTTCTCGCCTACTTCGGCAATGACCCCACCAATGACTAAAACATCAGCAATTACAGAACCGTCGCGATTAATCACGGTTCCGCCCTTTATGACAATCGATTTTTCATTCGCACTCATGCCTGGCCACCTTGCAATACAGCAGATGAACCATTGCCAAGAATCGAAAACAACACGGCCATTCGTACAGCAATTCCATTCGTAACCTGTTGCAGTATTCGAGAACCAGGAACATCAGATGGATCAACCTGCATCTCTACCCCACGATTCATCGGGCCGGGATGCATCAGCAACGCATGTGGCGCCATTAGCTCGGCTCGCTCAGGAGTAAGTGCAAACTGTTTGTTGTATTGCGCCACATCAGGAATCGAAGCTGTTCCCATCCTCTCTCGTTGCATTCGTAACATGTACAACACGTCTACTTTGGCGACAACATCATCTATGTGTCCGCACACTTCGACTGGCCATTGTTCCATGGGATGTGGCAGCAACGAGTCGGGAGCAACCACTATGACTTTGGCACCGAGGCGAGTAAAAACATCAATGTTGCTCCGTGCTACGCGGGAGTGTTTAATATCTCCGACAATCGCTATTGTGCGGCCTTGCATAGTTGACTTTTCACCAAAAGATCTCGTGATTGTGAACGCATCAAGAAGTGCCTGAGTTGGATGCTGATGCCAGCCGTCGCCTGCATTGATGACTGCGGCGTCTGTCCATTGGGTTATCTGCAGAGCCGTTCCGCTCGATTTGTGACGAATCACAAACGCATCGACACCCATCGCAGTCAGTGTCTCCACGGTGTCTCGAAGGCTTTCGCCTTTGTTCACACTTGAACTTGACGCTATAAACGTCAGCACTTCTGCTGATAAGCGTTTGGCCGAAGTTTCAAAGCTCAGTCGGGTTCTCGTACTGTCTTCAAAAAACACGCTGGCAATAGTTTTTCCGCGTAATGCAGGCACCTTGGGTTGAGGCCGAGAGTTGATTTCGGCCATATGGTCGGCCGTTTCTAACATTTCAACGATGTCCTGTGTAGAAAGGTCAACAGTGGACAAGAGATGTTTCATTGGTGGGCACCTACGGTGACTCCTGCGATGCTCACAGACACTTCGTCTGTGAGCTTGGTTGGAATATTCTTACCAACATAATCTGGCCTGATCGGCAGTTCTCGATGACCTCTATCTACCATCACTGCAAGTTGCACCGCCCGAGGCCGACCATGATCATTTAAGGCTTCTAGGGCTGCGCGCACTGTGCGTCCAGTAAAAAGTACATCATCAACAAGAATCACTGTACGTCCAGTGAGATCTAGCAAGATCTCTGTAGGAGCAGCCGGCACAACTGGTCGCAATGCAAAGTCATCGCGATACATCGACACGTCTACTGCCCCTAGGGGAACCATGGCCGTTGGACTTATTAAGTTAATCGTGTTGCACAAACTCTTGGCGATCCACGTACCGCCAGTTTGCACACCAATGATGACCACATCATCTAGACATGGATTGCGCTCGATGATCTCATGAGAAATTCTGGTCATTGCGCGTGATACATCATCTGGGCCCAGCACCAGAGTGCTTGACGAGTTCAGCACACTCATGACGCAACCAAAATGATCTGGGGTATAAAAAAGGCGCATCCCGAAGGGCATGCGCGTGTCGAAAAACTATCCATATTTTCCTTCCGTTCAGGCCTCACAGGACCTGTTTGACGGTGAAGCCAGTGTAGCACCGTCTACGGATTTACGCTAGGGGAATTACGTTTGTACAGCCTCCACCAAGTGTTACTTTCCACAATGAAAAAATCATCCGCTATCGATGCGAGATCCTTTGTGGCTTGTTCATCCAACTCCACCGGCAGAACCACATACTCGATTCTGTCCGATTGGGCCAGCCGACCCCCTTCTAGGGAGATGTCAGTTCCATAGAGAACTATTCGAAATGGATTAGGAAATTGGTAGATGTGGGTGCGGTGAGCCAAGTGGGGCGCCAAAGAATGATAGACGGAGATCCGTGCTTTCTCAGGGACTTTTTTTATAATTTCCTGGGCCGCAAGTGCCACTGGATGCGATGCAGCCCAATGTGGGATCGTGTTTTGGGACAATGGCAAAACAGACCACGACATGGCAGAAACAAGCATTGCAACCGTCATCAGACAGGCCGCAACAGTGCGATTCACTCCACGTAACCGTGATAGCCCTACGATCGAGGCAAAAACTAGGCCAGGGACAACGACAAGTGAATAGTGGTACCCAATGTGGAACTGATACCAAAAAGTACTAATAACATTTGTTGCCAAAACCAACAGGCTAACCAGCATCACTTCTGGCGCCAGTGCAAAAATAAATGCAAATGGCACTGTCATTTGCCACACATAAAATAATCGACCCTCTGAAGTCATGTAGCGATACACAGATCTTGGATCAGTAAACAACTCCTTAAAAAATCCACTTACGCCCCCAAACGGGATACGCCATACATTGCGTGTGGCAACACCGATGAGTGGCTTCATCAATAGAAACATTCCAGCCAAAGATGCAGCGATCGCCCCCACCACAGTAAGAATTCCTTTTCGGCGATCTCCGCGAATAGCCAGCATGATGCCCATTGGCACAAGAACCAACGACACATCTTCTTTCACAAGTGCGCTCAAGACAGCACCGACCACAAAAATGCGCCATCGTTTTGTTAGGGCACCATAAAGGGCGATTGGAACAAACAAACCTAGAAACGAGTCGGGATGGAAATTTTCATAGAGTGCACCGTTCACCGCTGGGTTCATAAGCCATGACAGCGCGAACAAAAAGCCCCACATCTCATTACCTAGGGTTCTCTTAGCAAAGAAAAAGATGGGTACAGCACCGAGTGCTATCACTATGGACTGCACCACCAACAAGGTCTCTGTTCCGGGTATAACCCAATACAAGGGAACCACCAACAACATCACAATCGAGGCGTGATCACCAAACATATTACGGCCCATTAAAGTGACAAACGGAGCGTCAAACCTCGAGAGCAGCCACACCCCTTGGTCATACAGGCCAACATCGTATGAAGATGTTCCCAATCCACGATGAACATCAATTTGTAACCGCGACGAAAACACGATGTGGACAACTATGGTCCCAATAGTTAAAAGAGCAAAAAGACCACACTGTGGAAAACGAACTTTATTCCTAGCAATCCGGAGACTTTCCAATGTCATACGCGAACTTTAGGCTGTGGGGCGAACCTTCTTGGCAACTGCTGCAAGAACGCCATTAACAAATCGACCTGAATCATCTGTCGAAAATCTCTTTGCCAGTTCCACTGCTTCATCGATAACGACCGCTAGAGGTACGTCTGGGCGAAAGCTCAACTCGAAAACTCCAAGCCTCAAGATGGCACGGTCAAGCGCTGGCATGCGCTCAATCGCCCAGCCTTTTGCATGAGCAATAATCTCATCATCAATAACTTGGCGAGATGACTCAATCCCTGAAATCAATTCAGTTGTGAGATCGACAGAAGCAACTCCACGTTCTTCTAAAATTGCGAGTGGCGACATTGACCGTTGTTCTGCTTCGTAGAGCAAAATAATTGTTTGCTCACGAGCATCGGTTCTGTCATCGTTTTTGGGGGGAAATATTGGTTCGATTGTCATCCGACCCGCGTCACATAATCACCGGTACGAGTATCGACTTTGACTCTGTCGCCAATACTTATGAAAAGAGGCACCTGTATAACTTTGCCCGTCTCAAGCGTTGCCGATTTGCGGGCGCCAGAGACTCGATCTCCCTGCAAGCCAGGTTCTGTGTCTGCGATAGTTAGCTCAACAGACGCTGCGATTTCAACCGAAACTATGTCACCTTTATAAGTACAAATCAGTGCCATTGCAGACTCAACCAAATAATCTGCACTGCTCCCTAGTGCAACTGGCGAAATATTGCGCTGGTCATATGAGTCTGTATCCATAAAGACAAAATCATCTCCATCCTTGTACAAGAACTGCATATCACGCTTTTCGAGGATCGCCTGCTCTACTCGGATTCCAGCATTGAAGGTTTTCTCCAATATGTTTCCGGTGCGAAGGTTGCGCATTTTTGTTCGTACAAACGCCCCACCCTTGCCTGGTTTCACATGTTGAAATTCAACAACAGTAAAAAGACCATTGTCTAACTCGAGTGTTATTCCGTTTTTTAGATCGTTCGTAGTGATCGCGGGCATGTGAGGTCCTTGGGGGTTTGTGTGATAATTCGACACGATGTGTCGGTGACAACGACCAGATCTTCAATCCGAACGCCACCGACCCCTTTACGATAGAGCCCAGGTTCCACTGTCACCACCTCACCAGTACCAAGGATGGCCGCACAGGTAGGCCCCATAATCGGAATTTCGTGGACATACAGCCCAATCCCATGCCCTGTGCTGTGTAAATACTCATGTGCAAGCCCTGCCTTTTCAAAAACGGAGCGACAAGCCGCGTCAACGTTCGCACCAGTCGCCCCAGCACGAACAGCGTCAATACCTGATGCCTGAGACTCGATAACTGTCTCAAATAGAGACCGTAACTCGAGAGAAACCGATCCGACCGAGATGGTGCGCGTCATGTCACTGCGATAGCCCTCGATACAGGCCCCCATGTCAATAATGACCATGTGTCCATTTTCAACAACATCATCTGTTGGTTCATGATGTGGTCGTGCAGCATTAGGGCCTGTGGCTACAATTGTCTCGAATGCCACATCATGAGCACCAAGTCGCTTCATATGAAAGTCGATTTGATTCCGAATATGTCTTTCCGACCAACCCATCAGACCGTCAGCAACGACATATTGAAGTGCTTCATCAGCGATCGACGCTGCGTGTTCAATGTATGACAACTCCTCTACATCTTTGACTCTACGTAAATCATCAAGTTCAGACCCTCTGCAATGAACAGTAAATTTTTCACTTAGTGCATTCATTCGTGCAACCGTGAGGTGACCCGGATCAACTTCAATTCCACGACCGTTGGCAAGAGACAGCATCAGGTCATCAGCTTTTCGAGAAATACCTACCGCCACTGTCTCCACGGTGTCTGCATGTTGTCGTACATCTGCCTCTGCTCGCTCAACATATCGCCCATCGACAAAGAGATAACCGCATTTTTTTATGCGATCAACGAGAAGTTGCGACGTGCTTCCCGAAAAGCCAGTCAACCAACGAATATCTTCTTGTCGCAAAACAAGTAGCATGTCTTGGCTCGCTGAGCACAAACGACCAATTCGTGAAGACACGAGATCTACTTTTTCGTCGCGATTTCGACGAGTGCCTGCACCGCCAATGAATATCCCAGCCCACCAAAACCAGAAATGGTGCCATTCACAACTGGAGCCAAAACACTTACATGACGAAAATCTTCGCGAGCTCCAGGATTGGACAAATGCACCTCAATAACAAAACCCGGGAAAGAGCGAAGAGCGTCGTGCAATGACCATGAATAATGAGTAAGCGCACCAGCGTTGATGATGATGGCCCCATGATTGCTGCTGGCATTGTGCACTGCTGTCACTATGTCAGCTTCGGAGTTGGACTGCATAGATTCCACGGAGATGGCGTGGCGAGCAGCTGTTGCTCGCACAGTGTTCACATGGTCCTCTAATGTGGCCGACCCGTAGACAGAAGTTTCACGCTTTCCCAATAAAGAAAGATTGGGGCCGTGGATCACGAGGATCGATGACAGTTCCATCTCTCTACCGTACTCATCAGGCTTCATAAAGCGGTGATATTTAGGCCAGCCGCGTAGAAAGAACACCAAGCGAACGCCGTACTGCGTCCGCCTCAACCCCAGACACCACTTCGAGTCCAATGTCAGAATCAAGAATAAACGTCAAAGAATCCAGAGCTTTTTTATCACGTCCCATATCAACGAGGAGTCGTTCCGTGCCAATTCCTGCGGGTAGTGGAATTTTTAATCCGTAGACACCGTGCACCACCTCATAATGTTCTTCAACTCGTGCTGCACTAATTCTGCCCATGTCATGCGCCAAATGGGCCGCAAACAGTAGGCCAAGCGAAACGGCTTCGCCATGAGCAATAGAGAAGTCTGTGGCAATCTCTAAGGCATGGGCCAATGTATGTCCGTAGTTGAGAAGCGCACGACGTCCACCTTCACGCTCGTCTGACTCCACAATTTCAGCTTTTATTTCTACACAACGGGCTATGCGTGACTCAAGATCAAGCACCGAAAGATCTTCCCGCACGATGAAGTGATATTTAGCCATCTCTCCGTTTCCACAACGAACTTCACTATCTGGAAGTGTGTCTAATGCATCCAAATCACAAGCAACTCCGTGTGGCTGCCAAAAAGAACCAACTAAATTTTTACCCTCTGCGATGTTGACCCCGGTCTTGCCACCAATAGCTGCATCGATCATGCCGAGCAGTGTTGTTGCAACATGGATGACAGGAATTCCACGATGATAAGAAGCTGCGGCGAATCCGGCGACGTCAGTAACCATTCCGCCCCCAACCCCGACTACAGCATCATTGCGAGTAAGGCCAGCCTGAGCAAAAGAGCGACAGAGACTTTCGATGGTAGACAAAGTCTTAAATGACTCTCCATTACCAATAACGTGACGTGTTACTTCAATGGATCCGAGATCTGGCATCAACGATTTTGGAATCCCCTCTTGAGTAACGATGGCAACTCGCCGCACAGATGCAGGCAACATTGCTCTCACTTCCGAACGTGCACCACGGCCTACTGCAACCGTGTAGGAACGATCACCTAGATCTACTCGTACATGCTTCATGTTTTTCCCTGTCTCATGAATCGCCACTCAATGAATCGACTATTAAGTCAACTATTGACTCTATTGAGCAATCGGTGGTGTCAATGACAACGTCTGAGACCGAGGCGTACAGCGGCCCTCGCTCGTCGTGTAAACGTTGCAGGGTTCCAAGGCGATCTGTATCCAATAATGGTCGATGCCCACCTTTTGCTGTTCGTTTGGCCAGGACAGAAGGCGCAGCATGAAGCCACACCACAGATGCTTGACCAAGCTGCCGGGCATGATCGAGGGCCTGTCTATTTTGGGGGCGGACCACTATTCCACCAGCAGCTGCCACAATGCACGGCTGGTCACTATGGAGGCATTCCTCAAGTACTGAAGTTTCAATATCCCTAAAACCAGACTCGCCTAAATCTGCAAATAATTGGCGCACAGAAACTCCACTACGAGTTTCAACGATTTTGTCCGTATCGAAACAGACCCGACCAAGTCGTGTTGCTAGTTCGCGGGCAATCGTTGATTTACCTGTTCCCATCAGTCCAACAAGAACCACGATCGGCGCAGGATCAGTAATTGTCACGACTCCAGTGTTGCTGCATATGACTCTGCATTGCGAACGAATTCAGACAGAGAATCTCCGCCGAACTTACGCTGGGCTTCAGTTGCAAGAACTAACGCCACCATTGTCTCGGTGATGACCCCCAACGCAGGGACTGCAGTGACATCTGTACGTTCTTTAAAACTAACTGTCTCTTCTTTTGTGACAGTGTCGACAGTATGCAATGTTGGCCGATTAAGCGTCGCCAGAGGCTTCATTGCCGCACGCACAATCAAAGGCTCACCTGTTGTCATGCCACCCTCTGTTCCGCCTGATCGATGACTATCTCTGACATATTTACGATTCTGTGCATCCCAAAAAATTGCATCATGAGCTTGACTACCGCGTAAGCCAGCAACTTCGAAAGCATCACCGATCTCTACGCCTTTCACAGCCTGAATACTCATCACGGCCTGGGCCAACGCTGCATCAATTTTGCGATCCCAATGAACATGACTTCCTAAACCAATGGGAACTCCGTAGGCAATCACCTCAACTACTCCGCCAAGAGAATCACCATCTCGGGCTGCATCTTTTATCCCCGCGATCATTGCTGCTTCATCAGCGAGATTAAAGCAGCGAACTTCGGACTGATCGATTGCTGCTAGGTCAGAAAATATTGGCAATACCGCCGATCGTGAACGAACGGCACCAAGCTGGATTACGTGGCTCAAAATATGTACGCCAAGATGAGACAACAATTGTTTGGCAACTGCTCCAGCTGCCACTCGGGCTGCTGTTTCTCTGGCACTTGCTCGCTCCAGCACATCGCGTGCATCGGTGAAGCCATATTTTTGCATTCCTACTAGGTCTGCATGTCCAGGACGCGGTTGAGTCAGTGGAGTTTTGGTCTGGCCTGGCTCAGGAGACATTTCTTCATGCCATTTATCGCTACGAAACCACTCGGAGTTTTGGATTTCAATCGAGATTGGTGATCCCAGTGTGCGCCCATGACGAACCCCGCCGACCAAAGTAACAATGTCCTCTTCAAAACGTTGTCGTGGTCCCCTGCCATAACCAAGTCGCCGTCGAGCCAACTCATCACTGATATGACTAGACAATAAGGGCAGCCCAGCAGGAAGCCCTTCCACAATAACGGTCAACGCGCGACCATGAGATTCACCAGCTGTAAGGTACCTAAGCACCATCTCAGGCTACTTGGCTCGTCGGGCGAGTTCTTGTTCTGCGGCTGTACGCATCACATTTGGTTTCGGCGTGTCTGTGAACCATATTTCTTGCTGCCGAACAGCTTGATAAATCAACATCCATAATCCGTCTATAACGGTAGCCCCTGCTTGTTCAGCCAGCGTTAGCAATTTAGTGTTGAGCGGGCTGTAGACGGCGTCCAGTACCACAAGATCGGCGTGAAGAAACTGGCCAGATATGGCCGTTTGAGAAGTGTGCATCCCCACCGAAGTTGCATTAACAACAATCGTTGCAGACGTAATATCAGATTCAGTACCCACAGATATCTCTCCGAAAGAACTTAAAAGCGCAACTAGCTCATGAGCTGTGGAGTCAGTGCGGTTGATGATTATGACACGAGCACCCCGTCGAAGCATCGCCAAAGCAACTGAACGCGCAGTTCCGCCAGCCCCAAGCACAACTGCAGTAGCTCCATCAATTTGGGAATGACTGCGAGCAAGCAATGCATCACAACATCCGTCGCCATCAGTGTTATAACCAGTCGCTATTCCATCAATAATTGACACACAGTTGACCGCATTCAATGTTTTAGCCGTCACATCCAACGCATCTAAACAGTGAATCACTTCGGTCTTTAATGGCATTGTTACAGAAAGTCCACGCACTCCTAATTTGCGCATCCGCGCTACAACGCTTGCGCATTCATCTAACGAAGTTTCGACCGCCGTGTAGACACCGACACGACCGGCATAAGCAAAAGCAGCATTGTGGATAACCGGCGACAAAGACTGCACAATCGGAGACCCGATGACACAAGCGATGACCGTGTCTTGGCTACTCACGGCAACACACCGGCTAGTTTCGCTTTTTCAATATTTTTTAGATGTTGATCATAGGTAGAGGCAAATACATGGCGACCAGATGCATCTGCAAGCACGTAATAGAGATACTCACACTTTGTTCCGGCTGCTATTCCAACACATGCTTCATCAGTGGCTCTAGGAGTTCCTGCTGGAGCCAGCGCAGCTTCAATTGATGCTCTACCGGGGTTTGCAATTGGCGTTGGTGGCAAACCGAAATGCATATACGTGTTGTACGGAGTGTCAATAGATTTAAGCTCAGTCCACGACAAGGATGGATCTGCGTTGTATTTAACGGCAGCATCAATCTCAAGTCTCATCTTCTTGGCTAGTCGATTGTAAATAACTCTCGCAATCTTGGCGCGGTCGGCTGGCACCTTGGCTTCACGCTCGATAAGAGAGGCAACGATGAGTGTCTCATAAGGACTCAAACCGACTAAACGAACTGAATCACTGAGATTTTTTTGTTTTACGACACGCTTCATCATGTCTGCCATGCGCCTAACTACACGTGCCTCACTGTCATCGCCTGATACTTGATACGTATCAGGAAACAGAAGTCCTTCAAGCGACGTTTTTCCCTTTGGCAACAACTCGGACTTCGTACTGCCATCCGTGGCTGCTGCAATGAAATCTTCAGCCGACATGAACACCATTTTTTCGGCAAGGCGTACGCCCATCTGAGCAATACTGAAGCCTTCTGGAAAAGTAACGGAGATAAAGGTTTGTGCGGGAGGCGTAGACAAGGCAGCAATAACTCGACCAGCACTTTCATTCTTCTTCACACTGAAATATCCAGGCGTCAAGGTCAAGCCACCTTTGACTGCTACGTACCATCGAAATAAAGTGGAGTGAGAGATGATTCCTGCAGCCTCTAATCGATCAGCCACCGCAGCAACCGTATCTCCTTCTTGCACTGTGAAGTTCACAGCAACACCAGGGGCGCCAGAAGGATTGATCTGATACACAACCCAACCACTTATTGCTCCCACTACAAGCAAGAGCGCAGTCACCACTATAAACAACTGGCGTAATGGGCCTCTCAAGAAATTCAATCCGTCACGCAACTCCTCACTCGAATCATCTTGCACAGCATTTACGGAGTCCCATGGGTCTTCGTGCCAATCAGTGGCTTCATCCAACAAGGGATCGTTCATGCCATTGTTCATTCTAGTTTCTGCAACGATCTGGCATCGAGCCACGACTGAAGGAGCACAGCTGCAGCAACCTTGTCAACAACCAAACGTCGTTGCTTGGCATTCATTTTTCTTTCCATCATGATGCGATCAGCCTCAACAGTTGTTCGACGTTCATCGTGAAGATGAACGGGGACATTTACGACTGTAGTTAATAATTTGGCTTCGGCGCGCGCGGCACGTGATGCAGGGCCTTCTTGTCCACTCATATTGATGGGCAAACCAACGACAATTGCAACAGCTTCTTCTTCAATTACTAAACGAGCAATTGCTTGATGGTCTAACGCTTTAGATTTAGCCCTCACTAAAACGATAAGTGGTGAAGCAATCGTTGCGCTGCGATCTGACACTGCTACTCCAATCCGCTTGGATCCTAAATCAATACCGAGAACCCTCACGAACTACTGATTGTCTCCCAGAACTGACTGCGCAGCAGCAGTAGCAATCTGCAGTGCCTTATCAAGGCCTTCTGGATTCTTGCCTCCAGCAGTCGCAATATCACCCTTGCCTCCGCCCCCGCCACCCACAGCCTTGGCTGCTTGAGCTAGAAGTTCACTTGCAACAACAGGAACCGACGACGCGACAGCTGCCACCAACGACACACCACCCGTATCGGTGACCGCACCGACAATGACGATACGAATCCCAGATTGTTGTCGAACAGCGATTGCAACATCACGTAGGTCATTAGCCGATACGCCATCAAGGCGTGCCACCACTAGTCCATTCACTGCAGTACTAGCCAGTTCACCCGCTCGACCCACTGCCAATTTTGCTCGAAGCAATTTCAGATCGTCCTGCACAGACTTAAGTTCATCTAGGCGTTTAATAACACCCGACACCACATCATCAGTGCTAGTGCCGATGATCGTTGCTACTTCACTCAACAGTCCATCAATCTTCTGTGTATATGCCACTGCGTTTGATCCCGTCACTGCTTCAATGCGTCGCAAGTTCGATCCAATAGAAGATTCACCGATGATCTTGATCATTCCGATATCTCCCGTGGCATCCACATGTGTCCCACCGCATAATTCTGTGGATTCACCTGCGCGTAAAACTCGCACAACGTCGCCGTACTTGTCGCCAAAGAACGCAATGGCACCTGCCGCCAAAGCTTCTTCTTTAGAAGATTCAGTTGCCGATACAGCAGAATTGAGAAGTACTTGAGCATTGGCAAGCACTTCTATCTTGGCGATCTCAGCATCTGTAACAGATTCATAATGACTGAAATCGAATCGGAGACGAGCGGGCGATACCAATGAGCCTGCCTGCTTGACATGATCTCCGAGCACTGCTCGCAACGCCCAATGCAAAATATGAGTACCGGTATGATTTCGGCGAGTTGCAGTGCGGTTCTCGATATTGATCGCAGCCGTCACAACTTCGCCCTCTGTTATTTCACCTTTGACAACACGACACGAATGCCTTCTTAATCCAGGCAAAGCAAACGTTGTGTCTATCACTTCAAGCTGAGCCCCAGCAGTGGACAGTGTCCCCGTATCGCCTACTTGTCCGCCGCTCTCTGCATAAAACGGGCTGTGATCAAGAAAAACATCAAGCAATCCGTCTTGTGCTTCGATGATGGCAACGACAGTTGCCTCTGCACTGTCGCGGGCATACCCAACAAATTCAGTTGTTCCGTGTTGTTGCATTACCTCTCGGTATGCGTTGACTTGATCTGCATCCGCGCCACCTGTTTTACGTGCTCCCTTGGCGCGCGTCTTCTGCTCTTGCATTTCAATGTGAAATGCATCCAGATCGACATCTACACCACGCTCGGCGGTAATTTCTTGCGTTAGTTCAAGTGGGAAGCCATAAGTATCATGCAATAAAAAAGCAGATGACCCTGACAGAGTTTTTGTGTCACCAGATAAATCGTTTTCCAAAATAGACAGACCAGTTTTTAATGTGTGACGGAAGCGTTCCTCTTCTTTTGTGAGAACGCCAAGTATGAAATCCTTGTTTTGAACAAGATCGGGATATGCCTCTGCCATCACATCTATCGCTACTTGAGCTAGAGATGGCATTACCAATTTCTCCGTTCCAAGCAAGTACGCATGCCGTACAGCGCGTCGAATAATGCGCCTTAAAACGTAGCCACGCGCTTCATTGCTAGGAAACACCCCGTCGTTAACCATCATTGCAGCAGACCGAGCATGCTCAGCCAGAACACGCAAACTGAAACTGTCACGATCTTCATAGTCGCCAATTCGGTACTTGGCTCCCGTAATGGACTGTGCCTGATTAACTATCGGAAACAGGACATCGGTTTCCCAAACAGAATCGACCCCCTGCACCAATGCAAGAATCCGCTCAAGCCCAGCGCCAGTATCAATGCTTGGTTTTGGAAGTGCTGAGCGTGAGCCGTCTGGCGCTTGGTTGTACTGCATGAAAACCAGGTTCCAAAATTCCATGAAGCGATCTCCGCCCACATCATTTTTTGGACCTCCATCAGGACCAAAAGAGGAACCGCGATCGATGTGAATCTCTGAACAAGGACCACATGGCCCGGTATCGCCAGCCTGCCAAAAATTATCTTTATCGCCAAGCCTCTGGATCCGATCCATGGGTACGCCGACTTGTTCATGCCACATTGCTTCAGCCTCGTCATCACTGTCGTGCACAGTGATCCACAAACGATCCCCATCAAAACCAAAAACTTCAGTCACTAGTTCCCAAGACCATGGAATCGCATCTGATTTGAAATAATCCCCGAAACTAAAATTGCCAAGCATTTCAAAAAATACAAGATGTCGTTTGGTTCGCCCAACTTCATCAAGATCGTTGTGCTTACCACCGGCACGAACACACTTTTGTACCGTTACCGCTCGACTGTACGGAGGAACCTCATCGCCCATGAAATATGGTTTAAACGGCACCATCCCTGCCACCGTGAACATCAACGTTGGATCATGGGGAATCAAGCTTGCAGATGGAACGATGCTGTGGCCACGATCAGCAAAAAACCCGGTAAAGGATCTGCGTAACTCGTTTGCAGTGCGGGGAGGATTCAATGATGACGATGCCATGAGATCCCCATCTTAGCGATGGCACCTTCACGCACAGGGTGAGTTAACCCTGTTGGGCGTCGCTGCGGTCAGACTTTTGATCAGAACTGATGAAACCCGATACAACACCAATGAGCACCGTTGCTGCTTCTCGAGTCCACTCCCACAGATGGGAGGCAACATTGGCCAGTGTAATCTGTTGCGCCAGAGTGGCCATTTTGTTGCGGATCGAGTTGTACAAAGCCATACCCGCCACAACACCGAGGAAGAACCAAAAGAAACGCCTAATCATGACCCTCACGGTAGTACGAGAAATTGTCAAATCCCAATGGCCGAAAAGAAGGCTGCTGGGCGGTCGTTGCTGGTGCTTGTCCAGTACGGCCCTGCCGCACATCTAAGAGCGCGCTACTCAGTGCATCCGACACGGCACGAGACTTTGGAGCACGCGACAGATACACCACCCCATGAGCCAGCATCAATTGAGCTTCTGGCAGTCCGACACGCTCGACAGATGTTGCTACCGACGTCGTAACTACCAATGCTTGAGAGTCAGCCATACCAATATCTTCACTAGCAAAGATCATCATTCTTCGCACTATGAAACGAGGGTCTTCGCCTGCCTCCAGCATCCTGGCCAACCAATGCAACGCAAGGTTGGTTTCGCTCGCCCTCATTGATTTTATGAAGGCAGAAATAATGTCATAGTGATCATCGCGCCCAAGCCGCGACACACTTGTGTTCAAGGCAGAGACGGCATGCGTCAGACTCAATGTGGTGTTGCCCGCAAGTGCACAACATACTTCGAGCGCATTCAGAGCTGTCCGGACATCGCCTGTACTGCGAACTGCTATCAACGCGATTGCATCATCATCGGCAGTTCTTGCTTCTTTGACTAAGGCCGAACGAAGCACTTGTTCAATGTGTTCTATACCGACTGGCTTTAGTGCAAAGACCGATGACCGACTGCGAAGTGCGGGATTAACTGAAAAGGCAGGGTTCTCAGTTGTTGCTCCGACCAAAGTAAGGATCCCACTTTCAACTGCATGAAGCAATGCATCTTGTTGAGTTGTCGAGAAGCGATGAATTTCATCGACGAACACAACAGTTCCTATCTGATCCATCGTGAGTCGTCGCTTGGCAAGTTCAATAACTTCTCGAATATCTTTGACCCCAGAAGACACAGCAGATAGACGAACGAAATTCTTTTTGGTCGCTGAGGCAATAAGTTCGGCAAGAGTGGTTTTCCCCGTTCCAGGAGGACCCCACAATATGATTGAAGACAATCTGTCGGCCTCAATTAACTTGCGCAGCGCGCCACCGTGACCAACAAGATGAGACTGCCCAACTACTTCGTCTAATGAAGTTGGTCGCATCCGCGCAGCCAGCGGAGCACGTGCAGCAATACACTCCTGCATCGAGTCGGTAAACAGGTCCGGCTCCTCCATAACAATTATGCAGATGCGGGAGGCGGAAGAAGTCGGAGACCTAATTCTAAAAGGTGTGATGGATCAACTGGAGTCGGAGCATTCGTCATTGGATCAGAACCACTCTGAGTCTTTGGAAAAGCAATGACTTCGCGAATATTTTCTTCACCAGCGAGGATTGCCACGAGACGATCAATTCCGAATGCAAAACCGCCATGAGGCGGAGCACCGTACTTAAATGGTTCAAGGAAAAAGCCAAAGCGCTTGTCTGCTTCTTCATCTGTTATGCCGAGCTGATTAAAAACTCGGCGTTGCAGTTCGGGCTCATGGATACGAATTGATCCAGACCCGAGTTCCCATCCGTTGAGCACAAGGTCATACGCAAGCGCACGGACCTTGAGTGGATCGGTATCGAGAAGATGAAGGTCATCTGGGTGTGGGGCACAAAACGGATGATGTCCTGAGCGAAGTTTACCGGTGACGGGATCAGAGCCAATAAAAAGCGGAAATTCTGTTACCCAGACATACCGATATGGGCCTTCAAAAACAGGAGGGCGTCCGATGTCATTGCGCAACTGTCCGAGCACTTCGACAGTGGTTTCCCACTGATCCGCAACGAGTAGCAATAAGTCGCCCTCGACGGCCTGCGTGGCCAACAACAATGAACTCTGTTCTTCGGATGACAAAAATTTAGCCACAGGAGAATCAAATGCACCAGAAGCGCCAATCTTGATCCAAACAAGACCTTTAGCTCCTATTTTTTTAGCGCGATCTGTGAGTGCGTCAAGTTTATTGCGACCAAAGCCAGCAGCTTCTGGATACGTAGCGGCATCGACTAGTAAACCTTTAATACTGTGCGCACCCGCAAAAGCCTTGAATCCAGTTGATGCAAATAACGAGGTTAATTCAATGAGTTCCATACCGAATCGCAGGTCTGGCTTATCAACTCCAAAGCGTTCCATCGCATCACGCCATGTCATTCTTTGAATCTCAGGCGGATCCTCACCAGTAACAGCATGCGCCGCAGCAATCACCACTCGACCAATATTTTCCAAGACATCTTCTTGTGAAACAAAAGACATCTCGGCATCCAACTGCATGAATTCATATTGACGATCAGCACGTAGATCTTCATCTCGCAAACAACGAGCAATCTGGTAGTAACGATCAATGCCAGCAACCATCAACAGTTGTTTCCACAACTGAGGTGACTGAGGCAATGCAAAAAACGAACCGGGATTCTTACGCGATGGAACCAAAAATTCACGGGCTCCTTCTGGTGTGGAAGGCATCAGGAGCGGAGTCTCCACTTCCACAAAACCATTAGATTCCATCTCTTTTCGGATAGCGCTATTAACTTGAGCACGCACTCGAAGATTTCGCTGCATTCGTTCGCGTCGAATGTCGAGATACCGAAATTTAAGTCGAACTAACTCATCAACATCATCTGCTCTGGCGTCTATAGGGAAAGGTGGTGGCTCTGCTGCGTTCATGACCTCAACAACACAGTCGCCCACTTCTACATGACCAGTCGACAAACCCGTATTAATAGTGCCATCGGGGCGAGCACGCACAACACCCGTAATCCTCAGGACATATTCACTACGAACGTCAACGCCGTTATCGACCACACACTGAATCACGCCTGAATGATCCCGAAGATCAACAAAAGCGAGATGCTCACCATGTTCCCTCCGTTTAGCAACCCAACCGCACACCGAGACAGTCTGTCCAATGTGATCAGCTGTCAGAACTCCGCACATATGGGTTCTCATTGATGTGGATGTCATGGGGTGTTCCTTCGTCGGGGGCCGAGGTGTGTGGACAAGAACGTGAGCAGATCAGGTATCGCTACTGTAAATTGTTCTGAACTACCAAGGTTACGAACTGTGTACACCGATTGCTCTATCTCATTACTGCCAATAATGACCGCAAATGCTGCACCGCTGCGATCAGCACTTTTCATTTGAGCCTTCATACTCCGATTGTCGTATGCACGATCTGATGAAAAACCAGCATCCCGCAGTGACGTATTGACCAAAAGTGCATGAGTTCCGTCAACTGTGTCAATCACAAAGACATCAATCTTTGGTGACCCAAATGGAAAACAACCTTCTACGTCACATGCAATCAATGTGCGGTCAACACCAATGGCGAATCCAATTCCTGGAGTTGGTGGTCCACCGAGATCTTCAACGAGACCGTCATAACGACCACCACCACCTACAGCATTTTGCGCTGAATCAAGTGCTCGCGAAATATATTCAAACGTTGTTCGTCGGTAATAATCAAGACCTCGTACCAACTTTTCATTGAGAACATACGGCACTCCAACAAGATCAAGGCCCTGACATACCGCTGTAAAATGTTCCGCAGCGCTTTGGCTCCAAAAACTGCTGATGATCGGCGCGCCACTAATAATAACTTGGTCTTGTTCTCGTTTGGAATCAAGGACGCGTAATGGATTTTTAAGCAAAGTGGACTGAGCCTCGGGGCTCAACTGGTCTATGCAATTATTGAAATAGATACGCAATGCTTCAACATAGTTTTCTCGATCACCAGCATCTCCAAGTGAGTTAATAACAAGTTCAACATCTTTAAGTCCGAGCAAGGTATAGAACTTCCAGCCCAAAGCGATGACCTCAACGTCAAGCATTGGATCATCAACGCCAAGAACTTCTATCCCGACTTGATCAAATTGTCGAAACCGCCCCGCCTGAGGTCGTTCATATCTAAAATTAGACCCCGAGTACCAGACCTTCCATGGTGGCGTTGGTCGGTGCTCTGCAAAAGCCCGACAGACACTTGCTGTTTGCTCGGGACGTAACGCGATGTGTCGACCACCTTTGTCAAAGAAGTCATACATTTCTTTGGTAACTACATCGGTGGCATCTCCGAGGCGCTGAAACACCCCAAGATCCTCAAACATCGGCGTAACAATGCACTCATATCCTGCTGATTCAACATGTTCTGCAAACACTCGAGAGAACTCACGCGATCTCGCGGCGTGGGGTGGCAGGATGTCACGGGTCCCTGGACTGGTTTGGAATGTCGGCACGACCAATAAGGTTAGTCGCCAGAAGAGCTAGGCACGATGCGATATGCGTCGTACACGGCGTCAATTGACTTTATGACCCGCAGAACTGCCTCGAGATGATTCGGGTCAGCCAGTTCGAACTCAAAACGCATTTTGGCCACTCGGTCTGAGCCCGTGTGCGTGTTGCAGGACACGATATTGACATATTGCTCAGACAACGCATTTGCCACATCTCTTAACAAGCGACTTCGATCAAGAGCCACTACTTCCACACCAGCAGTAAACAATGTGCCAGGCGTCGTCCTCGACCATTCCACATCAATCATTCGAGTCGGTTCATCTTCTACGAGCGATACAGCGTTAGCGCAGTCGGTTCGATGAACGCTGACTCCTCGACCTTTGGTGACAAACCCAAGAATGTCATCCCCTGGAACAGGTGTACAGCAACGCGAAAGACGCACCAAAACATCTTCGAGTCCATCTACATGTATTCCTGTGGAGCCACGTCGGTCATCTCCAGGACGATCCACCCTCATCGGAAGTGCAAGTTGTTCATCACTCCCTTCACGACGCATCGCACGTCCGATTCTTTGAGCAAAACCTCGCGCAGACACGTGATGCTCGCCAATAGCTGCGAACAGCTCTTCCACATCTTCCATGTTGAGCGCCAGCATCTCTTGCAAGAAGGCGTCGGACGTCCAGATTCGCTGCACGGGAAGCCCTTCTCTTCGCAATTCCGCAGTGAGTTCATCACGACCTGTGTCGACCATATCTTCGCGCTGTTCACGCGTGAACCAATTTTTTATTTTGTTACGAGCGCGAGAGGATTGGACAAAACCCAACCAATCACGAGAGGGTCCTGCATCTTGAACCTTTGAAGTGAAGATCTCACAAGAATCTCCAGACACCAACGTGGAATCAAGCGACACCAAACGACCATTTACCCTTGCACCAATGCATGAGTGTCCAACTTCTGTGTGGACAGCATAAGCGAAATCAACCGGTGTGGAGTTAATTGGAAGAGTGATTACGCGGCCTTTTGGTGTGAAAACAAAAACTTCCTCTTGCTCCAGATCGCTTTTCAGATCTGCCATGAATTCGTTTGGATCGCTGAGATCTGATTGCCAATCAACGATCCTGTTTAGCCAATCAACATCACTTGAATCACCATCTTCTTTGTAGGAAAAATGAGCAGCCACTCCCCATTCCGCGCGCTCATGCATCTCTTTTGTACGAATTTGTACTTCTAATGGCTTTCCCCCTGGCCCAATAACCGTGGTATGGAGAGACTGGTACAAGTTGAACTTCGGCATAGCGATGTAATCCTTGAAGCGACCAACAACAGGGCGCCACTTACCGTGAATACAACCGAGCGCCCCATAACAATCTCGAACATTATCGACAATGATTCGTATTGCAACTAAATCAAAAATATCATCAAAGTCGTTATCCTTCCGCACCATTTTTTCATAAATGCTCCACAGATGCTTTCCACGCCCAGTGACATTTCCGACAATATTTACTTCACGCAAACGCGATTGCACTTCGGCAATTGACTTTGCCAAATAAATATCGCGTTCGGGCGTACGTGTCGCCACAAGATTGTCGAGTTCAGCAAATCTTTTTGGATACAAAGCGGCAAACGCCAAGTCTTCTAACTGTTGTTTCATCTCTTGCATTCCGAGACGATGTGCAAGTGGGGCGTAAATATCGAGAGTCTCTTGAGCAACTCGCTGTTGTTTGTCTAGCGGCACACCAGCGAGGGTTCTCATATTGTGGAGACGATCAGCAAGTTTGATGATAAGCACTCTCATATCTCGTGCCATCGCAACGAGCATCTTGCGCATCGTTGCAGCTTGTTGCGCCTCGCGGGAATCGAACTGAAGTCGTTCCAATTTGGTCACACCATCGACCAACATGGTGACCTCATCACCAAACTCGCGTTGTACATCTTCGAGCGTGATCTCCGTATCTTCCACCGCATCATGCAAAAGTGCCGCAGCCACTGAAATATCGTCGAGACCGATATCAGCCACAATGCGAGCAACAGCCATCGGGTGATTTATGTAGGCCTCACCAGAGGATCTCATCTGGCTGATATGAGCTACCCGCGCAAGTTCATACGCCTTGTTGATAACTGCCACCGAACCCTTTGGATGACGCTTGCGAAAAGAACTAAGAAGCGGAGCCAATTCTTCAATTGGGGCACTATGGTGCCGACGCCACGGGAGAACGCGGTCGACGGTGGCCATGGCCCTAGGTTAGCGACGAGTTTTCTTGCGAGGGCGCGGTGGGTGACTCAAAAGAGCTTCGATAGGGATAGACACAGGCTCAGCACCCTCCAAAGCGTCAGCCAATCTGGCAGCCGCCCGACGTCCAATAGGAGTGCCAGTCTTCATTAAGTGAGACATATCGGCTCCGAGCGACAAATGCCCGCGCATTGACACAAACTCTGTGGTGCGTTCTTTGAGAACCCCGAGCAATGGTGCCGCAATGTAAATCGAGGAATAGGTACCAGCGCTAAGACCAATCAACAACGCCAGTGCAAACTCCTCAAGAGCCACTGCACCAAGCACCCAAGCACCCAGTACGAGAATACTGATCACCGGCAGCAATGCAGCAATGCTCGTGTTTAAAGAACGCATCAACACTTGGTTCATAGAAATATTAACAATGTCGCCGTACGAGACTTTACTCCCACTAAACCGCGCGTTGTTGTCATGAACCTTGTCAAATACAACGATCGTGTCGTACAGCGAGAAACCCATAATGGTGAGAAACGCGACAACAGTTGCCGGTGTCACTTCGAGTTGCAGGAATGAATACACACCAACACTGATACCGAGATCATGAATCAACGCAGCAAGTGCTGATAGCGCCATTCGCCATTCAAAACGCCAGGCAATAAAAAGAGCGATAACTCCCAAAAACACAAACAGAGCTTGAATTGCTTGGATGGTGATACTGCGACCCCATGATGAACTCACAGACGACACACTGATTTCATCGATGGTCACTTTGGAAGCTTCCGACAAAGCTGCCTGCACCTTTTTTTGAACGTCGGATGTTTGTACACCCATTTGGATGCGCACACGTTTATTGTCCCCAGAACTCAGCATTTGAATTTTGATGTCAGATTCCGTCATGCCAGCGTCACGGATCACTTTGGCAGCCGAATCAACTGTCAGGGTTCCTGATACAGGAGCCTCAAAAGCCAACCCGCCTTTAAAATCCATTCCCAGTTTGAGACCCTGGGAAAACAGCGAAATAACTGCCACCACGAGGACAATCCCAGACGCTAAAAAACTAACGCGACGACGACCGAAAAAATTAATTCGTGTTTCTCCGCGATACAGACGACCAAAACCACTCAACATTATGCTGCTACCTCTTGCGTTGTTTTTCTTGCTACTCCGAGCACTCGTCCGCGGTTAAACAAACGAGTACGTGCCAGAAGAAGTACTGCTGGTCGAGTGAATAAATAGGAAATAACGATATCTATAATTGTGGATAGTCCAAGGAAGAATGCAAATCCGCGCACAGCACCAACGGTGAGCCACCACAGGATGACAGCACCAATAAGCGATACCGTGTTCGCAACTAAAATTGTTTTCCAAGCATTTTCAAAACCACGTGCAGCCGAGTTACGTAGAGTGCGGCCAGCCTGAACATCGTCCTTCAGTTTTTCAAAAAACACAACGTAAGAGTCCACGGTGACACCGATGGACACGATGATTCCAGCGGCCCCCGAAATCGTAAGCGCGAGCCCATTGGTTTTTGACAACCACGAGATAATGCTCCACATCAAGAGACCTGACAGACCGAGACCTGCAACAACAACCAGTGCGAGCAAGCGGTAGTACAAAAGCAAGAACAACAACACCAATAGAACTCCGATGCCGCCCGAGATTAAAGCCGCCCGAAGGGAGTCTTTACCCAAAGAAGCAGACACCGTTTGGACAGTCGGAGCATCAAACTTTACGGGCACGGCACCGAACTGCAGCACCCTAGCTAAATCTTCTGCCTCACTCTTGGTAAAACTTCCGCTGATCTGCACGCTTCCATTATCAAATGTGGGCGTTTGAACTGTTGGTGCAGAAATAACTTCATCATCGAGAACAATCGCAATTGCCTTAGAAGGGCATTCAGCACCACCATTGAAACATTTCGTTGCTAGAGCATTCCATTGAGCCTCGCCCTCTGCTCCTTTTTTTAGATTCGCAACAACAACCCAGTTGCCAGCATCTATTTGAGCCGAAGAGTCGCTGTTAAATACTTCCCCTGTTGCTTCAACAGGTCCGAGTAGATAAATGAGACCATCTTTTCTTCCAGGAAGCACAGTTTGTCCAGGAGCTAATTCGGTTGTTGGATCAACCGTACTTGGTGATGGAACCGACGTTGACGTGTCTGCTGCTGCACGTCGTGTACTACCAATTCCGCCAGTCGGTGAAGCAAGAGTCGATGATGAAGCAACAGATGTTGGCGAACCAGCAACTGTTGTAGTACTGCCCCCAACCCCAGGTGTGGCAGATGTACTTTCTGGGTTCTGAGCCACATTGATGACAGGGCGCAGCTCAACTGATCCAGTACGACCAACAAGTTCTAGGGCTCGTTGCTGATCTTTAACACCTGGCAAGTTCACCACAACCGTATTGCCTTGACGAATAATTTCAGGTTCCGAAACGCCAATCGAGTCAACACGCTGGCGAATAATGTCCACAGCTACGGTTAACGCAGCATCAGTAAAGTCGCCAACTGGAGTCAATGTGACGGATGCGCCACCTTGGAGGTCGAGCCCAAGAGCAGGACGATTACCGCTTGCCTGATTTGCAACGAACATTGACAAGGTAACAACGATTGTCATAACCAACGTAAAAATGAGCCGACGATTCATCAGGCCTATTTCTCATTTGGTGAAGCATCGACCACTGGGGCCTTGCTGGCAACAGCTGAACGCTTAACCCTAATTTCAACTCGCTCTTTGTCGTGTCCGTCTGCAATATCAATCCACATCAAATCATTTTCAATCGCCGTAATGAATCCATAAATACCAGAAGTCAAGATGATTTCATCATCCACTGCAAGGTCTGACTGCAGAGATCGGGCTTCTTTAAGGCGACGACGTTGAGGTCGCAAGAGCAAAAAATACATTGCTCCAAAGATGGCCCCAAAAAAAACCAATGTGAACAACGGATTTCCGCTGTTGTTGTGGGAGGTGGCAATAAGAGAAGCAATCACGGTTTCTGATCCTAGCCAGAGGAAGCCCAAAGTCTAAAATAGACCTAGTCCCACACCTGTAAAATCTGCTCACGAAACGAAGATAAGCGCCCCTGTTCGATAGCCAAACGGGTATCTGCCATAAATTGGAGCGTCCAAGCCACATTATGAATTGACATCAATCTGGCCGCAGACGGCTCTCCCACCTGCAGAAGGTGACGCAAATAGCCCTTCGAATGGGTGGCACAGACCCAACATGAACATGCAGGATCAATAGGTTCATCGTCATGAATGAACTTGGCATTCTTCATATGCACCTTGCCCACCGATGTCAGAGCGGTTCCATGGCGACCAAGCCGGGTCTGTAACACACAGTCAAATTGATCGACCCCAAGTGATACAGCCTCAATGATCGAAGCGGGATCGCCCACCCCCATGAGATACCGAGGCTGATTTTGGGGAAGGTGTTCAATGCAGGCCCCGAGTGCATCAACCATTTCCTGGCGGCTTTCACCAACAGAAAGTCCGCCGATGCCATATCCATCAAAACCAACCGACACCGTTCTTTGTGCACTTTCGCTGCGCAACGCTAGATCAGTACCGCCCTGCACAATTCCGAATAACGATTGATCGGTTCTTTGATGAGTGTCGCGTGCCCTTATTGCCCAACTATGCGTGCGCTCAAGCGCAATTCGCACAGTATCTGTTGTTGCTGGCAAGGATGTGCACACGTCTAGCACCATCTGAATATCTGCACCCAATGACTCTTGCGTGGCAACTGCGATCTCCGGAGTGAAGCGATGCATTGACCCGTCGTAGGTTGACTTAAACGTGACCCCATCATCGTCAACTTTCGGATTAAGAGAAAACACCTGGAATCCACCGGAATCTGTCAGCGTGAGCCCTTTCCAGCCTGTGAAAGCACCAAGACCTCCAAAATGTTCCACCACCTGCGCACCAGGGCGCAACATGAGATGGAATGTATTTCCAAGAACGATCCGTGCACCTAAATCCTCGTAGTCACGAGCACTCAAATACTTCACCGCACCACGAGTACCAACCGGCATATAGCAAGGTGTTTCGTACGAACCTCGATGAGTGGTTGCCGTGGCAGCTCGCGCAGCGCCGTCTCGTGCAACGATGTCTAGTTTTACTTCAAACATGCTCTTTATTTTCCGTCTTGCCGAGTAAGCAACATTGCATCACCAAACGATAGAAAACGATATTTCTCGGTTATTGCTATCTGATAAATCTCACGCCAACGTGGACCAACGAACGCCTCCACCATTAACAGTAGAGATGTCCGTGGCATGTGGAAGTTGGTGAGCATCATGTCAACTATCTCCCATTTATACCCCGGTGTAATGAACAGGTCGGTGCGACCAGATAATTCTCCGCGCTTCAAAGCAGATTCAAGAGCCCTCGTTGCGGTGGTGCCTATTGCGATGACTCTGTTCGCTGAACGACAGGCGTCGAGAACGGTCTGCTCGACGTTGTAAAACTCGCTATGAATGATGTGTTCAAGCGGATTTTCTACAGAGATTGGTTTGAATGTGTCCAGCCCAACCACGAGCTCGACTCGCTCAATCGAGGCACCTTTTTCACGCACAGCGGCCATCAGTTCTGGCGTAAAATGTAAACCGGCAGTCGGAGCTGCAGCACTAGCGGCTCGACGCGAGTAGACAGTTTGGTAACGCTCTCCATCTGTCAGAGAACTGTGAATGTATGGAGGCAACGGCATTATGCCTATGCGGTTGATGAGACCAACTGGATCATCATCGAGTATTTCGACCACGAAAGTATCCCCTGCTGCAGTTCGTGGGCCGATAGCTAAAACTCGCTTTCCAAAAAATTCAAGTACCTCGCCATCTTTTAATTTTCGCGCCGGGCGCACTAGCGCCTCCCATAAGCGTCCATCTTCTGTTCTGCGTTCCAACAAAAGAACTTCAGCCGAACCGCCCGTGCGACGCTGCAACGAAAGGCGTGCTGGTAATACGCGCGTGTCATTAACCACAATGACATCACCTGGTTCGATAAAGTCCGCTAACTCTTTGACAATGCGATGCTCGACTCCTGCTACACCAGCAACAAGAAGCCGTGCCGCGTCGCGCGGTTCAATCGGCTTTTGGGCTATCAGAGCCTCTGGCAAGTCGTAATCAATGTCAGAGATATGCACGCCGAAAGGCTACCGGTTTGACAGATGTTTTCGGGCTGCATCCATCGCAATACGACCCCGCGGGGTGCGAGCTATGAGCCCTTGCTGAATAAGGAAGGGCTCATAGACATCTTCTATGGTTTCTGGTTGCTCACCAACAGCAATAGCAAGCGTTGTCAGCCCAACAGGGCCGCCTTCGAATTGTTCGCACAGACTTTTCAGAATTGCTCGGTCGACTTTATCGAGACCAAGTTGGTCGACACCAAAAATACGAAGGGCTTCTAGAGCCGTATCAACATCTATGTGACCATCTCCTCGTACTTCAGCAAAATCTCGTACACGGCGTAACAACCGATTGGCGATACGCGGTGTACCACGACTGCGCCGAGCAATATGGACTGCTGCATCCTGGGTCAAAGGCACGTCAAGAATTTTTGCAGTACGAATAATGATGGCGTGCAGTTCATCGGCATCGTAATAGTCGAGTCGAGCCACTAACCCGAATCGGTCTCGTAGAGGGCCAGTGATCATTCCTGTGCGCGTTGTTGCACCAATCAAAGTAAAAGGAGGAAGGGTAAGTCGTATTGATGATGCCGAGGGCCCTTTGCCTACAACGATGTCAATTTGAAAATCTTCCATGGCTGGATAGAGGATTTCTTCAACAGAACGAGAAAGCCGATGAATCTCATCAATAAACAACACATCACCTTCACCAAGTTTCGTGAGTATCGCTGCTAGGTCGCCTGCTCGCTCGAGTGCTGGGCCACTCGTGACATGTAACGCCACGCCCATCTCAGCAGCAACAATGCCAGCCATCGTTGTTTTACCAAGACCGGGCGGGCCTGCAAGCAAAATATGATCAGCCGGCTGGCCTCGTTGCTGGGCAGCACTAAGAACAATGTCGAGATGTTCTTTCAGTTCACGTTGGCCTACAAATTCATCGAGATGGCGGGGGCGCAAACCCATTTCTTCTGACACTTCTTGTTCAGCAGCGATACGAGGTTCTGTGAATTCTTCACGCACGACGAGCCCCTAACAGTGCTAGCGCATCTCTTAACATTGATGCAGAGTCAGAAGCTGTATCTAGTTGACGCATCGTGTCTCTTACTTCTTCTGCTCCATAACCAAGAGCAGTCAGCGCTTCTCGCACATCAGCAGCAGCAGATTGCACCGTGTCTGACGGATTGACACTATTGAGATCGTCAAGATGTAATCGTGATTTCAATTCGATCATGAGTCGCTCAGCTGTTTTTTTACCGACACCAGGAACAATCGTAAGTGCTGCCGTATCAGCCGAAGCCACAATTGTGACCAACGCCGAAGGTGTGTACGAGGACAAAATTGCCAGAGCCATGGATGGGCCAATTCCGTGTGTCGCAATTAAAATATTAAATGTGTCACGTTCGATACGAGAAACAAATCCAAATAATGTTTGAGAATCTTGCCTGATGTGATGATGCACGTGCAAAAACACAGAAACAGTCGGCTCGAGTTCTCCGAAAGTGGAAGAAGTGACCGAGCATAGATAGCCAACTCCCGCTACATCAATGAGAACGATTCCAGGAATAAATCGCTCGACCACGACACCTCGAAGACCCCCGATCATGAGCGGCCCAACCGACCAGTGATCGCTGCAGTTTTAGCGGCGATAAAGGGAGCCATGGCGCAGTGACACAATGCAATAGCTGCCGCGTCGGCTGCGTCGGCAGGCTGTGGAATTGCTGCGAGGTTAAGTCGTTGTTTTACCATGAGGCCGATCTGTTCTTTAGTGGCGCTTCCCCACCCCGCCACAGCATTTTTTACCTGTGACGGGCTGTACTGAGCAACGACACATCCAGCACGCGATGCCAAGGCCAACACAATGCCGCATGCTTGGCCAACGCCCATGGCCGTACGAACATTGTTCTGAAAAAATACTTGTTCAACAGCTACTGCGTCGGGTGAAAACTCATGCAGCAGGGCTTCTATTTCGCGATGAATTTCAGCCAGGCGTTCTGGTAATTCAGCAGAGACGGGGGTACGAAGCACCCCGATTGATACAACGGTGATGTCTTGGGCAGACACCATTGATAGAACTGCATATCCACACCTGGTGAGGCCAGGGTCGATCCCAAGGACAATCTGAGGGAATCGATCTTTCTGCTGGGCGAACATAGGTTCGTATGTTACCCCAGTGAAGTCGGCTGCGGGGGGAATATCAGTGGGCCGCTGTGACTGCAGCAATTAACTCATCAACTGAACGGAATGTGAGGCCAGCTATAGCTCTGTGGGCATAGCGAATAACGCCATCACGATCGATCACAAACACACTCCTACGTGCAAATCCGAGCGGTCCAACTGTCCCGTATGCATCTGCAACTGCCTTGTCTGTATCAGCCAACAATGGGAAACCGAATCCAAATTTAGTAGAAAATTTCTCATGGCTCGACACGTCTTGGGCTGAGATCGCAAGCACCTGCGCCCCTACGTCTGAAAAAAAAGTCAGCTCATTGTTATACGAGTTGAGTTGCTTAGTGCACACTGGCGTGTCGTCTCCTGGATAAAACACCAGCACAACTGGTTGACCACGAAACGATGACAATGAATAAGACATCCCGCCCGTACCGGGCAACGTGAAATCTGGGGCTTTGTCGCCAATACCAATTGCCACTATCCAACCTCTTCCATGAGTGATTCGTCTATATCAAAATTTGCGTACACATCTTGCACATCGTCGTTGTCTTCCAACATGTCAATAATACGCAGGATAGAGCGAGCATCATCTACATCTGTGACTTCAATAGTTGTCGATGACACCATAGTGCTTTCTGCATTATAGACTATCAAACCGGCCTTTTCCACTGCATCTTTGACCTCAAAGACAACAGATGGATCCGTCAGAACTTTCCATGAATCTCCGTCCCGCTCGACATCATCTGCTCCAGCTTCTAGTGCAACAGTCATAACCACATCTTCTAGAGCTGTCCCGTCAATCAAGATGACTCCCTTACGAGAAAATTGCCAGCCAACAGCACCAGGCTCTGCGAGTGATCCGCCAAATTTTGAAAATGCAGTACGAACGTCTGAGGCTGTTCGATTCTTGTTGTCGGTCAAGACGTCAACAAGCAAAGCAACTCCACCAGGGGCATAACCTTCGTAAGTCATAGATTCATAATTGGCTCCGCCAGTCTCGCCAGCGCCCCGTTTGATGGCTCGATCAATTGCATCCTTTGGCATCTGGCTAGATTTTGCTTTTTGAACAATGGTTCGAAGAGATGCATTTGATTCCATATCTGCACCACCCATACGTGACGAAACTTCTATTTGTCGTGCCAATTTAGCAAACAATTTTCCGCGCGCTTTATCAATTGCACCCTTTTTGTGTTTGATAGTTGCCCATTTGGAATGTCCTGACATTTCTACATCCTCTCAGTAGTTGACAGTGTTGAAACAAAATATTGGTGAAGACGGGCATCGCCGGCAAGTTCAGGGTGAAATGAACCTGCCATCACGGAGCCTTGACGAACCAACACTGGTTCGTCTCCCAAAAACCCGAGAACTTCCACGTCTGGCCCGACTCGCTCGATTCGGGGAGCGCGAATAAAGACACCGTGGAATACTCCAATTGGGGTTTGAATATCAGATTCGAACGAATCCACTTGGCGTCCAAAGGCATTGCGTCGTACGGATATATCAAGAGCCTCAAAACTACGTTGATCGCTACGACCATCGAGAATCTGTTGAGCTAAAAGAATCATTCCGGCACAGGTCCCAAATACACCAAAACCTTCGCGTAGTCGCGCCGCAATCGGTGAAAACAGACCAGAAGATTCTAATAGTTGAGACATTGTGCTCGACTCTCCACCGGGCATCAGCAAAGCATCAACTGATTCCAATTGCTGCGGAGTTCGCACTTCAATTGATGAGACATCAATTGAATCTAAACACTCACGATGTGCAGAGAATGCTCCTTGTAATGCAAGAACACCAATACGCAGGTTCACCGGGAGGCCTCGCATTCACGCCGGTGCCTTACCAACCGCGATTGGCGAAACGTTGCGTTTCGTTGATTTCGTCCATACCAATACCAGTCATTGGCGCTCCAAGGCCACGACTCACTCGAGCAAGAACATCTGCGTCACGAAAATGTGTAGTTGCTTCAACGATCGCTTTTGCGCGAGGTGCTGGGTCGTCGCTCTTAAAAATTCCTGAACCCACAAAAACTGATTCTGCTCCTAATTGCATCGCTAAAGCCGCATCAGCTGGAGTGGCAATCCCTCCTGCACAAAAAATAGGCACTTGGAGTCGACCCGTCTCGGCTATTTCTTGCACGAGAGACAACGGGGCTTGCAATTTTTTGGCCCAGTCGAATAGTTCAGCGGAATCAGCTTGAGTAATTCGACGTATATCGCCAAAAATTGAACGCAAGTGGCGCACCGCCTCGACAACATTTCCAGTTCCGGCTTCACCTTTAGAACGAATCAAGCAGGCACCCTCTGACACACGGCGCAATGCTTCTCCTAAATTAGTGGCACCACAAACGAAAGGAACAGTAAATGCAAATTTGTCAATGTGATGTGTTTCATCAGCAGGTGTGAGCACTTCTGATTCATCGATGAAATCAACTCCCAATGCCTGCAGGATCTGAGCCTCCACAAAGTGTCCGATTCTGACTTTGGCCATCACTGGGATATGAACGGTTGCTTGAATGCTTTCAATCATCTGCGGATCGCTCATTCTGGCCACGCCACCATCACGGCGAATATCGGCAGGAACTCGCTCTAACGCCATGACAGCACACGCGCCAGCATCTTCTGCAATTCTGGCTTGTTCAGCATTGACGACATCCATGATGACGCCGCCTTTTAGCATTTCTGCAAGACCACGCTTCACACGCTGTGTTCCGACCAAAGACGACCCGTTACTAGAACTCATATCACCAAAGCGTACAGACAGACAAGGCTCACGCCCCTATTGTTTATACCACCCAATAGTTACGGATTAGGCCAAGCAATGGTGTCAGGGTTGACTCCAGTGGCAATTGACACCATTGAATTCTTCCAACCAAGCTCCACCCATGTGCGTCCTGGTGTCAGGCGAACAACGGCACCATTGGCGTCTAAAAGGGTGAATGGCACCTTACGGTTTCCGCGTAGCCACGTAACCGGGATTGAACCACCATCGGTCAGAACAAATCCTGTTCCTTTACCGGTGGTTAGCGCATGAGGACTCTTACGATCAGCTTTGCTCTTCACATAGGTGATGTACAGCACCACCACATTGGCAGGATTTATTTGAGTTCCATCGGACATGTGAGGCTCATTCACATACTTCTTGTATCCAAGCTTCTTTTCCGTGAATCGTAAATACGAACCGGAAGCTGCGTCCCATTTCCACAGAATCTTTACGCCATACATAGACAACTTTGCCCCGTCACCAGAAATTAATGTTGAAGCTTTGGCATCACTGACACCACGATATATGAATTGTGGTTGTGGCGCAGTAGCACCAGTTGGGGCAAGAGTCCACAAGTCGGTTGTTTTTGAATACAGGTTGTACGGCGCCTTGGAATTAGTTGAACGGTAATAACCACCCTTGCCACGCGAGGCAGAGTGACCAATATTAACTAAGTCGCTGGCGTTAACTGCTTTGGTCACGCGCGCATTACCACCGCTCCATGCAAAGAGCGGTTTGTTAAAAGAACTAAGAAAGTCGATGTCTTGTGTACGACCGCTACGAATAGGGCCAACTGGATCGCTGCCTTGACTGTGAAATACGGCGGCAAATCGTGTCAGACCTTCCACGTTTTCTTCAAACACAATGTCAGCTTTGTTCAAGCCAGTTTGTGGACGTGTAGCTGGATGGTTGTCGATCTTGACAACGAGGGCCATCCGCGTAGCAGCGGCTTGATCGGTGATGGGGGTGCCCAATAATGGATAGACAGGAACATCTGAAATGGTTGATGTGGTAACGCTCGAGTCCGAAGATGCAGATGGATCAGTTGAACTACCACCACCGCCACAGGCGGCAAGAATGCTGAGTGCTGCAATTCCAGCCATAACGCGAATGCGACGATTATTTTTTGTCAACATGTCAGATCTCCTTCAGAGCAAGAAGTCGCTCAGTAATTGACGGATGTGTAACGCCAATGTTAGACCGCTCATTGCCTAGTTGTGAGTCATTCGAATTTTCTTGAACAGGTGTAAACCAGAGCGATGACGTTAATTTTTTATTATCTGAGATAGCAAAATTGCTATTTTTGCTTAGTTTTTGCAAGGCAGACACAAGCGCAGGTGGATATCGGGTGATCTGACATGTTGCTATATCGGCAATCAAAATTGCCTGCTGTGACATATATCTCTGCGAAATCCATCGCCCAATAGCCTCCAGTCCAATGCGTGACAAAACTGATGTAAGTGACAATAGAAACGTTCGTGTCGCGATGTCCGTATTTCGCAGGCGCGTCATCAAGTGAGCAACGACTGCTTCAGTTTCAACTCGATCCATAAGTTCACCAAGTCCAGTCGACACAACCAAACAACTATTTCCCTTTAGTGATGACGTTGCCATCGCTATCGGAAATGCAGAGTCAACAACATACAGTTGCGGCTTTTGCACTCCCACAACGACACTGAGACCATCAACGATGTTGAAAAACCGAGCCTGCGCTACTTCGTCAGCGTCCCGAGCGCCAACGAGTTCGAGAATGACGCTCACACCATTACGTCGTGCCAAAAATACTGGAACTGCACCGATGATTAATCCAATGACAAGTAAAGCAACGAATTGCTCAACTAAAAATCCAACGACTCCAAGAACAAGACCGGGGATGATAACCAGAACTGCCGACACTGCCATAGTGATTTTGATTCTTGGCTCTGCTTGGTCTAACTCTGGTGACCACATTTGCTTATTCATTCTTTAGTTTCTCTCTATCGTTCAATCTGTACACGGAGATCATCATCGCGATCCATCAAGATGTGACCGTCGCAGGAAACGTTCTTCGAATCGCTTGAGTATACGGGGTACAGCAATGGTGGTGATGTTCGTTGTTTCCATTTGCAGTGCACGAAGATATATCTCAATGTAATGATCAGCCAGTACATCCATAGAAAATGTCTGTGCATGCTCAAGACCAGCGGTCTTCATGTGAGACGCCAATCGAGGATCACCTATCACGCGAGCAATCGCACTGGCTAATGCTGAGCTGTTATTGGGCTCAACGAGCAATGCTGTCTCCCCATGAGTTGCCACATTCTTGTAGCCATCAATATTGCTCGCAACAACTGGAGTTCCAGCCGCCATAGATTCAAGCAGGACTACACCGAATGATTCTCCGCGTAACGACGGGGCGCAAAATACTGCGGCGCGACGAAGACGATTCACTTTTTCGGCATCAGAGATTCGTCCCAACCATTCAATTCTTTCATCGGATGCAAAACGTGCTTTGAGTTCTTGTGTTTGCGGGCCATCAGAAGCAATCCACAAGCGCACATCCGCAGGCAGTTGCGTCATTGCTTCAAGCAAAACACTGAGCCCTTTGCGCGGCTCATGACGACCGATAAAAAAAATGGCCTGCTCTCTTTGAGGGTTGTCCGTTCCGTTATACAGATTTAATTCAATACCATTATACAAAACCTCATACTCACCGCCGATATATCGGTGAGCCAATTCGACAGCATCCTTTGATACTGCAACTCGAATATCAATCCGTTGCGCGATCCATTTCAGTTGTCGCGAGAAAGCTTTGTACGGCCCTGACTCCCCTGCTGAGTGAAAGGTGGCAACGATTGGCGCCACCTTCACAAGTAGCGATGTCAGGGTTGGACCTGGCACAAGGGGTTCATGCACATGCAAGACATCAAATGCTTCGTCATTAAGGGCACGAATTGTTCGCAGCGCAGCAGACACGTCTGGGGCTACCGGGGCGATAGAACCGTTCACGGCGGTTGGCAGGCTATTACCAAGCGGAGTCACAAACGGATCAGGAGGCGGACCGTCACAAGGTCCCAACACCCTCACCTCATGCCCTTTTGCCCGCAGACTGCGGGCTAAGCCAAGGACCTGCTGCTGGACACCCCCAGGAATTGTGAGGCTGTAGGGGCTTACCATTCCAATTCGCAGCATGCCGACTACGGTACTCGTATGGCTTCCCAAGACAGTTCCTTCCGACCAGCAATCTCAATAGTTGCTACCCCGACCAAAAAACGAGTGATTCTTGATCTCGCTGTGGAGGCAGAAAACCGAGGATTTAGCGGACTTGCGTGCCCTAGCCTCGGCGGCACAATGGGTTTGTGCGTCTCACTTGCCCATCTGACCTCCCGAATCAACTACTGGACATCGATCCAGCCGATCTATTACTCGCACCCTGTGGAAGCATCGAACACTGCTTCTCACATCAACGAAATCTCAGAAGGTCGATTCAGGTTTGGTCTTGGTGTGAGCCACGGGCCAGTCACCTCGCGGCTCGGCGTGAACACTGGCAAGCCGTTGTCTGATACCGCTGATTATGTTGCAGCGATGAAAGCCAACGAAAAATTCAGCGGGCAACTACCACCGATTTATCTGGCAACTCTTCGCAATAAAATGCTGGAGTTAGCAAGCAATATTGCTGATGGAGCAATCTGGGCCAATGCCTCACTCAGTCACATGAACACGCAGTTGAGTCAAGTTCCATCTGCAGTGCGAAGTGATTTCTTTTTGTCAAATATGGTTCCCACAGTTATTGACGATGATGTTGAAGCTGCCCGCGCTATCAATCGTCGCACTCTTACTGGTTATGTTTCGTTGCCGAACTATCGCAACTACTGGCGTGCGGCTGGATACACAGAAGAAATGGATGCAATAGAGGCAGCACTTACTGCAGGCGATAAAGAAAAAGTGACCTCGCTCATGTCAAACAAGTGGCTTGATGACTGCACAATTTCAGGTTCGGCAAACCATGTCCGTGATCGTCTGATCGAATGGGCATCAACCGGCGTCACACCCATTGCGGTGATGTCATCAACTACAGGCGGTCAGGTCAAAGCAATCGGAGAATTGTTTTCTCTTTACAACTGATCAAGTAGACGTTCAACATTCTGGCGAATCTGATCGCGGATACGTCGAACTTCTTCTATCGGGCGTCCCTTGGGATCATCAAGTGGCCAGTCAATATACTTTTTCCCTGGAATGTAGGGACATGTATCTCCGCAACCCATCGTGATAATGACATCAACTTGGTGTAACAACTCATCTGTATATCGCTGCGGCACATAGTCGGCGATGTCGATACCTACTTCATTCATAACCTCAACCGCAATCGGGTTTAGAAAGTCAGCTGGCTCTGAACCACCCGAAAGAATCAAAACTTTGCCTCCCGACAACTGACGAGCGAATCCAGCAGCCATCTGCGATCGTCCTGCATTGTGGATACACAAGAAAAGAATTCCACTCATCCTATTTGTCAGCGCTAGGGAACAATAAAGAGATCAGACCGATCGCCACCGCGCCACCGACAATCTGCATGAGCGCAAACATCGGCATTGATTCAGGAGCAATTCCAGCAAACGAGTTAGAGAACATTCGACCAATTCCCACTGCAGGGTTGGCAATACTGGTGGAAGAAGTGAACCAATACGCACCCGTAATCCATGCAGCCACGAGTGCAGGCACATTTGCATGAGCACGTTTGCCGCCCCAGATAATGAGCAACAAACCCACAGTCGCAACGACTTCAGAAAACCATGTCGGTCCGCCTGTACGGATTTTTTTTGACATCTCAATGAACGGATGCGCAAACATAATGTTGGCGATTACACAACCACTGATCGCACCAGTTACTTGGGCCGCGATGTCCGTGGAGACACGAAACCACGATCCATCCTTTTCAACAAATTGCGTCACGACAGTCACCACTGGATTAAACGATGCGCCAGACACAGGACCAAAAATTGTGATGAGTCCAAATAGTGCTCCACCTGTAGCAATTGCATTGGCCAACAACTGAATGCCAACATCAGACGACAATTTCTCGGCCATTATTCCAGATCCAACTACTGCCATCACGAGCAATGCGGTGCCGAGAAACTCAGCAGTGGTGCGTCGCAGACTAATCACAGCCCTCTGGCCCACAGCAAGAACCTGATGTCGCTAAACCATCGATCTGGATCATGGGTATCACTTTCACCAACGACGTATCATCTGGTGCATCAGCAAGAACCGTGTACCACTCCCATGGTAATTCTCCGCCCTTAATCCACACCTTGTCTTGTACTGCGAAACAACAAGTGGTCCTTTCTTGCACCTCAGTTTCAAAACCGAGGGCTTGAGCTTCCACAATCTTGGCCGATACCTCATCAGTATTTTCGACTTCAACCCCGACATGGTTCAGCGTTCCAGATTCGCCGTGACCAGCGATCAGAACAAGCTTCAACGGCGGGTCTGCAATTGAAAAATTTGCGTAACCCTCACGCACTTTGGCTGGACCTACACCAAACATTTTTGTATAGAACTCAATTGATGCGTTGAGGTCTCCAACATTGAGAGCCAATTGAACTCGTGCCATCACTATCTCCTTGTCGCAATACCCCCTAGGTAGACGCACTGCGATTTCATATTGACATATATATTTATATATGTCAATATATAAATATATATGAACTCACGATCTGTTCGATTAACGCGAGGGCCAATCTCCCAAGACAATGCCAACGCACTAGCAATGGTGTGCGCAGCGCTTGCAGATCCTGTGCGACTGCGACTGTTTGATCTTGTTCGCCGAGCCGGCCCACAAGGAATCTGTAGTTGTGATCTCACGGAGCCATTAGGACGAAGCCAGCCAACGATTAGCCATCATCTCAAGGTGCTACGGGAATCTGGTCTCGTTGAGTCCCGTCGCGATGGCACTTGGATTTGGTATTCAATGACAGCAACTGCCCTCACCGAACTTTCTGGCTTTATTCAGTAGTACTTGAAGACGCACCTGTTGTAAAGCCAGGGTCACTTGGCCAGTTGGGCTGAAACAAGTGCCACTGTTCCGGAGCGCATCGGATCAGCCCCTCTAGTTCATAGGCCAAAGCCTGAGTAGCAACTGCGACGGATTCGCGCAATCCACCAACTCGCTCGAGAGGTAGAGGCGGACGAATCACTGCATGATGTCCATCTGTTTTATCAGTGAAATAGATAGCCATTGGAAGCACGGTTGTATTCGCCCGAATACCCAACATCGCTGGGCCTGCAGGAAGGGTTGTTCGTTCTCCAAAAAACTCTACGTCCACTCCGCCTCCTTGAATGTCGCGATCAGACAGCAAGCAAACAACATCATTCCGCTTCAGTGCAGCCAGAACCTCAGCGACAACTGTTGGGCCAAGAGCAACCACGTTCATTCCCAAATCACGACGAAGTTTTGTGAACCACTCAAATAATTCAGGAGGATCTAATGCTTCAACGACAACCGTGATACCAATTCCTTGATCCGCAGTCCACCGACCGGCCCATTCCCAGCCCCCAAGATGAGGAAGTGCAACAATCACTCCTTTTCCTCGGTCAAGGGCTTCTTGTAGATGGTGATAACCATCAATGGTCAGCATCTTGTCAACATGGCTCGCAGATAGCGATGGCAATCGAAAGCTTTCGGCGTAATAGCGCATGTAGCTGTCAAAGGCCTGGCGAGAAGCTCGGTGAAGAGCAATTCCTGACAGTCCAGGAGTCACTCTTTTAAGATGTCGTTCAATCATTAACCGGCGCTTACGTAATGACAGTGCGATTCCAGGAGCAAGCAGAGACACTGCCCCTTGTGCCACAGCGCCTGGAGTCAGCCTGGCAAGCAAGGAGCCCAGTCTGTACGTACCAACGGTAAACGCGTCAGTGAGTTCCTCGAAAGGATTAGCCATTGCGTTGACGGCGACGTTGAAGCGAGTTCACCAACAATTGACGACGCGCAGACCGCGCACTCGTGCGTTCTATTCGCCGACCCTGACTCCCTTCGCGCTTGGCTTGGGTAGTAGTTGACACTTCAGCCAGTTTCCACACCAATACAAACCTCTGAATGGCAGTCACAACTGTGAGCACCAGCATGATCCACAAAATAGGAACCAAAACAGAATCAAACAGTAATCCGACACACAACACAATGATTCGCTCGGCGCGTTCCATGAAACCACCATTTGCATGCAACCCAAGAGCCTCTGCTTTGGCCCGTTCATACGAAATCAGCGACGATACAGCCATGATTGCCACTGGCAACATCGCCATGTGTGGACTTTTCTCTGATGCGAAATACCACGCAACACCACCGAAAAGGACTGAGTCGGTGACGCGATCAATGACTGAATCAAAAAATGCGCCGCGTTGACTTGCGCTGTTTGAAGCCTTGGCTAACGCGCCATCAAGCATGTCGGGCAATGCAGCAAGTATGACAAGTGCTAGACCAGCGCGAAGAGCGCCCTGACTAATCGCTACTGCTGCTGCGATAGCAAAAACAATTCCAAGTACGGTGAAGTGGTCCGGTGACAGCCTTGTTTTACGCAGTAGCAAGGCAATCGGCCGTATCGCTTTTTCAATTGGTGTGCGAAATCGATGATCAAGCATCGAGCGGTACCTCGTCTTGTGGATTATCTTCAATCAATGTTTCAACAATGCTCCCATTGATCGCATCAACAAGCACAAGACCACGCTTCAATGGTGGCTCTTCGATGCTGTAGCAAAAGATTCTCCATGTTGGTCGACTGCGAACACCGCGCCACACTTGTTGTGCTGAAGCATGTCCAACAGCAAATCCCACCACTCTCGTGGCATTAACCAATGCTTCTGACTCTGTCACCGTCATCTTCCAACCACTCGTGATACTGATGAGTGACATCACTCCAAGCAGAGAGCCAGCCAGCAGAACTCCTGGGTTGATGAGCACAGAGCCACCATTGCGTGTTAACAGCCAACTGGCAAAACATATAACGGCAAGAACTCCATAAATAACCCCAGGAATACGTCGTCTGCTGTTGTTGGGGAAATCGTAGGCCATCACATGATCAACCATGTTCAGATCATCAGGCAATTGATCTCGAATCTCACCAGAATCGTGCAGGGATGGTTCATTGTTTGTCATGACTCTCCATTATTCCATTCTGACCACGACTCACGAATTCGTCGTGCCGTATCGTCCAATGGCTCAGGCAGGGTACGGGTATTAGCAATTGATGTCATGAAATTACCATCACCCTCCCACCGCGGGACAATATGGACATGTAGATGTTGCGAAATACTTCCTCCTGCTGATTCACCAAGGTTGATCCCGACATTCAGCGCATGTGGTCGATGTGATTTTTTCAAGACCGCCACTGCAGTTGTCACGGTTGCCCACAGTTCTCTAGATTCTTGGCTACTTAACTGCTCGAGATCTGAAAATTCACGGTACGGCAAAACCAAAAGGTGACCAGTGGCGTACGGAAACGCATTAAGAATTGCAAACACATGTTGCCCACGAAACACGATGTGTGCTTCTTCATCGCTCAGACCTGATTGCAAGATGGCAGTAAAGACTGACTCTTGTGGATCCGTCGTGCGCGCCACTGCTTCGCCAACATACTGTGCACGCCATCCATTCCACAATCGATCAAGACTCATGGATTGTCACCCAGTTCGCCTTCTGCTACTTCGCCACGCAAGCGCGCAATGAATTCAGACACTGCCACATCGCGCTCAACATCTCCCCCACGAGGATTAACGCCCACAGTTGCATTCTCAACATCAGTATCGCCAACAACTAAAACGTAAGGAATCTTCTGAATTTTAGCGTTGCGAATTCTTTTACCTAGCTGATCATCAGCAGCAGACAATTCCACTCTGAAGCCTGCAGCCTTGAGTTGCTTCACTACATTCACAGCGTATTGTTCATGTGCCGCTGCAACGGGTAACACCGATACTTGAACTGGCGCCAACCATGTTGGAAATGCTCCCGCATAATGCTCAAGCAACACGCCAAAGAAGCGTTCTATGGAGCCAAACAGTGCGCGATGCAACATAATTGGACGATGACGAGCCCCATCAGGCCCGACGTACTCCAACTCAAAACGCTCTGGGTTGTTGAAATCCGCCTGAATCGTGCTCAGTTGCCACTTGCGACCAATCGCATCACGAATATCAATATCAATCTTTGGTCCATAGAACGCAGCATCTTTTTCTTTTACGCCATATTGCAGTCCATGACGGTCCAACGCCTCACGCAATGCCGCTGTTGCTTTTTCCCAAATTTCGTCAGTTCCAACTGACTTTTCAGGATCTCGGGTGGACAGATTGAATTCAAAATCCGTAAATCCAAAACGGCGAAGCACTGACAAAATAAAGTCCAACAGAGAAGTAATTTCATCTACCAGTTGATCTGGCGTGCAATAGATATGGCTGTCATCTTGCGTAAAACCGCGGATGCGCATAAGACCATGCAGAGTTCCAGCACGCTCGTAGCGATACACATTGCCGAGTTCAAATAACCGCAAAGGCAGTTCCCGATAACTGCGTTGGCGAGCGTTATAGATCAAACTATGCATTGGACAGTTCATCGGCTTCATGTAGTAAGTGCCGTTGTCCATCTCCATTGGCGGGTACATTCCATCCGCGTAATATTCAAGATGCCCAGATTTAGAAAATAGATTTCCATTAGCGACGTGCGGTGTGTACACAAACTGATAATCACCATCGAGATGACGCTGTCGGCTGTAGTCCTCCATCAATTTGCGTACAATGGCACCCTTTGGATGCCAAACAGCGAGGCCAGCACCAAGTTCTTGGGGAAATGACAACAGATCTAGTTCGTTTGCAAGGCGACGATGGTCTCGCTTTGCTGCTTCTTCTAAACGATGAAGGTGCTCTTTTAATGCTGTATCGGACTCCCATGCAGTTCCATAAATGCGTTGCAACATTGGACCTTTTTCATTGCCTCGCCAATAGGCACCGGCGACCTTCATCAGCGAGAAATGCCCGAGACGAGATGTAGTTGGCACATGAGGCCCACGACACAAATCTACAAAGTCATCCGTATTTCGGTACAGGCTGATGGTCTGTGAGTCGCCTACTTCAGCGCTATCGCTTCCATCTCCAGCACCGCTGCGCACCCGCTCAATAATTTCACGCTTGTACGGCTGATTAGCAAAAATGGCAAGTGCGGCATCGGCAGATACTTCGGAACGAATAAACGGTTGATTCGACTTCATGATGTCACGCATGCGGGACTCGATCGATGCTAAATCGTCATCTGAAAAAGTTGCGCCGCCTACTAACTCGAAGTCGTAATAAAAACCATCTTCAATGGCTGGGCCAATGGAATAATGAGCTCCAGGAAAAAGCTGCACGACCGCCTGAGCCAATACGTGTGCTGTCGAATGTCTAAGCACATGGCGCCCTGCTTGTGAATCTGCAGTAATGATCGAGACTGTTGATCCTGCTGGCAGTTGCTCACCAAGGTCAGCTTCGACCCCGTTGATCGTGCCGGCAACAGCTGCTTTTACAAGGCGAGATCCGATGGAAGATGCCAGGTCGGCAATGGTCGACCCTTGTGGCAATTGGCGTGGTGAACCATCGGGCAGTAAAACAGATATCTCAGACATGAGACTCACATTCTACGGAACAGACACGCTCCTACCCGACTCAATTTTTAGGCCTTCAACGGCTGCTATCTGGGCCCAATCACGGATTCGAGATGCACACCCAGAAGATCAGCCGCACTCGACACATCTGCTCCACTCGCAGCGGCCTCATCTATTGCGTCAAGCGCACCTGGGGTGTCTAGATCATTGTCAAGACAGGCACGCACGTCATCGAGAACCGAGGATTCCGAACCACCCACTGTTTCTTTCCATGCTCTGAGGCGTGCCTCATTGCGTGGCATCAACTCCTCATCCCATTCCCATTCACGGCGGTAATGGTGCTCTATCACCCCAAGACGAATTGAGCGAGGATCCCATTGAGTGCGCAATTTGTCTACAAAAACTAGATTTCCCAAGCTTTTTGACATTTTCTGACCGTCTTTAAACACCATGGCGACATGCATCCAATGACGAACAAATTGCTCGCCAGTTGCTGCTTCTGACTGCGCACGTTCAGACTCATGATGGGGGAAAATTAAGTCACTGCCACCACCATGCAAATCAATCGTTGTTCCCAATTCACGTAATGCAAGTGCAGAACATTCAATGTGCCAACCGGGTCGGCCAGCACCCCACGTGGTTTCCCAAGACGGCTCATCACTTGCAGAGGGATGCCACAAGACAAAGTCGAGTGGCTGTCTTTTGTGAGGATCATCAACATTTCCACCACGCTGACGGGCGAACTCAATCATTTGATCATCCGAATAATGCGACAAAGACCCGAACGACGGTGATTTCGAAACATCAAAATACACAGAACCACCCGCGACGTATGCAAATCCCTTGTCAAGAACCATTCCGATAAATCCACGGATATCTGAAATTGCCGAGGATGCTCGAGGAGAACTAAAAACAGGAAGTGCATTGAGCGCCTCCATGTCTTTGTTGAAACGAGCCTCTTCTCCTGCTGCTAAGTCGAGATAGTGAACACCAAGTTCTCGTGCTTTTGCAAAGAGCGGATCATCAACATCAGTCACGTTACGAACACATTTTACTTCATGACCAAGATCGATCAATCTGCGTTGAACAATGTCGTAAAAAAGAAATGTGGAGGCATGTCCCAAATGTGTGGCGTCATAGGGCGTTATTCCACAGGTGTACATCAAGACTGTTTTGTCTGGGGTGAACGGCACAATTTCTTGTTGTGCCGTGTCGTACAACCGCATCGACATTAGTTATTATGCCTCTGCTCGTGGATCGTGTTTGATGCCTGTCAATTTTGGCGCGACTCGCGTCTTGTAACGAACATTGAGTTGCAACAACACTGCTGTAAACGCCTCAATTGCAGTGGCATTTGACAACTCTCCTGCGTCGAGAGGACGGCATCCTGGAATGTTCGTAGTGATGTCCATCACAACTTTCTTCGCCTCTGCATTATCTGAACAAATCAGAACGTCACTATCGATCGGTTCACCAAGGTGAGCTAATTCCTTAGCAGGCAGATGATGAAACGCCGCAACAACTCTGCACTGTGGCACGGCTGCTTGCACATGGGCTGCCACACTGCCACGCGGCGGAAGCAACGGCTGAAATTCATGTCCTACACGTACCAACGCGTTTGCCATGCTGATCACAACTTTTCCGGCCAACAAACCCACATGGTCTTTGGCTGTAGTTGCAGCAGAATCCCACGGCGTGGCAAGAACAACCACGTCACAAGACGATGCTTCATTGTTGTCTCCAGGACGAAGGTCTAAATTGAAATCTGGCCACTTTGCGATAATGGCATCCGTGATCTCTTTGGCTCGTTCGCTTGAGCGAGAACCAATCACCACTTCGTATCCGACAGATGCAAGCCGTGCTCCAAGAGCACTTCCTGCGGGTCCTGTGCCACCCAGTATTCCAATACGCATTCTGTAGAGCCTTACACACCGACCCCTGCCGAACTACGGTCATAGAGATGGGACTTCTCGATGGCAAAAAAATAGTGGTGACCGGAGTGCTCACGGACGCATCTTTGGCATTTAGGGTTGCGCAACTCGCGCAGCGCGAAGGGGCAACGGTTGTGCTCACCGGAGCAGGTCGTGCACTGTCTCTCACCCAGCGCACAGCAAAGCGGCTTGACTCTCCTGCTGATGTGTTCGAGTTTGATGTCACAGTGCCAGAACACATCGAATCAGTTCGTGAACTTGTGCGCGGATCCATGGGATCAGTTGACGGCGTTTTACATGCCATTGGTTTCGCGCCAGCAGTATGCCTCGGTGATGATTTTATGGCAGCCCAATGGTCAGACGTGGCAATCGCTATGCAGGTCTCTGCCTATTCTTTAAAAACTTTGGTTGATGCATTTTTGCCATTAATGAGCAGCGGCGGTTCCATTGTCGGGCTTGACTTTGACAACACAGTTGCATGGCCTGCGTACAACTGGATGGGTGTAGCTAAATCTGCATTTGAATCAACGAGTCGCTACCTCGCCAAAGAACTTGGACCAAGAGGAATTCGTTGCAACCTGATTGCTGCTGGACCGATCAAAACAATGGCGGCTAAATCTATTCCTGGTTTCCAGAAGTTTGAGGACATCTGGGATGAACGTGCACCACTTGGCTGGGACGTCACAGATTCCACACCAGTCGCAAAAGCTGTTATCGCCTTGTTGTCTGACTGGTTTCCAGCAACAACTGGCGAAATCATCCATGTTGATGGTGGTTTCCACGCCATGGGCGCGTAGCAACTCTTTGTCGCTCACGCCAGACTGAGCAGATGCCTAACCATCTCGCCTCAGCTTCGTCTCCGTACTTGCGTCAGCATCGAGATAATCCCGTTGATTGGTACCAATGGGGTCAAGAAGCTTTTGACGAAGCACAACGAACTGGAAAACCAATCCTGTTATCTGTTGGTTATTCAGCTTGTCATTGGTGCCACGTAATGGCACATGAAAGTTTCGAGGACACTGCTGTTGCTTCTCTTATGAATTCTCTGTTTGTCAATGTCAAAGTTGACCGCGAGGAACGTCCAGATGTTGATTCTGTATACATGGACGCAGTTCAGGCTCTTACCGGACGCGGTGGTTGGCCAATGACTGTTTTTTGCACACCAACTGGTGAACCATTTTACGGCGGAACCTATTACCCGCGAGAGGCATTCATCCGTCTTCTCTCTTCTGTTGATGATGCATGGAACACAAGGAGACAAGAATTACAACAGAACGTTGACGCACTCGTCGATGTGATCGGAAGAACCGCGTCTATCGCTCCTGCGAACGAGATAAATGCACCTTCTTTAATCGACCAAACGGTGTCTGCGCTGGTGGCTGGTTTTGATCATCGGTGGGGTGGCTTTGGGACAGCACCTAAGTTCCCGTCAACATTTGCCCTCGACCTTGCTCTTCAGACCTATGTAGAAACTAAGGATGAGTCTCTCGCGGTCATTGTGCGTGCATCACTTGATGCAATGGCTTCTGGAGGCATTTACGACCACATCGGTGGCGGTTTTTCTAGATACAGCGTTGACGAACGATGGCTTGTCCCCCATTTTGAAAAAATGCTCTACGACCAAGCACTCTTGTTGCGCGTGTATGTACATGCGTGGCAGGTGTTTCGTGACGACAAATATCGATTAATAGTGGAAGAAATTATTCAGTATGTCCTGCGTGATCTCACCCATTCTTTAGGTGGTTTTTTCTCTGCAGAGGATGCCGATTCGCTCGATATACATGGACACTCCGAAGAGGGCGCCTTTTACACATGGTCTGCAGCAGAGGTTTCACAACTTCTTGGTGATCAGGCAAGTAAAGCATTGGAATGGTACGACATCTCTGAGTCAGGAAACTTTGAAGGATTGTCAATCCCTAATCGCATCGCCAATCGAGGACAATGGCAGCGCACGGATGCAATAGAAGAGATCCGACAGATCCTTTTTACTGCACGCGCAGCACGGCATCGTCCCGGACTAGACGACAAAGTTCTTACTGAATGGAACGCCATGATGCTGTCGAGCCTCTGCGAGGCTGCTGCTGCATTCGACCGTGACGACTGGCGCGAAGCAGCATTAAAAAATGGCCAATTTCTCATTAGCCACTTACGCGATGACAATGGCGTGTGGTCGCGCAGTTGGCAACACGATGCAGCACCCCAAGCACGACACAGCGCTCTTGCCCATGATCTCGCTCATGTGATTGACGCGATGACACGACTGTACGAACTAACTGCGCAACACCAGTGGCTTCAGGTCGCTGCTGATGCAGCAGAGCACCTCATCAGAAAACATTGGGACGACCAAAACGGGGGTCTGTTCACTGTCGGCATAACTGCCGAACAGCTGATAGTTCGTCAAAAAGACATTATGGATAACGCAACACCATCTGCTAACTCGGTTGCAGCAATGTCTCTTCTTCGTCTCGGAGCATTGACCGGCAACCAAACATTGTCAAATCACGCAGAAGCAATTCTGTTTTTACTCGCCAAAGTTGTACCGACCGCACCAACCGGATTCTGTCATGCGATTTCCACAATCAATCTGTGGCACAACGGAGTCACTGAAATCGTGATTCCAGGTCGGCATCACGACTTTTTATCTGTTGCCCGCAGCCAATGGCGCCCAAAAGCTGTGACCGCTTGGGGAGAGCCGATCCCTTCAACCTTATGGGAAGGACGTGAACCAGGCTTGGCCTATGTGTGTAGAGGCCATGTCTGCACAATGCCGGCAAGCACAGTTGAGGAACTGATGCTCCGCTTAACTACCAACGATTGAGATGAATAATGTCGTTGACTGAACGACGAACCCGCGAGGCACTTACCCCTTTTCGAACTATTTCATCTGAAGCAAAACCACAGGCGATCGTGCCTAAAATTTCGACATGTTTGGGAACAAGCAACTCTTTTCTTAACGCATCTTCATGTGCGTGAGCAAAAAATAGAGCTCCAAGACCACGGTCTTCAAGTGCCAAAAGAAATGTCATCGTGGCAAAGGATGCATCGATAGTCCAATACGGTGCTGGCCAATTATCAACAGAACTTCCCAGTCCTGTGTGAGATTTGTCTATTTCGCTATAACGCTGCGTGTATGCAGTCGGGTCAGCAAGCACCACAGCAACAACAGGAGCCTCAAGCAATCCTGGGAACACAAACGCATCACGTTTGTGGCTCGGCAGTGCTATGTCCCAATAACGGCGAGTGTCAGCGCCCTTGAACACAACAAGATGCCATCCCTGGCTCTTGCCAGCGCTTGGTGCTCGAGAAGCAAGTTCGATGCATTCTTCGATGACAATGTCATCAACAGGTTTGTCGCAAAACGATCGCGTCATTCGTCTAAAACGAACAACGTCAGAAAACTCCACGAATTACTGGCGCGCACCAAGCTTGACCAGGCTTTCAGCCATGGTCCAACCGTGCAGGACTAAAACGCCACCCTTTTTTACATTGACAGCTTCAAATAGTTCAGAGATTTTGGAGTCAATTTTTTCAGGCTTTAATGATTCGTAATCAAGAAATCCGCTCTGACCAGATGTCTTTACAACAAAAGTCTGCTCGTCATACTGAGTATCCACTGCAAAGCGACGAGCCAAGCGACGTCCCCATGCCCGTTCTTCACCAACTGCACGATGTCCTGATCTTGGGATCATCTCAGTAAGTGCTTTTAAAGCATCAACACCATGAGCAGTTGTAAATCGACTACCAACGACAACATCTTCGTCGGGGAAAGCCATTAGCGCGCGATGGTATGCCTCGGTCATTAGGCCTTTCAGAATGGTGTCTCGCTTTGCAGTGCGCTTGATGGTCATAAGTCCAATCAGGACACATGGTGTCCCACCAATTCGCTCAAGAGTTGAAAATGTGACGCCCTGTAGAACGCCGTCGAAACGAGCCAAGGTGCACAGCACCCAATCCTGTTTTGCCTTCTCAAAGCCAGCAGCAGTAAATAATCCCTCGATGCTCAGCATCTCTTCTAGCTGGGCTTCACTGAGAGCACTGCAGTCCTGTGTGGCTACTTGCAATGTCATCGACCCTCTGTCCCTAAATTACGAACGCAGTATTTGCTACGCCTACTGCATCCATTGTGCCATTTCGCAGGGCGATAACCCGAAACAGAGAAGTATTTACTCAATTTTGATCGAATTAATGCCAAAAGCGACTCTTAATGGACCTACGGCCTTCTCAAAATCCACTAATCCCGCCGGACCGAGGTCAAACGCCTTGCCGCCGGTCAACTCCACTTTGCAGGGTGACTGGCCTGGGAACTCAGCGATAATTCTTTTTAGTACATCGAGCTTTTCGGCGGTGAATCCCGTTGGCAGCGACAACATGACGACTGGAATTCTGTCATACAGATTTTCTGGCACTGAAATACGTTGAGCCGAAAAACTCGAGGGACCATCATCTCGCTTATTGAGTCGCCCGAGGACCGTAACAATGAGATCATCAGCGAGTAGGTGACCATACTCCGTCAAAGTTTTTGAGAAAACCGTCACTTCAATAGCAGCATCCATATCCTCAAGAATAAAAGTAGCCATCTGGTCTCCCTTTTTGGTGAAACGTCGACTGAGGGAGGAAACCACTCCGCCAAGGGTTGCCATACCTGGCTCGCGCACTTGCATGTCAGCAATAGATGCCGATACAAGCCGACGTAAAGCGAACTCAACTCCGGCCAATGGATGATCGGAGATGTATAGACCAAGCATCTCTTTCTCGTGGCGCAATTGATCTGATTTTTCGAAGTGCACATCGGGAATCTGTGTCTTATTACTCCATTCTGAATCTACAGAATCTGATAACTCACCAAAAAGGGACATGATTCCTTTGTCTTCTTCACGTCGAGTGGAAATCGCTTGATCGACGATTGTCTCGTACACCATCAATAGGCCCCGACGTGGGTGACCAAGAGAATCAAAGGCTCCAGATTTTATGAGTGACTCAACAGCACGTTTGTTCAGTGCTTGCTCAGGCGTGCGCCTGGCGAAATCATGAAATGACTCGAATGCACCATTGGCATCACGTTCTGAAATTATTTGTGCAACAATTCCTTCACCAACATTTCGAACAGCCGACAACGCGAAAACAATTCTTTTTTGCCCATCTGTGGTGATTGCCGCGAAGTCAGATCTCCCAACGTTGATATCGGGATTAAACACCATAATCCCTGATGATCGTGAGTCAGCAAGATGAACTGCGGCGCGATCGTAACTTCCCTTTACAGACGACAACAAACAGGCGGAGTATTCAACACGGTAATTCGCTTTCAGATAAGCGGTCTGATACGCAATTAATCCGTAGCCATAAGCATGACTCTTGTTAAAGGCGTAGTCCGCAAACCCCTTAATGATGTCGAAAAGATATTGACCTAACTCGCGACCGTATCCCGTTTTTTCACAACCATCAACGAAAGAATCTTCTTCTGCAGCCATCGCTCGCGGATCTTTTTTACCGCAGGCTTTACGCAGGTTGTCTGCCTGGCCAAGGTCGTAGCCGGCGAATTTCTGGGCGACGCGCATCATGCTTTCTTGGTACACCATGAGCCCATAAGTGTCATGCAATACTTCCTTTGCATCCTCATGAAAGTATTCGGGCTGTTCCATGCCGTTTTTGATTTTGGCATATTTAGTGTGCATTTTTGCACTCATCGGACCGGGACGATACAACGCAATAACTGCACATATATCTTCGAAAGCCGTGGGCTTCATCAACCGTAAAAGTTGTTGCATCGGTGGAGACTCCAGTTGGAACACGCCAATGGTGTCTCCCCTGCTGAGCAGTTCGAAAGTCGCCTTGTCGTCGAGAGCAACGGTATCGATATCAAAATTAGGGTCAGATTGCTCGCGAATCATCGCAACTGCATCACTAATCACATCAAGGTTGCGTAATCCAAGAAAGTCCATCTTCAGCAAACCAAGCGACTCCACTGCATGCATCTCGTATTGCGTCACGATGGGGGCCTCTTGTCCAACAATGTCACTGCTTCCCTTGCGCTGAATAGGCAAGTAGTCCGTCAGCGGTTTTGGGGTGATCACCACCGCTGCTGCATGGATTCCGTCGCTTCGTTTTAGCCCTTCGAGACCACGGGCAACATCTATTACTTTGGCAGCCACTGCGTCGGATTCAACAAGTTCACGCAGAGGTTGCGCATCGCGATATCCATCGGCGAATTCTTCGCTGTACTCAAAGCAATATCGAAGTGGCGTATCGCGACCTTGGTTAAGAGCAGGCATTAATTTGGCAAGACGATCACCGACTGCATACTCATGACCAAGGACTCGCGCTGCGTCACGAACTGCGTTGCGCGCTTTGATGGTGGCAAAAGTAATTATTTGAGCAACATGATCACGCCCATATTTATCGGTTGCATAACGAATCATTTGATCGCGGTATCGCGAGTCAAAATCCATATCGATGTCGGGCATGCTGACTCGCGATGGATTGAGGAATCGCTCGAACAGTAAGTCGTACTTCAGTGGGTCTATATCGGTAATCCGCAGGCAATATGCCACTGCGCAACCAGCAGCCGAACCTCTGCCAGGACCTACACGAATACCGGCTTCTCGCGCATACTTGATGAGATCCCAGACAATTAGAAAATAAGCATCAAAGCCCATCTCGCTGATGACTTTTAGTTCGAAGGCGAGTCGCGCAACAATACTCGGCGCAAGATTATCTCCCCAGCGTTCTTGTGCGCCCTTCCATGTGAGTTCGGACAAATAATCTTTTTCCGATACATACCCATCTGGAACAGGAAAGTTCGGTATTTGATACTCGCCAAACACGATGTTCACGTCGGCGCGTTCAGCAATCCACAAGGTGTTGTCACACGCATCAGGAAGTTCTTTCCAGATATGTCGCATTTCTTGAGATGTCTTCAAATAGTGTTCATTGCCTTCAAACTTGAAGCGATCTGGATCACTCATGAGTGCCGCAGTTTGAACACACAACAAAGCATCGTGCGCTTCATGATCGCTTTGGTTCACATAATGAGAGTCGTTAGTGGCCAGTAGTGGAGCACCAATCTGGCGAGCAATCTCCACCAACTTTGGATTAGTTAACTTTTGATTAGTAATACCGTGATCTTGCAGTTCAACAAACAGATTGTCTTTGCCGAAAATATCCTGCAGACGAGAGGCCTTTGCTAGAGCTCCTTTTTCATCACCATTCAGTAACGACTGAAGCACGTGGCCCCCAAGGCAACCTGTAGTAGCGATAAGCCCAGACGAATACCGTTCCAGCAACTCCCAATCGATGCGGGGTTTGTAGTGATATCCCTCAAGAAATGCAAGGCTTGAAAGCTGGATCAGATTGCTATAGCCCTGATTATTTTCGGCCAACAACGTGAGATGGTAATACTGCTTGCGGCCATTTTCGTCTAATCCACCGTTGTCATCGAGACGACCTCGACGAGGAATCCTTTCGGTGCGATGGTCGTGAGCCATATAGGCCTCTGTGCCGAGCACGGGTTTAATACCTTGGGCAATGCACTCTTTGTAAAACTCAATAACCCCATACATGTTGCCGTGATCAGTGATTCCAAGTGCCGGCTGGCCATCTTGCACCGCCTTTGACACCAACTCATCGAGGCGTGCTGCACCATCGAGCATCGAATACTCGGTATGGACATGGAGGTGGGAAAAAGATGAACTCATCGGGATAACCAATTTAGCAGTCAGGTGCGTCTGGGCTCGGCTAGGCCTCGCCAAGTAGTCACGATTTAGTTGCTAAAAGCGGCACCAGCATCTCGTCGGCTGTGAGCGAGCCATGTCGACACACCAAAGGGTACGAACCAGAGTCCAATGGCTCATCAAAACTCACAGGTCCATGTGCTACTAAGGCGACATCCCCCATTCGGCGTTTAACGTCATCGCCAACCCGTGGCCCAAACCACGCCTCGTCAATGACTTGGTCGCGGGTAACCACCCACGCAACGCCTTCATACTGGCGTGCTGCATCACACAACTGCTGCTCGCGGCCGCGATGGGCGTGAAGCCATCGAAACCGCCCCTCACCAGACTGATGGCGCACATGCTCTGTCACAGTTGATGCCGGAATAATTGTGTTGTCGCCTACATGGACCTGTCCATGATCGGCTGTCACCAGTAGCACCACATCGGGAGGCAACAATGACAGGATGTCACTAATCAAACGGTCCACATGGGCTAGTTCAGCATCATAAAAATCTCCAAATCCGCGCTCATGGGCAATCTTGTCAACACCGTCGTAATACGCATACACCAGTTTTTCTCCAGCATTCAGCGCGTCACGAATAATGACCGGAATACTGCTTGCTGATCTCCACCCACACGCAGTGACGCCATCAAGATGGGCCATAGTAAATCCAGAACCTTCGAGTTCTGCTTTGCTCGCTACTGGGACTCGTGTACCCATGAATGGCGGACACGACTGCACCTGACGCGGAGGATAGCGACGGCGCAAGTCGCCTGTTTCGTCACCCCATCGCAACACATTCATAACGGTGTCACCCATATCTATGCGATATCCAATTAATCCATGTTCGCCAGGCGTGAGTCCAGTGGTGAACGAAGTCAACGCAGTTGCCGTGGTCGAGGGTGCAACTGTGGTGATTGATGAGCCAGAAAATCCGCTAAGGGTCGGCATCAGATGCCCCCGAGATTGCAGTTGATTCCATCCAAGGCCATCGACAAGCAGAACGACAACTCGCTCAGCGCCCGTCATCACTTCTGGCATCCACCCAGGAACGCTCTGGAGCCCTCGTGGCGCACACAAAACGGGAACTATGCCAGATAGGCATCCTTGGCTATATCGAGGAAGAACGGGATTGGGAACACTCACCCCCACAGTTGATCACCTACAGTGGGGATGTGCGTGTTTCTACTCGAGGTGATTATGCCTGTCGGGCTTTGTTGTCCCTAACCCTTCACGCCGATCATGAGGGACCAACCTCAGTTCGTGATATCGCTGACCGCACAGGGTTACCCCAGCCCTACCTAGAACAAATCTTGCTTGCTCTAAAAGGCGCCGGAATAGTTCGTTCCAAACGAGGTGTTGGTGGTGGATATCTACTAGCTAAACATCCCGCTGATATTCGACTTTCCGAGATAATTTCTGCGGTTGATGGGCCGATCACTCTTGGAGATTTCGGTAAACCTCACCAAGATGGCGCATGCGACCACGAAGGTCAGTGCGTGTTACTAGCCATTTGGGATGTGGCAGGCCAACACATGCGTGAACACCTGAATGCATACACGCTGGAAACTATTGCCCAAGCAGCAGCAGGCAACGGTGCATGGCCAGAGGCTGACTTTCACCACCACGATTAAATCGCGTTTTAGTTATTTACACGTCAGTGGGTTTGTTTGAGCATTTTGCGATAACCATTGCCATGTCTGATGGCAGCGTGGCTTCCCATGACACTTCTTCACCGGTACCAGGATGAACCAATGAGAGTCGACGGGCATGCAACATCGGTCGGGGTGCTTTCAGCGCAGATTTCGCACCGCCATATGCACTGTCACCCACAACTGAATGCTTCACTGCCGCCAAATGCACTCGAATCTGGTGGGTGCGTCCCGTTTCTAGAGTGCATCTCACAAGAGTCAGATCTGCAGGAGTATCAAATTGTTCCTCAACGGCGAGATGTGTTCTTGCCCACTTGCCGTTGTGAACAACAGCCATCTTGAATGCATTTTTGGGATCCCTCCCGATCGCAGCGTCAACGATTGCTGTTGGTGAATCAAAGTGACCCCACACCAATGCAAGATATTCACGCCCCACTTCATGTTGCGTGAGAGCCATAATCAAAGCGTCATAGGCGCGCTGAGTACGCGCCACCACCATCAGACCACTGGTTCCAGCATCTAGACGATGCACAATGCCAGGGCGCGCAGGCTGGCCGACCGTTGCAACTTCTGGATAGAGGGCCAAGATTCCGTTCACTACAGTGCCGGTCTGGTGGCCTGCTGCTGGGTGCACAACAAGACCAACTGCTTTATTTATAACAATGAGATCATCATCAACATAAACGACATCAAGAACCACACTTGGGTCAGCTTTTGGTAGTTCTGCAACGGGGATTAGATCCAAATCAACAAGAATGGTTTGGCCTTCGCGCAGACGCACCTTGCCCGACTTTGGAGTTTCACCATCAACCAAAGCACCATTGCCTGCAATCAATTTGGTGGCATCGGCACGAGAGATGTCAGCAATGAGCGCCACCACACGATCTAGCCGTTCACCAGCAAGAGCCGACGGAACTATTTCTTCAACTTTCATTGGTCATTCTCGTTTTCTATAGATATTTTTTCTTGATGACGAAATTCATACACTGCGCTCATCAACATCACACACGCCCCAACTGTTATGGCGGAGTCAGCCACATTAAAGATCGGAAACCACTGAAGATCAATAAAATCGACAACTTTGCCGTGCAACCATCCATCACCACGAAATACCCGATCAGAAATATTCCCGATCGCTCCCCCGATAATGGATGCAAGACCTATCGCGCTCGCCGATGATTCGGCTTTAGTCAATGCTCGCCACAACAGCGCCACTGCAGCCACAGCCACAATGCCAACCAGTGGCCCAAGGTTTTGTCCCTGCCCAAAAGCAATTCCACTATTAAATCCCAGCGCAAAGCGCAACGAACCAAGAATATCTATCGTTCGTCCCTCATCAAGTGCGGCTACCGCCCATGATTTTGAAACCTGATCAACAAGGACTACGCAACAAATAAGGCTGAAAAGTCGGGTTTTTGTAGGCACAGCGATACCAAGAAAGAACGCTTAGCGGCGCCCCAACCCGCCTGCACGCTCTGTCACTAATTCTGTAGCCCATGGAAGCGCCCGCAAGCGCTCCTTAGGAATGGGGCTGCCTGACACGACTGAATAGCCGTAATCACCAATTTTGATGCGCTGAAGTGCCCCATCTATTTCTTCAACAATCTGTCGTGCTGCTGCTGACAATGTGAGATCTTGATCGCGTTCGACAATCATGGTGTCACCCTCACCGCCTTCATCATCAAACTTGACGTCTCCCATCTCAGCGTCTTGAATCATCGAATTTGCTTCGTTTTCCAAACGGGTTGCTTGTCCGACAAGTTTTATGCGATCAAACTCGAGAGCATCACGCTGCGCTGTTAGAAACTTAAGATCAAATTCCTTTGTTGGAGTCATTCCATCTTGAGGCTTGCCCTTCACAATGACATGACGCTTTGGTGGCTCAGGCCTCTTGATGGCCTTGCGCTCAGGCAACGGCGGAGCAACAGGGACAACAGGTGCAACAATTTTTACTGGCACAACCTTCTTGACCGGCGCAGCCTTCTTCACAGGTGCAACAATTTTTACTGGCACAACCTTCTTGACCGGCGCAGCCTTCTTCACAGGTGCAACAATTTTTGCTGGCACAACCTTTTTCACCGGAGCAGCCTTCTTGACTGGAACAGCCTTCTTCACAATTTTTACGACCTTCTTGGCAGATACTGCCTTTTTCACAATTTTTACTGGTGCAGCCTTCTTGACCGGCGTAGCCTTTTTCACAACCTTTTTCACCGGAGCAGCCTTCTTCACAATTTTTGCTGCCTTTTTCACAGGTACAGCCTTTTTCACAACCTTTTTCACCGGAGCAGCCTTCTTCACAATTTTTGCTGCCTTTTTCACAGGTACAGCCTTTTTCACAACCTTTTTCACAGGAGCAGCCTTCTTGACTGGAGCAGCCCTTTTCACAGGTACAGCCTTCTTCACAATTTTTACAACCTTCTTGGCAGGTACAGCCTTTTTCACAATTTTTACTGGGACAACCTTTTTCACTGATGCAGGCTTTTTCTTTGCTGTCTTTTTTGGTGGCATGGTGATCACAATCTCCTTCAACGTACGAGTGCCGTCGTTGCCCCGTGAGGCTACGGCCAAACTGTCACTTTTCTCAGTGAATCTTGGAAACTGTTACCCCAATATGTGAACCTTCGATAGGAATCACCTGTTCAAGCGAACTATCCCACAGCAATTCAGTCGCCAAGGTCTCACCACAGATTAGAGAGCCGTGGGGCTCAATCTGGATTCGCACAATGTCACTCACACCCAACGTCAGCGTGATCCTGTCCGAGACATCGAGACCAGTATCGCGTCTGGCTTGTTGCACGGCACGCACGATATCTCTAGCCAATCCTTCAGCTTCAAGCTCTGGAGTTACTGCAACGTTTAACAGCACCACACCAGTCCCACCAGCAAGTGGAGCGCTCGCATCGCCAGACTGCGTCACGAGTTTCAATGCATACTCACCTGGCTGCAACTGCTCTCCAGCGACATCGATGACATCGCCATCTTGCACCCATTCACCCTTTTTAACTGCCACTATGACCTGTTGGGTGCGTGGACCCAGGCGCGGTCCCAGTGCAGCTGGCACAACAGTCAATTCATACGATGCAACTGCATCAACATTAGTCGTCAACAGCACCGTTCGAACGTTTAACTCGTCACAAATAATGTCGAGATAGCCATCTAGCAGATGTGCATCAGGAGAAGCCACAGTCAGTGATGCCAATGGTAAACGAACACGAAGACCATGCGCCTTACGCACAGACGATGCAGCCGAACACACTTCTCTGACCATATCCATCGCCGCCACAAGAGATTCTTCACGTGGCAAAACGGAGTGTTCTGGCCAATCTGTGAGATGAATACTTCCGAGCGAACCTTGATGCAATCCAGCAAAAATTTCTTCAGTCACCATTGGAAGTAATGGCGCAGAAATTCGACAGACCATGTCGAGAACAGTGTGCAATGTGTCAATTGCATCTTGATCGCCAGCCCAGAAACGATCTCGACTACGCCTGATGTACCAATTTGTGAGCACATCAAGAAATGATCGAATTGTTTGACATGCCGCAAATAAGTCATAAGCATCAAGTGATGTTGTTACTGACTCAACAGTGACCGATAATTTTGAAAGAACATATTGATCAAGTACATGCGCTGAATCTGTTCGAATATGTCCATCTTTGCCTTCTGCGTTTGCGTACAAGGACAAGAAATAAAACGAGTTCCATAATGGAAGTAGCACCTGACGCACCGTGTCACGCATCCCTTGGTCTGTCACCGAGAAATCGCCGCCACGGAGAATTGGTGATGACAACAGATACCAACGCATCGCATCGGCTCCATGAGAATCAAAAACAACCATCGGATCGGGATAGTTGCGCAAACTCTTTGACATTTTTGCTCCATCGTCACCAAGCACGATTCCGTGGCTGATACACGAAGAAAAAGCAGGACGATCAAAAAGTGCTGTTGCTAGAACATGCAACGTGTAAAACCAACCCCGTGTTTGACCAATGTATTCAACAATGAAGTCCCCTGGATAATGGTCTTCGAACCACTCTCTGTTTTCGAATGGGTAATGCACTTGAGCAAAAGGCATCGAACCGCTTTCAAACCAACAATCAAGCACTTCTGGTACACGACGCATCATTGACTTACCCGTTGGATCGTCCGGGTTAACACGCACCAAATTGTCAATGCCTGGGCGGTGAAGATCAGTGACTTCCACACCAAAGTCACGAGTCAATTCCTCAATAGATCCATAGACATCCAGTCGTGGATAGGTCGGGTCATCGCTCTTCCAAACAGGAATAGGAGAACCCCAAAACCGATTACGACTAATCGCCCAGTCACGCGCATTGGCTATCCATTTTCCAAAAGTGCCTTCCTTTATATGTTCAGGAACCCATGAAATATCGGCATTGAGTTCCACCATGCGATCACGAAACTTCGTAACTTCCACAAACCAAGAAGAGATCGCGCGATACACCAAAGGCTCTGCACATCGCCAACAATGCGGATACGAATGCTGGTACGTATCGTGACGAATGACAACACCAGCTTCTTTTAAGAACTTAATTACATCTGGATTTGCATCAAACACATGCCGACCAACCCATGGGGTGATTTCGGCTGTAAAGCAACCGTGTTCATCCATCGGGCACAATGTTGGAATTCCCGCAGAAAGACACTCGTTCTGGTCGTCTTCACCAAATCCCGGTGCCAAATGTACTATTCCCGTGCCATCCTCGGTTGTGACGAACTCGGCACCAAGGATCACAAATGCATTCGTTGTCTCGGCAAAGAACGGAAATAGTGGTGTGTACCGACGGCCAACAAGATCAGCACCCGACAGTGTGTTGACTCGTTGTGCGCCATCAAGTTCCTTTTCATATGCGCCTAGTCGAGCTTCGGCCAAGATCACAGTTGATCCATCTGTCAACTTCATGACCGCGTAGTCAATGTTTGGGCCTACTGCAAGTGCAAGATTTGATGGCAACGTCCACGGAGTTGTTGTCCATGCCCAAATCTTTTCACCAGAATCCAATAAAAAAGACACGGTAAGAGCTGGATCTTGACGATCCTTGTACACGTCGTCCATCCGTGTTTCTGTGTTTGACAACGGTGTCTCACAGCGCCAGCAATATGCAAGAACCCGAAAACCCTCATAAACAAGCCCTTTGTCCCACAGGGTACGAAATGCCCACATAACGCTTTCCATGTAGGGAGTGTCGAGAGTCTTGTAGTCATGTGCGAAATCCACCCAACGTGCTTGGCGAGTGACATAACGCTCCCACTCATCGGTGTAGCGCAACACACTGGTACGACATGCATCGTTAAACTTGTCGATTCCGAAAGCAGCAATCGCAGGATGACCCGCGATGCCCAGTTCCTTTTCTACTTCTACTTCAGCAGGAAGCCCATGACAGTCCCATCCAAAGCGACGCTCCACTCGCCGACCACGCATTGTTTGGTATCGGGGTACTGCATCTTTCACAAAACCTGTCAGCAAATGTCCATAATGCGGAAGTCCATTAGCAAACGGAGGACCGTCATAAAAAATAAACTCGTTGTCACCTTTTCTGCCGGCAGGTCGCGCATCGATGCTTTTTTGGAACGTATTTTCATGCGCCCAACGCGCAAGCACCGCCTCTTCTAGGCGGGGGAAGTTTGGCTGAGAGTCAACCTTGGGGTATGTCACGCGTTCAGGCTAGGGCGCTAAAAGCTCTAGCACCCGAGGAAACTGGCGATAACTCTCACGCCGATGAGCACCACGAGTGGACTGAAATCAAGGCCACCCATCGGTGGAAGGACTCGACGCACTGGAGCAAGAACGGGTTCCGTTACTTTATGCAGCAAGTCGACGATTTGAACAAACGGACTGCCATCTCGAATCGGAAAAAAGGAAGCGACTGAGCGCGCCACGATAATTAGGACATACAGATTCGCAAGAGTACAGATGATAGCCATGACGATCTCCTAGTAACGCGGAGAATCAAAGCTGACAGCTGGCTTCAAAAGATAGACACCTGTACCTACTTTTTCCATTGTTCCGCTCAGTGCGTAACACAAACCGCTAGCAAAATCGATAATGCGCCGAGTCATTTCGTGATCAGCACCTTCCAAGTTCACAATGACAGGAAGACCTTCTTTAAAGTGATCAGCAATCTCTTGTGCCTGATTAAAACTTCTTGGACGAACTGTTACGGTTTCTCCAGATGAAGGCACGGCGCGCACTGTTTGCGAAGTACGTGGCGTACCAATAGGGCGCACTTGCATTCCAGAATCATCTGGGCGACGAGCCGCACCAGTGTCATCAATACGACCATTACGACCTGTAGGCCGAGACATCTCAGAGGACTGCTCTGGTTCGAAGCCACGACGCCCCATTGGATCCCCTGCTGGTCGCGCAGAGCGCGCGGGGCGTTCGTACTCGGTTGACATGTCGTAGTCGTCATAGCCTTCTTCACCACTAAGACCTAAATAATCCATTGCACGACGAAAGAATGACATGCTCAAAGACTAATGCACAAGGGTGAGGTCTATGTGGGAACGCCAGATATACATCTACGACGCCCGCTCCCCGAACAACCGCCGTCCAATCCTGATCATGGTTGATCCGCATTGCACAGCAATGCCAAAATCTTCTGACATTCCCATTGAGCAAACCGCCAGTCCATGCGCGTCTACCAGGGATCGCAACTGACTAAAGGCAACTTCACAATCTTGGTCAGAGCCGTCAGTCGGCCCAATCGTCATCAGACCCTCAACCTTCAGACCAGCAGAATCAGCCAAGGTGCGCAACTGGTCTAGACCCACTGCCGTGACTCCACTTTTTGACTCTTCGCCCGTGGTGTTGACCTGTAGAAGTATCCGCGCACCCGGTGATCTTTTGGCAATTTCGGCAATAACACTTGTTCGATCCACTGACTGCCAACAATGTACAAACGGTGCAATTTGGCGAATCTTGTTGGTTTGCAATGCTCCGATGAAATGAACCTGGGCACCAATTGGTAGATCTTTCGACTTTGCCAATAATTCCTGAGCGTAGTTTTCACCTATGCCGTCACAATCAGATGCAATCGCCACTCTCATTGCTTCACTTGGAAATGACTTCGTCACAGCAATGATCTGAACATGCTCACCACCAAGCACAGAGATTTCCTGCCGGATATCTGCAACTCGATGTTTGGCTTCGACAAGAGAGATCATCTCAGATGATCGTTCTCTACTACTTCAGGAATGAAGGCACATCGAAATCATCGTCATCATCAGACAATGGATCACTATCAGTAAAAATGTCACGAACATTTGAAGTTGGCCGAGATTCGTTAACTCGAGGCGCAGTGCGTGTTCCAAAAGATGGGTTGCTCGATCCGGCATCCCATCTTTCAAAGCCAGCCGCGATAACGGTGATCTTAATTTCATCACCCATCTCATCGTCGATAACAGTTCCAAAGATGATGTTGGAATCTTGATGTGCAACACCGTGAACAACCTCTGCTGCTGCATTGACCTCGAAAAGCCCCATGCTTGATGGCCCAGTGATGTTCAACAGGATTCCACGAGCACCATCGATGGCTGCTTCGAGCATCGGGCTAGAGATGGCATCTTTAGCAGCAATAACAGCACGATTGTCACCGCTAGCAATACCAATCCCCATCAGGGCCGATCCAGCATTTGTCAGGATCATCCTTACGTCGGCAAAGTCAGTGTTAATGAGACCAGGAGTTGTGATCAGATTCGTGATACCTGCAACACCCTGCAACAAAATCTCATCTGCCATCTTGAACGCATTAATGAGCGAGGTTTTATCATTGGCAACTGTCAATAAGCGATCATTTGGGATCACGATCAAAGTGTCAACTTTTTCTTTTAATCGTTGAATTCCATTATCTGCTTGCACTGCACGACGGCGACCTTCAAACTGGAATGGACGCGTTACAACACCAATTGTGAGAGCGCCGAGTGACTTTGCAATCTCTGCAATAATTGGCGCTGCTCCAGTTCCTGTGCCTCCGCCTTCGCCGGCAGTAATAAACACCATGTCCGAGCCAGCGATCAATTCTTCAATTTCATCTCGATGCGCTTCGGCTGCAGCACGACCAACTTCTGGGTCAGACCCTGCACCAAGGCCCCGCGTCAGTTCGCGACCAATATCTAACTTGACATCTGCATCACTCATGAGAAGCGCCTGCGCATCAGTATTGATCGCAACAAATTCAACGCCTCGCAAGCCTGCGTCAATCATCCGATTGATCGCATTGACGCCACCGCCACCTACGCCAATCACTTTGATCACTGCTAAATAATTCTGTGGTGCGCCAGCCATATGCCAATACCTCCGTTGAAGTCCGAGGACTGAGTTCCTCAATATTTCCACAGCGGGAGACAATTTTGTGGCAATCTCGCTCACAAAATCCTTCTGGGGCAACTAGTGATGCCTTGGCACCCCATTTCAGAGGTGTTTTAGCGCACTTGAACCGTGGGCTCTCCCGTTGAAACATCAATCACAGCAAGGGTTGAAGGGTCCTGGCGACGTAACAGAACGACCACTGCTACCAACTTTTCCTGTAGATCAGTGGGCGGCCCAAACCGCACGATCGTGCCTTGCGTCAGATTCATTGACAGTTCACCACCAGGACTGAGATCAAGAGACAGGACTTTTGGTCTGATTTCAACAGGCAATGCAAGCACCAATTGAGCAGCTGCCCGATACGCATCATCGGCAATTGTTCCACCGATGAGAGATGGTCCTGTTCCACGAACTTGAATATATTTGGTTGGCCATCCATCTAGCACCGCAATGACGTGTCCACGAGCGTCAATAATCCGAGCTTTCTGATCATCCCCGACGTACCACACAACTGGTACTCGTTCTGAAATTTCAACAAGCACATGACGCGAAAAAGATGTCGTAATACGAACATCGGCGATCCATGGATCGTCTAACAAAATTCTACGTGCCCGTGCCGTGTCAACGGTAAAAACCGAAACACCTTTCAGCGTTTTCTGCACTTGTTCTACTGTTTTAGAACTCGTGTACACAATTCCTTCAAAAGCGATAGATCGAATCGCGAACAATGGCGAAGCTAATACGGCCATCACGCCAACGATGATACCCACGAGGATCCCTGACAATTTTAGCCACTTGACCTTGCTGAGACGCTCGCGTCGTTCACGTCGACGATGCCGTTCTTCAAAAGTTGGATCAGGCCGATCTTGGTCAACAATGACAACCCGGTCAAGATCATCCGCATCAATAACAATAGCCCCCTGGCCATCATCGAATATTTGCACCACACCCATATCGTTTTTGGTCGATGGCAACAACGGATCACCGATTTCCATCGGTTCTTCAGCATCCGATAAATTAATTTGATCTGCAGTTTCATGTGTTAACTCCGCTTCTTGCGGGCTTGTCTCATTATCGTTACTGAACAAATGTGAGAGTTCTTGGAGAACCTGATCTGATACTTCTGTTACAGAGATTTGCTGATCAATTGGCTCTGGCGAGTCCTGTTCATCATCCATGGCGCTGACCACCATGTTCCACGAGAGCATCTAGATGGGCGCGCTCCAATTGTCTTTCTCTGTCGGAATGTCGGGGATCAGCAAATCTACTGACGATTGCATCATCAAACCCAACGAGACACACTTCACTACGCAACCGAATTCCGTGCATTTTTTCCACTGTTTCTTGAACATGCACCATTACGTCAACAATGTCTTGGGCACGAGCCCCGTCCGTTGCCTGAATAAAATTCGCATGTTTTTCCGAGATAAACGCACCACCGACTCGAAACCCTCGTAGCGCGCACTGAGCTATGAGAGCACCCGCACTTTGGGCCCCTTCTCCTGGGTTCACAAACACAGATCCTGCATTTCGCCCGCCTGGTTGATGTTCCCGACGCCATGCAACCACATCACTAAGAATTTTTTCGCCAAGTCCTTGTTCATCGCCCTGTGTGACAAATGTGCCAGACACGACAACATGGTGAGCAAGCAATGCAGATCCCCGAAAATGTAATCCAAGGTCTTGGGTTTCAACTGAAGCAACCTGACCTGTTCGAAGTGAAACTATTTCTGCCGACACAAGCGAATCTGCAATATCAGAGCCATGTCCGCCAGCATTCATTCGAATTGCACCACCGATCGATCCAGGAATCCCCACAGCCCATTCGAGCCCACTCAGACCAAGTGCGCACGTTCGTCGCGCCAACACCGGCATCAGAAGCCACCCAGATGCTGTGACCTGCCTATCTGTAACAACGATGGAATCTTTTCCGCTTGGCCCATTCACGATCACGACGAGAGCATCACAGCCGGCATCTGCAATTAAAACATTGCTACCCCTTCCGACAACAACAATGTCAATATCGGGTCCATCGCACAGTACTTGGGCAAGTTGAATTGCATCGGTTTTACTTGCCACTCGCACCGCGAGCCGTGCATTCCCACCTACTGCATAGGTCGTGTGAGTAGAGAGTGGATACTGAGTGACCGCAAGCAGCCCAACACCCGACAGCGACTCACCAAGTTTCACCCAATCAACTAGTGCAGATGACATGGCTAATTGCCCACTGTCTTCATCAGGTCATCAGGAAACGTCTCAATATCCCCACACCCCATGCTGATGCACACATCTCCTGGTTGTAACCACGCAGCAACTTCATCAATTATGTTCTGGCGAGTTGGTGCCCACACAGCACTCACTTTTGGATGAGCACCTACGAGTGCATCAAATACCAATTTTCCTGTAACTCCTTCAATTGGTGTTGTACCAGAAGCATAAATATCAGTGATGACAACATGATCTGCACCCTTGAAACAGTCGGCATAAGACTGCGACATGGCTGCAATGCGGTGATAACGATTGGGCTGAAATACAGCTAGCACTCTTTGTGTACGGCGAGGGTGTGAACGCACTGCTGCTATTGCTGCCGAAATTTCAGCTGGTAGATGCGCATAGTCGTCAACCAACAATGCATTGCGAAAAGTTCCTCTTTCAGTAAATCTGCGCGCAACACCACTAAAACTTTCTACTGCTGTGCACGCAATATTCGGGTCAATCCCCAACCGCCACGCCATCGCTACAGCTTGGGCCAAATTCATCGCATTATGAACTCCGCGTAATGGCAAATCACATGCCACCTGCACATCACCAACTCGAAGTGTGACTTTCATTCCAGACTCGGTCGGATTCGCTGACAATAACTGCACATCATCGCTCGGGGCAGTTCCGCAGCGCACTACTCGCGACGATAATGATGATTCGGCGAGCAAGGGTTGCGATCCCAGATCAGACGTATTAACCACCAGGTGTCCGCGACTATTCATTGCTGACTCAATGAAACACAGTTGTATGTTTTCAAACGTGCCGAAATAGTCAAGATGATCAACATCAACATTGGTAATGATCAGATGTTCAAGACCTAGGACATCAAGCGTTCCATCGCTTTCGTCGGCTTCAAGTACCAATAACTGTCCTTGTCCAAGATGAGCACCAACTCCTGAGCCGTTCACTGCTGCACCAATAATCGATGATGGGGAGAGACCTCCTGCGCTCAGCATCGCTGTTAGCAATGCTGAGGTTGTGGTTTTACCGTGTGTTCCAGCCACACCTATCGTTGGGATCACCGCACAGAGGGACGCAAGCATCGCCGATCGATGACAGACCACAATATTTAGTCGCATTGCCTCAACAAGTTCAATGTTAGTCTGCTCAATGGCGGTGGAATACACAACAACATCGACTCCGTGCACGACATTGGCGTTGTGTCCAATTGTTATAACAACTTCGGCCAAACGCAACTGCTCGACAACGCTCGACTCTCGAATATCTGATCCCGTGACGAGATGGCCCATCTCGACGAGCAACAACGCAATCGCACTCATCCCTGGACCGCCAACACCGACTATGTGGATTCGCCGAGAGGACTTCAAATCAGTAATCGACTCCTGTCGTCGGCGGGTAGAGCGCTCTTTCATGGATGTTCTATTGTTCCACGCCGTCGGGGTCAGCGCGCGGCGTTCCGAATGACAGTGACTAAAGAGTCTCCGCGGTGCATTTGTCCTAATTCACGAGCCCGCATGGCCAAAGCACGACGTGTCGTTTGGTTCTCCACAAGATCAAGCACAATTTGAAGCGCTGATCCAGAGACACATTGCTCATCAGAAATCATCACGGCAGCAGTTGAATCAGACAACCAACGCGCATTTAATTCTTGATGCTGGTCAGCAGATGCTGGCCACGGAACTATCACGCTCGCAATTCCAACAGTGGCGATCTCTGCAATCGAACTTGCGCCAGCCCGAGTTATCAACAAATCAAGCGCGCTATACACATCGGCCATACGGTTTTCATAACCGACACGTCGGTACCACACATTTTCCGGAATGTAAGGCAATGGTTCTTTTGCATTTCGTTCTCCACAAATGTGAAAAATTCCAAGCTGTGTTCCACTCAGTGTCCCTCCAGCATCTAAAAGCGACGCAACAAATGCATTGAGAGTTGCAGAACCCAACGACCCGCCAACCACAGTAACCAATACTGTGTGTTTTTCGATGCCCCACTCACTGCGGATTTGTTCCCGACGATCACCGACATTGAGATGACGAAGTTCAGAACGAACTGGAGCACCCGTATGTACCGCACGAGGCAATAACGAGTCAGCAAAAGCAACAGCGTTCACGGTTGCATGTTTTGCTTGTCGACGTGTAGCCAAGCCCGGAATGCGGTCGTAACTTACGCACACAAGCGGAACTCCTGCAGCGATTGCTGCTCGAGACATTGGCTCGCTTGCATAGCCACCCACCGACACCACCACGGACGGCGACCATTCCCGCAAATGGCGTCTAGCAGCGATACGACTCTGCAATAAACGAAGTGGGAAAACAAAGTTACGGCCTAGATTGCGCACGTTAATTGTTCGCTGTAATCCACTAACAGGCAAGTAGACCGCTTCAATGGGAAATGGCTTCATGAGAGAACGTTCCACCCCGCGCGTAGAACCGACATACCGAAGCTCGTCAGTCGGGTAGCCCGCTTCTAATAGAGCTTCCAGAATTGCCTGGGCTGGAATGACATGCCCACTTGTTCCTCCACCAGTAACAACTGCAAACACCATGAGTTACGACTTCATCTGTCGCGCAACATTTAACAACACACCAGAAGCAATCATTGACGCCAATAACGAAGATCCACCATAGGAAAGGAAAGGAAGAGTTAAACCGGTCATCGGCATAGCCCCAATGACTCCGCCAATATTTACAACTGCCTGAACCCCGAACCAAGCAGAGATTCCACCAGCGAGAAACGCCCCATGTTTGTCTGGGGCAGCCAAAGCAATGCTCACTCCAAATACAACCAACAACAAAAATCCGCCAGCAACAATGATCGCGCCAAAAATTCCTAATTCTTCAACGATGACAGCAAAAATGAAGTCGCTGTGAGCCAATGGAACGTACCCCCACTTGCTGGTACCTGATCCAATTCCAGTCCCGGTTAATCCTCCATTAGCAATACTGAGAATCGATTGATACACCTGATAACCACTATCAGCTTTGGTTGCTTCTAGATCAAGGAATGCCAACATTCGTAGTTTCGCGTTACTAGCAAAGTTTAAAACAAAAGCTCCAAGCAAAAAAATCACGCCCGTGGTGGGAATCAATTGACGCAATGGAAGGCCACCCAAAAACATCATAGCCAAGATGGTGCCACCAAAGATCACGGCAGTGCCATAGTCATTTTGGGCCACACACAAACCAGTGGATAATCCCAGCATTCCCAGCATTGGCCATAAAACCATCCGAGAGATTGCTATGGATCGATGTCGAGTTGCTAAAAAGTTAGCGCACCACAACACCACTGCAATTTTCATGAATTCTGATGGCTGAATTCGAATTGGTCCAAACTCGATCCATGCGCGTGCACCATTGACAACTACTCCAGCAAAAATAACCAAGACATTGACCGAGAAAACAACAACAACTATTGGAAGTAACAATTTCGCACTACGCAATGTTTGATATGGCGTTTTATATGCCATCCACATTCCAATCGCCCCCAAAAACGCCCAGAGTGACTGTCTACGAAATAATCTCCATGCAGATTCCCCAGTATGCAAGTTCGTTACAGCCGATGACGAAAGAACCATTACCAGACCAAGCAATACAAACATTATGACAATTACCAGGATCCAAAAAAAGGATTGCGATGGCGTTTCCATTTTTTGTCTTTGGCGGTCAGCAAGCCCCGTGCGATGCAACATCGCTTTACGTCTATCTCTAATCGATATCGACTCTCGACGCGTTTTATTTCTGTCAGCCATGTTGCGATTCCACTTTACCAAAGTGTGCGCGCACACAATTCTGAAAATCATCGCCTCGCTCATTGTAATTGCGGTACCAGTCGTAACTGGTACAACCTGGCGACAAAAGTACATCAACGCCCGGTGATGCAAACATTGCTGCTTGTTCCACGGCCTGTTTCATTGTTGTCGCATTGACAACAGGACAAATATTTCTGAATGTAGATTCAATAAGTGCTGCATCATCTCCAATTGCAACTACTGCATTGATCCTCGCTGGTTCACTCGCCAACTGAGACAAATCAAGGTCTTTGTTTCGCCCACCTGCAATAAGAACAACCCTGTCAAAACTACGTATTGCCGTGAGTGCCGCATGCGGGCTAGTGGCTTTTGAATCGTCAAACCAACGACTACCGGCAAATGTTCCTACAAGTTCGATCCGATGATGAGCAGGAATAAAATCTGTCAGGGGCGAAGCAACGTCAGGGACATTCATCAATCCAGCCTCAAGAACCAAGGCGACTGCTGCGAGCGAATTAGTAATATCATGCGGCATCGAACGCCACAATTTATCTATGGCGCCAACTTTTCCAAATGGTGTGATGATTTCATTTTTATGCAGACAGTAATCTGCATTGGTCAATCCAAATGTCACAACTTTTGCACCACATTGCTTAGCCTTGTCAACAATCATCTCATTATTGCTCGGAACAATAGCCACGTCGGATGAACGAACATGTGACCAGATGCGAGCCTTTGCTTCGAAATATGTCTCAAACGTTCCGTGCCAATCAAGATGATCCGGCGCAATGTTCAGCCATACAGATGTATCACACCGAAACTGATCAATGAATTGCAAACGAAAACTAGAACATTCCACTACGAACACATCTGAGTTTGAATCCAAAGCAGCTATAAACGGCACATCTGTGTTGCCGACTTCAGCGACTACACGACCACTAGAACGCAACAGATGAGCAGCAATCATTGTTGTTGTTGTTTTCCCATCGGTTCCTGTCACGCCCAAAATAGGGCGGGAGCCACCCTTCCTTTGCTGTTCCCACTCATAGGCAACATCTATTTCAGTACGCACAGAAACACCAATCGATAGCGCAAGATTGATGAGCGGGTGAGACATGGGCACACCAGGAGCAGGCAACACAGTGTCAACACCATCTAGGAAACTACGTCGCTCTTGGTCACTGCCAACGGGCATCAGTGCGATGTCTAATTCTTGGGCCAGCCTGCGGTGCTCTTGAGTGACATGGTCGTCAGCGATCACCACTTCAATTCCCCGCGCAACGAGTGCACGGGCAACGGCATCTCCTGTCAGAGCCAAACCAAAAACAGCAACCTTATTCATGTCATCGCTGCGAAAAATTGTCGGCTATGCGAGTGAAGTCTGCAATAAACATTCCGACCGCCACTGCGACACACACGCCAGAGAGTAGCCAGAACCGAATAATCACTGTGGTCTCTGGCCAGCCAAGTAATTCAAAATGATGATGAATTGGTGACATTTTGAATAGCCGTTTTTTGCGTCCCGATGCTTTAAACACGCCCATCTGCAATGCCACCGAACCAGCTTCCATAACATTCAATGCACAAATAATGGGTAGAAGCATCTGGGTGTTTGTGGTCACCGCCAAAAGACCTAGTGCGCCACCAATACCAAGTGCACCAACATCACCCATGAAGATACGCGCGGGCGCTGCATTCCACCACAAAAAACCACCGCATGCTCCTGCCATTGCGGCCGAGAAAACTGCAAGATCTAGCGGATTGACCAAGTGATACACATCTGGGTTACGAAATGCCCAATATGCAATAACGGTGAAGGCCAAAAACCCAAACAGTGCCGAACCAGCTGCAAGGCCATCAAGGCCATCAGTGACATTGACTGCATTTGTTGTTGCCCACACCATGAGCGAAGTCCAGATAACCCACAACACCGGAGACAACTGCCATCCTGGGAGATCAAAACGAGTAAACGACAAAGTCTCGCTTACTCCAGTTCCTAAGAGCAACCAGGTCATAATCATCACGACTAGAGCAAAGGTTATGTAGCCCTTCTTCTTCCAAAAAATTCCGCGATTATGCCCGCGACGTACTTTTAAATAATCGTCAAGGAATCCCATGAAGGAAAGAATCCCGACACCTGCCCACATAATCATTGCTTGATCCGACAATGCAATCCCACCGCGCACATGCGCTACCAGCCAACCAATGAAGGCTGAAAACATAATTGCAATTCCACCCATTGTGGCTGTGCCTTGCTTTTTCATGTGGTGCACAGGACCATGGTCGTCTGATCCCAGAATGGGCTGACCTTTCCCAAGCTTGTCAAAGAAAGTAATAAGCCATCGCGTGCCAAACAAGGACAACATCATGGATACAGAGCCTGCAATAAGAACTGCAATCATGTTGGCACCTCCATCCGTGCACGGATCGCAGAACGCGCCACATCGGCATCAATAAACGGATATGAAACACCATTGATCTCTTGTGTTGACTCGTGCCCTTTTCCAGCTATCACCACAATGTCACCACGCTCTGCTTCCAAGATGGCCGATTCAATTGCACTAGCACGATCTGTAATGGGGAAAACCACATCGTGCCCCCCTGTCATGCCTTCAATGATCTCACGAATAATGCTGTCAGGGTCCTCCGTACGAGGATTATCTGATGTGACATAGCAGACATCTGCATGCTGTTGTGCAACTGCCCCCATCAGCGGTCGTTTACCGGAATCCCTATTTCCACCACACCCAAACACCACAATCACTCGCCCCGATGTTACTGCACGAGCAGAGGCCAACACCTCTGCGATCCCATCTGGTGTGTGCGCGTAGTCGACAACGACGTCAAAGCCCAACTGATCACTGACCAACTCGAATCTGCCAGGGATCACTGGGACAGATGCGCATCCCTTTACGATGTCCGATATAGAAATTCCGAGGACATCGGCAGTTGTGATTGCAGCCAACGTATTCAGAAGAGTGAATCTTCCACCAATTGGCACACTTATCACTGCGTTATGCCAGGTAAAACTGATCCGACTTACTTCTAAAAGCACATCACTTAACTCTGCGATCCCGAACGATACTGAATGGACTAGTTCATTTGCCTGCGTCACATCAAGCAGTAGAAGCCCGCGCGGATCATCTCGGTTGATAACTGCGCCCCTTGTCATTGATGACGTAAACAAGGAAGCCTTGGCCGCAAAATACGCTTCCTCCGTGATGTGATAGTCAAGGTGATCGCGTCCAAAGTTGGTAAAGACAGCGATATCAAACACAATCCCACTAACCCGTTTGAGTGATAGAGCGTGCGAAGAAACCTCCATAACAACATGCGTTCCATCGTTTTGAAGATGTTCGTTGAGATCGTGTTGTAAATCAATTGCCTCGGGAGTTGTGCGCTTACCTGTCAAAGTTCCCAAGACAAGAACCTGAGCTCCTGATGACTGAAGAATATTGCCTAATATCGCACAGGTTGATGTTTTCCCATTTGTACCGGTCACTCCCACGATCTTTAATGACTGCGCAGGATAACCAAACAACAGCGCGGCAATTGGACCGAGGGCTGAGCGAACATCAGGAACCATAATCTGAGGAACTCTCGGTTCTATGTGTTCGATCAAATGATCAACGACGAGAGCAGACGCGCCATTTTTAATTGCATCATCTGCAAAACGATGCCCATCAAAAGTTTGCCCTGGTACACAGAAATATAGATCACCTTTCACAACATCGCGTGAATCTTGCGTAACACCCGACACCACAACTGAGGCATCACCAAGGATTGTTCCGATCGAACTACCTAAGACGATCCGTTCGAGAGAAATTGGCGTCACTGCGTACCGGGTCATTCCAATTCCTTTCCACGTGTTCAGGGCGCCAAAGGCTTCGCGCCTGCCTTACAACCAGTACCAGAACCAGTTGCTTCTATACCAAGTTCATGCATGATGGTTGGAACCATACGAGCAAATACTGGTGCTGCCGCGGTGCTACCAAAACGATCTCGCGAGTTTGCATTGGGTTCATCGATACTGACCAGCATCGTGATACGTGGATTCGAAACTGGATAGAACCCGACAAACGAAGCAAAATACTTTCGACCTCCCGTATCGGTTACATACGTTCCATTTTTTTGCAACTTGTAGCCAGTTCCTGTCTTTCCCGCTATCTCCATGCCCTTTACTTGAGCATTTCGTCCTGTTCCAACACACACCACATTTTTAAGAATATCTATCATCGTGGCCGCTGTCTCTGGCTTCAACACAGACCTAGTTGGAGATGCATCGGCCATGATCTGCTTACCTGACTTATCAATGGTGGCACTGATAAGGCGCGGGGCTACGTAGGTACCCTTGTTTGCAACAGTGTTGACAGCCGACACGAGCTGCAAAGGTGTAGCAGCCATTCCGTAACCGTAGGCGACGGTAAACTTTTCTGTACCTCGCCATTTATTTGCATCTCGCAGAATTCCACGACTTTCACCTGGATATTGCAGTCCGGTCTTGCGGCCAAATCCGAAATCAGCAAGATAATTATGCAGTGTGTCTGTTGAGATTGTCTGAGCAGTCATGACTGTGCCGATATTGGAACTTTCAGTCACAATTGCTTTGACATTCATTTCAATTATTCCATGAGACCATGCATCTCGAATCAAGAACTTGTCAACGGTCATAACTCCGGGCACCTTAAAAGTGGACTCAGGGGTAACTGCACCCTCATTTAGGGCGGCGCTCACACTAAATACTTTTGCAACCGAGCCAGGCTCATACGCTTCCACGGCGGCAAAATTTCCAGAAGCGAGAACCGCTGCTCCAGTTGCGTCGCGGCGCACATTTGACATTGCATATATATCCCCAGTTACTGAGTCCATCACGATTGCAGTCCCACCCTTGGCATTCAATTGACCCACCCGATCTAGTAGTGCTTGATCCATGTGAAATTGGATGTTCTTGTCCACGGTGAGCACGATGTCATCTCCAGGGACAGGAGCATTTCTTGTGTTCGTAACGCCTGCTATTGAACGACCATCTTTATCGACTTCGCGAATCGCTTTTCCATCTCGACCATTGAGTACTTTGTCGAACTGCAGTTCAAGCCCAGAGATACCACGCCCATCAGGATCAGTAGATCCAATAATGGCCTGGGCCACTCCACCTTCTATCTGGCGAGAAGGTTCTGAATACGATGAAATTCCGACTAGGCCAAGACCAAGTAAAACTTTTGCTTGGTCCTTTGACATTTCACGGGCGATATACACAAACTGCGCTCCAGGCTTTGACAGTTTGTCAGTAAGTCCAGATTCTTGTTCAGGCGTGTAGCCCAATGCTGCTGCAATGGCGCGTGATGTGCCAGCAACGTCTGACATCAAACGCGGATCAGCAAATATCGTCGTTGAGGGAACAGAAAGAGCAAGTTCGTTGCCATTGCGATCAAAGACAACACCACGGGCAGCACGAAGAATATTCACTCGAGTGCGTTGCCCGATACTGGCCTCTTGGTATCCAGAGCGCTGAATAGTCTGAAGCAAAACAACCCTGATACCAAGACCCAAAAATGCAACCGTCAATGCGACAAGCATCCATTTCAAACGAATATTAACGCGATGATCTGCTTGTTGTGAAGTAATCCGTTGTCCACGAAGTGAGACCGGAACATCACCACTGCATGTCTGTTTTATCGCTTCCCACGCCCGTGTGAGAAAAGCACCGACCAACGCTGATGACGGATTTGAAGATTGCTTATGCGATGGACGTGCCTTAGCAGTCGCGCTGGTTGGTCTTCGTGGATGCGTGGCTGGGCGTGAAGAACTTGAGGATGGTTTTTTACGAGAAGAATTAACTTCTCTTGTGCCATGCGAGCGAGTATGCCTCTGTGGTGTATGCGTACTGGTCACGGGGCACCATTGACACGTGACTTCATTCGTCCAAATTGGTCGAGAGGTGATTCCACAGGTTCAATAACATCGGCATCAATTTTGCCTACAGTCGACGCAACTTCTGCTGCAATTGAGGGAAGAATTGCAACGATTCGATTTCCCAAACTTGGAACCATGCCCAGCATTTGAGCCTGACGAATCAGTTGTGTTGGAGATTGCATTCGTGCACGTTCTGCTCGTAACGTCTCAAAATGTTGGCGGGCACGATAAATATCAGAATTCAATTTATCAAGTCTCATCTGCTGCTGGGCCATATGGACACGGAGTGCAACAACGCTGCCCATCACCAACAAAACACAAAAGACGACCCCCATCACACTGACATACCGACGAGATGTAGCCGGTACAAGAACGAGCGAAGGACGTTTGTCGACCAGTTCTCGTGGGGAGATCAATAATGGAGTCTTGAAAGCAACTGCCATGATTACGAATCCTCAGTCAATTGCAGTTTTTCAACAACACGCAATCGTGCTGATGAGGAACGAGGATTACGAATAATTTCTGCTTTGCTCGCTTGGCGAGCAGCACGAACCCGACGAACTGTGCGTTGCGCGCCACAAGCACATGGCAAACCAACAGGACACCGACAATCACCAGTTTCAGCTGTACGCATTACTGATTTCACAATTCGATCTTCACCCGAGTGGTACGACAACACTGCAAGACGCGCTCCTGGTGACAGCAATGCGATAACTGAACGCAGAGCACCAGGAAGAATCTCGAGTTCGTGATTCACTTCAATCCGAATTGCCTGAAAGGTGCGCTTGGCGGGATGGCCACCACGTCGTCTAGCGGGCGCCGGAATTGCCGAGCTAACAACATCGCTGAGATGCACCGTGCCATTTATTGGACGTGCAGCAACTATTGCATGTGCAATCCGATACGCGTGACGCTCATCGGCATTGTTGCGCAGCATTGACACCAATGCATCTATCTCATATCCATTCACGATGTCTTGGGCACTAAATGCCTGTTGCTGATCCATTCGCATATCGAGTGGCGCGTCAAATCGGTAGGAGAATCCACGTTGCGCAACATCAAATTGTGGCGAGGAGACACCGAGGTCAAAGAGGGCACCAGCCAACGAACTGATCCCCTCTTTGGCCGCGAGTGCATCAACTGAATCAAACCGAACATGTCGGAGGGTCACACGCTCTAAAAGTCCTGCAGAGTCAAGAGAACGTGTCGCAGAGTCAAGCGCCACGGTGTCTTGATCAATACCAAGCACACGCAACTGCGGATGTGCGTGTAGCAGTGCTGTGGAATGACCTGCGCCACCAAAAGTTAGGTCACAAAACACACCAGTGGTCAATCCAGAAAAAACATCAGTAATTTCAGCGAGCATCACGGGCTCGTGGAGAAATGGTTCGTTCATGCCAGAGACCGTGACCTTTGGGATTGATAAAACATTCGAAGCATCAACGATCACGCGCCCGCTCCAGCGATCTGTTGGGTACCGGCACTGATGTTGCGCTCGTGGCGCTCCGGCTCCCAAATTTCAACTCGATCGAAAGATCCCGATACAACGACTTTTGAATTCAATGAGATGCCGGCGTACTCACGTAACTTTTCATCAATGTTGACCCGACCCTGACCATCAATCGTCACTTCGTAACTATTGGCAGCCAATGCTCGAGGAGCGTTGCGGTCAAGTTCGCCCTTACGCACTTTTTCCAGCATGTCCCTTGCCACGTCTTCCATAGCTTCTGCAGTCAACACATCAATGCAGTTGTCACGGCCTATCGACAAAAAACAACGCGGCTCTAAACGGGGACGAAAGGCAGCCGGAAGCGCGAGTCGACCTTTTGGATCAAGCTGCCGTTCATGCACTCCAACGAACACGTTGCACCTTTCTTGGGAAAACCGCCTCTTCCCACGGGTCAGAATATCCCCACTTATCCCCACTGTCAACCACCACCCCCCATTTTTCTCCACATTCTGCCCCACACTGCCCGCCTAATCCCTACGGCGACGAATCTGCAAGCAGTTAGCCTTTCTTCGATGCCCTCCACTCTCCATGTCCACGGTGTCTCGTTTTCTTTCGGGCCACACACGGTGCTGACCGGGGTGGAACTCACAGTTCCGCCCAAGATGCGCCTAGGAATACTTGGCCCGAACGGTGTCGGCAAATCCACACTCCTCGGGATTCTTTCTGGACGCTTTGTCCCAGACACCGGGTCAGTGACCTTTTTGCCGCCCTCATCTACCGTTGGCGAACTGCGTCAAGAAACAGAGCGTCTGGGCGATGAAACTGTCACTGATTATCTCCAACGACGCACAGGCGTGGCAGTCGTTCAACATGAACTGGACCAAGCCACCATTTCTCTTTCTCAATCTATTCCTGGCTGTGATGACCGATACAGCGATGCACTTGATCGTTGGCTCAGTATTGGGGCTGCGGACTTTGAAGCGCGTTGCGCTGAAGTGGTTGCGTCATTAGGACTCACTCAGGCCGTTTTAGATTCTTCAATGGCGACACTGTCAGGCGGTCAAGCAGCTCGTGTGGGGCTTGCTGCAATTTTGCTGTCACGGTTTGATGTTTTATTGCTAGACGAACCAACCAACGACCTCGACTTTGCAGGATTAGAGCAGCTGGAGCGCTTTGTTCTTGACTTCAGTGGTGCACTTGTTGTGGTGAGCCATGACCGTGCATTCATGGATCGCGTTGTCACCCATGTTGCAGAGATAGACGAACACACTCACCGAGTGTCGATGTTTGCTGGCGGCTGGGCAGCCTTCCTTGAAGAAAGAGAAGTTGCCAAACAACATGCTCAGCGTGCATTTGAAAACTACGACACACAAAAATCTGACCTTTCTTCCCGCGCACAGCGCGAAAGAGAATGGGCCCACCAAGGTGTCAACAAAGAAAAGAAGTCCCCTCGCGACAACGACAAAGTTGGCGCTGCGTACCGCAAGGAACAGACAGAGCAACTAGCAGCGCGAGCCCGACGAACTGAACGTGCAATCGACAGACTCGAAGTTGTCGAAAAACCCCGAGAAAGTTGGCAATTACAATTCAGTATTGCTGTTGCCCCTCGTGCTGGTGCAGTTGTGGCTCGACTCAACGAAGCAGTCGTCACACATGGCAACTTTGTTCTTGGTCCTGTCACGATTGAAATCGGTTGGGGCGAAACAATTGGAATAGTTGGTGCGAACGGTGCTGGAAAAACAACTCTCATTCATGCTCTTTGGGGTCGTGTGGAGTTGGACTCTGGAAATCGATGGCAAGGACCAGCAGTTGTCATAGGCGAAATCGATCAGGCACGCCAGCAGTTCATGGGCGACACTTCTCTTATCAATACATTTGTGCAAGCCAGTGGTGCGACATCTGGCGATGCTCGAGGGGTACTCGCCAAATTTAATCTTGGTGCGCAACACGTGATGAGGCCAGCAATTTCTCTCTCTCCTGGTGAACGAACGCGTGCTGGGCTAGCGCTTCTACAAATTACGGGGGTTAATACTCTTGTGCTTGACGAACCCACAAACCATCTTGATCTGCCTGCAATAGAACAACTTGAAATGGCTATCAATGCATTTCCAGGAACCGTTCTGCTCGTAACCCACGACCGACGATTGCTTGACGAGATCAACTTCACCCGAATTCTTCGCATCAGTGATGGGAAAGTTACTGAGGAAGTGCCGCCAGCACATTGAAAATAATGTTCTCTGGCGGTTCGTTGATGACTGCTACTTTCATCTGCATAAGAGCCTGGCGAACCTGCTGAGAGGTAAAGACGTCAGCCCATTGCACAGGATTCCAAGTTCGATAAAAGACACACTGCAGACGAGCCCCATATCGACCACGACGTTGACTGATCCCGACCAGTTTGGCATCACCGACAAACACCTCACCGGGAGAACTGCTCGCAAAACATACCGCACGGCCAGACTCTCCTATATCAAACGCATTGCGAAATACATGTGCCGACACAAATGGCGCGAATGCCTGCACGAAAACATCACCCAGCCACATCATCGATTCACTAATGTCGTCTTTCCACAGTGGATCATCTCGAGGAATCACAACGTCAATCCATACAGACTCGTCGGGATGTACATACACAGCACCTCCCCCACTGCGGCGCCTCGCTACATCAATCTTCAGTCTTTCAGCTACAACCGGATCAATGTGGTTTTCATCTTGTGTTGAACCAAGAATGATCGCGGGTGAATTGATACTGCATCGCCACACTGCACGTTCAGATGGCAGATCTAAGGAGTGGAACTCCTGGGCAGTACCCGTCCAGTGTTGTAGTGGCCATGTTGTCACATTCTCCACTATTACCAATCTTGGTGGAGATTCAACTTGCCCGAGCCAAATACGGCTTCCACGCATCGGGAACACGCGGCACAGAATACGTGATCCAAGAGAGTTCTCGCGGGGCACGAGGAATATTTACTAAGTTCATGCCTGCTTCTTCTGGCGTACGATCTCTTTTACGCAAGTTGCAACCGCGGCAAGCAGCAATAACGTTTTCCCATACGTTGGTTCCTCCACGCGATCTGGGCATCACGTGATCAATCGAATCCGCATGGGCACCGCAGTACCCACAACGATGATTATCGCGAGCGAATACAGCGCGTCGAGACATCGAAGAATTTCGGTGATAAGGAACTTTGACCACATAACGCAACCGAATCACAATGGGTGAAGCCACAGACAAACGCTCGGAGTGCACTTGGGTTCCATCGTCTTCCACGATTTCAGCTTTGTCACTCAGAATTAAACAGATAGCGCGACGAGATGAAACAATGCTTAACGGTTCGTAGGTTGCATTTAGAACGAGCGCACTTCTCATGATTGATCACGATTCCATTGCTTGCACCATCGGAGATAATCCACAACATCAATAGATCTCACGCTGGGTCGAACTGATCCCTCATTACCGCCGTATTGAGTGACGAGCCGGAACTCCACATAATCATCTGGCGGTATCGGTAAAAACGGTGCACGACGCCACCATCCATTCGGCATAAGACGAGCCGCCTGAATACAGGTAGTTATCCATAAACCAGGACGAATAACGACAGATCCAATGACCCCTAGGGTCATCACCCGAGTTCGGGGCTCGCTGTTCATTTCGGTCGCACCATCAGAAAACAATAGTTGCAACCAGCGACCTAGTCGCGGGGGAAACGATCCCTCAGGCGAGGGGTGGTTGCTCGCGGCCGGCGAACGCTTTGGGCAAAATCTTGAACACCAGCTCGACCAATGAGGCGTACTTGACTCTCAATGACAAGGGCACATCCCAACATGGAAACAAAAGCGGCAAATGCAACAAGAAAGTGGATTTGCAAACCGACGACAACACCTATGAGGGAAACGAACATGCCAAGCGCCGCCCAGCGCACCGTGCGAGCAGAATGGCGGTACAACCCAGACGATGACACGGCCTGGGCAAATTTTTCATCTGTCTTTAGCTGGTCCTCGATCTCTCGTAAGATTTGCTGTTCTTTGTCTGACAATGGCACGCCTTTGATTGTCGCACCCTTCTACCCCGAACACAATGCAGACAGAGGAATAGTTTTATGAATTATTCTTCAATCACTGGACCTGCAGGGGTTTCTCCTGGTCGACGCCGATGCTTTAGACCACTTGCTGGCCCAATTGTGCCAGGTCCAAATTTCTCGACAATAGAGTCGATGACCCTGCTTGCTTCAGTCCAGTGTTCCTCAATATCTTGTGGCGTCACTCCACCATCATCAAAGAGTCGCAATGCTCCACCCGTCTCTGTGGTGAGTTTTTGTGCATGCACACCGAGCAGACGAACCCCTTGCGACGGATCAATTGATCGCAATAATGGCTCGAGAGCTGCCACCATTGATGGTCCTGTCGACAATGGCACAACCGGAGTCACCGAACGAGTAATCGATTCAAACGAGGAAAATTTAACTTTGAGCAACATGGTTCCTCCTGACACGCCAGCAGCACGAGTTCGCCGCGCCACTGCATCACAGAGCCGCACAAGCCGCTCTCGTAACTCCTCAAAAGTTACGAGATCCTGAGAAAAGGTCTCTTCATGGCCAATCGATTTTGTTAAGCGTTCTGGAACAACATCACGCTCATCAATTCCATGGGCCAATGCCCACAGATGCTTTCCGTTATCTTGACCCACAGCAGAGCACACAATTGACTCTTCAAGTTCAGCCAGATCAGCAACTGTGTGTACACCGATTGCTTCCAGTTTGGTCAACGAGGCTGGTCCAACGCCCCACAACGCCTGTACAGGAAGCCGATGGAGAAATTCAATCTCATCGCCAGGCAAAACTTCAAAGACCTGAAAACCAGGATCCACTCCCGCTCGAGATGCATGCGGCTTGGCATGCTCAGATGCAAGTTTGGCCAAAAACTTATTAGGGGCAACACCAACACTGCACGACAACTGTGTCTGATCCTTCACTGCGCGGCGAAGAGCCCATGCAACTTGTTGACCTGCCCCCATCAAAGAGCGCGAACCAGTGACATCAAGAAATGCTTCATCTATTGAGATCTGTTCCACAAGTGGCGTAAAAGTTTCAAAAATTTCATGCAGGGTGTGACTTACCTGAACGTAATGTCCGATATCTGGAGCAATAAACACTGCATCGGGGCATAACTTGCGCGCAACTGCCGACGACATAGCCGAATGAATCCCGAAACGACGGGCCTCATAGGATGCCGCTGACACAACTCCCCTACTAGCAGTTCCCCCTACCACAACGGGTAGGCCTAATAATTCAGGATGCCTCAGCAGTTCAACCGACACATAAAAAGCATCCATATCGACATGCACAATTGAACGAAACGGCTTCACCATCACGGCACGCTACAACAGTCACCATGTCTCGCGCCTAGATTGTTGTTGTGTCCGATGATTCTTTGTCCGCCCTTCCCTCACGTACCGCACGTGCCATTGCTTTTACATCAATCGTTATTGCAGGCACAGCAGGCGGGGTCCTTGGCTTTGGAATTGTCGATCTTCAATGCACCACATCGTGCGCTGTTCCCCAAGGAATAGGCATCTTGACCGGAAGCCTTTTCGTCGCTGGTGGTACCGCCATCGTCTGCGTTCTTGTTCTTCGTGCCCTCGGAGAATGGCGCGAGATATCTGACCGATCATGAGTGCAGTGCACTCTGCGTCTGAGCTTTGTGCCATAGCCGTATCTCTGGCCGAGGAAGCAGGCTCAATGGCGCGTCACGGGCAACTCACTCACAAGATCTCTGTTACGACAAAATCGTCGCCAACAGACATGGTGACCGAGTACGACACAGCATCTGAACTTTTGATTACACAAGGCTTGCGACGACTTCGACCCGATGATTCGATCATTGGTGAAGAAGGCGGTTCGTTTGTTGGCACGTCTGGTATTACATGGCATGTCGACCCCATCGATGGAACAACTAATTTTCTCTATGGCCAGCCCGCTTGGGCAGTGTCAATCGGTGCCACCGACGACAGTGGACCCATTGCAGGAGCAGTCTTTGTGCCAGCACTACAAGAAATGTTTGCGGCTGCTCGAGGCCATGGAGCCACACTCAATGGAAACCCAATTTTTCACTCAGGCCAACAGTTATTGTCAAACGCACTTGTTGGAACAGGATTTAGTTATGACTCGTCTCGACGCACGCAACATGCCCGCCAAGTTTCTCGGATGATTGGAGAGGTGCGCGATATTCGTCGACTCGGAGCTGCTGCTGTTGACTTGTGTTTTGTTGCATGCGCACGGCTGGATGCCTATTACGAGCGTGGTCTTTACTCATGGGATCTTGTTGCTGGTCAACTCATCGCTACTGAGGCTGGCGCTCTTGTCACAAATTACCGCGGTGGCCCAGTCTGCCCCGATGAAGTACTGGCCAGCACTCCTGGCATACACACGGCCCTTATCAAACTGATTGCTCTCACAGATGGTGAACCACGGTGAGCGTTGTTCTTGCTATTGACGCAGGAACAACTGGAGTTCGCACGCGTGCCGTATTTGATGATGGAACCCCATCCTTTTCTTCATACAAAGAATTTCCTCAGTATTTTCCCCAACCTGGATGGGTTGAACACGATGCGCTAGAAATCTGGGATGCGGTGCATGCAACTTTGGTCGAGGTCATTAAAAAAATCAATATACCAATTGCCGCTATCGGTATCACAAACCAACGAGAGACAATCCTTGTCTGGGATTCTGCAACATCCCGGCCGACTAGTCGCGCCATTGTGTGGCAGGACCGCCGAACTGCAGAACACTGCACGCAGTTGGCTCCACATCTAGATCTTGTCCGCTCGACAACAGGATTAGTCCTAGACCCATACTTTTCTGGAACTAAGGCAGCGTGGCTTCTCAAAAATACAGAAATACCCACACAGAGCAATCTGCGCATTGGAACTATCGATACATGGTTGGTGTGGAAACTAACTAATGGTGCAATCTTTGTAACAGACCCAACCAACGCAAGCCGCACGATGTTATTTGATATCCGATCTCTGTCGTGGAGCAGCGAGATGTGCGAACTCATCGGAGTCCCCATTGCATCATTATCTGAGGTGCAGCCGTCAAGCACTCGATACGGAATGACTCGCGATGTGGCAGGAGTTCCTGATGGCATCGCCATCTCTGGTATCGCTGGCGACCAACAGGCTGCATTGTTCGGTCAAGCATGCACATCAATTGGTTCTGCAAAAAACACATACGGCACAGGAAGTTTTGTGTTGCTTAATATCGGCACCACATGTCCAGCCCCAGCTGAGGGCATGCTCACTACAGTTGCATGGGACCTCGGTGATGGCAAACCCGTGTACGCACTCGAAGGATCCATCTTTGTTACAGGAGCCGCTGTGCAATGGCTACGTGACGGTTTAGGAATTATTTCAAAAGCATCAGACATTGGTCCACTTGCTGACTCTGTGCCTGATAGCGGTGGCGTTTTTGTTGTCCCAGCTTTTACCGGTTTGGGTAGCCCATGGTGGGATCCGTATGCTCGTGGAACAATTGTTGGAATCACACGTGGCACTACGCGTGCACACATAGCGCGTGCAGTTGTTGATGCAATGGTCTATCAGACACGCGATGTAATAGATGCAATGACCCGTTCTGGATCTGTTGAACTGCGCGAATTACGAGTTGATGGTGGAGCGTCAATCATGAACAGCATGTTGCAACGCCAAGCCAATGAACTTCAAGTTCCCGTGTTGCGACCCACTGATCACGAGACAACAGCACTAGGTGCTGCGTACCTTGCAGGCCTAGCTGTTGGCGTGTGGGCCAACTTAGACGAGCTATCTCAGATGTGGACCCTTGATCAACAATTTGATCCGGGTACACAAGATGGTCACCATGCTCAATGGCTGCGCGCTGTTGGCAGGTCCCGTCATTGGGCTCAGCCCGACTAGTACGTCGAAGCCATCAGTGCTGACCCAATGGCGCCAGCACGCTCGCCCAGTTCTGCCGTCACAAGTCGTGGGTGTGCCCGCCATTTCGACGAATACAGCGCTTCACTGAACTTTAGTTTCACTGTTTCCATAATGTGATCGAACGAGTCAACGACTCCACCACCAATCACAATTACCTCTGGATCACAAATGTTGGTCAAGTTAGCAAGCCCGAGAGCGATCCATTCTGCGAACTGCTCAACAACTGCCAATGCATCCTGATCACCTGCACGTGCAGATTCAAAGACCACTTCCCCACTGATCCCGCCGCTCAATATTTTTAGCGCTGATCCAGATGCATAACACTCCCAACAACCACGCCGTCCGCAGACGCATTCAAGACCATTGTGCACAATAACCATGTGCCCAATCTCGCCCGCAAATCCGTTGTTACCGCGTTGCAACATATTGCCCATCACAATGCCGCCACCTATTCCCGTTCCAAGTGTCACCATCACGGCTTGTGAACTTCCTCGTGCAGCTCCTGCTTTCCACTCACCATAGGCAGCCATCGTTGCATCATTTTCAACGTGGACAGTGGCGTTAAGTTGTTGACGTAATGCTGGACCAACGGGAACATTATTTGCACCACGCATGTTGGGAGACGCGACTATGACTCCATCAGGAGTGATGAGACCAGGAACGCCTATGCCGAGCGTTGCTCCACCACCAAGTTCATAAAACATCTGTTTAAGAAGTTCAACCAAAAGGTCGGGATGCGGGGTTGGGTAGCGAACTTCATTGAGAACGGCTCCATCATCATTAACCGTCACGCCCAAACACTTCGTGCCTCCGACATCGATTCCGATTCGCGTCACGATTCTGCGCGAGCCTTCAGTTCCTTTAACGCTTCACTCAAAATGCGAGCCTCGGCGCGACGTTTCACAAACCCTGGAAGGGGAATAACTAACTCAATTGCCAATTCATAAAAAACCTGCGTTCCGTCTTCAGCCTCTACGAATGAATATGCACCATCAAGCGAACGCATAATGTCGCCTTCAACCAAATGCCACGACACGCGTGAGGGAAGTTTGGAATAGTCATACTCAAGGCTGTAGTGCGTACTTCGGCCGAATGCCGATGCGCGATACTCAACCCGAGATGCACGTCCTTGATCGTCGCGACTGCGCACAACAGATTCCTTGATGTCATGTGCCCACTGCGGATAGCTCTCAAAGTCAAGCACGACATCGAGACACTTTTGGATTGGCGCAGAAATGTGGATGGACTGGGCAGCACGGTCACTCATATTGTCAATCTTTACCGCTTGGGGCGACCAAAGGTGGCATCTGCGTGGAACTCCCACCGCCGCGGGAGGAAAAATTGCCGTAATGAGCCGCCCACAAGCCATTCAGGCCAAGACCTAGCATTGGCACAAGAATGCCAAAAGCCAAGGTGCTTCCGCGTTGACCGTCGGTGGAACTACGCATGAGCGCAGTACCTATCCCGCCCATTAACTGAATACCAAGAAGGCTATTCATCACGAGTACAACTTTCTTTGTGGCAACTCCGTCCACCAAAAAATAGAGTTCCACGACAGAGATAGTGTCCTTGCGACTGCGTTGCACTGCCGAGAAATACCCCCATATAAATACAACGACACCAAGCGAGAAACATAGTAAATCAATCACTACCGCGATTGTCTTAAACGGCTCACGAAAAACGATGGCTGCGACAAATGAGGACAATAGGAACACACACGTCAATGCAATATTTGCCTGGATGATGAGCCGGCCCTTCACATTATTCATCATTGCGCTACTCCCAATACTTTTCCTAAACGAAGGGCTAGAACATCGTAATCAAAATGCTCAACACTGCGTTGTCGCGCAGCCACTGACATGTCCGAGCGAAGTGACTCGGTACTCAGGATCATTTCGATTCGCACAGCAAGACCAGATACGTCTATCGGGTCATCGAGCACATAACCAGTGACACCATCAAGAACTGCCTCTGCTGCACCACCGCTCTTGCCTGCAACTTGGGGAATTCCACAGGCCGCTGCTTCAACGAAAACGATGCCAAAACCTTCCTGCTCAAGACCACCCCAACGATTCCGACACATCATGGCAAAGACATCAGAACATGCATAGAGATCTGGCAAATCTTGATGGTCGACACGACCGAGGAAAGTGACAGGTGCTCCAATTTCTTGGGCAAGTGCGCGCAACCGTTTTTCGTCGCGTCCAGCACCTGCGATGACAAGACGCAGTCGAGGCCGACGCGGTGCTAACAGAGCTACTGCACGAATCACCGTGTCGAATCCTTTGCGGGGCACAAGTCGACTAACTCCAAGCACAATCTCATCGTCGGAATTGAATGAAAACTTGGCACGAGCAGCGCTGCGTTGCGCCATATCCAGCGGAACAAATCGCTGTGTATCGACACCAGGCGCAACAATGGTGATGGGCAACGAGCCCCGAGCAGCATGTTCAGCTTCGGAGGCTGGATAACTACCTGCAGCAATGACATGCTGGGCGCGATTGAGCACATGACCCAAGACTTGTCGCGAGCCAGGAAGCCGCCCTGGAACTGTTACTTCTGCACCGTGTAATACCACCATGTAGGGCAACGCCAGCATCGGCCCGACAAGACCAAGCGGAAGCGCAGGGTCAAGGACAACAAAATCAGCACCTATCTCCTTAGCCATCTCGTTTATTCGCTTCACCATCCATGGATGCGGTAGCAAAACAGGCTCAGACGTGCGACGAATTAAAAAGGGTTGTTCAGCATCGAACTGAGCAGAATCAGGATGCGGGCTTGTTAGCACCGCAAAAGATTCAGGGGGCAACCTGCGCCACCATTCCCACAGCAATGATTGAATGCCGCCAATTTTGGGCGGAAAGTCGTTAGTAACGAGCAAGTGCTTCATAGGTCTGCACGCATCGGTGGCAGATCAGCAAGCTCCGCGCGAACTAAATCATCTTGGTCTGAATAATCAATGAGATGCACAAGACCCAACCTGGCTGCTGCCCACACAGCATGTGCACGCAAGACTCCTTGATCATTGGCTAGATATCTCTTCACCATCATCAGAGTACGAGGTTCTGAGGCAACTCCGATATTGCCAAGCACGATAAGAAGGTTGCGTCGGACCCATGTCATATTGCGTTTATGCACATACCAACGTTCGGTTTCTGTATTGAGTTGCGAATCATCCATATCGAGATAATCAAGAACACGCACTGTTGATTTAATTCTTTTGTCATCTGGCGCCAGTTCTGCCCGCTTAGTAATAGGACATACTGTCTGACAGTCATCACAACCATAGATGCGATCACCTAGTGCTTCGCGGAAGCGAGGATCAAAAACTCCAGGCTTTTGCAATAGCCACGAAAGACATCTATTGCTATCAATGACCCCTGGTTCAATAATTGCCTGCGTTGGGCATGCAGTAATACACCGCGAACATGTCCCACAACCATCGGAAACTGTGGTGCCAATTGGCAAGTCCGCAGTTGTAATCACACAACCAATGACATAGAAACTGCCACTGCCCGGCAGCAAAATATTTGCATTTTTCCCGAACCAACCAAGTCCAGCCTTCCATGCAACCTCGCGATCAACAATTGAATTGTCATCTGCGTACACAACAGCGCGGTGACCATCGAGACGCAAACGAGAAGCAACATTTGTTAGTGATGCCTTCAGTTCTCCATAGTGATCAATCCATGCATATTGCGCGATACGACCAAGAGGCGACTCTGGGCTCGACATCTCTGGTTCATGATTAATTGCATACGAGCGAACCCCAACGATGATTGATCGAGCCTGCTCGAGATGCCTGCCTGGGTTTGTTGAACGTTCTGGATTCAAAAACGTGAAGTTCATTCCATTCGTCAATCCGCGATCAATCCGGTCGTTGAGTTGAGCTAAGGCTCGATCGAGTGAATCTGCATCTGCGATACCAAGAGCGTCAAGACCACAAGATATGCCCAGGGCATGAATCTGTTGCCAGTACTCAGCACCACCTGGTGCATCAACGGAGATAGTTTTGGGATTTCTGAGGGTAATTTTAACCGACGGCACGATACCGAAGCGTAGGCACCAAACCGGCCTGAGCGAGCAATCGGATATCGCGAAGTTCTTGAATGTTCAAAATGACAGCCCCTTGTATTGGCTGATCACACAGCACGGTCATCATGCAATCGCCACAAGCCTCGGTATCTCTCATGATGCAGGTATCGCAAGAGATCATTAACACCGGGGTGAGATCTGATGACGGTAACGGCTGGGGATAAGGCGTGAAGTCCATATAGAAACTCTGACGCGCAGGTGTTACAGGGTTATGGCCCCTGCATGGTCGATCACCAATTTCTTGACATGCCCATGAGGAGGCAATGCCTCTGCCACATCGTTTGCTGTTTCGACAGAACACATGAGGGCAACCGTAGGTCCAGAGCCAGACAGCCAGCCACACCACGCCCCAGCAGAAATCCCAGACTCAAGTGCTTGACGACTATCAGGCACAAACCCAAATCGAAGATCCTGATGAAGACGGTCCCGAGTTGCTTCACCCAAACTGGCGATATCGCCTGTGATCAACGCAGTGACAAACATGGCAGTATGCGCAATATTGAACACGGCATCTTCAAGGCGAACCGAGGAACCAATTTTGCCTCGCGATTCATTTGTTGAGGTGGCATTATCAGGCACCCACATCACAAAAACAGGATCCAAAGTGATCGGTACTTTCATCACATTATTTTCAGAAGTAATAACGACTCCACCGTGAAGCGATGCCGCAACATTGTCGGCGTGCCCCTCAAGCTCGGTACACAGCGCCAACACGTTTGAGGTTGCAGCATTCCACACACCACCGTGTTGTTGTACTTCTGCAGCAACTGCTCCGCCAACTCGCACTGCACCGCTGAAACCTAATCCGCGTCCAATCGGAATTGAGTTCTGCACCCACACACGTCCGTGTCCACCTGCACGCACAAACGCAACTTGTGCTGGATGGGTGTCGTCTACTTCTTCTGCATTGTGTGGAGTCTCGTCAGTTCCCACAATGCCGACATGCGCATAGAGAGACAACGCAAGTCCAAGGACATCAAATCCTGGTCCGAGATTGGCCGAAGAAGCGGGAATTCGAATAGTCACGCTATGTCCATACGTGCATATTGTCGCACGCTTTCGTTGGCCGCTGCTACAAGGACGCCCGCTGCTGCACCAGAATCAATTGATGCGCGAGCGCGTTCAATACCCTCAGCAACTTCGCTTACAAGTCCTGCGATATACAGCGCACAACCAGCGTTAAACACCACGATGTCGCGCACTGGTCCAACTTTGCCCTCAAACATTGCGTGCATTATTGCCAAATTATCTGTAGCATCTCCACCACGAATGTCATCAATGGTTGAACGCGCAATTCCAAAGTCTTTTGCATCAACTGTCATCTGGGTGATCGTGCCATCTTTCAGTGAATACAC